>WNFY01005665.1_pt1 | contig 11264 bp, 11 predicted proteins | sample 5400091 | NCBI WGS metagenome assembly WNFY01 (sample SAMN13153364, study PRJNA577476) | soil metagenome | isolation source: 60 cm soil or saprolite under grassland replicate 1 | place: USA:California | collected 2016-06-15
TAGCGTAACTAGCTTCGCCTTGTGGCGGGCCGCCACAGCGAATGGTCAACACCGCCCGATTGATCACGTCCTTCTTGATGAGGAACCGAACGTCGACCTGGTTCTCCTTGTTGTATCTCGATCTGATCGCTAACGGGACCTGCAACAGTGTCCCGTTTGCATCGGTCAAAGCGAGGTCGACCTCGAACAAGTCCTTGAGTCTACCCGCTGCCGTGGCGTGAAATTTTACGACATATTCTGGAGCAGGGCCTTCGATCCCGATCCCATCTCTGCTGTCCGATTGCCATTCGTCGTGCTTGTCTTGCACGGAAACTTCGTAACCGAGTTCTTTCTCAAGCTGGGAACCACGTTCGACTTGATAGCGAGAAACATCGCTCCCTACAGCTGCGGATCCAGCGAGGAGAAGGAAACCGACAACGACGGCTATTCGCGATCGTGGCATAGCGCTAACGAAAATTAGGAGATTTCGTAGATCAAAGAAGAACATGTTTTTCGTCTAACACGCGGTTGTTAGGTCGAGTCCGAGCAGCGCGAGCATGCGGCCGGTTTTTCCTTTTTCGGCGCGATAAGAATAGTAGCGGTCTAGATTGCACGCGGTGCAGACGCCGGAGTCGTAAATTTCTTTCACGCCAAGCGTCCGACATTGTCTGATAATTTCCGCCGCGAAATCGATTTCGTAATGAGGCGGGCGAATACATGGGCTGAGTTGAACGATTAATTCGGCCGGCTCTGATCCGAAGCATTCCACCATCTGGGTAATTGCATTGGAGGCGACACCTAGCTCAGTGCCCTTGCGACCAGAATGAACTAGCCCGACCGCAGGCGTCTTTGGATCGACAAGATAAATTGCGCAACAGTCAGCGACATGAATCCCGAGCGCGATCCGGCGCTGATTTGTAATGAAACCATCGCACCCGGCGAAATGTCTGTCCGACTCGACCGGTCTATCGACAATTGCAACCTTCTTCCCGTGTATTTGCTCGGCAGTGAGCAGCGGCCAACCACCCATCCCGATGGAGTCACGAATTTCGCGATGAACCGCGTCAAGTCGGCTGAGTGCTTCGGCTTTGTCATGCGAGACATCGATGCCTCTGCTTCGTTGAGTGAAGACGTGCCGGCAAACTCCGCTCGCATCGATCGCAGGAAATTGCTCGACGGGAAATCTTTCTGCAGGCACAAGATCGAGCGCCTTGAACACGATCCGTCGCCCCGCTATTTCGATGATGTGCGGGAACGTTTGCTCGTGGTTGTTGTCCCACTACCGGTATCGTAGACCTTCGATTTCGTCGCGCGTGGCGCCAGATTGGCAAATGATTCGGTGTAGGTGCTCTGCGCACCGGTAGCGCGGTCGAATTCCGCCAGGGAAGAGTTATAGCCAAAGAGCGCCTGCAACTGCGTCGATTGCGCCGTGAGCAACTGGACTTGAGCATTCAGCACGTCCAACTGCACCCCTGCGCCAGCGTCGAGCCGCGCCTTGGCGAGGCGTAGCGCTTCCTCGGCTTGCTCCACGTTTTTCTCCTGGCTCTTAATCAGCTCGCGGTTCTGCTGCAAATTTGAATACGCGGTCTGCACTTCCAGCTCAACCTGCCGAACGTCATCGTCGTAACTGATTTTTGCCTCGGAAAGAAGAGCGCGCTGTTGTACGACCTGGCCATATATCTGGCCGCTGTCCCAAATCGGCACGCTGCCCTGCACCTGCGCGATCCAACCTTTTGAAATATCATGCCAGCTCGAGTTCGTTGGCGAGCTGACCCATTCGCCGCCCCCAGTTGTGGTGATGGTTGGGAGCCACTGGCCGGCGGTCGCGCGGAGTTGCTCGTTCTGGTTCAAAATATTTGCGCGCGCCTGTTTGAGAAACGGGCGCCGCTGTTTTCCAAGCTCGATCGCATCGACAAGCGCGATATTGCGCGGGATATAAGGCATTTCGCCGACAACTTCGAGGGGCGGGTTTTCGCCGCGTAGCGGGTTAAAATCGAGGCCGATGGTCTTCGCCAATTGCAGCTGTGCGATCCGATAATTGTTTTGAGCGGTGATCAGTTGCGGAATCTGATTGTAGAGAGCGACTTCCGCCTGCAGCACATTGAACCGCGGGACAGTTCCGGCTTCGAACCGATTTTGCTGGTCTTTTAGCTGGCTCTCCAGGAGGTGAACCGATTGCTCCTGCACTTTGATGAGCTCTCGATTGACCACGACCTGGTAGAACTGCGTTTTCACGGTCGCAATGAGTTGGTCGAGAATATTGCGGAACGAGAAGTAGGCGCTGTCTCGCTGAAAGAAACTCCCTCGGATCGACGGCCAGGTGGTGCCGTTAAAAACCAGCTGCGTTCCAAGAACGCTGATCGTGTAGGAGATATCGCTAAGTTCAGTATTCGTCACACCTGGCGTCGCTGTTGGGGCAGCCACTGCCGGAGGATCACTCACTTGCGACTGAGGCGAGGCAAAAAGGGCCGACCCCGCACCCGTGCTCATGCCTGCACTCCCGGGCGACGCAAAAAGGGCTGGCCCCGTGCCCGTGCCCGTGCTCGCGCTAGCGCTCGTGCCTACACTCCCGCTTGTCGTACTCGTGGTTCCGAGTATCCGGGCGCCAATCAGGTTCGGATCAGTCCATTCAAAACTCCCGGCTGGTGTGATGTGCGGCAGTGCCTGCGCTCGGATTTCAATTATCACGCCTTTTGTCCGTTTGATCTCCTGCTCCGCGATGAGGAGAGTCGGATTGCGCTGGAGCGCGGTGAGAATGGCCTGGTCAAGCGTGAAGCGGCGCACGCCACCTGACGACATCGATGTTCCCTCCGTGCCAGCGCGTGCTGCCAGTCCGGCGGCAAGTATCGCCGCCGCGAACCCTGAGATTACAAAATATTTTCGCATTGAGAAAACGTAGATGTACCCCAAAGATTAGATGCGTAATCGTAGGCGTGCAGATTCAAATTGCGCGCTTTTTACGGCGGTCTGATAGCACTGCCCTCGAATAAATGGAAATTATTTCGACTGGCAGTAATCATAAATCTTACTGTAAATCTGCAACCAGGCTTTTTGCTCGTCGGGCGTCAGGTGCTCCAAAATTTTCATCAGATTGCCGACCATTTCCTCACGAATCCGATGGACGAGAGCCGAGCCCTTCGGCGTAATGCAGACCATTACCTTGCGGCGGTCATCCCGTGCAACCGAACGCATCACGTAACCAAGATTCTCGAGGCGCGCCACCAGGCCGCTCGCTGCAGCGGTCGTGTGCTCCATCTTTTGCGCGATCGCGGACATGGTAAGGACCTCTTTCTGGTCGAGGAACGCGAGAAGGAAAAATTGGGGGAAGGAAACGTTGCCTGGCGCAAGTTCCTTACACAGACGCAGCACGAAGCAGCGCTGCATTTCCAGAACGATGTGGGAAAGCCGTTCCGCATCCGCACAAATTTGATCGGCCGGATTTCGTGCGAACGCGATGGAAGCCCCTCTATTCAACGCGCGCTTAAGCTAAAAGCGCTCTGTAGTCTGTCAATGTCACCGAGAGAGGAATTCCGCTAATCCCAAAGCTGTATTTCGACCGCCGCGCCCTTTTCTACTGACTCCCCGGGTGCGAGGCGAAGGAGCGCGTTCGATTGGCTCAATCCAAAGAGCGCATGCGATTCCTGGCGACCAACCGGGTGAAATTTTCCATTTTCCAGTCTCCCGCGAACGTAATGCGCCCGCTCGCCGTCGTTGTGAAGATCGACGTCTGATTCCGCCGTCACCTTCGTCGGATTGAGTTCCCCGTCCGATGCCGACATCATCTTCAAAACCGCCGGACGCACAAATTGCAGGAAGGTAATGAAGGCCGATACGGGATTGCCGGGCAGGCCAAAGATGGCGCAACCACCGGCCTGACCAAAAAGAAATGGTTTGCCCGGTTTGATGGCCACTCGCCAGATGTCGATCTTAGCGCCGAGAGAGACCAACGTTGATTTAACGATGTCATGTTCGCCGACCGATACCCCGCCGCTGATGATAAGAACATGGTATCGAATGCCTCGTTTGAGCGCCTCGGTTAAAGAGTGCTGATCATCCGGACAGTTTTCTACTGACCGCACGGTCGCGTTGCAGCGTTGCAGTAGCGACCGCAGCAACACGGAATTGCTTTCATAAATCTGTCCCTGTTTAATTTTTTTCCCGGGCTTCACGAGCTCGTCGCCCGTCGAGACGATCGCCACATCCACTTCGCCGCCGATAGTAACCTCGGAGAAACCTTGTGACGCGAGTAATGCGAGTGTCGCAGCACGGATTCGTTCGCCCTTGCTCAGAATTTTTTGACCTTCGCTCAGGTCACAACCACGCCGCCGAACGAAATCGCCAGCATTGACATCGACATTCAGAACGATCTCATCACCATCGCGTGTGATATCCTCTTGCATCACGACCGCGTCCGCGCCGGCAGGCATTGGTGCGCCGGTGAAAATCCGGGCCGCTTCGCTTGGAGAAATTCGAATTCCTCGATCAACGCCTGCGGGCTGTTCGCCTATTACCCGCAAGCGTTCGCCCGTCCGGCACGAGCTTGCCACGACCGCATAACCATCCATTGCGGAATTATCGAAACCCGGCATGGGCAATCGCGCGACGAGATCTTGCCCACTAAAACAATCGAGCGCTTCGGAAAGTGAAACGCTGCGTCCCGGCAGCGTCCGGATCGTTTCGAGAATTTTCCTGCGCGCTTCTTCCTCGCTGATCACACCACCATTTCAATTCACAATCGAAGATTGGCAACTTCTGATAATCATGACAAACCCTGTAGCCACGTCCCTGTGGGACGTGCGCACGGCGCACAGCGCTGTGGCTACATCTTTTCGGCAGCACGCGAAAGCAGGTCGGTGTTGGCAATCCAGATTTCTTCGCGATATTCTCACAGCCGATTTTTGGTGAGGTGGCTGAGTGGTTGAAAGCAGCGCTTTGCTAAAGCGCCGTAGCCCAAAAGGCTACCGAGGGTTCGAATCCCTCCCTCACCGATTCGTTCGCAGATCGAGCTACCAATGGCTGAAGTTAAAGTAAAACTTAAGGTGTCTTGAAAGGATTGCCGGGCCACATGGCGGACCACGAAGGGTTTTTGTTTCCCGCCGATCGAGAAAAACAAGCGCGCGATATAGAAAGAGAGCGCCGAGCTCGCATCTTTGGCACGCCGGAATTTTGGTTCGCCTATGCGAAATACATTAGATCGGCTGAATTTCAGAAACTTTGTCGGCTGGTCAAAGAACGCGCCAGAAACCGATGCGAAAGATGTCCTTCTGAAACGATCCAGGCCGGCCGGCTGTCAGTACATCACCTCACGTACGACAGGTTCATGCAGGAGAAACTGACCGATCTTCAGTTGCTCTGCGATCATCATCATGACATCGCTGACCGTGAAAGAGAGCGGCGGGCACGCGAAGCTTACGAAGAAGCCGGAGAAGAAGCGATGGAAGCGGCCGGCATGAATACATACTTCACCAAAAAATATGGACGAGATTGGGCTGACCATTTCGGCAGCGATATCGCCAGTGCCTACCAGGAGTGGGACGAGTGGAAGGAGCGCAAAGCTGAAGAAGAAGGTTACGACTATTACTAGTGCAAAGCCGTGTCCAAAAAGAAAAAGAAACCCAGAAGGAAAAAACTGCGCTATCCAAGTCCAGAAAGTTTGGCGGCGCGGGTATCCGGTTTCGCAATCAACGAAAATCGCAGGGGAACGTTGATGAGATTAATGGACACCGCGATATCCGACTGGTTCCTCGAGCGCGATCCCTTCGCGATTCACTTGCTGGTCTGCGCGAGCTATATGGTTTTGTCTGATCTAGGCCGAAAAAACGGTAAGGGACCGGTTATCGAGAAAGATTTCGGCCGGCTTCCTATGACGGCGGTCTATGATTTTCTTCGGCATGCAAAGCCCGATATGCTTAACGATTCGGTGGATTTAGTTCCGGTAGTCAATGAATGGATGTTATTTGATGCCATAAGCTCATTTGAGCGCCTTTTTAACGGCAGAACAGCCTACATGCGAACGTTCCAGGCCTACTACGCGGTGCGGCCTACCAGCATTCACCCCAAGCTTCGCGAACACGCGGGGGTATTCCTTCCAGAAGGCATCACTGTAGAAGAAGCTGCGCTTCTTGGTCGCGTTGAGTTCTTTATCAAACTTACCGAAATGTTCGCGGCGGAGATCCTGAGCGTGAGTCGCCCGCAATAGAGTCTTTTTCACGAGGGAATGAGTTTTTCGCTCGTGGTTGCCTTAAATGTGGGTTCGATTCCCGCCGGGGACGCTTATCGAGTGAAATCGCTTGCATGGATGGCAAACCTCAGAACGAAATCAGAACACAGTATTAGTCATGGCCCTATCATCCTCAAAGCGAGTATTACTGATTAAAGAGATTGCCACACGACTCAGCGCCGAGGAATGGCCCTTTATCGATCTGACGTTAAATCAATTTTCGTTACCGACGTCGGATACGTGGGGCGGAAGCAAACCCACTTACGTACTGAAGATGCTCGAAGGCGCATCCGACCGGCAACTGATTGAGCTTGGGCAGCACGTCGGATTTCAATTCGACGAGGCTGGTCCGCAACGCGTTGACCCGCCGTTTGGCAAAAGGGAACGTTGCGATTGTTATTTCGCATTTGGCAGCCGAACGAGACTTCGCCGCTGCATTGCAAGAAGCCCTACTTGAATACGGCATATCGGGGTTCGTCGCCCATAATGACATCGAGCCGACATCAGAATGGCAGGCGCAGATCGAAACAGCACTTGCCACGAGTGATGCACTGGTCGCGCTGCTTCATGAAGGTTTTCACGCTAGTAATTGGGCCGATAAGAAATCGGCTTTGCTATGGGCCGCGGTATTCCAGTGTTCGCTGTGCGCTTCGCTTACGCCCCCTACGGTTTCATCGCCCGATTTCAGGCCTTCAACGGAAATAATAAGACTGCGGCAGCCCTAGCGAGGGAATTATTTGATGCCTATCGGACAAACAAACAGACGCAGAGGAAAATGAGTGAGATCCTCATTGGTTTGTTTGAAGATAGTCGCAGCTTTGCCAGAGCGAAGGAACGCATTGGGTACTTAGAAGATCTGACATCTTGGGAACCATCTTTCTCTACTAGAATTCGATCTGCTGTGAAGAACAACTCGCAAATTAGCGAATCGTGGGGAGTTCCTGAAAGAGTCGAAGCTCTCGCCAAGAAATGGGATCTGTCATCAGCTCCCTTTTAAGGTGATCGGCCCCCCTGGGCGGGGTCGGTTCGACTCTCGTCGTTTTCGTACGCATCATTCGAAAATCATTTCGCACACAACTTCACACAAATTGACTTCGGCCAATTTGTGGAACGCCGAAGCACGAACCTGGCAATCCCTGTGCGCGCTGAACTTTCCGGATCCTGAACTTCATCGACGGCCAATTTTGTTTGTCTGGAGAGCACACGCGGCCCGCGTGCCGGCGAACGCGCCACCGCGTTCGCGAACTTTGGATTCTGCTAACGTTCGGCATGTTACTCTCAGCGGCTTTCAGTGTTGGACGTTGAACGCTGGGCACTTAAGATTTCAAAGCAGTGCGCACGGAATCAGTCCAAATTAAAAACTTCATCGATGGTCAATTTGTCGAGCCGGTCGGCGGCAAGTATCTCGACAACATTGAGCCGGCAACGGGTAAGCCGTATTCACAAGTCGCAGACGGCGACGCGGGCGATGTCGATCTTGCCGTCGCTGCGGCGGAGAAAGCTTTCGTCGATTGGTCGAAGAAGCCGGCGGCAGAACGCTCGAAGATTCTTTTGCGTATCTCTGACCTGATCGAGCGCGATCTCGAGAAACTTGCGCGCGCCGAGTCAATCGATACTGGGAAGCCTCTCACACTCGCGCGCACACTCGACATTCCGCGCGCCGCCAGCAATTTTCGCTTCTTCGCGACTGCAATCCTGCACACTGAATCAGAAGCGCACATCACCGACAACGTTGCCTTCAACTACACACTGCGCCAACCGCGCGGCATCGCGGGGCTGATTTCGCCGTGGAACCTACCTCTCTATTTGTTGAGCTGGAAAATCGCGCCCGCCATTGCGGTCGGGAACACCGCCATCGCCAAACCGAGCGAGCTAACGCCGATGACCGCGTACATGCTGTGCGCGATTTGCCGTGAAGCAGGTTTGCCAGACGGCGTCCTCAACGTCGTGCACGGCACCGGACCGAATGTGGGTGCCGCAATCACGGCGCATCCGAAAATCAACACGATCTCGTTCACCGGAGGGACGGTGACCGGTCGCAAAGTAGCCGAGACATGCGCGCCATTGTTCAAGAAAGTTTCGCTCGAGCTCGGCGGGAAAAATCCGAACATCGTTTTCGCCGACGCCGACCTGGACGCCGCCATAGCCGGGAGCGTGCGCTCTTCGTTCGCGAACCAGGGTCAGATTTGTTTGTGCGGTTCGCGCGTGTTCGTCGAGCGCTCAGCCTATAAAAATTTCGTCGATCGCTTCATCGAGAAAACCTCGAAGCTGAAACTCGGCGATCCGCTCGACGAGAAAACGGAACAGGGCGCGATCGTGAACAGGGCGCAGCTCGATAAGATAAAGTTCTATATCGATCTTGCGCAGCAAGAAGGCGGCCAGATCGCACTGGGCGGTTCCGCTCCGGAATCAATTAGCGAACGCTGTCGTAATGGTTACTTTTTCCCGCCGACGGTGATCACTGGTTTACCGGTGTCATGTCGCACAAACCGTGAAGAAATCTTCGGCCCGGTCGTCACAATGACACCGTTCGACAAGGAAGAAGAAGTGATCAATTACGCGAACGATTGCGACTACGGCCTCGCCTCGAGCGTCTGGACACAAAACCTGAATCGCGCGCATCGCGTCGCCGAACAAATTCACACTGGAACAGTGTGGGTAAACTGCTGGCTCGTGCGCGATCTGCGTGTCCCGTTCGGCGGCATGAAAGCAAGCGGCGTCGGCCGCGAAGGCGGCGATGAAACACTCCGCTTTTTCACCGAGCCAAAGAACGTCTGCATCGCAAAATGACTTCTGCTCGCTTGCCACGCCGTAGCCTTGGCGAAGGCGGGTGCTCCTGCTCGTGATCGTGCTTGGATGAAATGAAAGTAAGCCTGCATCCGCACGCAAAGGAACGATTGACCGAGCGCGGTGCCACCGAAACTGAGGTAATCGCAACTGTAACCGGCGGCGAACAGTTCCCGGCAAAGTTCGGACGCATCGGTTTTCGACGAAACTTCGCGTATCAAAGTCAATGGCGTGGCCGATTTTATACAACGAAACAGATTTTAGCGTTTGCGGATCGAGAGACAGATCGCTGGCTTGTGATCACGGTGATTGTCAGATATTTTTAGTTCGATGAAGCTAACCTACGATCCACGTCACAATATCGCCTATCTCCGTTTTCATGAGAAAACAGCGGAGGTCGAAACCATCCAAGTAAGCGATGCCCTCAATGTGGATATGGCGCCGGACGGCACGATTTACGGCATCGAACTCTTAAACGCGAACGAGCAGCTCCGCGGCGATGACGGTGGTCAGCTGGTGATCGTCAATGAAGCAGCCGGCAAAACGGAGAATATCGCGTTGGGCATTTGACCGTGGTCGGTGGAATGAAACAAAGCGGCTTGGCGAAGGCGGGCCTCTTCACTGAGTTAAGGAACGTCTGCATATCTAAGTAGGACACCTCCTCAGCCATCTACTTTGGCCCGATGTACCGCTGCGCTTTCTTCATCTTCCTGTTGACCGGCGCGAAGTGGGCAACAGCGCCCCAAGGTCCGCCAATTCCCGAGGATGAAGCAATCCGGCAGATGTTGTCGACACGCGTCGATTTGCAGAAGCAGGCTACTGGCATTGTCGTTGGTATAATCGATGCCAAGGGATCACGGGTGATCTCGTATGGAACGATGGGGTTAGCCGATAAACGACCGGTTAATGGCGACACGGTGTTCGACATCGGTTCCATTACCAAGGTCTTCACCGCCCTGCTCCTGGCGGAGATGGCGCAACGAGGTGAAGTGAAGATTGATGATCCGGCAGCGAAGTATTTGGATGAAAAAAAGGTGAAACTGACGGAGCGTGGAGGCAAACAGATCACTTTAGTCGATTTGGCTACGCACACGTCCGGTTTGCCATTGCGACCGACTAATCTCGTTTCCAAAGATCCGAACGACAAATACCGAGGATACACCGTGGATCTGATGTACGAATGTCTTTCATCCTTTACGCTTCCTCGCGATATCGGGACGAAATACGAATACTCGAACCTTGGCTACGGTTTGCTCGGCCATGTCCTCGAGAAACGGCTGGGCAGGGCCTATGCCGATCTCGTCGAATCCCGCATTACGCAGCCACTCGGGATGAAGGACACTCGCATTGATCTTACCCCGGCGATGAAAAGCCGAATGGCAGCAGGTTACAATAACGAGCTGATGCCGATCGCAACCGAATGGCATTTCGGCGCGCTGCAAAGCGCGGGAGCGTTCTCGTCAACAGCTAACGACCTGCTGAAGTTCTTAGCCGCAGTGCTGGGCTATAAGCAATCTCCCTTACTTCCGGCGATGAAATCGATGCTCGACATCCGCCGGCCCGGAGGAATGCAGCCATCGACCGAGATCGCGCTTGCCTGGAACGTGTACGTTGATGGGGAGCAGAAAGTAGTCTGGAAAAATGGCAGCGTAGGCGGTTATAGAAGCTTCATCGGGTTCGATCCCAAGGCGCGGGTGGCCGTTGTGGCGCTAACAAACGCCCAGACTGCTGTCGGCGCCGACGACATCGGCCTGCATTTGCTCGACGAGCGCATTCACGTCGACCTGCACATTCCAAAGCCCCATAAAGAAATCCTTCTTCGCCCCGAAATTCTTGATCGCTACACCGGTCGCTACCAGTTTTCGCCGACCGATATCATGACCGTGACGCGCGAAGGCAACCACCTGGTCGGACAATTGCTGGACGGACAGAGGTTCGAGATGTTTGCCGAAAGCGAGCACGACTTCTTTATGAAGATCGCCGATGCCCAGGTTACTTTTGAATCTTCGGACCAAGGACCGGCCAAAGTGGCCGTCTGGCATCAGGGCGGGCAAGATCAAAGGGGTGAGCGCATCGAATGATAACCGGTATTGATGAATTCCAATTCCGGATGTCGAAATCTGTGTAACTCTGCGTAATCTGCGAATAGAAAGCTGTCGGATTCAGACCCAAGGAGGATTTAGATGAAATATGTCGATGGATATGTCCTGCCCGTTCCCAGGAAAAATCTGCCGGCCTACCGCCGAATGGCGCAGGAAGCCGGCAAGGTGTGGCGAGA
>WNFY01012411.1_pt1 | contig 11264 bp, 9 predicted proteins | sample 5400091 | NCBI WGS metagenome assembly WNFY01 (sample SAMN13153364, study PRJNA577476) | soil metagenome | isolation source: 60 cm soil or saprolite under grassland replicate 1 | place: USA:California | collected 2016-06-15
GGCAGTTCCAGCGGGATCACATTCCGGCCAAACGCATTCTGCACCGATTCCAGCACGCGCTCTGCGTCTGCGCGGTCGCGATCCATGCGGCTGGCCACGATCACCCGCGGCATCTTAAACTCTTCGCAATCGTTCCAAACGCGCTGGGTGACCACCTCGACGCCAGCAACGCCATCGACGACAACGATGGCGGCGTCGATCACCGGCATCACCATCTTGGCCTCGTGCACAAACATGTTGAATCCGGGCGTGTCTAGAAAATTGATTTTGGTCTGGCCCCACTCCGCGTAGGCCAGCGTGGCGGAAATCGACATCTTGCGGGAGATTTCTTCTTCATCGTAATCGGTGGGGGCGGTGCCGTCGTCCACCCGGCCCAGCCGCTGGGTTGCGCCCGCCGTGAAAAGAGCGGCTGAGATCAGCGAAGTCTTGCCCGCATGCCCGTGCCCCACCACCGCGACATTCCTAACGTTAGCGCCTTCATATACCTTCACGATTTCTCCTTCTTATGAAGCCGAATTCACGAAGCCAATAACTCTACTACAGCGATATTGCTGGCTCAACTGGGCAAGGCTGGCGTCAGGCTTCAGGCGTCAGGCTTCAGCAATTACCTTGTGGAAACTTGAAAAGCCCAGAATAGCGCCTGCCGAAAACCGTCTCTTTGCAACTCCTTGGAGACTCATACATCTCATGTACCAATCGGGAGCCTCCTATGTTCCCACAACTCGCCCGCTTTACCGATCTCGGTCTGCTGCTCTTGCGATTGATGGCTGGCGTGGTGTTTCTTGCCAGCGGCTGGAGTCACCTTAAAGATCCTGCCGGACGCAGTCAGGGCATCGGCATGAGCAAGGGGTTCACGATCTTCCTGGGCGTCGCTGAGGTTGCCGGCAGCCTCGGAATCATCTTTGGCGTGCTGCAACAGCTGGCAGCAGTCGGGCTGATACTGGTGATGCTCGGCGCAATTCAAAAGAAGATCTTTGTCTGGCGCACCGGCTTTTGGGGCGATAAGGCATCGGGCTGGCATTACGACCTAATGTTCGTGGTCATGTGCCTGGTAATCTTGTTCACAGACGGTGGGCATTATGTATTGCTCAAGTAAACTGGCGCTGCCGCGATTCGGTGCTTTGATATGGCTATTAAGCGTCGCAGATAGTGACAATCGAGGAAGCAAAACAGAGCGAAGGAGAAGTGATTTCTTTGCGACCTTTGCGGCTGTTCTTTGCGCTTTGCGGTTAAAAGCTTTGAAAGCTTTTAACCGCAAAGTACGCCAAAGTTCGCAAAGAACGGCGCATGAAGTCACTATATTCTGCAAAGCTCAATAGCTTGCCTTTCCTTATGAGATTCTCCGCACTTGGACAAAGTCGTGCTCCCCGCGCCACCGTCCTTGTGCGCCTGCTTGTGGGATGGGTCTTCCTCTCTGAGGGAATTCAGAAGTTTCTCTTTCCTGCCGCGCTCGGCGTTGGCCGCTTCATTAAGATCGGCATCCCGGCACCGCAGTTCCTTGCACCCTTTGTTGGCGTGGTAGAGATTGTGTGCGGCACGCTGGTGATCGCCGGCCTGCTCACACGGCTGGCTGCTATGCCTCTCTTGATTGACATTACCGTCGCGATTCTGACGACCAAGCTTCCGATGCTGGCCAAGCCCGGTTTCTGGGCCACGATGCACGAAGCTCGAACCGACATCTGCATGTGGCTGGGTGCGCTGTTCCTGGCAATCGTTGGGGCTGGCGGGTGGTCAATTGATGCCCGGCTTTCGCAGAGCAGAAGAGGAAAACTCTGATTGATGACGCAGAACCACGGCAGGCAAGAATCCAAATGGTAATGAGTGGGAATAGAACAGCATCACCGGTGACAGCGGGCCGTCTTAGATAGAGAAAGCCTGCTACCAGAGTGCTGAGTGGGACGCTCCAGTCGGCGGCACGAAAAGTTAAGGTTGTCTGCCGCAATTCTGCAGTGATGTATGTGGTTCGCGTCAGACCGCTCGTCGCCACGCAACCCTGGGAATCTAACCAGTAACAAGTGGGAAGGAGCAGGCGAGATCGAAGCCCCAGACGAGAATTGTGCGTGTCAGAGCTGGCAATGTGGGAGGCTGGGTCCGCATGTGCCTCGATGGTAAATTTTGACGCCGAAAAACCGCGCCTACGGCACAATCACTGCTGCTCCATCAATCGAGTCGCTCTTCACAGCTTGCAGAGCTTCGTTTGCCCGGTCCAGCGGGAACGAAGTCACGTTTGGCTGGAGCTTGATTTCTGCGGCCAGATCCAGGAAGTCGCGCGCATCATCCCGAGTCATGTTTGCGACACTGCGGATCTGGCGCTCACCCCACAGCAGTTCGTCGTAGTCGAACTGGGGGATCCGGTCAAGATGGATGGCATTGATCGCGACAACGCCTCCTTTGCGCAGGCTAGATAACGCGGCAATCACCACATCTCCGCTGGGCGCGAAGGTCACCGCGCGATCTAACTCGACCGGAGGCTTTTCGTTTTCCGACCCGACCCACGTCGCACCCAGCGATTGCGCCAGCTCGCGGTGAGATTCGCCGCGTGTGGACACATAAACCTCGCAGTTCCACGCCTGCAGCACGCGAATTGCGAGGTGTGCCGAAGCGCCGAAACCAAACAACCCGACGCGCTCGCCCTTCTCGACTCCCGCAACACGCAGCGCACGAAACCCGATGATCCCGGCACAGAGCAAAGGTGCGGCGTGCAGATCATCGAGCTGAGCGGGAATGGGAAAGCAGAAATCGGCGCGAGCCATCGCATACTCTGCATAACCACCGTTGACGGTGTAACCGGTGAAGGTTGGGTTGTCACACAGGTTCTCCATTGCCCGGCGGCAGTAGGGGCAAGTGCCGTCCGTGCCACCGATCCAGGAGACGCCCACCCGAGTGCCAGCCAAGAATCCCTCTCCAGCTTGCACCTCGCCCACGATCTGGTGTCCGGGAATGATTCGCGGGTGCACGGGCGCAAGCTCGCCTTCGACGATGTGCAGATCGGTGCGGCAGACGCCGCAGGCCCGCACGCGCAGCAGCACCTGCCGCGGCTGAGCTTGGGGCATGGGAGCATCTTCAATCCGCAGCGGAGAATCTGCAATACTGGCCGGAGTTGTGAGCACCGCAGCTTTCATGGCATCTCAATTCTAGCGAGATATTCCATGAAGGAAGACGCCATGGCGGACCGTTTCTCCGGCGCCGCGGTTTCCAACGCCGGGAAAAGAGTAGCAGCTGGATGATTTCCGGAACTCCCATCCAAACTTTCCTTCTAAGATGTTAGCCTTCTGATTCATTCACATCGATGGAGCCTGCATGAACAATTCGCCCGCCACGCACATCGACCTTCAAGCCATGGCACAGCAGATCATGCTGGAGCACGGCTTTGAACCCGAATTTCCCGCTGCCGTGCAACAGCAAATGGCGGCGATTCAGGCGCGACCACCGCTTGCCGCTCCTTCTACGAACGGCATTCGCGATCTTCGTGGATTGCTCTGGTCCTCGATCGACAACGACACCTCGCGCGATTTGGATCAGATTGAAGTTGTCAAGCAGCTGACGAACGGCGACGTCAAAGTAATGGTCGGCATCGCCGACGTGGACGCGTTTGTGCCCAAGTCGACTCCTGTCGACGACCACGCCGCCAAGGAAACCACTACGGTTTACACCGGCGTTCGCAATTTCCCCATGCTGCCGGAAGCGCTTTCCACCGGAGCATCTTCTCTGCTGGAGAACGAAGACCGGCGTGCGATGGTCATCGAATTCGTTGCCGCAGCAGATGGCAACGTGAACTCTGGCACGGCGTACCCGGCTCTGGTTCGCAATAAGGCGCAGCTCACTTACAACGGGGTTGGCAGCTGGATCGAGGGTGCGTCACCCGCACCTCCCAAGGTTGCAGCGTCTGCAGAATTGCAGGCGCAGCTCAAACTTCAGAACGACGTCGCGCAGGCCTTGAAGAAGCAGCGCTTCTCCCACGGCGCGCTGAACATCGACACCAACGAAGTTCATCCCATTGTATTGAACGAGCAGGTGATTGACATCGCGAAGCAGGAAAAGAATCACGCTACCGAGCTGATCGAAGATTTCATGGTCGCCGCGAATGGAGTCGTGGCGCGTCTGCTGGAGAAGGTTTCCTCGCTGCGGAGAATTGTGAAGACTCCGGAGCGCTGGGACCGCATCGTTCAACTCGCCGCGTCGCACGGCGGGACCCTGCCGGCGCAACCGGACTCGAAGGCTCTCAACGATTTCCTGCTCCAGCGCAAACAGGCCGACCCCGACCACTTTGCCGATCTCTCGCTGGCCGTGATCAAGCTGATCGGTCCCGGCGAGTACGTGCTCGAGCGCCCTGGTGATCCTGAGCAGGGTCACTTCGGGCTGGCGGTTCAGGACTACACTCACTCCACGGCGCCCAACCGCAGGTTCGCCGACGTGGTCACGCAAAGACTGCTGAAGGCCTATATCGCCGGTGCGGCCAACCCGTCCTCCGACGGCGAACTGGCGGGTATCGCCACAAACTGTACTGTCAAGGAAGACGCAGCCCGCAAGGTCGAACGCGAGATGTCAAAGCGCCTGGCGGCGGTCGCCATGAGCAATAGGATTGGCGAGGTCTTCGACGCCATCGTCACCGGCGTCACGCCGCACGGAACGTTTGTGCGCGTACTGAAGCCGCATATTGAAGGCTTATTGGCACAAGGTCATCAAGGCGTAGATGTGGGAGACAAGCTCCGCGTCAGGCTGACCCGCACCGACGTTCAGCGTGGATACATCGATTTCGTGCGTGCGTAAGGTTCACGAAAGTGATTTAGAATCTAAAGAGCATTTGTCGGGGCGTAGCGCAGCCTGGTAGCGCACCTGCCTTGGGCGCAGGGGGTCGTAGGTTCAAATCCTATCGCCCCGACCAATTTCCTTTCCTCGGTTCGCACTAATCCTGACGGATCGTGCCGGGGTGACAAAGCGCAAGCTTCCCTCTACTTGATAGCCTTCGCGACTTCTCCAGTCTTGGCGTCCACGAAAGTCTTGTAACCAGATTTCTTATCACCCCAAATGACGTACCAGACAGGCCTGGCGAACGTTGTGGGGTTGTAGCCCAACAAGAACGAGGGCTGCTTGTCGGGATGAGCCTTCAGCCACGATTCCGCCTGCGCGGCCGCTATTTTGTAGGCGGCATCGGAATCAACCACGATGTCGGATCCCTGATATGGCATGACATCGCGCGTCGGCCCAGTCCAGGTAATCGGATGACCAATGTTGATCCCCTTGGCAAGTTCCGGAGGTTGAGCTGCAACGGTGTAGGAGATCTCAATAGCTGCGCGACGCCGGGGAGAGCCGAAAATGGCAGTCCACATCGCAGCCTTTCCCGCGTCGTTCTTGATGCCAGAAAGACTCTTGCTCTCGAGCCTCAATGCCACCGCGTCATTCGACCAGGAATATGCCGACTTATACATTGCCCAGAATGCAGTTTTCCCGGAAACGGGCAGAGTTCCCGAAGGCTCGTTGGATGCTTGCGCGGTTTGTGGATGTTCGGAAATCGCCACCATGCAGAGCACGGCGACAAGGAGTAAAGCAACTCTAACAAAATTACGCATGAACGCTACCTCGATAGGAATTTCAGCGACATTCTATGCCTTTTGGCGACGGATTCAAGAATATGTGCAAGAATTCCGCCATCCTGGGGAAAGCAAGTCCCAAGCCTGGCGTCTCGGATTTTCTTCGCTTTGCAGAATATGGTGACGATTAACGGCTCTGTCATCCGACGAGGGTGGAGTGACACAACATTATGCAAAGCTCACTAGATTCGGGAGGGAAAAGACAGCTTACTCGGGCAAACCCAACTTTCGTACCAGGTCTTTGTATCGCGGTTCGTTGCGGAGAGAATCCAGCGCCGGATAGCGGATCGCCTGGATGACTTCGCTATCTCCATCCGCATAGCCCTGTTCGAGAAAATCCAATGCTTTACCGTGATTCCCACTTGCCGCATAGGCCATCGTAGCCGCGAACGTGCGGTCCGAGCCGCTCAATCCCAATGCCAGCCGCTGGTAGCCTTCGGCATTTTCGGAGATAGAAATTCCCGGTTGGTTCGGAACTTTGCGCAACTCCCGGACTGCCTCTGCAAAACGTCCAGTGGTTGCGTACAATTGCGAAAGCTTGAAGTGCGCCGGCCAGAAATTAGGATCTTGCGCGAGCACTTTCTGAAACTGAGCCTCCGATTCAGGATAGCGGTGCTCATACATCAGAATCACAGCATAGTTTGTATTCACTATCGGAGAGAGCGGGTCAAGCGAAAGGGCCGTCCCGTACTCTTCGAGCGCCGCGCCCATGCGCTTCTCCGGCGCGAGGCAGCTGAAGGCATAGAAGTAGTGCGCCGTCGCGTAATTAGGATTCAATTCGATCGCGCGCCGGAATTCTGTCTCCGCTTCACTCCACTTCATCGCAACCGCCAGGGCCATGGCTCGCGACGCGTGCACTTCCGGCAGGGAATCGTTCAGTTCGAGGGCCTTGCGTGATGACTCCAGCGCAAGTTCCAGACCTTGCCGCGACGTGATGCCAATGTGATAGCTCGGCCCGACGTTGTAAGTGTCCGCCAGGCCCGCGTAAGCAAGAGCATAGTTGGGATCAGCCGCAATCGCCTGCTGAAATAGTCCGACACTCTTTTTCAGTCCCTCGGTCGTGCGTCCATACCAAAGTTGCCGGCCCTCCAGGTAAAGCCGGTACGCCTCCGGATTGGAGGTGCCCGCTCGCCCGACTTGTTGCTGCTGGTTGCCACTCAGCTGAACCTTGAGCTGCGTGGAGAGGTCATGCGTGATATCGCTCTGCACCTGCGTGATATCGGCCAGCTTGCGGTCGTAATGCGATCCCCAGATTTCCGATCCATCAGCTGTGTTGACCAGGTCGGCCTGAACCCCGAGTGCATCGTTGTGTTGGGTGATGCGGCCCACAAGCACCGCGCTGACTTGCAGAGCCTCGCCGATCTTCTGCGGATCGTCTTCTTTCCCCTTGTAACGGAACACCGTGCTGCGCGCCATGACCTTCAGGTTGGGCAATCGCGAGAGAGTTCCAATCAGGCTCTCGGTGAGGCCATCGCTCAGATACTCATTGCTTGAGTCATTAGTAGCATTGACGAAGGGCAATACCGCGATGGAGTCCACTTTGCCCGCCGTGGACTTGGACTGCCGCACTTTGCGAACGCCCGGAATCGAGATCACGTTTCAGCCGCGCAAGGTCGGTGCGCAAATCAGCCGCGTTCTGATAGCGCAGGTTACGGTCCTTCTCCAGGGCTTTGTTGGTGATTCGTTCGAGATCCACCGGCAGATCCGGATTGAGCCGCAACGCGGGTGCCGGCGCCGCATCCAGAATGGCCTTAAAAATCTCCGCCGTGCTGCCGCCGCGGAACGGCAGCGTCCCGGTAGCCATCTCATAAAGCACTGCGCCGAACGAGAACAAGTCGCTGCGCGCGTCCATCTCCTTGGCTCGCGCCTGTTCCGGCGACATATATGCCACGGTCCCCAAGGTGGAACCTGGGCTGGTCAGGTGTTGCTGATCCAGCGTTGCGGTCAGCGTAAGCGATGACGCCTTGCTGGCGCTGGTTAAAGCCATCTCCTTGGCCAGGCCGAAATCCAAAATCTTGGCGTGCCCGCGCTTGGTAACAAAAATGTTCGCCGGCTTGATGTCGCGATGCATAATTCCCTGCGAATGCGCAGCGTCCAACCCGTCGGCAATTTCGATTGCCAGCGACAACAAGGTTTCGTTCTCGATCGGCTTGCCTGCAATCATGTGCTTGAGCGTGACCCCGTCGAGAAACTCCATGGCGATAAACGTCTGGTCGCCATGCTTGCCGATCTCGTGGATGGTGGAGATATTGGGATGGTTGAGGGCAGATGCCGCCCGCGCCTCCCTGCGGAAACGTTCGAGTGCCTGCGGATCGCGCGACAACTCATCGGGCAGAAACTTCAATGCCACGAAGCGGCCGAGTTCGAGATCTTCGGCCTTAAACACCACACCCATGCCGCCCCCGCCGAGTTTTTCGACGATGCGGTAGTGCGAGACGGTCTCCCCAATCATTGGGGGAAATCTTACGTGGGGAGGGGTGGGGCGTCAATCGAAGGCCCTGAAGCGAACAGTCTCCGGCCATTCGCGATGTTCATTCGTCACAGACTTGGACACCTGACTGGGTTCTAATTCCAAAGAAGGCAGCAGTGGCCAAAGCCGCCGACAAGAGTGTCCGCGCCACGCCCCTTCAATAGATAGCTCCGGCGGAATGGTATAAGTGGCTTAGTTCTTGAGGATTGTTGAGGTTTGCCCGACAGTATGAGAATGAGGGCTTTGAACCTACTCCGTACTGCCGTCGCGTCGGCGACAGCAGACTTCCGTCCAGGCCAATGGGAAGCCATCGAGCACCTCCTGCGTCGCGAACGCCTGCTTGTCGTGGAGCGTACGGGATGGGGAAAGAGTAACGTCTATTTCCTGGCCACACGGCTGCTACGGGACAATGGAGCGGGATGTACTCTGCTCATCTCACCTCTTCTATCGCTAATGCGAAACCAGATTGAGAGCGCACTTCGGATCGGGGTGCGCGCCGAGACGATCAATTCCGCAAATATGGATGAGTGGCCGCGCGTCCAAAATGCGCTCTTTCGAAACAATGTCGACATATTGCTCATTTCTCCGGAGCGTCTAGCTAACGAAAGTTTCGTAACGAATTGCCTCTTGCCAATTGCTGCACGAATCGGCCTCTTCGTCGTCGACGAAGCCCACTGCATCTCTGACTGGGGCCATGACTTCCGTCCCGATTATCGAAGAATCGTACGAGTCCTGCGCGCTCTTCCACCGAACGTCCCGGTCCTCGCAACCACGGCAACGGCGAACGATCGCGTAGTGGCCGATCTATTGGAGCAACTGGGACCAAACCTAACGCCCATTCGCGGCCCGCTCACGCGCGAAAGCTTGCGACTCCAGAACATCGTGCTTCCGGCCAAAGCTGCGCGCATGGCATGGCTTGCCCACCATCTGCCGCGTCTGCCGGAGAGCGGCATCATCTATACGCTCACGGTGAAAGACGCGGAAATGGTCGCGGGCTGGCTGCAATCTCGCGGCATTCGTGCTCTGCCCTATCACAGCGACTTGGCGTCGGAAGACCGCGAGTGTCTGGAGCAACAATTGTTGGGCAGCGAAGTTAAAGCGCTGGTCGCAACCGTCGCTCTGGGAATGGGTTTTGACAAACCGGACATTGGTTTCGTCATACACTTTCAGAGACCACCCTCGGTAATTCACTATTACCAGCAGGTGGGACGAGCGGGACGAGCCGTTCCCGAAGCCCACGGCGTACTGCTCAGCGGCGAGGAAGACGACGAGATTGCGGATTATTTCATGCGCACTGCGTTCCCCGCCGAAATCGAGGTCCACCAGGTGCTGACGGCAGTGCGCGAAGCGAGCGTCGGGCTCAAGCGCGCGGACCTTCAGAAACAACTCAATCTCGCTGCCGGCAAACTCGAAAGAATTCTCAAGTTCCTGCTGATGGAGTCACCCGCGCCCATACAGATGCTCGATCAGCGATTTGTGCGTAACCCCGTGGCCTGGCACCTATCGGTCGAACTCAACGATCCTGCCGCCAGTCCCTGCGGCAAGTGTTCAAATTGCCGTGGCAGCGGATTGAGTGGCGATTTTCCTAGCGAATTATTCGAAGCGGCAACCGAGTTTCTTAACGATTCAGGCCTCCGCCTCGAGCCTCGCAAGCAGTGGACCAGCGGTCACGCTTTCGAGGGAAATCACGGGCGGATTCTTCTTGAATTGCGAAACGAGCCTGGATATGCGCTTTGCCGCTGGGGCGATACTGGGTTCGGCGAACTGGTGAGAAACGCCAAGCACGGAAGCGGCAGATTTCCAGACGAACTGGTCAGCGCTGCCGGGCGCCTCATTCGCAAGCGTTGGGTCCCTCAACCGGCTCCCAACTGGGTCACCTGCGTGCCGTCACATCGTCACGGCACGCTGGTTCCCGATTTTGCTTGCCGATTGGCGCGTGAGCTAGGACTGCCGTTTGTCGATTGCATTCAGAAAATCAAGGAGACGGAGCCTCAGAAGACCCGCCAAAGCAGGCTCCAACAAATGTGCAATCTCGACGGGGCGTTTGAACCCAATCGCGCTGCAGTTCGTTCCGGACCCGTATTGTTGATCGACGACATGGTCGATTCGCGCTGGACATTCACGGTGCTAGGATTCAAACTTCGTCAGGCTGGAAGCGGCCCGGTGTTCCCGTTTGCGCTGGCCGACACCTCTCCGCGAGAATGGAGAAACGGGTAAAAAAACTAATGTCGTCGCCAACCCAAGACACGCTGGCGGTTCTCCTCCTCTGCGCCAAACTAGGCCAAGGTGAGGCCCAACCGGCAGCCAAGCCGCTGACGACCCGGCAATATTCTGCGCTGGAGAGGTGGCTGCAAGGGCGCTCGCTTCGCCCGCGCGATCTTCTGCAACCGAACGGGCGAGCCCAGCTTTCCAATATCCAACTGCACGAGGTTGCCCAGGATCAGATCGAGAGCTTACTTGATCGCGGCACCGCCTTGGGCCTGCTGGTCGAGCGCTGGACGAACAGCGGAATCTGGATCGTCAGCCGCGAAGACCAACCGTACCCGTCCCGCTACAAGAATTACCTACAGCACAAAGCGCCCCCCATGGTTTATGGCGTGGGCGAGCATTCCTCGCTGCAGTACGGAGGGCTAGCGGTGGTCGGGTCGCGCCATGCTTCGGAAGAGGAGACCACCTTCGCGCAACGTATTGGCGCCGCCTGTGCCGATCAGAAAATCCCGGTGATTTCGGGGGCTGCAAAAGGCATCGATTCCGAATCGATGATGGCAGCCATCAACCAAGGCGGCACCGCGATCGGCGTGCTAGCGGACGGCCTGGGCCGGGCCGCCATTGCCCCGCCCCACCATGAAGCGATTCTCGACGGCAGACTAACTCTGATTTCACCCTATGAACCGGAGTCACGTTGGTTCGCGTTCACAGCGATGGAGAGAAACAAACTCATTTACGCTTTAGCCGATGCCGCTCTCGTTGTTGCGTCCTCAGACGAGCAAGGCGGCACCTGGTCGGGAGCAGTTGAAGCTCTCAAGCAGAGGCAAGTACCGATTTACGTGAAAGTGTCTGGCGAGATTCCAGCCGGTAATCGAAAACTAATCCAGTCCGGCGCTCAGGAATTCCCGCTCGAACCTTGGAGCAATCTCCGCCAATTATTCGAGAACTCGTTGCCAACCCGTCTGTTTGGTGATGGCAGTCCGACGTATCAGAGC
>WNFY01021091.1_pt1 | contig 11263 bp, 10 predicted proteins | sample 5400091 | NCBI WGS metagenome assembly WNFY01 (sample SAMN13153364, study PRJNA577476) | soil metagenome | isolation source: 60 cm soil or saprolite under grassland replicate 1 | place: USA:California | collected 2016-06-15
GTTGGAGACGGTCCCACGCCGCCGCCTTTGTACAGTGCGGGAGACTTCGGCGGAGTGTAGGAGCCCACGGTTCCAATCGTGCCGAAACGAGCTTCGGCCAGGCAAATCGCTTCCTGGAAGGTGACGCCCTTTTGCGGCGCAGTGGAATCGAACACACGCCTGTCAGCAAACCGCAACCTTTCTCTGGGCACTGCGAGTTTTTCCGCGACCGCTTCCGCGAGCAAAGCTTTACCGCGTTCGGCCGCCTGCAAGGCCGCGTTGCCGGCCATCAGCGTGACGCGGCTGGAGTACGAGCCAAGGTCGACTGGTCCGAGGTCCGTATCGCCCGTGAACAAGCGGACGTCAAACGTGTCGATACCGAGAACTTCGGCGACAATTCCGGCGAGAACATCGTCCGATCCCTGCCCGATTTCTGTCGCGCCGCAGAAAATCGTGACGCCGCCACTGCGGTCGAATTTCAATTGAACGCCGGAGTGAGGCATATTGTTCCAATAAATCGGAAGCCCGGCTCCAGTCAGATAGGCGGAGCAAGCCAGACCCACGCCGCGGCCCTCAGGGAGCTTCCGGAATTTCTCTTTCCAACTGGATAGCTGGACAACGCGGCGAATACACTCCGCGAGATTGACGGTTCCCAGCCGGAAGAAATTGGCTGTCACGGCATTCGAAGATACAACGATGCGGAGCCGGAGATCAGCTGGGTCCATCTTGAGTTTCTCTGCGATCTTATCGAGCTGTACCTCTTGGCCGAAACGCGGCTGAGGAGTGCCATGCCCGCGCTTGGGTCCGCAGGGCGGTTTGTTGGTGAAGGTGCGGCAGCCCTCGTAACGATAGCGCGGGATGTGGTACGTGGTCGTTTGCAATGCACCACAGTAAAAAGTGCTGGCGACCCCGTACGAGCCGTACGCGCCACCGTCGATCAACGTCTGGAGATGCATTCCGGTAATCGCGCCATCCTTCTTGACGCCGGTTTTGAATTTCATCAGGACGGGGTGCCGCCCCCGGTGGCAATAAAAGACCTCTTCACGCGTCAAGCAAATCTTGATCGGTCGGTCCAGCACGAACGCCGCCTTGGCCACAACGATCTCGTGATTGAAAGGATCGCTCTTGCCTCCAAAACCTCCGCCGTTGGGCGTGGCAATCACACGAATATGTGCCGCAGGCATTTCCAGAACCTTGGCAAGAGCGCGGTGAAGGTAGTGCGGCGTCTGCGTGCTTGACCAGATTGTCAGCTTTCCATCGGGATCCTTGATGGCCACCGCCGCGTGCTGCTCGATCGGAAGATGCGTATTCCCTTGATAGAAAAAAGTGTCTTCGAAGATTTCATCCGCTTCGGCAAAGCCTTCTTCCACATTGCCGAACTCCAGCGCTACCAGCTTGTGAATGTTGCCTTCTTCCCCGTATTCGTGGATTCGCGGCTCCGGAGTCGCCAGAGCTTCCTCGGGGTTCGATATCGTCTTCAAAACTTCATACTCGACGTCGATCAAGTCCAAAGCTTCAAATGCAGTGAGTTCCTCTCGCGCGATGACCGCAGCGACCGGATCTCCAACATGCCGCACATGATCGACGCAGAGGGCTTGCTCGTCTTGGCTCACTGGAAGAATTCCGTACTGGATTGGCAGGTCTTTGCCCGTCAGCACCAGATATACTCCCGGGCAAGCGAGCGCGCGTGACGCATCGATTTTTCGAATGCGCGCGTGAGGATGTGGAGACCGCAGCAGCTTGCAGTGCGCCATTCGGGGTAGGAAAATGTCGTCGGCGAAGCGGGTCTGGCCGGTCACTTTTGCGCGGGCGTCGACGCGGCGGCGGGGGACGCCAATCACACGAAATTTGTGCCCATTTGCTTTTGAATGGCTGTCCGTTGACTTCGTCGAATCCTTTTCCTCCGGCATTCACCCTCCTTGTTCCCTGTCCGATCGCAACGGTAGCGCGGAAACTAAGTCTCAGAGTTGTTTTGCCCTGCGATCTTGACTATTGCGGCTTCGACAGCCTCAAAAATTTGGAGATAGCCCGTGCACCGGCACAAGTTGCCCGAAAGCGCTTCTCGGATTTGATCGCGATTGGGATGCGGATTCTGATCCAGCAAGGCTTTCGCCGTCACCAGGATTGCCGGCGTGCAATATCCGCACTGTGCCGCTCCAAGATCGGCAAAGGCATCCTGCAATGGATGAAGTTTGCCTTCTTCTCCGAGCCCTTCCACGGTCAGGACTCGCCTTCCGTCGCACTCGAGCGCCAGCACGAGACAAGAAAGCACGGCCTTGCCATCCAGAAGAACCGCGCAAGCCCCGCATTCCCCCAGTTCACATCCATGCTTCGTGCCGGTATGACCGAGATCCTCACGGAGGACCTCCAGCAACGTCTTATACGGTGCGAAGGAGACGTCAACCTCTTCGCCGTTCAACGTGAATCGTATCTGTGAGGTCTTCTGGGATTCGATGGGCAGTGTGGCCACGCTCAATCACCTCTCGAAAACATTACCTTGCCGTTGCACGCTTTCTTACTTCTTGCCGAGCCTGTTCGTGCATGCTCTCATGAAGCTCTCTGCCAGATGAAAGTCGCTCAAGAGCATTCGGTTTAGCCAGCAACCCGCGGATCAGATAATCTGCGAATCCGTCCGCGATCTCCGCCGCCGTTAACGGGCCTTCCGGGCTGAACCACTGCACGCTCCAATTCAAGGCTCCAAGAATGGCCCGCGCAGCAAGCGCCGGATCGCAGGTGACGAATTCTCCCGATCGGGCGCCACTGGCGATCAAATTGCGTAAGCCTTCTTCATAACGGTCGCGTTTGGCCAGAAGATGACGCTGCTGGCGGCTTGGCAGCGCCGTCAAGAGATGCGCCGTGGAACCCTCGACTTCGTCGAGTACGCACCGCAAATGGGACGCAATCATCAGGCGCAATTTCGATGCCGCGCCTGTTCGCATCTTGCGGGCTTTGTCGAGCGCAGCAATCATACGATCCAGGGAATTGTCCTGGCAGAAGTACAGAATCTCGTGCTTCCCCGCGAAGTAGTTGTAGAGATTTGCAGGCGAAAGGGCGGCCGCGGCTGCGATGTCGCGCATACCGGTCTCCGCGAACCCACGGACACGAAACTCTTTTCCCGCGGCGCGCAGGATCTCCAGGCGCCGCGCAAGATAGCGCCGCCTCAAATGGCCATTGCGCTGGCTCTTGGCTTGGCTGTTTGACAATCTCGCTCTCCAGAGTGCGAATGATGCGCGGCTGCCGGGGTGCAACCTCATTACAGTTAACACCTCAGTCCGCCCGGTGTCAAGAAATTCTGAACCGTGGTTCAGAAAGAGAACGGCTGTTCAGATTCCGCGAACATTGATGTCAAACCTGCATTACGGGGCATCTTGCTCGGAGATTGTATGGGTGGAGAAAACGGCTTGATTAGGACTGATTTTCGCAAGTTCGCTTGGGGCGCCTTCGATTTGCACTTCGAGATGGTCCATCTCATGCAAAGTTGTCAGCGTTATCTGAAACTCATCGACTCTTCCAACTCTCGAATCACCGCCCGTTTGAAAATTGATTTCAACGTGGAAAGAGCCGAGCCGCATTATCGTACAAAATCTTACGCTTTGCGGCATCTCCGATGGGCAGCGCATTGAACTTCTCAATGTTTCCCTTGATCTCCGGCACGCCGGGTCCGGGCCAGTCCGTGCCCCATAGCACTTTATCTGCGACGTCTTCCATCCGCGGAAAGTATTCCAACAGCTTCTGCGGTGGGATGCCCGATATGTCCATATACATATTTTTGTGCCGGCGGACGAGAAAGAAAGCCTCGTTCATCCACAGCGGTCTGCCCCCGTGTGCCAGAATGACGACCAGATTCGGATAGTCGATGCAAACATCATCGCAAAGCATCGGGTGCGCATGTAGATTCCGGGCCCCCGGAAATATGGAAGTTCCGGTGTGAATCATTACCGGTAAACCGTTCGCCTGGGCGCGCTCGTAAACGGCGGCCAGACCACGATTGCCATCCATATAATTATTCGGCGATAACACCTGGTGCGAAGGATGCATCTTGATGGCGCGAATCCCGAGCCTTGTGATGCGGTCCACCTCCGCACCTGGATCAGGAACCGTCCCGGGAAGTACTCCACCGAACGGGATCAGGCGGTCAGGCGCTGCTTTGCAGTACTTTGCGCTCCAATCATTTACTTCGGGCGTGAATCCGATTATTTGTGGCGCGACATAATTGATCAGCCCCGCTCGCTCAACGCCGAGACTGTCCATGAAAGCAAGAAATGCTTTTGGATCGGCCGAATAGCGCTCCACTTCGGCGTAGTCCTTGCGCCCGCGTTTCATCAAATCGAGCGCTGAAGGTTTCATCATGCCGTAGGGCATGATATGGACGTGAATATCGATGATCGGTTGCACGAAGGTTCTGTCCCTGGGGAACTGACGCCGTCACGCCCGCGCATCAATTGAAACGGACATATTCAAAGTCCAGCGGTTGATTGTTAATTCCACGCACCGGCGGGGCGATCCAATTCGCAAATTTGCCCGGCTCGGTCACGCGCCCGCTCATGAGGGACTGTACGTAGGCATAATCCTTCGCACTTGGCAGCCACTGGATTTCATGTTTCTTCCAGGCTTCCTGAGTTAAAGCTTCTCCCTCTGGGCTGATGAAATGACCGGCGAAGTTGCCGATTTCGCGGTGGAAGCCCTTGTGCGGCAAAGTCAAGCGGAATGAGATGCCCGCATTATCGATTACCCGCTGCCAGCGGCCAACTCCATCGGCAATCTCATCGATGTAATCATCGCGTAAGCGTTCGTTCAAAGCCGTTAGCGCTGGCACTTTCTTGGTAACGATCTTGTCTCCAATGACCTCGGAAACGGGATATTCGGATTCACCAAGCACATGATCGTCGTCGAGCTTGGTTTCGCGGAAGCGTCCCTTGAGGCCACTCGTAAAATAATTCGCAGCGTTGGAAGAAACGTCCGAGCCGTAGAGGTCCAGCGTAACGCTGTAGTGGAAGTTCAAATATCTCTGAATCGTCTGGAGATCAATGACTCCCAGGGCCCGCACGTCCGACGGGTCTTCGACATCGTTTTCTTTCATCACCTCGCAAGTGCGTTGAATAATGCGAGAAACGCCTGTCTCCCCGACGAACATGTGGTGCGCTTCCTCTGTCAACATGAAGCGGCAGGTGCGTGAGAGCGGATCGAAGCCCGATTCCGCCAGGGCGCAAAGCTGGAACTTGCCGTCCCGGTCGGTAAAAAACGTAAACATATAGAACGCAAGCCAGTCCGGCGTGGGCTCGTTGAACGGAAGGACACGACATCCCCAGCATCTTCTGCTGTTCGACCGAAGCGGGTTCCGTATCACCTTGCGTAACGATGATTCGCCGCAGTATCGAGCGATATTCACCCGGGACTTCTTGCCAGGCTGGCTGACCCTTGTGAATGCCGAAATTCACCAGGCGCTTTTCGTCGCGCGGCTGCAGGAAAATGCCCCAGCGGTATTCCGGCATTTTCACATAGTCAAACTGCGCCCAGCCGTCGGGTTCCACACTGACCGCTGTACGCAGGTACACATCATAATTGTGACTCTCATTCGGACCCATGTCGTACCACCAGCTCATGTACGCCGGCTGCCAATGTTCGAGCGCGCGCTGCAGAACGCGGTCTCTCCCCAAATCGACGTTGTTCGGAATCTTCTCTGTGTAATTAATCATGGCGATCCCCTCAGAACACCAAGCAGAGGCCCTTCTCTTAAACTCTTTCCCAGTTGAACTTCACTGGCGCGCCGGTGCCGTATACCTTGAGTGCGCCACCCGTGCCAACTGCGTTCGGACGAACGAAAATCCAGTTTTGCCATGCGGAGAGGCGACCGAAGATTCGCGTCTCAAGCGTCTCTGTGCGTCCAAAGCGCAGATTCGCCTCGAGCCCAGTCAAAGCATCTGGCGATTGCGCGGCACGCGACTCGATGGCTTGTCGGATTTCGTCTTCCCAGTCCAGATCATCCGGCGCGGCCGTTACCAGTCCAGCGTCAAGGGCCTCGCGAGCCGAAAGTTTCGCCCCAATTCGACTGCGCAAGCCTTCGATTTGTGCGTCGTCTCCATAGAAGCGAACCGCCAAACGGGAGAAATGATTCACCATGGGCAGCGGCCCGAAGTTCATTTTTGACAGCGTCATCCTGGCGATACTCTCGCCTTCCTGCGTGTCACGCATGTAAACGCGGTCAGCGGCCAGCGCCAATTCCAAAAGCGTCCCGGCGAAGCAGGATCCTGGCTCGACAATTGCATAGATCGACCGGGATGTGACGTCGATGCGGGCAAACGTCCGACGGATCATGCCCAGTGTTTCGCGGACGAACCAGTTGTCGTGGCGGTTGAAAATGAAATCGTCAATCGCAAGTACAGCTTCGGGATTTCCGCTCGTTTTGAGAATCCACAGTCCCAAATCGAGTTCGTTCGTACGCAAGGTCAGAATGGCATCATCCAGTTCGCGTGCCATCTGCAGAGGCCACCAGTCCGCGCCTGCTGCCAGTACTTTTTCCAATGTGTCTTCGACGGCGGACTCCGGAGCTCGGACCGTAATCGTCGCGGTACGCGCTTCGCGATTCCATTCCACATCGACGTGTCTGTAATGCAGGCCTGCTTCATCAACGGTCCGCTTCAAAGGAGTTAGCGTCACTCCTTTGGCGCCGGCGGGACGATCGCTCTGCGCGGCAAGTTTGAGTACGCGCTGTTTGACGTGCTCCGCAAACTGCTGCGGCTTGACCACGTCATCGACAAGCCGCCACTCCTTCGCTCTTTGTCCGCGAACGCCGTCCGGGTTTGTGCAGAACATGTCCGCATGATCCCGGCGGACTCTCCGCTTGTCCGTCACGCGCGTCAACCCGCCCGTTCCGGGCAGAACGCCGAGCAAGGGGAGTTCCGGCAGACTGACCGCGGAGGAGCGGTCGTCCACGAGAATGATTTCATCGCAAGCCAGCGCCAGCTCATAACCCCCTCCGGCCGTCGTGCCATTGCACGCAGCAAGAAACTTCAGTCCGGAGTGCGCACTCGAGTCTTCAATCCCATTCCGGGTTTCATTTGTAAATTTGCAGAAGTTCACTTTCCATGCGTGCGAAGAAAGGCCGAGCATATAGATGTTGGCCCCGGAGCAAAATATGCGGTTCTTGGCGCTCCTAATGATGACCGAACGAACCTCCGGATGTTCGAAGCGAATGCGCTGCAACGCGTCGTGCAGTTCGATGTCCACTCCGAGGTCATAGGAATTCAGCTTCAGCTTGTAGCCCGGGCGGATTCCACCGTCTTCGGCCACGTCCATCGTCAGCGTTGCCACCGGACCATCGAAGGAGAGACGCCAATGTTTGTAATGGGCAGGATCGGTTTGGAAGCTCACCGCTTCCATTTTCGCCTGGGGCTCTTGAGTTGCAACGACGTCCACGGGATCCTCCTACTGCAAATTCGTATGCAGCGCTGCCTTTAATTTGGAAAAGCTCTCTTCCACGGAACTGCCTGAAGTGTCGAGGTGCATGTCCGCTTTGGCATACAACGGTTCCCGAGCCTCGAGAATCCGCCGTAAGTCTTCCATGGCCTGGCCGCTTCCCGCCATCGCACGGAAGTCGCCCTGCGCCATCACCCGCGACATGTGCTCCTCGGGCTGAGCCTTGATCCAAACCGTGTAACAGTTGGAAAGGAGATAGTCAAAAGTCTCTTTCTCAGACACCACGCCCCCTCCCACTGAAAGCACGGCCCGTTCCTGCTCATTGAGCACCTTCTCTAGCGTGCGCCTTTCGATCGCCCGATAGCCGGATTGCCCGTAGAGCGAAAAGATTTCTGCCAGAGGCATTCCCGTATCCTTTTCAATCTCGCGATCCAGCTCAATGAAGGGAATCTTGCTCTCTCCAGCAAGCTTTGAACCCAGGGTCGATTTGCCCGCTCCACGGAGCCCAATCAGCGCGATGCGCGCCCGGCGCAACTTTTCCTCGGGACCGAAGTCCCGAATCAGACGCAACACCACGTCCTTCAGTCTATGATCCGGCAATCGTTCGAGGAATCGCTGTATCAGCTGTTTTTCCGATGTTTCTTGGGACTCAAGTGTGAATAATTCAACGAGGGAAACATTGAGGGCGGCGGCAATCCTTCGCAGCAACACGATCGATACATTTCCTTCGCCAGCCTCAAGTTGCGCCAAATGGCGCTCCGACACGTCCGCTTCCCGCGCCACCATCTTCCGGGTCATGCCGCGGCGGCTGCGCAGCTCCCGAACGCGTTTGCCAAGCGAAAGCAGAAAATCTGCCTCTGGACTCGCCGTCGCTTGGTGTAGAGTCGCAACTTTGGAATTAGTGCTTGCCTGGGTATTCATGCTCTCAGGAAATGCACATGCATTATAATACATACTCGTGCTAAACCGTCAAGACAGACATCTGGTTTCCACTCAACGAATCACCGGTCGAACAGGCGCAGCCCAGTCTAAAGGTAACAGTTTATTTTTCATACTCTTAGACTGGTCCGTGACCATCATCCTGTTGGAGAAAAGCCTGGACTTAGCTGACAAGGATATGCAGTATCATTCAGGACTCGCTACGCCGTCTTTGTCTCCTGCGGCTCCCTGTCTCGGTAACGTGCGAGAGTCAGCTGTCCGCCGTCTCTGGAGGTTTCGCGAATGAAGCTGCCTAACTATGTGTCTGGCCAGTGGAGCGAGGGCGCTGGCCCCGGAGAACCGCTCATTGATCCCGTTACGGGGGACGAACTAGCCCGAATTTCATCGCACGGCATCGATCTCGCCGCCGCGCTCGAGTACGCGCGCTCTCATGGTGGACCCGCGCTGCGCCAGCTCACTTATGCTCAGCGCGCCGACTTGGTAGGCAAGATCGCCGACGCGCTAGCCGCAAACCGCGACGAATATTTTCGGCTCTCTCTCCTGAACCTAGGCGCCACCCAGGCCGATGCCTCGTTTGATGTGGACGGAGCCATCTACACCATGAAGTATTACGCCAAAATCGGTCGCGCGCTGGCTGAAGGAAAAATGTTGAAGGAAGGCGCCGTGCTTCCACTCTCGAAAAGCAACGCGTTCGTTGGGCAGCACTTTCTAATACCCGCGAAAGGCGCGGCGGTGTTCATCAATGCTTTTAACTTTCCTGCTTGGGGCCTCTGCGAAAAAAGCGCGCCCGCACTGCTATCTGGAGTTCCCATCGTGGTGAAGCCCGCTTCCCCCACGGCTTGGCTGGCGCACAGGATGGTTGAAGACATCGTGAAGGCAGGCATCTTGCCGTCAGGTGCGATTTCCATTATCTGCGGCCCAGCCCGCGAGCTGCTGGACCACGTTCGAGAAGCCGACACCCTCTCATTTACTGGCTCAGCCGATACCGCCACGCGCATTCGCTCGCACGCGAATGTGCTGCGTCGCTCGGTTCGCGTAAACATCGAAGCCGACAGCATCAATTCCGCCATTCTCGGACCGGACGGTACTCCTGGATCAGATCTATTCGATCTCCTCGTGAAGGAAGTTGTTCGCGAGATGACGCTGAAGGCCGGCCAGAAATGCACGACCATCCGCCGCGTGCTGGTTCCGCGTCGGCACCTCAAAGCTTTTGGCGATGCCGTCTCCGCACCATGAAGGTCGGGAATCCCCGGAACAGCGAAGTGAAGGTGGGGCCAGTCGTAAACAAAGCACAGCAATCATCCTGCTTGGAAGGGCTGCGCAAGTTGAAGGAAGAATGTTCAGTCCTCTTTGGCGGCGATGAGCAGTTCCAACCGCTCGATGCCAACCCTCAAGAATCCGCCTTCGTTCAGCCGACCCTGCTCTCCTGCAGAGATGGTCTCGATGCAAAGTTTGTTCATGACGTCGAAGTGTTCGGCCCGGTAGCGACCCTGGTTGCCTACGATAGCCCCGAGAATCTCATCGCCCTCACACGCCGGGGTATGGGTTCGCTCGTTGTCTCTCTCTTTTCAAATGATCCGGGTTTCATTCAGAATGCGCTTCTCGGTTTTGGCGACCTGCATGGACGCGTGCTGGTCGTTGATTCAAGCGTCGGCGCCCAACATACGGGCCACGGCAACGTGGTGCCCAGTTGCTTGCACGGCGGTCCGGGAAGAGCGGGCGGCGGCGAGGAGCTTGCCGGATTGCGCGCCTTGTTGCTTTATCATCGCCGTTTCGTCGTGCAAGGGCCAGCCACTTGCATCGCCGAATTGTCAGGTTTGTGCGTCGACACTAACCTCTTGTACTCGTAGAGATTTCTTCCCTTCGGGCGTTCCTTTCGTTTGTCAGGTGTTTGTTCTTCCAACGAACCGCCTGCGGTTCTTGGGGACCCTTACCGCTGATCAAGCGTGAATGAAATAAAGAGCAGCTTCTGGTCCCGCTGAATCTGCAAAGCGACTGGTGCTCCCGGGGGCAGCGAATTCAGCGCCGTGCGAAGGCGATCGAGCGTCGTCATCGGTTGCCCATTCAGCGTTCGAATCACATCCCCCGTATTTAGTGGCACCTCCACGGCAGCGCCCGCCGAACGCGCGGCGACAATGATCCCAAACGGGCCGCGCAAGTCGGGCGCCATCGCAGCGATCTTCTTGTCAATCTCGACGCCGAGAATCCCCAGCGTTGGCACAAGATTTTTTGCCGGGTCGGCGAGGGCCGCGATCTGATCCATATCGTGGGGTGGCTCCATCACGGGGACGTCGAAAGAGAATTGGTCTTTTCCGCGAAGGATTTCGAGGTGAACTTTCCCTCCGGTTTCGCGCGCCAAAAGATGAAATGCGACGAAAGGAAGATTGTCTGCCGCCCTCCCGTCGACCGCGGCTAAGACGTCTCCGATTTGCACCCCGGCTGCTTCGGCCGGGCTGCCTGGCAATACATCCGAGATGACCACCCCGTACTTACGCGGAAGATTCAGTGCCGCCGCCAGCGTTGGCGTAATCGTCTGAATCCCAATCCCGATTTCAGTGCGGTGCAGATGACCAAACTTGGAGAGTTGTTGAAACGCAATGTTGACCATTGCGCTCGGGATGGCGAAGCCCAGCCCCTCGTTTCCTCCCGATTGCGACAAGATAAATGTGTTTACCCCGACCACCTCGCCATTTACATTCACAAGCGGGCCGCCCGAGTTTCCCGGATTGATCGGCGCGTCCGTCTGGATGTATACCAGCGGCGAATCCGGATCCGTTTGCCGCGCTACGGCGGAAACCACGCCCATCGTAACTGTATTGCGCAAGCCTTCCGGGCTTCCGAAAGCAAACACCAGTTCCCCCTGTCCCAATTTGCGGTACGAGCCAAGCGCCAGCGCGGGCAGCTTTCCCGTATCAACTTTGATCACTGC
>WNFY01006782.1_pt1 | contig 11260 bp, 10 predicted proteins | sample 5400091 | NCBI WGS metagenome assembly WNFY01 (sample SAMN13153364, study PRJNA577476) | soil metagenome | isolation source: 60 cm soil or saprolite under grassland replicate 1 | place: USA:California | collected 2016-06-15
TGACGAACATATGTTGCGGCAGCCAGTGGGAGTTGTCGCAGCGATCACACCGTTTAATTTTCCGGGCATGATCCCGCTCTGGTTCATGCCCTATGCTATTGCCTGCGGCAATTGTTTTATCCTCAAACCATCTGAGAAGGTGCCCATGACGATGAGCCGCGTTTTTGAGCTGATCGATCAGTTGGGCCTTCCTCCTGGCGTGCTCAGCCTGGTAAACGGCGCGAAAGAGACCGTCGATGCCCTGCTCGATCACCCTGATGTGCGCGCCATTTCCTTCGTTGGTTCTTCGCCGGTGGCGAAGTACATCTACAGCCGCGCCGCTGCCAATGGCAAACGCGCGCAGTGCCAGGGAGGTGCGAAGAACACGGTTGTAGTCTTGCCAGATGCTGATATGGAGATGGCGACACGTATTGTTGCCGACTCATCCTTTGGATGCGCCGGTCAGCGGTGCCTGGCAACAGCGGTGGCGATTACGGTAGGTGAGGCCCGCTCGCCCTTCACAGAGCAGATCGCCCATGTAGCGGCGGCACGCAAGGTCGGTTACGGGTTAGATAGCGGGGTCGAGATGGGGCCCGTGATCACCCCTGAAAGCCAACAGCGCATCGAGTCGTTAATCGGGAAGGGAGTGAGCGAAGGGGCAAAGGTACTTGTTGATGGGCGCAGTGCCTCGATTCCTGGCTATGAGCGAGGCTACTTTGTTCGCCCAACCATTCTGGACAATGTTGATCCGCACGGCGAGATTGCCCGCACTGAGATTTTCGGTCCAGTGCTCAGCCTGATGCACGCGCAGACAATCGATGAAGCCATTGAGCTGGTGAATGCCGCTTCCTACGGCAACATGGCTTGCCTGTTCACAAGCAGTGGTGCCGCGGCCAGAAAATTCCGCTATGAGGTGCAGGCGGGGAATATCGGCATTAATATTGGTGTGGCGGCGCCGATGGCGTTCTTCCCGTTTTCCGGCTGGAAGGAAAGCTTCTTCGGTGATATGCATGCCCAGGGGCGCGATGCCGTCGAATTCTACACGCAAAAGAAGGTTGTCGTTGAGCGTTGGCCCAGGGAGTGGTCGCGTAAGTTTTAGATAGCGTTAGGGTCACCGGGGAGCTTCTTGCCCTGACACATTTGCGCAACGGCGTAGGTCCCCGATTTATCGTGGGACCGCGATTATGTATTTTCACGATCAAGATCGGCACTCCTCGCCAATGGCATGTCCCGCCTGCTAAACGAGGGCAGCAGTGACTGGGCGGGATTCGCTCCCTCGGGCAACAAGGCGAAAGGAACTGTATGACAGATATCCGTATTGCCAACGCACCCTGCTCCTGGGGAGCGCTCGAATTTGAAGGCCTGGAGGGTGAGGAGATCCCCTACGGGCAGATGCTCGACGAGTTACGTGATACCGGCTACACCGGTACCGAGCTTGGAGACCTGGGCTACCTGCCCACCGGGCCTGCGGCTCTCAGGCAGGAACTTGAGCGGAGAAATCTGGCGATGGTCGGCGCATTTGTGCCGGTGGCATTGAAGAACCCGGATGCACACGCCAGAGGAGAGGCTCACGCTTTGAAGGTTGCGCAACTGCTCGTTGGAGTAATGGATACCAGGAGCGAGAATCCGCCGCCTCTGGTCATTCTTGCCGATGATAATGGCACCGATCCGCTGCGCACACAACACGCCGGGCGTATCGCGCCAGAGATGGGCCTGAACCCGGCGCAATGGGATATCTTTGCTCGTGGAGCAGAGCGTATCGCGCGTGCTGTGCGCAGGGAAACCAGCTTGCAGGTGGCTTTTCATCACCATTGTGCCGGGTATGTAGAGACACCGGAAGAGATTGCTCGTTTCCTGGACATGACCGACCCGGACCTGCTGGGGTTGGTGTTCGATACCGGTCACTTCCTCTACGGCACCGGCAGCAATGATGGCTCGCACGTCGAGGATGGCCTGGAGCGTTTTGGCGAACGTGTCCAGCATGTCCATTTCAAAGATTGCCAGCCGCGGGTTGCAGAGGAAGCTCGCAATGCTGGCTGGGACTATTTTACGGCGCTGCGTCACGGGGTTTTTTGTGAACTGGGCAAGGGCAATGTGCCTTTTCCTGCCGTCGCAGATTGGTTGCGCATGCACAGCTATCGCGGGTGGATCGTCGTGGAGCAAGACATCCTGCCTGGCATGGGTAGTCCCAAAGCAAGTGCCCAGCGTAACCGGGACTATTTGAGAACCGTCGGACTGTAGCGCGTGGCATATATGCGTCTTGCAAAAGAGACTGGTACCTTGTAGGCATAAATCATCCTAAAGTTTGATACCGTTGGCGAACTCCTTTCTGCGATTGCTCGCCGCTGCGCGGCTCACGTGTTCTTGTCTGTGATGGCTGGGTGGACGGCCGACGGCCGTCCACCCAGCCATCACAGAAACATACTGCTGCGAAGCGCCGCGGGCGCTGAGAAGTCAATGCGACAGGCTCGCCAATGGTATCAAACTTCGGGATGACTCAAGCCTACTCAGGCAAGACGCAAGGAAAAGGAAGGGAGACGAGATGCCTATACCTGCGCATCCACTGAAGATTGGCCTGATAGGTGCTGGCCGCATTGGTCACTTGCATGCTGAGCATCTAACTTCACGTATTCCATTAGCTGACCTGGTCATGGTGGCGGATGTGTTCGAGGAGGCGGCCAGGGAGTGCGCGGAGCGCTACGCGATTCCCTCCTTCACTAACGATTACCGGGTACTACTGGATCATCCAGGTATCCAGGCGGTGGTAATCTGTTCATCCACCGATACGCATGCAGAGATCATCAAGGAGGCTGCGCATGTTGGCAAACATATCTTTTGCGAAAAACCGATCGCCCTCGACCTGCCATCAATTGATGAGGCCCTGGCTGTCGTGAGACGGGCTGGTGTCAAATTGCAAATTGGCTTCAACCGGCGCTTTGATGCCAATTTTCGCCGCGTGCGACAGGCCGTGGAAGAAGGAGAAGTCGGCCAACCGCTGCTCATCCATATCATCAGCCGTGATCCCACTCCCCCACCGATCGAGTATATTCGCGTCTCCGGCGGCATCTTCCTCGATATGACAATCCATGACTTCGATATGACTCGTTTCTTGATTGGAAGCGAGGTAGAGGAGGTCTTTGCTCAGGCCGGCCCTACAAGCGACCCGGACATTGCAGCAGCCGGCGACGTGGACAACGCAGTTGTTATGTTGCAATTTGCCAACGGCGTCATTGGCACGATCAGCAACAGCCGCCATGCCGTCTATGGCTATGACCAGAGGGTTGAACTGCTGGGTAGTGCAGGAGCAGTCTGTAGCGGAAACAACTACCCGAACAGCGCCATCGTTAGTGATGCACATAGCGTGCGGCGCGATCTCCCACTCCATTTCTTCGTCGAACGTTATAGTGAGAGCTTTATTGCTGAGATAGCGGCCTTTGTGGATGCTGTACTCCATGAGGAACCTGTTCCCGTCACCGGAAATGATGGACGAATCCCGGTGGTCATGGCGCTGGCGGCGCATAAGTCTCTTGTCGAACATCGTCCAGTTCGTCTCAGCGAGATTGAGTAATGCTTTGTTACCTTTCGGAAGAAAAGCGGGGATGCAAGGGGTGCAACCCCTTGACTGGGGTCTGGGGCTGTGCCCCAGTCTCTCTCTTCCCTCGCCGCCGCAGGCGGCCTTTCAAATGAAGCATAACAGAGCAGTAGAGGATGTATTGATGAAAGTCAAGATAACACAGGGCAAATATGAAGGGATGAACGCCTGCGCAAATGAATTTGGTGTCATAGCAGCGCTGGCGGTGGATCATCGTGAGAATCTCATGCAGGCCATTGCCGAATCACGAGGCCTGAGTGGTCAGGCAACAGCGGCGGATATGCTCGCTTTCAAAACAGCGATCACGCGTGTTCTCACGCCTTATGCCAGTGCAATCCTTTTGGATCCAGAATATGGCCTCGCTGCGATTGCCAGCCGTGCGCCGGGCACAGGAGTGATGCTTGCTTATGAGAAGTCGGGCTACGATGTCAACACAAAAGGTCGCCTGCCCGATCTGCTGCCGGAACAAAGCGTTCGACGCCTGGTTGAGGCCGGTGCGCAGGCCATCAAAATTCTGCTGTACTATAACCCTTTTGACGATGTGCGGATCAACCAGGCCAAGCAGGCATATGTCGAACGTATCGGCGCCGAGTGTATCGCCCTGGACGTACCGTTTTTCCTTGAGCCGCTGGTGTATGACGACGCGCTTGGAGATGAGAAGGGGCTGGCGTTTGCCAGGAACAAACCTGAATATGTTTTTCATGCAATAGAAGAATTTTCCCGGGCGCGTTATGGTGTGGATGTGCTCAAGGTAGAAATGCCGGTCAACCCTGCGTTTGTGAGTGATGCCCGTGCATTTGCCGGTGGGGAAGCAGCCTATTCGCGTCAGGAGGCAATCGAGCACTTTCGCACCACAGCAAGTGCAGCTTCCAGGCCCTTGATTTATCTCAGCGCGGGCAATACAGACGAGGTTTTCTGTGAAATGCTGGAGGTAGCCGCTGAAGCCGGGGCAAAGTTCTCCGGGGTGCTGTGTGGTCGCGCAACCTGGCAAGGTGGCATCCCGGTCTTTGCGAATCAAGGGGTCACGGCTTTGACTCGCTGGCTCGAAGAGCGTGGTGTGCAAAATATCCAATCCATCAATAATGTGGTAACGCACTACGCGATACCCTGGTGGGATGTGTATGGTGGCAAGGACAACATAGAGGTCATCAAATGGGACATAGAGAAAAATCCTTGACCCTGCTGTCGATTCGCCACATCTCAATCGTTGTTCAATGTTGGAAGGGAACAACTGCTAGCCCATCCCCAGAATCTCACCTGAAGAGAAGAAAGGAAATCATCATGCATTACGTACTGTTGATCTACCAGGACGAAGTCGCCCATGCGCAGTGGAACCAGGAACAACTGGCGGCTGAGTTCCAGGCTTACAATGTGTATTCTGAAGAGATAGCGAAAAGTGGAGTGCTGCAGAACGGGAGCGCTCTCATGCCTACCAGCAGTGCGACGACCGTGCGTGTCCGCAATGGGCAGACCCTGACCACCGATGGTCCATTTGCCGAAACGAAAGAGCAGCTCGGCGGCTTTTACCTGATGGATTGCAAAGACCTCGACGAAGCGATTGCCCTGGCCGCGAGGATTCCTGCCGCTGCTGATGGTTCCATTGAGATTCGCCCGGTGCTGGAATTCGAGTAGAGCCGGCAAGCTTTTACCTGTACATGGCTATCCTGGGCCACTTCCTGGTCGATCCCTTACCCGAGGACCAGGCCCGGTTTGCACAGGTAGGTTTTTCTCAAGCAGGATGATTATCCGTAGGGGTGGGGGCCTTTATGGGACTCCTGCCTGGGGGGCAGGTATGCCCGGCGTGCCCTTTCGTGCCGCTTCCCATGTGGCTCACTGCAAGACCTACCCGTGAAAAACCAGGCCCGGAGGTCCCAGGCGGATGCGCTGGGACATTGCTTCTAGCGGCCACTCAGTCCAACTGCCCCATCGTTCGGGCACGATCTTTTCTATCCACCACGTGATACCCACGCGTGCGTAGGATGCTACCAGGTCAGCATCGCGTGAGGCATCCTGTCCTGTACTGATGCCGCCATGAACAATCTCGATGGAAGGAGTGTATCCAGGTTGTTCTTTAAGAAAGCGCAGCAGTGCCTCTACTTCTTGTGGGGAAAGCATGCCGGTGAGTGGTAGGTCGTAGCCTTGGGGAAAGACTCCATCCCAACGCACGGCCCGCCGGAAGGGGGATTTGAGTGGCCAGGTGGCTGCCACCCAGATGGGAATACGTGGAGTCTGCACCGGGCGTGGGAGAAACTGCGCTTCACGGATGTGGTAGTACGTCCCTTCAAAGTAGAATGGCTCTCCACTCCAGAAACCGGTAAGTACCTGGAGACCTTCATCCAGCATGCCAGCAAGCGTTTTGAGATCAGAGGCTTCCCCCAGCGCAGCGAAATCATAATAGCCTCCACCCAGGCCTGCGCCGAAGACCAGACGCCCGCCAGAGAGGTGATCGAGGGACACCGTCTCGCGAGCTACATTCCAGGGGTGGCGCCGAGGAAGTGGGGTGATGAGCGTGCCCAGGCGGATGCTGTTGGTACGCAGAGCGATCGCGGCAAGTGCAATCCAGGGGTCCACCATAGGGTCGATGCTCGGTGTCAGCGTGGTTTTGGCTACCTGATCCCAGAGAAAAAAGCCGTCCCATCCAGCTTCTTCGGCCTCGTGGGCAAGTTCAGCGAGGACATGGGCATCTCCGTAGGGGCCGAAATTGGGTATATGCAAGCCATAATGCATGCCTTGCTCCTCTCGACGTGCTCCCGCAAGCGGTGCTAAGCTCTCATGGAAGGGTCATGAAAATTCACGGGCTCTTTCAGACAATACAGCAGTCATCAATAAACCTCCTAGTACCGGTCGCGTCTCGTAAATGGTGTAGATCATCAATAGTGTCAATATCCAGTGCCAGGCCAATACTACTATATATAGCACTGCTCAGTTTTTGCTGGTTGGCCGCCTGCTGGTAGTGTTGTCGACTGTTCAAGCCAAACAGGTAAGGCAGTGCCAGTGGTGGGCGCATGAGAATAGCATTTGTGCCTGTGCCATCCTGTGATGGCGCGAGTACAACCGCGTGCTGCCTGGATCGCTCAACCATGGCCTGCACATCGTTTATGCACAACAAAGGAAGGTCGGCGGAGATAGTCAAAATTGCAGCGGCTCCTGCGGCCTGCTCTCTCACGGCTGCCGCGTGCAGTGCTGAGTTGTGGCTATGCTGCTCTTCCTTGAGCGATTGCGCGCCCCAACATCGGGCCTGTTCTAATACCCGCATATCCGGACTGACGACCGCTACGCGCTCAAATAAGCGACTGGCGAGTAGGACGTGCAACACGTGATGCAGCATATCCAAAACCAGCATTTCCCGCTCTTGCTGGGGTAGGTAGGCCGCAAGGCGACTTTTTGCTGCGTCGAGTGCCTTGACAGGCACAAGTGCTGTATATATCATTTTTTATAACAACCAGAGTTCTAGAAGTTTATGCCAGCCGCCTCTAAGACGCCCCGCGCCAGCGCGGCCTTTGCTGCATTATCTCGCATAATAGTATTTGTAGCCACAGTGGGAATACCTAAATCTTCGATCGCGCTGGCGAGGTAGGCATCCTGCTCGTCGACGACCATCACATCAAGAAAATCGCGATAACAGCGCGCCACGCCTACTGCCGAGACATCCATCCCTAGACCGCGCATAAGTTTATCCGCGGGACCCTTGATCGGCGCTCCACCTACGATAGGGCTGACTGCTACGACCATGCCGCTTGCTTCGTGAAGCATATCGTGGATGCCGGGAATGGCCAGAATACTGCCGATGCTGACGATGGGGTTGCTGGGTGCTATGAGAATGGCCTCAGCGCTTTTGATGGCATCGAGTACACCAGGTGCGGGCAGGGCCTCAGCAGCTCCGATAAAAACCACGTCTTGCACCTCATCGGCGCAGCGGCGCTTGACCATGTATTCCTGAAAGTGCAGCAGCCCCGCGGGTGTCTGGATGTGAGTGGCAACAGGCTGGTCGCTCATGGGTAGGATGCGCAGTTCCAGGCCGAATTGCCTGTGCAGGTCTTCGGTCACTTCGCTAAGCGTTTTCCCCTGGCGCAGCAGGTTGGTGCGATGGATATGGGTGGCGAGATCACGATCACCTAACAGAAACCAGTCTTCATTGCCATAGCGCGTCAGTTGCTGCATGGCAGCATAAGTATCGTTACGAATGCCCCAGCCATGTGTCTCATCGACCATCCCGACAAGCGTATACATTACGATATCGAGATCAGGCGAGACGTGCAGGCCATAAAAATCGCGGTCATCACCTGTGTTGACTATGGTGGTCAGTCGCTGTTGCGGGACCACCTGTACCAGCCCTTGTAGGAAACGTGCTGCGCCGACTCCTCCAGCAAGAACTACTATCATAGAGTACCTCAGTCAAAACGAACGATCAAAGATTCCAGGGGCAGGCGCTCGCGTCGCTGTGGATCGGCGGCAGCATAGCCCAGAGTAATCAGCGCCTGGGGGATGAGCCGTGTATCCAGTTTGAGCGTTTCACAGACGATCTCCGGGCAGAAGAGGGGCGCGCACATCCAGCCAGTATCCAGGCCCAGGTCAAAGGCCATGACCAGCATATTCTGGATGGCAGCCCCGATGCTCTGGATAGCCATAGTCGTTTCATCGGCTTGCCGTCTCTCATCAGGATAGCGGTCCAGGTCTTCAAGGTAGAGGCAGGAGATGATGATGACTGGAGCACCGAGTATACGCTGGCGCGATTTCTCCATACGTAGCGCTACAATCTCCTCGCTCTGCCCGTCCATTTGCAATTGCCGCCTCCAGGTATCACCCATGCTCTCAGCAAGTTGCTCTTTGACCGCCTGTCGTGTCAGCACGACAAAACGCCAGGGTTGTCGACCATGCGGGGAAGGTGCCCAGCGCGCGGCTTCCAGGACCTGCTCGATGAGTTCCCGTGAAACGGGACGCGCCTGGAATGCGCGCACACTGCGCCTGCTCTTCAACAGCGTTGCTAAATCACCTGAACGTGCAGGTAACGTTAGCATAGCATCTGGCCGTGTTCCAGCTTCGGTTGTTGTCACTTTTATTTGCATCCTTAGTAATCGGTCTATAAAAAGAAAGAGATACGGGAAATGCTCCCGCCCCTTTAGCGAAACAGGTCGGTAGCGGCATCGCGTAATAGTGATCGCCCGTCACCTGTGCTCGGGATATACGTGTAACCACGAATGAGCGCTGCGGGAACGCGTTCGATCTTTCCCATCACCAGCTCTGCCGCCGACGCCAGTTCGTCTGCTACAGCTATCGCGCTGGCCTGTAGTTGGTATCCATAGGGGTCGCGCTGCCCCCGGTAATCAACGATCGGCTCCATGCCTGCTACACCTATCGCCATATTGACCTGCCCATTGCGCCATGGCCGGCCCCAGGTATCTGTAATGATGATTGCAATATCAAAGGCGGCACCCTCGCCAGAAAGCTGTTGCATGCGTGTGCGCAGTTCCTGGGCCGAACGGTCGGGATCGACTGGCAGCAATGTGAGCTGGTGCTGACCGTTGACGTTAGACTCATCAACTCCAGCATTGGCACAGATGAAGCCATGCTTTGTCTCGGCAATCAAGACGCCAAGATCCATACGCACGATACGGCGACTCTCGCGCAGCACGACCTCCATGTGGCGGGCATCTTTCTTACTGCTCAATGCAGCCACGCGAGCGAAGTCAGAGGGGTGTATCCCTTCTGGGTTTACCAGGCGACCCTCCGCCTTAGAGACGATTTTTTGTGTCACCACAAGTATATCACCTTGCTGAAGTGTCAGTTGCTGCGCCTGCAATGCTGTGTAGATAGTGAGACCCAGGTCGCTCCCTGGTTCGACCTCGCCTATGCCTGTGATAGGTATGATGCGGAGTTCTGCGTTCATATACCTGCTTTTAAAGCACCTTCATAGTGTTTTGACTTCTACATACATCTGTAACCGAAGTCGTAGTAACTTCCTACATTATCACAGATACATGCAGTACACCGCAAGTAGTCTCGCTTCCCATAGTATGACGTCCATCATACAGGGCGACTATGGAGCCTTGGGAGACGAGTTGGCAATACTCGCACACCACTTTTCAATAAAAATAAATTTATATTCTATAAATAACAGATGAGATAATATAAATACTTGACATGGCAACCGCTACGCCATATACTTGGTGCCATAAATACAAGCTTGATAGTAACTCCTCAGGTGCCTGGTTCATCGCCGCCGGAGGCGGTGAGGAGTCCCGAGGAGTTACGGTGGTTGCTGGAAACAGTGCGAACAATTGAGAGAGAAGGAAGAAAGGAAACGACAATGCAACCTGCAACTCAGCGGCCGGCTGAAGCTAGTGGGATACTTACCATTGGTGGAGACCTCAAGGTCTATCGTCTGGGTTTCGGTGCCATGCGCCTCACCGGTGAGGGCATCTGGGGGCCACCAGCGAACAGGCAAGAAGCCATCGCAGTACTGCGCCGCGCCCTTGAACTGGGTATCAACCTGATCGATACTGCTGACGCCTATGGACCAGAGGTGAGTGAGAACCTCATTGCAGAAGCCCTCTACCCCTATCCGAAAGATCTTGTCATTGCTACCAAAGGTGGCCTTGTGCGTCCTGGCCCATACCAATGGCTACCAGATGGGCGGCCCGAACACCTGCGTGAAGCTCTAGAGGGCAGTCTGCGACGCCTGCGCCTCGATCGCATCGACATCTATCAATTCCATCGCCCGGACCCTAAGGTTCCATTCGAAGTCTCCGTCGAGGCGTTCGCCGAGATGAGAGAGGAGGGGAAAATCCGCCATGTCGGGCTCTCCAATGTCACAATCGATCAACTTGCACGAGCGCAAAGGATCGTGCCCATTGTCAGCGTTCAGAACCACTATAATCTGGCTGATCGTGAATCCGAAAATATGACGGCTGCCCAGTCCGAAGAGATAATCGATATCTGTGCACACCAGGGTATTGGCTTTATCCCCTGGTCTCCTCTGGCAACGGGAGAGCTTGCTCGCCAGGGTGGGCCGCTCGACCAGATCGCCAGGCGGCATAATGCGAAACCCAGTCAGATCGCACTCGCCTGGCTCCTCCAGCGTTCCAGCACAATGCTCCCGATTCCAGGAACCTCCTCGGTGAAACACCTCGAAGAGAACGTGATGGGTGCAACGATCAAGCTGTCCCAGGAGGAGTTTGACGCCATCGATCAAAGCAGTAAGCGGTAACCGGATGGAGTAGCGCCTACGGGAAAATTAAAATCTGTAAGCAACAAGAACGTGAATGGAGGACTACAATGTCTCAAAACGCGTGGATGTCACCAACCAGGAACCCGCCGCGTCGTGGTCGAGGATGGCTGCGCGCCCTGCTAATTGGCCTGGGCCTCTTTATCGCCACGACGGTTGTATTGTTCGTGACCGGCAACCCCAACTTGTACCCGACAGTCATCCTGATTGGGAACTTCCTGGTGCCGGTCGTCTTTGTCGCATTCCTGTACGACCACCAGCACATCAGCTCGCTCTCTCTAGACACGGTTGCGACAAGTTTCTGCATCGGTGGCATCCTGGGTGTGCTTGGGGCATCGATACTCGAATCCCTATTGCTTCCCGTCCCATCGAACCCCACTCGTGGTCTGTCTCTGGGTGGCGCAATGGCTGTTGGACTGATCGAGGAAGGATGCAAGATCGCAGTAGTGGCCCTCCTGGCGCGG
>WNFY01009349.1_pt1 | contig 11260 bp, 10 predicted proteins | sample 5400091 | NCBI WGS metagenome assembly WNFY01 (sample SAMN13153364, study PRJNA577476) | soil metagenome | isolation source: 60 cm soil or saprolite under grassland replicate 1 | place: USA:California | collected 2016-06-15
CTGTTTGCGATTATATAGTCGATCCACTGGCCAATACCGATCTGGAGCCATTGCGTCGTGGGCTGGAAGCAAAGGAAATCGTTTTGCACGGCGCCGATTACGATCTGCGAATGCTGCGCCGCGGTCTGAATCTGGCAGCGAGCAAAATCTTTGACACAATGATTGCGGCTCGCCTCCTTGGCATTCGTGAATTTAGCCTGGCCGCGTTGGTGAAACGCTATTTCGGCCTCACCTTGTTGAAGAGTTCGCAAAAGGCGAATTGGGCACAACGACCTCTGCCGGCGCGCATGGCGGAATACGCGATTAATGATGTGCATTATTTGCTGCCCCTTGCCGAAAAATTGGAAGCCGAGTTGGATCGCTCTGAGCGCCGGGATTGGCTGCGGCAGTCATGCCAACGTGCCATTGAGCAGGCGGCGGTGGCACGGGCGCGCGACCACGACGAACCTTGGCGTATTCGCGGATCTGGTTTACTCCGTGGACGGTCCGCTGCGGTACTTCGTGCGCTTTGGCAATGGCGCGAAAAAGAAGCAGAAAACGCAGATCGCCCTCCGTTTCACGTCTTGCGGAATGAGGAGCTCTTGAAGGCCGCAATGAAATTCGCTTCGGGAAGCGTTCCTGACTATAGGCATTTTTCCGTCCGCCGCCGTGAGGCATTCCGCGAGGCAGCGCAAGCCGCGTTGCGGGCGCCTCAATCGGAGTGGCCAATTTCGCGTCGCCGCTTCGGAACCCGACCGAGCAACGATACAGTCCAGCGCGCCGAAGAGCTGCGGCGCCGACGCAACAGATCCGCCGAGGAACTCGGGCTGGAACCTTCGCTCATCGCGCCGCGAAGCACGCTCGAGGCGATCGCCGCAGACGGCACGCGGGCAGAGGCGTTGCTGGTCCCGTGGCAGCGCGAGTTGCTAGGTGTCTCAGTTTTCAGCAACGAGGAGCGCACAAGTCCGTAGCCCGCCTTCTGCGTTAAGCCTAGCGCTGTCATAATCAGGGTCAGTCGTCGCTCGGCTCGTTGTGCCGTTTTTAAGAGACGAAGAAAGAATTCCAAAGTTTTCAAGGAACTTTGCTGCGGCGTTTCCGGATAACAGCTTGTAGGGGTGTAAAAAATCCTTGACCTGACAAGGTTTAGGCGCCAAAAAGCCGGCCGGAATTAGGTCTTTCGACCAAAATGCATGAACCGGCAGCTTTGCCTACTTGTCTTCGTGACGATCATCGGGTCGCTTGCGATTTCGTTTCCCAGCCGGCTCTATGCCGCTTCGACCAACGAAGCGAGGGTCACCCGGGTAAAAAATCATGTCCAGTTGGCGGATTCTAAGAACACCGCGCGCCGAGCCTCGATAAACGACATCGTCCAAAAGGAGACCATTGTGCGGACCGGCGACGGATCACGCGCTGAAGTGACTTTTTCCGACGAAACCGTTGTGCGGCTCGCCGCCAACACTGCATTTGATTTCGACCATGGGACGCGCGCTTTGAATCTGGGAGAGGGCGCAGTGCTTGTTCAGGCTCCAAAGGGGGCAAATGGGGCGACAATTCACGCAGGCAGCGTCGCGGCAGCCGTGGCGGGCACCACCGTCATGATCGAGTACCATCCCGGCTTCTACAAATTTTTGGTGTTGGAAGGCACCGCGCGAGCGTATCGCCCCGGACATCTTGGCGATTCGGTTCTCGTCCGTCCCGGGCAAATGGTGTTCGGCAACCCAGACTCTGCGCTTAGCGATCCTGTAGACGTCGATATTGACCGTTTCATGAAGACCAGTCACTTCACTACAGATTTTCCTCCGCTGCGTAGCGTAAAGTCGATCGTGGCAGAGGGCCAGAAGCAGCAGCGCGAGAAATCGACCAAGACTTTAGTCGACACAAACTTGGTTATTTTTGGAGGCGGCACACAAGTGTCGGTTACAGATCGGGAGCCCACTGACACAGCTGATCGCAAAACTGCAGCACTGGTGACGCCACATCGAGTGCAAAGCCTGAGTCGTAACGCAGCTCCCGCCATACCGTAGCGACCCCAATATGAAAAAACCTTTTGGGCAAATCTTTTGGGGCGGACTAATCGTCCTGTTTTGGTTCGTTGGCGCAGAGCGCCTTGTTGCCGCAGACCAGTTGCAGCAAGCGCGCGTATCTCAGGTGATTCAGGACGTGCGAGTGCTGGAAACTCATGGCGCGCCGCGCCCCGCAGCTGTGAACGACAAAGTCACCCAGGGAATGGGAGTACGCACAGGCGTAGAATCTCGCGCGGAACTGACTTTCACGGACCTAACGATAACGCGACTCGGCGCAAACACGGTTTTCAGTTTTAAGCAGGGGGCGCGTGAAGTTGATCTGACAAGTGGTGCTGTTCTTCTGCAGATACCGCCCAAAGCACCCGCGGTTAAGGTCAGTACATCGGCTGTGACTGCGGCGATAACAGGTGGAACGGCCCTCTTCGCAACAGGCCCACCCACGAAATTCATGGTCTTGGAAGGGATCGGCACGTTTTATCCAACTGGTCATCCTGAAAGAGCTGCGACCATAAATGGCGGCGAAATGATGACGATGACGGCAGACGGGCGCATGACGAAACCAGAGAAGTTTGATGTAAAGGTGGTTCTCAAGACGTCGCGTTTGATTAAGGATTTTCCGCCACTGGAAAACCTGCCGTTAGTCATGGCGGTCGTGGACCTCCAACTCGCAGAGCAGCAATTAGCTGGTTTAAACAGTCAGGTCCTTGCCAGAGACCTTGTCGACGTGATCGGCACGACTGATCAAAACGCCAATGCGAACCCGGTTTTTTTAGTGAGAAACTCTCCGTCGAGTCCAACGCCGCCGCCGCCCACCCCACACCCCCACCGCCAACGCCGCCGCCGCCCACACCCCCACCGCCAACGCCGCCACCACCCACACCAACGCCCTCTAAGCTCGGTACGCCAGCCACGATTACTTCCCCGAATCCTTACGTGATAACGAGTGGCACAGTCATTTCGACTGATCCTTCCATCACGACTAACGACGTGACCGATTACGGCAAAATTTATCGCGGACGATCGATTGATGGCGCTTTCTCGGCATGGGGGTTTGGATCGACCTCCGCTTTTGACACTGCAAGCGGCTTCGATGACCTGATCGGGGATGGTTCGGGAGCGGCTTTCAAATTCGCTGCTCTCCGCCTAACTGGCGATCCAACCATCGACACCACAAATGGTGAAATCAATCTGGGCCTGATCGCCGTCAACGGCATTACTTCCGGTGGTCCGGGCGGTGTATTAACCTTCTCAGGTATTCGCGGCCTGTTGCTGGCAACGCAGAATGGTCCGATTACCTTGGGTCCGGAGATTTCGTTCTCAGGCCTGCACGACCTGACGATTTACGCTCGCGGCTCCAGCAGTGATTTGACCCTTGGCTCCGATATTAGCACGACGAGCAGAGTCAGCCTGTTTGCCCAGCGCGACATGTCAATGACGTCAAGCATCACAACCGACGATCTGTACGCATTCGTTGGACGCAACATTTCGATTAACGGGGAGGCAGCCATCCATGCCCCAACCATTACTTTACTCGCCGGGCAAAACCTGAATTGGAGCAACCTCACTTCTGATGAAACGGCTTCCAATTCCAACGGCGACGTGAGTATTTCTGCCGGTCAAACGATCAATGTTGCGAACGATCTGACTATTAATCGAGAAAATGGTGGAATTACTTCCGGTCTCAATATCGTCCTTTACGCCGGCACTGACTTGTTGGTCGGCGGCGACCTCTCGATTAAGACTGATATTAGCAACTTAACAAGCGGGGCCAACGTCGATGTCCTAGCGGACAGAAATCTCACCGTTGGTGGATCGCTTGCGTTGCGAACATCGGCGGACGCGCAATCAGGAACCGGCGCCAATATCGATCTTCGTGTTGGCGGGACGCTGACCGCAGCCGATTTGTTACTTAAAGCCGATCTCGCAGTACAGGCTCCACAACAGAACGGCGAAAATGTGACGCTTTTTGTTGGCAATAATTTGGTAACTCATAACGCGACAAACTCCGGCGGAATTGACCTCGAGATAGTCACTCCTGTTCACCAAACAGTTAACTCCGGCGCGAACCTTTTCTTAAGCATCGGAAACAATCTGACTACGGATGCAGGCGGCGACACCACGCTGCTTATTAACAACAACATCAATGAAGTTGTTAATGGGGCGAACATTTTCGCCGCGATCGGAGGAAACCTCACCACCAACAATCTGACGCTTGAGCTCCTGAACAATGGCGGAGAAATCGGTACTGGAGGCATTGTTAGCCTGACCGCATCTGGGAACATTAGCGCGAATTCTTTGTCGGCTCAGATCGATAACCGCGAGGGCGGAGTCATTGGCGGTGCAAGCCGTATCGAAATGGACGTTGCTGGCAATGCAAATGTCGTTAACGACGTGACGGTTGCGTTCTACGGTAGCAACGGGGCGGCGGACGGCAGGATTTTGATTAACGGTGGTAATTACAACGTCGGCGGCACGTTTCTCACTTACATGGATGGGAATGGAACGATCACATTCAATAATGCCAGCGCTCACGCGGATGTGCTCAAGGCTGGTGTCTTTGGCGCAAACGGTGTACTCAATATTGGCGGTGGCACCCTCTCGGCTGATACGATTTTGAAACTGTACGCGCCCGGCAGTAACGGGAAGCTCAATTTCGTTTCCAACGTCACCCTCGGTGGCAACAGCGTGATTCTGGCGGCTAATTCGGTCACCATTGTCGACGATGTCGTGGTCACAATCGGCGGCAAAGCTCCGGCCGATGTCTATACCAATAATGCTAATTACACCGGCTTTGGCGGTAACGGCTCCACTACCGGTACATTTGACGGCGCGGGCGCAAACCCCCCGCAGCGGCTCGAAAATAGGCCGCCGTTTGATGATGCTGCGCGCAGCAGTCCCACCAACGGGAAGAGAAACAAGACAGTGATCAATATTCAAAACAGCGGGCAGTTGCTTTCTCTGCTCGATGGTGCTGTTCCCGGCAAGGATGGAAGGCTTAAGGTTCCCCATCACAACCCGCGCCAGGCCGGCAAGGCGGTCAACTCCGATCGCCTCAATGTCGATCGCATGATGAAAGCGGATCGCGACATGGCGGATATTCGGCATACGCGCGATCGCGGAGTGATCAATAATCGCATCGGTCCCGGCACACGGGCTTTCTGATCGCGAGGCCCTGCCATTTTAGTCTGCACCTTGACATGGCTGAGAAGATTAGTGGCTTGAGGGATGAACCAGTTAGCTTAGAAAAGTGGTCGCGCTCGTGAGACTTCGTCTCGACCGTCATTTGTGCGGGTTTGTCACGACGTTGTGCGTGCTCTTTTTTGCCTCAGCGAATAACGGCGCGGCGCAGACTGCGAACCAGGCGCAGTTGACGCGTGAGCAGGCTCCGTCAGCCTTCCCGTCCACGGTTCCTCCAAGCGGTGCCGAAGGTGGCAATGTCGCCGCCGCGCCTGGCGACGCAGATCTTGGCGAACAGCAAATCCTCAAGCGCACCGACGAGTATCAACCGTTCACGATTTCTGCTGGCGCGCCCTTTTACTGGACCTCGAATGTTGCCCTTACGCGGAGCGGAGAGCAGAGCGACTTTGTGGTTGCGCCGGCAGTAGCAGCCTTTTACGAGCCGCGAATTACCAGTACGTTGTACGGACTGGTCGACGTCCGGGAGCAGCTGTTTTATTACGATCGATTCGACAACTTTAATTTTGGAAGCTTTGATGTTGAAGTCGGCTTCAGATATCTCGTGCCGCAGTGGCACAATCTGCTTTTGCGTGTCGAGTACGATTACAATCGGCTCACCGAGAAAAACAGCTTTGCGGCTTTCTTCCAAAACCACGCCTTCATCATAGACGCGGGGATTCCGTTTCAATTTGGTCGCGCTCAAACGCTCACGCTGGGCGCCGACTTGAATATCAGCATCGCGGCCGAGGAATCTGGACAGCCGCCAAACATCAATGCGATCTCAGCCCAGCGAAGCGATTATGCGGTCTATCTTGGCTACTCGGCGGTTCTCACCCGCTCCTTTTTCGTCAATGCCGTAGGCACGCTCGTAGTGCGCCAGTATTACGAAGGAGGCCGCGACGACATCAGCGAAATTCTCGCGCTTACCGCAAACTATCGTGTGAACAAATATCTTACGGTGAGCGCTGTGAGTACGTTGGCGGCAAGCCAATCGAACCAAAGCGTTTTCGATTACCAAGTGGCCAACCTCGGGGGCGCAGTGGCCCTCCAGGTGAAGTTCTAGATTCCTCGGACAACCCGAGAACATCTACGGAATAACCAGGGTCTGGCCCACCGTTAGCTTCTTGGGGTCGCGAATGCTCTTCCGGTTCGCGTTCAGGATCTCTTTCCAGCGCTTGGGTGATTTATAAAATTTTCGCGAAATGGAGAAAAGCGTATCGCCTGATTGCACAACGTAGTTCCGGTCCACTTTCTTGGGGGCGGTTTTTTTCGAGCCAGTGTTGCCTTCCTGTGATTTGTCCGTCGCACTTCGCGCCAGCACAGCGCGGGCTTCAAGTTCCTTGTGCAAATTAAGGTTTTCGTTTCGCAAGCGGGCCGCCTCGGACCGGGTAATGACGGAATCGCCAGATAAGACCGTCAGCGCGGCGATCTCATCATGTTTGATCGAGTTTTTTACATCAGTGGCATGAGCGCCGGCCGGACTTAATGCGAGATAACGTCTGAAATGATGCAGAGCGCTGACGGGGTCGTTCAGCTTGTCGTCATAAAGAAGAGCCAGCTTGTAGTGAACCTCGGCACAACGCGGGCTGTCATCGAGCGCGGCCTCATACAAATTGACAGCGCGCGCAAAATCACCCTGGGCCGATTTGGTTTCCGCGTCCTGCATCAACTGTGAGTTGCGAGAAGCGCCCATGCGATCACAGCCAATCAAGCCAAGAACGAAAAGGACCGATAGCCAAATACAGACCTCGCGCGTCGTCCCGGACAATGGAAAAATTGAGTACACAGGCCGAATCTTGTCAGGGCAGGACATTGTCGCCAATGTGCTTACTTGTGACCCCGCGCGCACTTCAATTCTTTTTCTTTATCGGAACATTAATTGTGCTTCCCGGAGCGAGCCTAAATGGAGCTCTTTCCATCGGGGCAACCTACTCGCTCGGGTTTGTCGACATTGATGGAAACAAACACTCTACAGCTGGTGGACACGTGACTGTCGTGGTGCTGACCATCGCTGCAGATAGAGAAAAAGCGCGCACCGTGGCCGATCACGTTCCAGACCATTGCCTGGGCAATCCGGATTACAGAATGATCACAATCATTCGTTTTGCGAGAAGGCATACTGTGATCGGACGAAGGATTGCCACAGCGCTCATCCGGCATGGCGTTAATGAAGAGGCCAGGAGGCTTCAGGCCCGGTACGACGGGAAGGGAATTAAACGTGATGCGCGGAAAGACATTTTCATCGTGACCGATTTTGATGGGTCGGTGTCGTCGCAGCTTGGCGAGGCGGAGGGAGCAACGGATTTTTGCGTTTTTGTGTTCGGCCGAGATGGTGAATTGATCGCTCAATGGCATGGAGTGCCAAGTGCGGAACAATTGGCCGCCGCGGTAAAGTAAATTCCCCTGCAACAGCTTTGTTTGAAATCCTGGCCTTCGAAGATTTCTCTCAGTATTGCGGCACGTTGGGGTCGATTTGCTCCGACCACGCATCGATTCCACCTTCAAGGTTGTAAATTTTGGCGAAACCATGTTGCTGTAGCAGTCGTACCGCTTGAGCGCTGCGTTTTCCACTATGGCAATGAACTATGATTGGCTTTTCGCGCTCCAGCTCGTCTAATCGTTCGGCAATTTCTCCCAACGGAATCAATTTTGCGCCGGCAATCCGGGCAATTTCGAATTCGAACGGTTCCCGCACATCGATCAATTCGAATGGGTCGCCTGTATCCATTCTCCGCTTTAGTTCGTGCGGGGACATCCCCGGGATCGCTCCTTCGTCGCCCACTCCGCAAAATTGTTCGTAGTCAATCGGCGAGAAGATTGTTGGGTTCTCGCCGCAGACAGGACATTGCGGATCGCGTCGCAGGTTGAGCTCGCGAAATTTTACCTTAAGCGCATCGAAATGGAGAAGACGTCCGACGAGTACCTCGCCGATACCCAAAATTAGTTTCAATGTCTCAATCGCCTGCAGCATTCCGATAATACCTGGCAAAACGCCCAGCACGCCCGCTTGCGCGCAATTGGGAACGGACTCCGGTGGAGGCGGCTCAGGAAAAAGACAGCGATAGCATGGGCCGCCCAGATGAGGCGCGAACACCGTTGTTTGTCCTTCAAAACGGAATACCGAGCCGTAGACATTGGGCTTGCGCGCAAAAACACAGACATCGTTCGACAAATATCGCGTCGGAAAATTATCCGACCCATCAACGACCACGTCATAGCGGGACACAAGTTGAGGCGCGTTTTCACTGGAGAAACGACACTTGTGCAATTCAAGCTCGATCTGCGGATTGATGTCGTGCAAGCGATCGTGGGCCGACTCCAGCTTGCCGCGACCGATATCCTTGGTTCCGTGAAGAATTTGGCGCTGAAGATTCGAAAGATCGACATCGTCAAAATCTACAATGCCGATTGTCCCAACGCCGGCGGCTGCCAAATAAAGTGCGGCCGGCGATCCGAGTCCTCCGGCGCCGATGCACAAGACGCGCGCAGCTTTGAGTCGATTTTGCCCCTCGGATGTAACCTCGGGCATGATGAGATGACGCGAGTAGCGTTGCAGTTCCTCAACGTTCAATCGCATCGCACCGACGCGCTCGTCATCAATGATGCTTCGCTTCATGCCACCGCAGTACTGTAGCACAAAGCCTTGAAGGTATCTCTGTATGGGAAGCTGTTGGCTTCCTCTGCAGTTTACTCTTTTACTGTTACGGGCGTGCCTACCGGAGCGTTGTCAAAAAATCTTACCGCCATCCGCCCTGGCAGACGAATGCAACCGTGCGACGCGGCAAAGGGCGGGACATAACCCTGATGCATCGCGTAGCCGCCCCTGAAAAACATGGCATACGGCATTCGAGCGCCATCAAAATGTGTGCCGGACGGCTGGCGGTCCTTTCGGGAATCAATGTTTGACCTCACGACGTTCCCGTAATCATCTACGTAGTCGCCGAACACGGTTGAGACGTGGCCCATATCTTTTGAAACCACCGTGTAGTGGCCGGGAGGCGTGGAAAACCCAGGTTTACCGGTGGAAACAGTCGTTTCGCCGGTGAGAGTCTTGCCCTTGTAAAAGTACGCTTTCTGTTCGCCGATATGAACAACAATCCTGGCCGGGCCGGAAGCGCCGTCGTCATTCCACCAACCCACTTCGGTAGCACGAGGAAAGGGACCCTCTGGAAATGTCTCGCAACCACAAATGATCAGTGCGATCAGGCATGCGCCTGCAATTCGGACAAAACAGCCAGGGTTCATGAGGGCGGATATTTATCCGTGTTTAGTTAGGCCGCTTCAACTTAAATTATGCAGCCCCATCTGCCGGGGCGTTGCCATTGTATTTGCCATCAGCATCCCCGTTTGACGCTGTGCGTTTGTCCCAATACGCTCTGCCTGATGCAGACTGTGCAACCGCCGATCAATTTGGAGAATTGGATCGAAGAAAACCGCGACAAATTCAAACCGCCCGTGAGCAATCGCTATCTCTACGACGGCCGCGATTTTTTCGTAATGGTAATCAAAGGGCCGAATGCGCGGAACGATTTTCACCTCGTCGATTCGGAGGAGTATTTCTACCAGCTAAAGGGCGACATCAAAGTGCGCGTTCGCGAAGGCGACCGCATCGTGGATCATATCGTTAAAGAAGGCGAAACACTCTTTATCCCGCCGAATGTGCCGCACTCGCCGCAGCGCCCGCCGGATACAATTGGTGTCGTGGTCGAACGCCGCCGGCCGCCGGGAGAAAAAGAGCACGTTATTTTTTATTGCGAGAATTGCGGCTCGTTGGTGGAAGACATCCATTTCGACTGCGCAGATATCGTTGAGCACTTCAGCCAGGCCATGCTGGATTTCTGGAATGACGATAAGCGGCGTACCTGCAAAAAGTGTGGCGTGAAAGTCGAAAAAGCGCCGCCAATGGAATCATTGTAGGGCATCTGTGTCAGCTCCGAACGCTTTCGGAGTTCGCAGAAACGCCCTACAATTCCACGCGTGAAGATCGACCTTCATACCCACATTCTGCCGCGCGACTGGCCGGACCTCGACGCAAAATACGGCTACAGCGGATTCGTCAGGCTTGATCATTACAAGCCCTGCTGCGCTCGCATGATGATCGGAGACCGCGTCTTCCGCGAGATTACGGACAATGTATGGGATCCTGTCCAACGGATCGAGGAATGCGATCGCGATGGCGTTTCGATGCAGGTGCTCTCGACCGTGCCAGTGATGTTTAGCTACTGGGCAAAACCGGCTGACGCCTTGGATCTTTCCCGGCGACTAAATGACCACATCGCGGAGGTCGTTCGTGAACATCCGAAGCGATTCGCAGGGTTGGCGACGATTCCAATGCAAGATCCGGATCTTGCAGCAGGCGAACTGGAACGATGTGTCCGCGAACTGGGATTGCGTGGCGCAGAGATCGGCACGCATGTGGACGCGAACCCGCATTCTGGACGCATCGATGCTTTGAACCTGGATAATGCTTCGCTTCAACCTGTTTGGAGCGCGGCAGAAAAACTCAACGCTGCGATCTTTGTCCATCCCTGGGACATGCTTGGCAAAGAGCGCATGCCGAAGTATTGGTTGCCCTGGCTTGTCGGCATGCCCGCCGAGACTTCGCTGGCGATCTGCTCGATGATCTTTGGCGGTGTGCTCGAGCGCTTTCCCAGGCTTCGCGTTGCGTTCGCTCACGGCGGCGGCGCATTCCCCTTTACCATTGGCCGTGTCGAGCGCGCGTTTCACGTGCGGCCGGACTTAGTCGCCGTCGAGAACAGCACGAATCCACGCGCGTATCTTGCCGGCGGCACCGCGCCGGCACGGTTCTACGTGGATTCACTGGTGCACGACGCCGACGCGCTTGCACTTTTGGTCAAGCTCTTTGGTGCGCAACGCGTCGCGCTTGGGTCCGATTATCCTTTTCCGTTAGGTGAGACAAAAGCGGGTGAACTCATCGAGGCGATGAATTTTTCGTCAAAAGAGAAAGCGCAACTGCTTTCTGGAACCGCGCGCCAATTTCTTGGCCTACCGTCGTGATTGTCATGTCGAGCGAAGTCGAGACATCTCTGGATTTTTCGGAACCCGCAGGCAAGTCGCGA
>WNFY01011207.1_pt1 | contig 11259 bp, 8 predicted proteins | sample 5400091 | NCBI WGS metagenome assembly WNFY01 (sample SAMN13153364, study PRJNA577476) | soil metagenome | isolation source: 60 cm soil or saprolite under grassland replicate 1 | place: USA:California | collected 2016-06-15
GGATCAGGGTCCCCTCAATGACCGGCAGCGGCCCGTCGTGATCGAGCCAGGCCGCGCGGTGAGTCAGCCGCGGGTGCACCCGGTCCCACGCGGCGGCCCTGGCCATCCCGTACCGGGTGGTCACCGTGCTGGTGCTGACCTGCGGGTCCGGGCAGGCCGCCGGGCCGGACAGGGCCAGCTCGCGGCCGTGCTTGCGGGGACGGCCGTTCGTCCCGGGCCGGCGCGGCGGCGCCGGCAGCCACATCACCCGGTCGCTGCGCAGCCGGCCCAGCAGCTCCACCGGCAGGTCCGCCAGCAGCCAGGCCAGCCGGGTCACGTCATACCCGGCGTCGAAGACCACCAAGATCGCCAGGTCGCCCTCGCGCCAGTGCCCGGCGGCGACCAGCCGGCCCACGACATCCCGGACCTGCCCGGCGGTCACCTCGGTCTCATCGTCATCGGGACCCAGCCGGATGGCGTCCAGCACCGCCGTCCACGAGGTCCGGCCCGGCTCCAGCGCCGCGATCACCGAGTACGGCCAGCCCGGGATTGGATCATCTGCGCCTGCCCCTTCCCGCGGCCGTAGACATGGCAGAACAACCCGTTCCGGGCTGGTCGCCGCGCCGGGCCGCAGCCAGTTACTGACATCGGCGGCCAGCACCAGCCGGCCGTCCGCGGCACGCGGTAAACCAAGCCCGGCCAGCGACCGCCGCAGCCGGCCGATATCAACCCGGCCATGATTGACCGCGTCATACAACGCCCCGTGCCCGCGCCGGTGCTCCGGCACCAGCGACAGCCCGGCCAGGTCCCGGACCGGCCCGTCCGCGCACAGCACCGCGTCAGCCAGCTCCGACAGCTCATCCGCCCGCGCGGTCAGGCAGGCATGGAAATCGCGCCGGAACCGCGACAGCACGGCAAGCGGCTCGACATCACAGGCGTCCTCTAGCAAGCTGTCCATCACGGCCTTCGTTCGTGATCGGTGTCCTTTGGCGAGAACACATGATCACGCGGAGGCCGTACTCACGAACAGCGACACGCCGGACAACACCGGCAAACCCCTGATCAGAAACCTCAGAGGTTAAATAACAAGCTCAGCCGATGTTGGAAAAAGCCACGAAATCAAGCACGACACGCCAGTACGAGCGACCGGGCACAGCCGGCAGCTCATCGCGCAGGCACAGACGCGCCAGGACCCGGGGACCAGCGCCAGCACAACGCAGGATCAACCGAACGCAAGCCCTAAGATCCGTGCCTGCCACAAGATTCGCAGCCGGACACGCGCGTCTGGGCCTGCACCCGGTTCTGCCCTCTCCCGCCCAGCGCGAAGCTGAGCGCTGCCATGATCAACACAAGCTAACACAACTTATGTCGGGCCGATGAAACCCTGCACGACCAGAAACCCCAGGTCAGGAGCATAAAATGTGCTCCCGCGATAGGACTCGAACCTATAACCTGCCGGTTAACAGCCGGACGCTCTGCCGATTGAGCTACGCGGGATCGACCCGCATAAGAGTAGCGCACCCGCGGCGGAGACGTGACGCCGGCGGGGCATGGCAGGCCGTGTTTATCAGAGCCTTACCTGACGAGTACTCTCGCGTTGTGGGGGAAGGTCATGTCTACACGTGACGTACACGCGCGAAAGGGGTGCCAGATGCGATTCCGCGCCACATTCCTTGCGGGGTTCGCAGCCGGCTTCGTGGCCGGCACGCGGGCCGGCCGCGAGCGCTACGAGCAGATGAAGAAGCTGGGCCGGAAGGCGGCCGAGAACCCGGCCGTGCGCCGGACCACCCGGGCCGCGGGCGAGAAGGCCGCCGAGCTGACCAAGGTCGCGAAGGACAAGGCCGCGGAACGGGTGCCCAAGCTCACCGAGACGGCGAGGAGCAGCGCCAGCAAGGTGCGCGGGCAGCTCGACCGGATACCCGGCCGGCACGCCGCTAGCGAGCCTGGGGCCGAGAGCGAGCACGCGGCCGTGAACGGCACCCGCCCCGTCGACTAGGGACGGAGCCGGCTGAGGCCGGACCGCCTGGTCTTCGCCGTCGAACCTGCCGAGGGTCTAGCCGCCCCCGCGTGAGCGGGGGCGGAAGATTCAGTCGAGGTACTCGCGCAGCATCTGAGCGCGGCTCGGGTGACGGAGCTTGGCCAGGGTCTTCGACTCGATCTGCCGGATCCGCTCCCTGGTCACGCCGAACTCCCGGCCGACTTCCTCCAGCGTCCGCGGATGCCCGTCGGTGAGGCCGAACCGCAGCTGGATGATCCGCTGCTCGCGTTCGGCCAGCTCGTCCAGGACCCGCTCCAGCTGGTCCTGCAACATGATGAACGCCGCGGCCTCGATCGGCACCACGGCGTCCGCGTCCTCGATGAAGTCCCCCAGATCGGACTCTTCCTCGCCGATCGGGGACTGCAGCGATACCGGCTCCTGGGCGATCCGCTGGATCTCGGCGACCCGTTCCGGCTCGAGGCCCATCTCGGCGGCGATCTCGTCCGCGGTGGCTTCCCGGCCGAGTTCCTGGTGGAGCTGGCGCTGGACCCGGGCCAGCTTGTTGATCGTCTCGACCATGTGCACCGGCACCCGGATGGTCCGGGCCTGGTCGGCGATGGCCCGGGTGATGGCCTGCCGGATCCACCAGGTCGCGTAGGTGGAGAACTTGTAGCCGCGGGTGTAGTCGAACTTCTCCACCGCGCGGATCAGCCCGAGGTTCCCCTCCTGGATGAGGTCGAGGAAGACCAGCCCGCGGCCGATGTAGCGCTTGGCGATCGACACGACCAGCCGCAGGTTCGCCTCGATCAGCCGCTGCTTGGCCTTCACTCCCTCGCCGACCAGCAGCTCCAGGTCGCCGTTGACGGCACCGAGCATGGGGAAGCCGCCGCCCAGCTTCTCCTCGGCGAACAGGCCCGCCTCGATCGCCTTGGCCAGCTCGACCTCGTCCTCGGCGGTCAGCAGCGGCACGCGGCCGATTTCCCTGAGGTAGATCCGCACCAGGTCGCTGGTGGAAGCGCGCCTGCCGACTTCGGCGGCCCGCTCGGCCTGCCGGATCTCGGCCTCGGTGTCGTCCTCGGTCGGCACGTCGAGTACGTCGACGCCCTCCTCGGTGAGGGCACGCACCGCCGCGTCGATGGCTTCCGGCGGAAGGTCGGCACGGTCGAGCGCCACCATGACGTCGGCTATGGTCAGGGAACCGCGCTCTCGTCCTAGCGCCACGAGATCCGTCAGCTGCTCTGCTGGTGATGGTCCGTTCGTTAGCACGGTGAGAGTCACGGGACCAGTCTGCGTCACGAAGCCGTGGTTACGGGGGACCTAATTTTGTTACCCCCCGGCTACTTAACAGTCCCCGGCGTCCCGCCGATAATCGCGCGCGGGACCGGCCTCAGGCCCCCGCGGCCCGGTCGAGCAGCGCCTTCCTGCGTTTCTCCAGTCCCACCAGGTCCCCGAACATCCTGTTGTAACCGGCCTGCTCGTCCACCGGATTCATGCGCTGCAGCCGGGCCTTGACCGAGGTGATCTCCCGGCTGACCGCGAGCTGGCCGACCTGGGCCAACAGGATGTCGGCGTACCTGGCGTCCGGTTCGCCGTCGATCCGCAGTGGCTCGACGGCCAGCGCGGTCACGAACGACTGCGCCCGCTCGTTCGGCGCCTGCTCACGCAGCCGGGCGGCCCATTGCCGCGGGCTGCTGCCACCGCTGGTCGCGCCGCCGCACGCCGCGATCAGCGTGTAGACCGCGCCATGCACGGGGGCGGTGAACGCGTCCGCGCCGAGCGCGTCGAACTCGGGCCCGCACAGCGCTGGGCGCTGCACCGCGAGCTTCAGCGCCTCGCGCTCCACCTGGACGACCGGATCCCCCAGGTCGTAGGGCTGGCCGGACCCTTGACCGCCGTCGCCGGTGCCGCCGCCATTAGATCCGAACGGGCCCCGCTGCGCGCCCCGGTTTCCCGGCGAGCGATCCTGGCCGGGCCTGCGCCGCGCCGGGCTCTGCTCGCTCCGGGGGGGACGACCCCCCCGCGCCCCCCCGGGGCCGGTGTCCCCTGCGTGCGCCCGGATCCTGGCCAGCACGAACCGCTCGTCCATCATGCCGAGCCAGCGGTCCAGGTTGACCGCGTACCTGGTGCGCAGCCCCTGGTCCTTGATCCTGGCCACGATCGGCGCGGCCTCGTCCAGCGCCGCGAGCTGCCCCTCGGTGGTGTTCAGGTCGTGGTGGCCGAGCACGCCCTTGACGGCGAACTCGAACAGCGGGACCCGGCGGGCGATCAGGTCACGCACCGCCTGGTCGCCGTGCGTCAGCCGCACGTCGCACGGGTCCAGGCCGTCGGGCTGCACGGTCACGAACGTCTGGGTGACGAACTTCTCCTCCAGGCTGAACGCGCGGATCGCCGCCCGCTGGCCGGCCGCGTCGCCGTCGAAGGTGAAGATCACCTCGCCGGCCGACCCCTCGGTGTCCATGATCAGCCGGCGCAGCACCTTGACGTGGTCCTCGCCGAACGAGGTGCCGCAGGTGGCCACCGCGGTGGGCACCTGGGCCAGGTGGCAGGCCATCACGTCGGTGTAGCCCTCCACGATGACCACCTGCCTGCGCTGCGCGATCTCGCGCTTGGCCAGGTCCGCCCCGTATAGCACGGTGCTCTTGCGGAACAGCGAGGTCTCCGGCGTGTTCAGGTACTTCGGGCCGTCGTCAGCGGGGTCGAGCTTGCGGGCACCGAACGCGATCACGTCGCCGGACAGGTCGCGGATGGGCCACATCAGCCGGCCGCGGAACCGGTCCCGGGTGCCGCGGTTGCCCTCCCTGGACAGGCCCGCGGCGATGAGCTCGCTGTCGGTGAAGCCGCGGCCGCGCAGGTGCCGGGTCAGGTCCTCCCACGCCATCGGCGAGTAGCCGACGCCGAACCGCTGGACGTCGGCGAGCTCGAAGCCGCGTTCGGCCAGGAAGGCGCGGGCGGGCGCGGCGTCGGATCCGCCCAGCCGTTCGGCATAAAAATCGGCGGCGGCCCGGTGCGCGTCGATCAGCCTGCGCCGCTGGCTCTGTTCCTGGCCCGGGACGTAGCCCCCCTGCTCGTAGCGCAGGTCGATGCCCGCCCGGCCGGCCAGCCGCTCGACCGCCTCGACGAAGCTGAGCCCGTCGATCTTCTGCACGAACTTGATCGCGTCGCCGCCCTCGGCGCACGAGAAACAGTAGAAGAGTCCGCGGGCGGGGGTGACGTTGAACGAGGGTGTTTTCTCCTCGTGGAACGGGCATAGCCCCTTGAGTGAGCCGCCGCCCGCGTTGCGCAGCTGCAGGTACTCGCCGACCACCTCGTCGATGGGCGACCGCTCGCGAACCGCCGCGATATCCTCGTCGCGGATCCGCCCAGCCACCATGTACCTCCGCTCACCACACCCCGACGCCGCGAGTCTAGTCCGGCCCGCCGACATTGGACGCGCATCCGGGCCTTAGCCTGGGCGGGTGGCCGATCTGCTTGTGCTGTGGGACGTGGACTACACGCTGGTGAGCGCCGACGGCCTGGGCACGCGCCTGTACGAGGTGGTGTTCCGGGAGATGTTCGGCCGTGAGCTGACCGCGGTCGCGCCGAAGGCCGGGCGGACCGACCGGGCCATCGTCGGCGACACCCTCGCGCTGGCCGGGGTATCGCACGCGCAGGTCGACCCGTTCCTCGCCGCGCTGGCGCGGGCCGCCGCGGATGGCGCCGTTCCCGGCCAGGTCCGGCCGATGGCCGGCGCGACCGCGGCCATCGCTGCGCTGGCGTCGTTCGGCGGGCCGGCGTCGTTCGGCGGGCCGGCCGCCGCCGGGATCCGCCAGTCGGTGCTCACCGGCAACATCAGGCCGCTGGCCGCGCTGAAGCTGCGCCGGGCCGGGCTGGGCGATCATCTCGACCTGGACGCCGGCGCGTACGGCGACGCGCACGAGGTCCGGGCCGAGCTGGTGGCGGTGGCCCGGCGGGCGGCCAGCCAGGCCTACGGCGCGGACTTCTCCGGCCCGGCCACCGTCCTGGTCGGTGACACGCCGCTGGACGTGGAGGCCGCGCTGGCCACCGGGGCGCGGGTAGTGGCCGTCGCGACCGGCAGCTACGCCGCGGCGGACCTGACCGCGGCGGGCGCGCACGTGGTCCTGCCCGACCTGACGGACGCCGCCCAGGTGCTCGCCGCCGTGGCCGCTGCCGGTCCGGTCACTGGCCCTGGCCGGGAGGGGGCAGCAGGCCGCGCTCGATAGCGGTGGTCACCGCCGCGGTGCGGCCGGATACGCCCAGCTTGCCGAACGCGCGCAGCAGATGCGTCTTCACGGTGGCCTCGCTGATGAACAGCGCGCGGCCGATCTCCGCGTTGGTCCGGCCGCGCGCGACCTGAGCCAGGACCTCGGTCTCCCGGGCGGACAGTGACTCGCGCGGCGGCCTGCGGACGTGGCTGACCAGCCGTTCGGCGACCGAGGGGGCGAGCACCGTCTCGCCGCGCGCGGCCGCCCGCACTGCGTTGGCCAGCTCGGCCGGGGTGGCGTCCTTGAGCAGGTACCCGGTGGCCCCCGCCTCGACCGCGCGCAGGATGTCGGCGTCGGTCTCGTAGGTGGTCAGCACGACTACTGCCGTTCTCGCGTTCGGTGGCGATGCCGATGGCCAGGTACTGGAAGCTGGTGGCCATGATGCCGCCTGCGATCATGCCGGCGGTGAACAGCTGGCCCACGGTGACGCCCTGGGCGGCGGCCTGGTTGCCGAAGATCGACCCGAGCAGGACGAGCAGGATCGACGGCAACCCGAAGATGAACGCGACCGCCATCTTGTCCCGGAAGAACGTCTTGACCTCGATGCCGCCCCGGACCGCGCCGAGCCGCCACACGCCGGGCAGGCCCGGTGCCGTCGTGCTCGCCGGGGCCCCCTGTCGGCCAGCTTGGTGCTCTCTGTCATGGCTGCTCCTCCGTCCCGGCCGCCGCGATCAGGTCCAGGTAGATCTCCTCGAGGGTCGGACGGGTGACGGTCAGGCCGGGTATCTCGCCGCCGAACTCCCTGGCCAGCTCCGCGACCAGCCGCGTCGGGGTGCTGGTCTCCACGGTGCTGCGCTCTCCCCCGGGCATCTCCCAGCTGACCCGCGCGGCCGCGGCCGACCGGCCGCCGAGCGAGCCGGGATCGCCTTCGGCGACGATGCGCCCGGCCGCGATGACCGCGATCCGGTCGGCTAGCGCCTCGGCCTCGTCCAGGTAGTGCGTGGTCAGCACGATCGTCGTGCCGTCCCCGCGCAGCGTCTTGATCAGCTCCCAGAACTGGCGGCGGGCCTCCGGGTCGAAGCCGGTGGTCGGCTCGTCGAGGAAGAGCAGCTCGGGCCGCCCGACGATGCCCAGCGCGACGTCCAGCCTGCGAGTCTGGCCGCCGGACAGGTTGCTGATCCGCGACCGCGCCTTGGCGGTCAGCCCGACCAGGTCGATGGCCTCTTCCGGCTGCCGCGGCCGCGGGTAGAACGCGGCGAAGTGCCCGACCATCTCGAGCACGGTGAGTTCGGGCCCGGCGCTGGCCAGCTGCAGGACGATGCCGATCCTGGCCCGCCATGCCCGGCCGGCCTGGGCCGGGTCCTGGCCGAGCACCGTCACGGTGCCCTGGTCCCGGTGGCGGAAGCCCTCGAGGATCTCCACCGTGGTGGTCTTGCCTGCGCTTCAGCGGCCGTGTGGTAGCTGAGCATCGCACCCGGGCCCGCCGAGAGAACCGCTGCCCACAGTCGCGCGCGGCGGCCGGGCACTCCGGTGAAAGTCGCATAGACCCCACGATGCATTAAGCGCCACCGGCCGCTCCGCAGCCTGAACTTGATCATGTCCGTCGAGAGCCCGGCCCGAATGGCTTGCGAGCGGGAGACGACGCCATTCTGCTGCCCGGCCAGGTAGCGGAGGGCAGAGGGGAGCTCACTTTCCATGGCGGCCAGTGTGATGGCACCCACCGACATTTACCCGGGCCCCGAAGATCGGGAAAAGTTCCGTTGTCTCGCATCGGGCGAGACGGACGGGTCTTTTGGTGCCAGATGAGCCATTGGGAAATTTAGCACTCCGAGAAGTACGGGGCCTATGTGATTTTTGGGTCTAACGGGACTTCAGTTGAGGGTGGGATCCGGCGGGTTAGAGGTCGGGGAGGGGGATGGCGGGGTCGGTGAGGCGGGCGGGGTCTACGGGGCGGACGGAGCGGATCAGGGACTGGATGTCGTCGTTGACGTCCCAGACGTTGACGTTCATGCCGGCGATCACGGCGCCGCCGGAGAGCCAGAACGCGACGAACTCCAAGGTGGCCGGGTCGCCGCGGTAGAGGACCTGGTCGTAGCGGCCCGGCTCGGGCAGGCCCGCGCACTCCATGCCGAGCTCGTACTGGTCGCTGTAGAAGTAAGGCACCCGGTCGTACGTGACGGGCTGGCCGAGCATGGACCGGGCGGCAGCCGGGCCGCCATTCAGGGCATTGGCCCAGTGCTCGACGCGGACCCGGCGGCCGAGCAGCGGGTTGAACGAGTTCGCGACGTCGCCGGCAGCGAAGATGTTCACGTCCGAGGTGCGCAGGGCCGCGTCGGTCAGCACGCCGTTACCCGTCTCAAGCCCGGCGCGGGCGGCCAGGGCGTCGTTCGGGACCGCGCCGATGCCGACGACCAGGACGTCGGCGGGGATCTCGGCGCCGCTGGACGTGATGACCATGCCGGGACGGAACTCGACCGCCTTCTCGCCGAAGCGGAACTCCACGCCGTGCGCCCGGTGCAGGTCGGCGAAGACGGCGCCGAGCTCGGGACCGAGCTGGTCGTGCAGCGCGCCGGACTGCGGCTCGAGCACCGTCACCGGGCAGTCCGCCGAGCGGGCGGCCGCGGCGGTCTCCAGGCCGATCCAGCCGGCCCCGGCGACCGCGACCCGGGTGCCCCGCTGGAACGCCGCCCGGAGCCGGCCGGAATCCGCCAGCGTGCGCAGGTAAAGCACCTCCTCGCGGTCCGAGCCGGGGAAGCTGAGACGGCGCGGCGAGGCGCCGGTCGCGAGCAGCAGCTTGTCGTAGGACAGCTCCCCTTCGCCGCCGGGCCCCGAGGTGGTGACGGTGCCGGATGCAGGCCCGGCGCCCCGGTCGATCGCCGTGACGGTGACGCCCTCGCGCAGGTCCACGCCGTGTTCGGCGTACCAGCCGACGGCGTGCACGTAGACCGAGTCACGCGGGTCCTTGCCGAGCAGGTAGCCCTTGGACAGCGGCGGGCGCTCGTACGGGCGCTCCGGCTCCGCGCCGAGCAGCACGATCTCGCCGTCGAACCCCTCGGCCCGCAGCGTCTCGGCGGCCTTGGCCCCGGCCAGGCTGGCGCCGGCGATCACAAAGGTAGGCATGCGCCCTAGGCTACGACCCGCCGGGTGCGCAGAGGCGGTGATGCCAGGCAATGGCCGACGTGTCGGTCAGCGAGGCCACCTGGTCGACGACGACGCGGCAGCGCGCGGCGTCGGTGCCGGCCGCCGCCCAGGCCGGGCGCAGCAGGGGGTCGAGGGCCTGCGGGGCGCCGCGCTCGACGGCGTGGGCCAGTTCGGTCAGCAGCTCGCGCTCCCTGGCCTGGGCCGCGAGCACTCCCGCCCGGGTCATCACGTAGTGGGCCGTGATGGCCTTGAGCAGGGCGCATTCCAGGCGCTGCCGGCGCGGGACGACGAGGTCCGCGGCGTACCGGGTGAGGGAGTGACCCCTGGGACTAGTGTGACTTGACGGGCTAGTGGTGCTGGAGGGCGTCAGGTGAGCGCCGGCGACGGTGGCCTCCTGGGCGGCCACGCAGAAGCGGCCGATGAGCTCGCTGGTCAGGTTCTTCAGGGCGGCCACGGTGTCCGGGCCGCCGTCGTAGCTGGCCGGCCAGATGTCCAGGGCGAGCAGCGCCTCGAGGACCTCGGTGAGCTCGGCTTCGGAAACGCCGTCGTCGCAGAAGGTGGCGGCGGTGCGGGACACCAGGGTCCGTTCGGTCGGCGATTTAAGGTTCTTGAACGTGATGAGGCCCGCGTGGAACCCGTCCTCCATGTCGTGCACCGAGTAGGCCACGTCGTCGGCCCAGTCCATGACCTGGGCTTCCAGGCATCGCCGCCGGGGCGGAGCGCCTTGCCTGATCCAGCCGAAGACCTCGGCGTCCTCGGCGTAGGCGCCAAATTTACTTCCCGGTTCGCCGAACCAGGGGTACTTGAGGGTGGCGTCGAGGGTGGCCCGGGTCAGGTTCAGGCCGGCCCCGGCGACCTTGGGCTCGAGCCTGGTCAGCAGCCGCAGCGACTGGGCGTTGCCCTCGAAGCCGCCGAACGGGGCGGCCAGCTCGTTGAGGGCGGCCTCGCCGTTGTGGCCGAACGGGCTGTGGCCGATGTCGTGGGCCAGGCAGGCGGCGTCCACCAGATCCGGGTCGCAGCCGATTTCCTGGCCGAGTTCGCGCCCGATCTGGGCGCACTCCAGCGAGTGGGTGAGCCGGGTCCGCGGGAAGTCGGCCGAGCCGGCCGTCACGACCTGGGTCTTGGCCGACAGCCTGCGCAGCCCGGCGCAGTGCAGCACGCGGGCCCGGTCTCGCTCGAAGTCACTGCGCCCGGCCCGCTTGGGTGGCTCGGCCACCCAGCGGGCCGTGGCGCTCTCGTCGTACCCCTGCGTCACCCTTACCTTTTACCTGCTGTCGGAGCCGCCCGCACCCAGCGCCGCGCGGCCTGCCTCCAGGCGGGCGATCGGCACGCGGAACGGCGAGCAGGACACGTAGTTCAGGCCTACCTGGTGGAAGAAGTGCACCGACTCCGGGTCGCCGCCGTGCTCGCCGCAGACGCCGACCTCGAGGTCCGGCCGGGCGGCCCGACCTTCCCGGACCGCGATGTCGACCAGGCGGCCGACGCCGTCGCGGTCGATCGTCTCGAACGGCGAGACGCCGAAAATGCCCAGCTCGATGTACCGGCTGAAGAACGCGCCCTCCACGTCGTCCCGGGAGAAGCCCCAGGTCATCTGCGTCAGGTCGTTGGTGCCGAAGGAGAAGAACTCCGCGCTGGCGGCGATCGGGCCCGCGTTCACCGCGGCCCGCGGCACCTCGATCATGGTGCCGATCATGGTGTGCACGTGGGCGCCGGTCTCTTCCTCGACGTCCTTGAGGACCTTCTCGGTGCGCTCGCGCATGATCTCCATCTCCTGCACGGTGGCGGTGAGCGGGATCATGACCTCCGGGCGCGGGTCCTTGCCCGCCTGCTTGAGCTCGGCGGCCGCGTGCGCGATCGCGCGGACCTGCATCTCGAACAGGCCGGGGATGACCAGGCCGAGCCGGACGCCGCGCAGGCCGAGCATCGGGTTCTGCTCGTGCAGCCGGCGCACCGCGGCGA
>WNFY01017270.1_pt1 | contig 11259 bp, 5 predicted proteins | sample 5400091 | NCBI WGS metagenome assembly WNFY01 (sample SAMN13153364, study PRJNA577476) | soil metagenome | isolation source: 60 cm soil or saprolite under grassland replicate 1 | place: USA:California | collected 2016-06-15
AGTTCTTCTAATCAACAGGCAACGCTGTCAACATTGCTTTTGTGGATATACTTTTTTATCTTTATTATATATTCCTTATCTGCAAAGCTCTTTATGTAACCTTTTAATATGGAGAATTGATTCCTGCCGAATGGACAATTTCAAATATAGTGCACCTTTGGTTTTCAGAAGCCGTTTATCTTTTCAACCAATGATAAGAGCGTGGCAGGAAATAATTGAAAGTAATCCGGAAGGGGGGAAAACATACAGCAGGCTTCTTGAAGAACTTTCTCAACATAGTGAATTGCTTGAACCCATTGATGATCTGCAATTATTGAAAAAGCACAAGCAGATTATTGAACAAATGATGGCAACGCTTTTTCCAATATCAATTTTGAACCGGAAAAAATTATTTGGAATAACAGAGCCGTTTGGCACAAGAGCAGTATTTGCTTCAGTGGATTTAAAGAAAAATTTACAGGATAAAAAAGAAAATTATTTACATGGAACAGATGAACAGGCTAAAGAAAATATTGAGCTTGCCAAACTGAATATGGCATATAAGCTGATCCTGGAAAAATTTTACGGAATAAAATTAATGGGTAGCATAGCATGTGTTTGTGCTAGCCCTGATGCTGAAAAAAATATAAATAATTATTTGGAACTTGAATTCGATTCACAATTTATTGATGTTTACACTGATGCTAAACTTCCACTCTTACCCGAAAATTACATTACTGAATATTGCAGGGTAAGCGATATTTCACATTATGCAGAATTGCTGCAGCTACTGCCTTTGGATGAATTTATATTTGATGGAATTGCTATTGTTTATATACGCGATGCAACGGAGAAAGCTGTTATTCATTACGTAAAAAAAATCCTGCAAAATGATAATGCATTTGTTGATACAAAACTTTTTACAGATCTCCAGCAGCAAATAAGATACCTTCTCAATATGCCTGAAATACAAACAGGCATTACTCCTTTTGTGAACATTAATAATTATTTCGCGGGTTCAAAACTTAATTTTTCAAACAGTATTCTTTTAAAGCATGTTCACGAACCTGCGAAAAGAGCAGCATTATGTAAACATGTGACAGAAGCATTTACAATTGATTCCTTAGCTTATCTGTTTATTTCAAAATTGGCAAAAGAAAAACCAGAACAGAATACTTTTCTTAAGCATCTTATCGAAGAAGGTTGGACAAGCACATTTATATTACCATTGCATCATCATGACGAAGTTATTGGAAGTCTTGAAATTTCTTCGAAAGATACTGTCGTGCCAAATACAAATTCCGCAGCCAGGATTAAACCTGTTATTGAGTTGATAGAAGATGCGTTGCAAAAAAGTATAGAGCATTTTGAGAACCAGGTGAATAAAGTAATTAAAGAACAATTTACTGCGGTGCAATCTTCTGTTGAATGGAAGTTTGCAAATACAGCAATCAATTATCTTTCGCAATTACAGAAAGGTGAAGAAGCGAAGATGGAGCAGATCGTATTTGATAATGTTTATCCATTGTATGGCTCGGTTGATATACGCAACTCGTCAGGAGAAAGAAATCTTGCTGTTCAGCAGGATATGATTGATCAATTGAAATGGATAAAAAAAATTCTTGTGTCTGCACAGGAGCACTTTTCATTTCCCTTATTGCAGGAAGTAGAATCAAGAATTGATAATTACGCCAATTCAATCAGTAATTTTCTTTTTACAAATGATGAGCAAACAGTGCAACTTTTTTTAAAAGGAGAAGCAGCGACATTACTTCGGTATTTGCAGGAAGCGATACCTGATATAAGCAGTGAAATTGAAACATATTTTATGTCTGTTGATGAAAGGTTGCAAATGCTTACCCATAGCAGGAAAAAATTTGAAGAAAGCGTTACACTTATTAACAGCCAGGTAACAAAATTTCTTGACCGCGAACAATCTGATGCGCAAAACATCTATCCACATTATTTTGAGCGCTTTGTTACAGACGGAGTAGAGTTCAATATTTATATCGGGCAATCAATCACTCCTGAAAAAAAATTCAATAGTATTTATTTAAAAAATTTAAAGCTCTGGCAAATTACCACATTAGCTATGGCGGCACAGCGAATTCATCGCATGCACCCTGACTTGCCAATACCTTTGCAAACTACACAGCTAATACTTGTTCACAGCGAGCCGATTTCGATAAGTTTTCGCAGCGCCGAAAGAAAATTTGATGTTGATGGAGTTTATAATGCACACTATGAAGTATTGAAAAAAAGAATTGATAAAGTACACATCAAAAACACTAATGAGCGATTAACAAAACCAGGCACTATTGCAATCGTTTATTCACATCCTGATGAAGTTGATGAATATCTCTTGTTTATAGAATATTTAAAGAAGCGAAATCTTATAGCAGGCGATGCAGAAAAATTTGATCTTGAAGAACTGCAGGGCGTGAGCGGATTAAAAGCCTTGCGGATAAAAGTAATGATGGAAGATCAGGTGGAAGAGGAAGAAAAAAAAGAACCTCGCAAGGGTGTACATAATTAGAAAAGCGATACTGAATCATACAAATGATAACAAGAATTAATGATAATGATATTTTGTAAAATAGGTGCATATAGTTGTATGCGCATTTTGCATTGCAAGAACAAGGCATTTATTTAAACGTCCTATCGAGCATAAATGTTACTGAAAAATTTTTTACTATGAAATACAAATGATTCTTGCTTTGTTTAATAAAGCCAGAAAGTAAAAGTGTGCGGTGCAACAAAAGATACTAAAAGTACAAACGCTGATACCATAAAAAACTACTTCAATTTTCTCAATGATTCATGCATTTCCTGTTTTCCAAACACAGTCTCCATCTTTTTTAATGTTTGCTTTAGGTTTATTCCTTTGGCAAGCACGCCTTTAAAAATATCTCCCTGTTCTTTTACACGGTCAACAGCATTGAAGATGGTGAAGTTCTGCATTTTGAGACCCTTTACAACTTCTTCCCAATGCAAAGGCATGGAAACGGTGGCGCCGGGTTTTGGTCTGAGTGAATAAGGAGCCGCGAGGGTTGCCTGCGGCCTGTTCTGTAAAAAATCAAGATAGATGCAGCCTTTTCTTTTTTCAGTCAGGCGTTCAATACTTGTGAAGCCTGGAATTCGTGCATGTACAATTCTTACGAGTACCCTGCCAAACTCTTTACTCTGTTCGTAAGTATATTTTGCGCCGAGAGGAATGTAAATGTGCAAACCCGTGCTGCCACTGGTTTTGCAACATGCGGGCACATCAATAGCATCGAGCGCCTCTTTGATTGTTTGAGCGGCTTGTATCACTTGCTCAAAAGGATTTTTATCAGGATCGAGATCAATGATGCACCAGTCAGGATTATCAGGTGTTTGTACACGGCTGCTCCAGGGATGCATTTCAAGACCACCAATGGATGCAATGTAGAGCAGGCTCGCTTCATTCGTGCATACAAGAAAGTTTCTGTTGCCACCTGCTTCACTGGAGTAAGGAAATTTTTTTATCCAGTCAGGCACTTTGCCCGTTACATCTTTCTGATAAAAACTTTCTCCTTCAATGCCATGCGGATAACGGATAAGTGTTTGAGGACGGTCTTTCATATAGGGTAGCATATAAGGCGCTACCTGGTAATAATAATTTATCACATTGCGTTTAGCGACGGCCTTTTGACCTTTAATCGCGGGATAATAAATTTTATCGAGGTTGTTGAATTTAATATCATGACTGTTGATATTGCGAACCTGTGATTTGTCTTTTGGATTGAGTAAAGTTTTTTTTTCTTTTTTGCCGGGTGTAAACAATTTATTATCAGTAGATGTCTTTTCATCATTTACTATTTCGCTGGTATGCACGGGTATTTCCCGCACAACATCTGCTACATTTTTATCTTCACGCAAACCTTTAAATGATGGATGACGGCTCCCCGTTCTGTAACTTACCTCTGCTACCAATTTTGGTTTTACCCATGTTACAGTTGCTTTGGGTGGGTTGGGACGAAATCTCGAAGGCTTATTATAATCAGGTTCTGTTTTAAAAGGACATTTTGGTGTTTGCAATAATTTTAATTTTTGCAAGAGTTCTGTTTGCATTTTATCAGTAAAGCCTGTGCCAACAGCACCTGTAAATTGCAATTCTCCGTTTTCATATACACCCATTAACAATGCACTAAATTGTTTGCTTGTATTTTCATTGCGTGTATAACCGCCGATAATTGCTTCCTGCCGTTTTTCTATTTTAATCTTCAGCCAGTCTTTTGTCCGAAGGTCCGGCACATAAATACTATCTGCTTTTTTTGCTATGATTCCTTCTAAGCCTAATTTATTTGCCAGATCAAAAAATTCACTGCCACTTGCTTCAAAGTTTGCACTAAGTTTAATGATGCCGTGGCTTTCAGGCATAATCTCTTGCAAAATTTCCTTACGTTCTTTCAATGGTATATTCATCAAACTCTTTCCATTCAACCATAAAATATCAAACAAATAATAGACAAGATCGCCATCGGCTTCACTGCGCCATGTTTGCAGATCCTCAAAATCGGATATACCTTTTTCATTAACAACAACAATTTCTCCGTCAACAACAATATTTATCTTCCATTGTTTTAATGCATCATAAACAGGATAAAATTTTTCGTTGAATGATTTATTATTTCTTGAACGTACTTCTACCGTTCCGTTGTTTATAAAACCAAGTGCCCTGTATCCATCCCATTTTACTTCATAGAGCCAGCCTTCTTCATTAAATGGTTTATCAACAAGAGTAGCAAGCATGGGTTTAATGTTAGAGGGAAATGCTGATCTTTTTCCTTTTGCAAGAAGTGAGTCTTTGCTTTCTTTTAAATTATCATTCATCGTTTCTTTATTTTCCGGTTGCATTGGTATTAATATTTGATTATGTATAATCATGCCAAACAGAAATGTGTAAGCATAATGAATTGAGTAAAATATTACCCGCTTTATTTCAGCGCGGGCTTTTTATCGATGTTGAATTTGGTATATAGTTTGTCCACAGGACTCAGTGAGAGTTTTTAATAAAGATAAAATCATTCCGTATGGAATATCGTCGTGACGATCTGCTTTTTCTCAAAGAAGAATTAAAGAAATAAACGTAGCACTTTTTAAAGCCGAATCAGATTCTGTTTTGCAGCTTCCCTAATAATATCATCTCGACAATACGGGTTGATGATGATGGGTATGTTTGGTTTTTTACATCATGCACGGGTCCTTATGCTCAGCACCTCGATAAAGAATTGTTCGCTTCACTCTATTATTATCAGAAAGGAAATAACTGCTTACAAATTAGCGGAAAAGCGTTTGTAGAAAATGCAGACGAAGTGTTGCCGAATGCACGTCTTGTCGAAAAAAATGCCTTGAATAAGATAGTGTTATTAAAGGTGAAAATTTTAAAAGCTGAGTATTTTAAAGCTAAATCCAGTGCAAAGATTTCATTTATGGATAGAATCAAATCACTATTTATACACTTATTATATCCTAATCCTTACAGGATGTACGATTTTTCATCTTAAATTAAAAGTTAAGATAATGCCCAGCATCCTGTAAAAAACCACTCACCAATTTTACAATTGATATGCCTCTAAAATAAAAGGCACTTCCTGGAAATAATCCAAATCAAAATTCCATGAATGCAAATTGGTATGGCTCATCACTTTCCATAATTGTTTATCCCTGAACAATGTGAACATATACCTTTTATTTGCAGCAAAAATTGCATAAAAATCATTTCCTGCCGATTTATATTTTATGTACCCAAAATGTACCGGCTTACAGCCATTACTTTCATGATACCAGGTAAGTCGTATCGTTGGATGCATCATTTCTTTTTGATTGCCTTCTACTAATAAACCTACTGCCTGTGCAAGGCTTGTATTACCAAGGTCCTGTTCAAGCCATTGTCCTGTTTCAATATCTGTAACCTGGTTTTTCCTTCATTGTTTTTCCAAAAAAATAATGCCAAGTATTGCTAAAGAAAAAATAGAGCCGGCGGGGCTCTATTCAATTAAGATCAAATAACATGCAATCTTTAAAATGCATGTTGCCTGAAACTTCTTTAAGCATTTGCAGTTCTTTCTCTAAACCTTTCCAGTAAGCATTATCGGTTTGTTTTTTATCTGTCAGAAATACCGGCTGAGCTATTTGAAACAGAACCGCTTTTGCCTTATTTTTTTAATACGGAATAAGTAAACATTATAAATGGAATAAAAATTATGCCATAACTTTTTGCCTGAGCCCGGGAACAAAAATTAAATTGTGGAGCTTATTTCCCACTTCACCAATAAAGTGTACTTTTATACAACTATACCTTTATCTTTACTGAAATTAACCCTGTATAAAGCAGCTCCTTTCCATCAGCCTATAAAAACAAAAGCAGAATTAAATAACAATAATCTTTTTACTTATGCTTACGAGAAAGATTTTAATAATAGATGATGAAACAGACTTCTGCCTGCTTTTAAAAGCTTATTTCTCGCGGAAAAAATATGATGTTTACCTTTCGTATTCACTAAACCAGAGAATGAAACTACTAGAGGAAATAAAGCCGGATATAATTTTTTTAGACAACAACTTACCCGATGGATTTGGATGGGAGAAAGTTGAAGATATAAAAAAAATATTTCCCTTTATAGAATTAAATCTCATCAGCGCTTATCAGCATGAAACACCAAAAGCAAATTTTCCTGATATTCATGTTTGGGAAAAGCCTTTGCAGTTGAACGAATTAAGTAAAATTTTTTTGTGAGCGCCAAATTTCTTTAGCATATATTGTTCTTAATTATCTCTCCTGCCCCTATTACACTTATCAGCCAAAAAAGACATAATAAAGAAGCGTAATTTTATAACAGAAGGTTGGTATAAAGGTTGCAGATAACTGTTGTTGCTACTATCATTTTCCGTTTATAAATCTTAACTGGAGTTGCTTCATAAACAGAATATTTAAAAATCACCTTATAAAAAAAACCTTATGAGTGCACAACAAGACTTTTTTACAGATTCAAAACAAACTATAGAAAAATATATCCGGAACCGGTTGTTTTTAATAAGACTCCAGGCTGTTGAAAAAATATCGAGACTTTCGGCAGCAATGTTTGGGGGACTATTGATTGGTATCTTAAGCTTCTTTATCATTCTTTTTCTAAGTATCATGGCAGCATGGTATTTTGGTGAATTGCTGGGAAGTCCTTTTAAAGGGTTTGGCATAATATGTGCCTTTTACATACTGGTTTTGATTCTGGTTATAATCTTCAGAAAAAGAGTGCTGCAAAAAACAATAACAAACACTGTTATCAATATTATATTTGAAAAAACTGCCAAAGAAAACGATGACACAAACACCTCTACACAATAAAACAGATCTGTCATATATAAATACCCTGAAAGATCTCAGGAAAGAGATTGTAAAAGTAAAAGCTACAGTAAGGCTCCAGGAAAAGGAGATGGCAGAACAAATGAAAAAAATGCCAGAGATAGTTTCTGTGGCGGCTGTGCGGGCGGCGATACCTTTAATAGCCAAAAGGGGTGTACCTGTAAGAATATTTAATCTTATAACAACCAGTATTGGATTGTTCATCAGCTTAAGAAGGCAAAAGAAAGGTGTGCAGGCAGTTATATCACAGGTGAAAGAATTAATTCTGTACAGTGTGCTTGGAAAATTGATAAGAATCTATCAACAAAAACGCAACCGTGGAAAATTAACGGCAGTGAGAAAATAGTATGGCATTATATTTTACACTGTAATTATTAAACCTAAGAATTTTTGAAACCAATAATCCGTAAGACTCTAAAGATACTCGGATGGATTACCGTCAGTATCATATTCCTGCTGTTGCTGGTATATATTCTTATCCAGATACCAGCCGTACAAAACTTTGCCAAAAATAAAATAGTAGCCTACATAGAAGGGAAGATAAAAACCAAGGTAGCTATCGGCACGCTTAGTATTGCATTTCCCAAACAGATAGTTTTAAAGAATGTCTATTTTGAAGACCAGAGAAAAGATACTTTACTTGCAGGAAAAGAACTAAGGGTCGATATCGCTTTATTGAAATTATTAAATAATGAAGTGAATGTTGATTACCTTGAATTAAACGGAATAAGAACAAATATTTATCGTGTACAACCAGACACCTCTTTTAATTTCGACTACATAGTAAAAGCCTTTGCGGGAGAACAAAAAAAACCAGCTATACAGGATACTACCAGCACATTAAAATTTCACCTGAATAGAATAGTTTTAAAAGACATACTCACCACTTTCAAAGACGATAAAACGGGCAATGATGTTTATTTCTATCTTGGCAATTTTGAAACAAGGATAAAAGAATTTGATCCTGATCACATGGTATTCAATATCCCCAAAATAACTTTAGCAAACATCAACACACGTATTTACCAGTATAAACCGATTATTCAAAATACAAGTTCAGCAACTGCCGCTGCAGACACTTCCACCTCTGCAACTTATCCTGCTTTAAAACTTGATGAAATAAATTTTCAGAATATTTCATTTAATTACAGGAATGATATTTCCGCATTGCTTGCCGACTTGCATATTGGCCAGTTGATTACTCATCCTGAAAATCTTAACCTGCAAACATTGCTTATTCAGTTAAGAGATTTTCAGCTTAAAAATACTACTGCAAAAATTACTTTGGGAAAAACAGAACAGGCAAAAGCTGTTAAAGACACTGTTGCCACCAAAGCAAAAGAGGAAGTAAGTAATCCATGGAAAGTGCAACTAGCTAAAGTTGATTTCAGCAATGATGCCTTAACCTTTGACGACAACAATAAGCCAAAAGCCACTTCCGGCATGGATTTTAGTCATTTGCATATTGAGGCATTTATACTTAATGCAGATAATTTAAATTTTACACCAACAGAATATAGTGGCAACATTAATCAGCTCGCATTTAATGAGCAAAGCGGGTTTAACTTAAGAAAATTTCACACAAAATTTTTGTACAACGATAAACAAACTGCGCTCGAAAATCTTTTGGTACAAACGGATAACAGTTCTATACAAGATAAAATCGCTCTCTCATATCCATCCGTTGAAGCGATATCGAAACATCCTGGTGAAATTTATGTAGATGCAAATTTGAAACAGTCATCCATCGCTGTTAAAGATATTCTTGCATTTATGCCAACGTTCAAAAGAAATGTGCAAGGTCATGAACAGGCGATTATAAGATTGAATGCTTCTGCAAAAGGATATGTAAGAGATCTTGCCATTCCTTATTTTGAAATGAGCGGCTATGGCAGAACTTATGTAAAACTTTCGGGCAACATAAAAGGACTGCCCGATACAAAACGTACTTATTATGACATCAAAATAGATAAGATCACTTCTACTAAAAATGATATCGTAAATCTTTTGCCAAAGAATACAGTTCCTTCTTCTGTTCGCTTACCTGATAATCTTTCTTTGACTGGTTTCTTTAAAGGAAGCATGAATACGTTCAATACACAACTGGCCTTAAGAACCAACAGGGGAGATGTTGATGTAAAAGGAACAATGAATGCACATGATGTGTATTCAGCAAAAGCAACACTTAGAAATGTAGATGCAGGTTATCTTTTGAAACAAGATACTATGATGGGAAAGATAACCATGAACGCAACTGTAAATGGTGCAGGACTTGATATAAAGACTGCTAATGTACACTATGATGTAAATGTAGCTTCAGCAGAGCTGAGAGGATATGATTACAAAAATCTTTCACTGAAGGGAGATGCAAATAAAGGAGTCGTTCACACAACTGCTGATATTGCTGATTCGAATATCAATGTAAATCTTGATGCTACCGCTGATATAAAACCAAAATACCCGGCAGTGCAAATGGATCTCTTAATTGACACGCTCAATTTACTTGCATTGCATTTAATAACAGATTCTATCAGCATGCATGGGCACTTTGCAGCTGACATGCCCGGTACTGATCCTGATTCCTTAAACGGCACAATTAATATCAATAACCTTGTTGTTAAAAGAGGAGGACAACTTCTTAGCACAGATAGTCTTTCATTGGTTGCCAATTCAACAGCACAACAAAAAAGTATCGTTATAAATGCCGATGCATTAAAAGCAAGTTTAACAGGGCAATACAAACTCACCGAATTTGTTCAAGCCTTGCAAAATACCATCAACAGGTATTATAATTTACCGGGCTTTAAAGAAAAAAATATCGCTGCACAAAACTGGGAACTTAATGCAACGATCATTCCTACCGGTTTGCTTTTACAATTAATGCCTTCTTTAAAAGGAAGTGATTCTACAGTTATAAAAACAACTTTCAATAGTGCGGCAAATGATCTCAATCTCTCTGTAAAAAACCGTCTTCTCGTTTTTGATCAGCAACAAATAGATAGTTTGAATGTTACAGCGAAAACAAATGCGAATCAGCTTAATTATGGCGTTTCAGTAAATAGTGTAAGAACACCTTCAACACATATTTATAAAACTTCTCTTGCAGGATTTGTTACCAACAATCAACTTGATTTTGCATTAAACGTAAAAGATAAAAAGAATACTCCTCAGTATGTTTTAGCAGGATTATTAGGACAGGTGCAGAACGGAGTAAAATTAAGTTTAAAGCCGGACAGCGTGGTGCTTGATTATTCCAAATGGGTAATGGGGCAAAATAATTTTATACAATATGATTCAACCAAAGGTATTCTTGTAAACAATTTTGTTTTAAGCCATGCAGGACAGTCACTCAGTATCAACAGCACGCAGCAAACAATAAATTCACCGGTAAAAGTTGATTTCAAAGATTTCCGGATAGCAACTATTACAAAAATTGCCAACCAGGATTCTTTGTTATTGGATGGAGTAATCAATGGTAATGTTGTAATAACTGATCCAACAAAAAACCCTGTATTCACAAGTGACCTTCATATTAATGATGTTGTGTACAGACAAGATACTGTTGGTAATCTTACCATACAGGTGAATAATAAACAAGCCAATGCATTTGCAGCAAACGTATCTCTTGAAGGAAACAACAATGATGTGAAATTAAACGGCATGTATTACACGGGCGATGGCCGCATGGATTTAAAATTGAATATAAACCAGTTGAATCTTGCTGCTGCAAAACCATTTGCTGTTGGCCAGTTAAAGGATATTACAGGATACCTGAAAGGAAATGTAAATATTGCAGGCACCGCCAGCAAGCCTGCGGTTAATGGTGAGCTGCATTTTGAAAATGCTTCCATCACTCCTGCGATGACAGGTGCAGTATTGAAATTACCAAATGAAGC
>WNFY01005670.1_pt1 | contig 11256 bp, 11 predicted proteins | sample 5400091 | NCBI WGS metagenome assembly WNFY01 (sample SAMN13153364, study PRJNA577476) | soil metagenome | isolation source: 60 cm soil or saprolite under grassland replicate 1 | place: USA:California | collected 2016-06-15
CAGGCACAGGAACGTTTCTTGAGGAATTTTGGAAACATCCTGCCCTACCGCGGTCATTCGCTCTTGAACTCTGAGCAATTCATCCCGAAACGCCTGCCGGTCAAGGTACATGTGGATATGCTCAAATTCCTTATCGTCGAATTTGGCTTCCAGCGGGCCACGCCGCGCCACCACAATGATTTCCTCAACATTGTGAGTAGGATCGTCGAGCAACAGCCAGCGGGCAATATCCACCATCACGTTGCCCATTCCAACAATCGCCACCCGTTTCCCGGTCGAAAAATCCTGGCTCGCAAACGGCGGAAGCTGGTTGTAGTAATAGACGAAGTCCTTAGCGGAATAGACCCCGAGGGCGTCCTCCCCGGGCAGCCCTAATTTCTTTGTGCCCTGCGCGCCGACCGCAAACACCATGGCTGCAGGCTTGAGCTCGCCAAGAGTATCAATTGAGACGGGAGAATTCGCGCCTACCGGCACGTGGCCGAAATAATGAACATTCGGTAAACCGAGCACTTTGGCAAACTGTTTTCGCAAGCCCACCTTCATCTTGTCTTTGACGGGATAAATTCCATACTCCGCCAAGCCGCCAGGTTTGACGTCGCGATTAAAAATCATCACCTCGTGCCCGGCCAACGCCAGTTTCTGCGCGGCGAAAAGCCCAGCGGGTCCTGCACCCACAACGAAAACGGTCGCCATAAGTGTGTTACCTCCAAGTTACATCAACCCAAAGGCAAAGTCAGTGGCGTGCGAGTTGCGACATCGGCTTGGCGACCCACGCCGGTTTAATCACCGACGATCGCCATCTAAATCCCACAACTTCCTTTGGGCGGCATACATCCAATCCTAGCGTCACTTTGCAATCCCCAGCGAAGCCAGGAGGTCCCATGCCCGTCAGCGCAAGTCATCCCTTACCCAAGGTGGCGGTTGGACGCCACTTGAGTTCCGAATCCGTGAACTTGGAAAATTATCACTCTTGGGTTGGCGAGGCTCTGGCCGCTGAGATCCGCGAACTCGGCAAAGATCTACAAGGGGTGAGGATCTGCAATGTGAATGCCACCGCTGCCGGAGGTGGAGTAGCAGAACTGTTGAGCCGGATTGTTCCTGTGCATCTCGCGCTTGGCATTCCCACCGAGTGGCGGCTGATCTATGGAGATAAAGACTTCTTCACCATAACCAAGAGTTTTCACAATGCATTGCAAGGTGCAAAGCTGAGCCTGACTGAGGAGACAAAGAGGACATATCTCGAACACAACCGTCAAAGCGCCGAGGTGTTACCGGATGACTACGATGTGTTCATCGTGCACGATCCGCAACCGGCAGCCATCCGGCACTTCAAGAATTCTTCAGCTCAACACAAATGGATCTGGCGATGTCATATCGACAGCTCCGCGCCTAATTCCGAGGTCTGGGAATTCTTGCGCCCCTACGTACAGGAATATGATGCTGCCGTCTTCACGATGAAGGCCTTTCAACCAGGGGACCTCGATCTGGCAAGAATCGTCTTTATCCCTCCTGCCATTGACCCCGTCTCAACCAAGAACATGGAGTTGCCCGCGGACGTTTGTCACCGCGCGATTGGGGAAATGGGCGTCGATCTGCATCGGCCCCTATTGGCGCAGATTTCGCGTTTTGATCCCTGGAAGGACCCGCTTGGCGTCATCCGCGCCTATCGCATTGTCAAAGAATCGCGGCCGGAAATTCAGCTTGCGATGCTTGGTGCAATGGCCGGGGACGATCCGGAAGCCTGGGGAATCCTGGACAAGATCAATGCGGAAGCCGCCGACGATCCGGACCTTTACGTCTTCACCAACCTGACCGGCATCGGCAGCATGGAGGTCAACGCCTTCCAACGCACGGCGGATGTGGTGCTCCAGAAATCTCTCCGTGAAGGGTTTGGGCTTGTCGTCGCTGAGGCATTCTGGAAGTCGCGGCCGGTAGTCGCCGGTCACGCCGGTGGAATACCCATGCAGTTTCCGGCGGGATACGAGGACTACCTGGTAGAGAGCGTGGAAGATTGTGCCGCAAAAGTCCTCCGCTTATTGGAAAACCGCGAATTGGCCGAAAGCTTTGGACGCGCTGGTCAAGCCAAGATTCGTGCCGAGTTTCTGCTGCCAAGATTAATCCGAGACGAACTCCGTCTGATAAAGGACGTGCTCCGCTGATGGGAAAGAGGACAAAGGCGCACACCGATGAGACGCTCGTCAGGTTCAAATCGGATCGGGGAGAGCAAGTGTCTAATGCAAAGAGGCGAGCGCGGCTTCGCTCAACTTTAGCTCTTGAGCGACAACCGCAGGGTCGCCGGCCTGGAAGCTATTTGGGGAGGTGTGATTGGGATGCTCAATGCGGCGCCAAGTCTTCACGCTTTGCAGATACCACGACCGAGCTTCCGTCCAGTGCGATGTCCGCCGCCCTATGCTCAAGCCTTCTTGCTGCGCTTCCGCCATGCTGAGTTCGCCGAAGCCTGAGTACGCGTCCGCTGCGGCATACAGCGCATCGGGCCAGAAGGAGAAAGCCATCGCCATGATCGTGGCTTATGTTGACGAGAGCGGAACACATAAGGGATCAAAGCTATTGACCATCGCGCATACGTTGGCAATACCGATGAATGGGATTGGGTAGGACTGCGTTTTAAGCGCGCTGATGCACATTCGGGCGTTCCATTCCATGCCGTTGACTGCGCGACCGGAGGGAAGAAATTCCGTCCCATGGGAAAGGAAAAGAGGTTTCGGTTATACAAGAAGATTGTCAAAGTAGTTATCGATCATGACCTACACGGGATTGCGTCATCGGCATGGCTTGATGACTATGCAGCGGTGAATCCGCAAGGAAGTCAAAATGGGAAGAATGGCTAACTCCATGTTTCGTGTTTCTGTTTCAGCTAGTAATGGCTGACGTTGCGCACTGCGTCAGGGCCAACTACCCCAAATCTCCAACTTCGCCGCCGGCCAGGGCATAATCCACCTTCAGCCGCCTTTGCATTCGAGAGCGATGATACTGCGTTTGCAAATCAGGAGCGGGACACTGCCCAAAATGCCGAAGCTGCAGTCAAGGAAACGCCATGCTAGTGGAATGCCGCGCATAGCACCGGCGATAAGAGCAAGCGGTATGACCCCGGCGCAGGCGACAAGGCCGAAAGTGATGACCCACTTGTTGCGGACCGGATCGATGTACGGACCGATAAACGTTGCAGCAATAACGAGATGAGCAAATGCCAACCAGTCGGTTCCATACGCAAGGAACGGATAGCGAGCGTTTGTAATGGATAGTGCGATGTAGACGCGCTCGATCCAGGGGAGCAAACCCGTGGACTCGGCTATAGACTGTAATGAGACCGCGTGCAAAAAGGAGACAAGCCAGCGGAGCTCGGACTGAAGGGGAAATGCTGTGACGCCACTCAGGACGAGGCCGGCGATGAAGGCGGCGAGCCAGAAGCGAATGCGACGAAGATGGTCGGTTTGCGGCATGTATGTGAATAGAGTAGCTAGCCGTGGCTTAGGACGTCGACTTGGCCATGGGACAGTGTCGATCCGGTACAGCCAGGAATTGTCTTGTTTATGGTTTCGGACGAAATGATCGGGAACAGATCGGAAACGGGTTTGGTTGGGTGTACTTTCCCGGCGCGCGTAACGCGCGAAAGCACGCCTTCCAGCAGCGGAGTGACACGGGTTAGCTGCCGAGCGCGGATGATCAAGTCCCAGAGGGGCTCGAATTTCTTCCATCCCGAAGCATAGAAAAAGTGTTTGGCCTGGTGTTTGAGCGTCCCATGATGCAGCGAGGCGCGCGCAATGGATTCCCACCGATAAAACTCCCGATACGCCCAGTCATACCCCGCTTTCAGGGCCTCAGACTTAAGCTGCGCCGGCCGATACACGACATGTCTCGTGTCGTAGAGATTCCAGTCTCGCGTCAGTATCCGCCCTTCACGCGCCATTCGGGCGTGCAGCTGCGTTCCGGGATAGGGCGTTTGAATGTGAAATGTTGCTGTCGTGATCCCGTGATCAGTAGCCCAATCTACCGTACGGCGGAACACGTCTTCACCGTCATCATCCATACCAAAAACAAAGCTGCCATTGATCATGATTCCGAGCGAGTGCAGGCGGTCGGCAACAGCCTTGTAGTCGCGGCCCAGGTTCTGCCGTTTGTTGCTTCGCTTGAGGTTCTCAGGGGTAAGCGTCTCGAATCCGATGAAGATGCTGCGCAGTCCTGCCTCCGCGGCGCGCTCGATCACTTCGCCGCGCAAAATGGAATCCACCGTTGCTGCGCCCTGAAACAGCCGCCTCATGCCCTTCATGCCATCAAACAGCGCTTCCGCAAAACGTCGGTCACCGAGCAGATGATCGTCAAGAAAATAGAGATGATGTCCGGGCAGCCGCTCGATCTCTGCCAGCGCATCATCCACCCGCTGTGTGTAGAATCCTCGGCCACCTTGAAAGAATGCGTCTTTATAGCAGAAGTCACAATGCTGCGGACATCCGCGAGTCACCACGGTGGAATTCGGTACTAGATAATAAGTACGCCGAATGAGATCGCGGCGAATCGGCGGAACACGCTCCAGGGTGCGACCTGCCGTCGACGTGTAAACCGGCTCCGGTGTGCCCGCGCGAAAATCTTGCAAGAACTTCGGGAAGGTCTGTTCTCCAGGTCCCAGAAAAATGGCGTCGGCATGAACGGCCGCCTCTTCCGGTAGAGAAGTGACATGCAGCCCTCCTAGACAGACAAAAGCCCCCTGGCTCCGGTAATGGTCCGCAATCCGGTACGCGCGGTAAGCGTTGGTGATGTAGACCTGAATCACAACCAGCTCGGGCATGTCGTCGAGGGTGAGCGGCTCCACATGTTCGTCCACGATAACCGCCCCGTCATCAGGACATAAATATGCGGCAAGTGTGGCCAACCCCAGCGGCGGAAACAACGAATACTTGATCGGACGCCAATACGGATCAGTTGCCTCCGTGAGGGCGGGCAGGATGAACTTGACTTTGAGTGCCCGCGAACCTGGAGCAATCATCGTGCACCGCCGAGCGATGGCGCCACGAAACACGATGGGGCTTCCGGAACACCACCAAAGCGACGTTCTCTGCGGCGGAATTCGCGCAAGGCGGCATCCAAATCAGTGGCATCAAAGTCCGGCCACATGCGATCCGTAAACAGAAGTTCAGCATAGGCTGACTCCCACAACAGGAAATCCGAAAGGCGCTTCTCGCCGCCCGCGCGAATCAGTAAATCGACTTCTCCGCTATCTTCGGTCAGGGCCTGAGTAAGCATGCATCCCAACGCTTCAGCCGAGAGTGGTTGATCATGGAGAATAGCGCTGGACACGCTGGCGACGGCGCGCGTGATGGCATCGCGCGAAGAATAATCTACGGCAACCCGCAAGTGAAGGCGGCCGCCCCCGGCGGTTGCGAATTCAGCCTGGTCGATTTCGCGCAGCAGAAGCTTCGGCAAACGATCGCGCCTGCCAATCACCTGTAACCTCGCACCGGCCTGCCTGAGTCTTTCCGTTTCAAGACGCAGGTAGGCGCGCATCAGCCAGAAGATACTTTGTATCTCGGAGGCCGGGCGACGCCAGTTTTCGGATGAAAATGCGTAGAGTGTCAGCCGACTGATACCCAAATCAGGGGCGCGCTCAACAGTGCGCCGTATGGCGGCAACTCCGGCACGATGGCCTTCGACGCGGGGCAATCCGCGCCCGGTGGCCCAGCGGCCGTTCCCGTCCATGATGATGGCGACGTGCAAACCTTCAGGGATTTTACTTTGCATCGTAAAGCTACCTCACACAAAAACCACGACTGTCTGCGGAATTCGTCTTCTAAACCAGGCTGTTGGGAACCGCCGGACGTGCTCCAGCCCCTGACATGCCTGATACCGGGAGGGAGCTGTACCAGTCGATAAAGCGAGTAAAGTACATCACGCCTGTAATGGCTGCGAAGCTCGCAATGGCACCGACCAGCAAAGCATTATCCTCGAGCCGCAGCATCATGTAGATGAGACCATACAACGATGTAAAGACGGCGAGAGCGCGCATTCCTTGCGTGCGGCTGCGGAAGACCCATTGCGCATTGGCGGAAAGCAGAATCACCGTGGCGGCACCTGCGATCAGGAAACCAAGGTCGAAACCAATTCTTTCCGCGAGAGATAGCAGGAGCAAATAGAAAATGATTTGCGCTGTTCCCACCAGAATGTACTGTGCGGGATGTACCCGCTTGCCTGTTGTAACTTCAAAGATGAAATACGAAATGAAGAGCAGTCCCAAGAAGAGAAGTACATATTTGAGCGATCGGTTGACCGATTGATAGGGGTCTGCCACTTCGATAAACGAGACGCCGAGTGCGGTAGCGTCGATCCCGTTGATGGAGTCACTCATTCCTTCGGGACGCACGCCGCGGGCAATGAAGGGTACTGACCATTCCGCACTGAAGCCGTTCGTGGACACGGTCCGGCTTGTTGGCAAGAATCCTCCGTCGAATCCTGGACTTCGCCAATCGCCCTGAATAGAAAGGTGGGTCGTCTTGCCGTAAGCAAGCATGGCAATCCGCTGAGCGCCTGAGAACTGCAAGGCGGTTGAGACGTTGAATTGCTTATTTGGGCTTGCAATGCCGTCAACCTTCGCACCGAACAAAATGAGCTTGAGGTGCTGACCCTGATCTCCGCCCGTGGAGATGTTCTCGGCAATCGCGGCGGGAACGAGCGTTGAACTCTTTCCGCCCGTCGTCAATACGGCGTCGGCCAGCGCTCCGCGAGCGTCGCTCACTCCAACAACAATCTCGGCACGGCTCCAGTCCAGTTCGGCGCCGGGCGGAGCCGCCGCCGGCACTCCGGTCAGGTCGAATGTCGCGTCCAACTTCAAATCTGCCCGGAATACCGGGACCTTGAAGAGCGAGCGCCGCCGTTCTTCGGTGACGGTCTTTATGACTGCCGAAGCTCGCGATGGAAAGACCAGGTAAATGCCGTGCTTTGCAACAGAACCCTCAGTTTGCGCCGGAAAATTGTAGGGAATCGCGAGGGTCGGTCCAAGGAAGGTCTGCTGGCCGCCCACATGGCCGCTTATTTCTCGGATGACTTCGGCCGCCATTCTAGTCCGGTCATCCACCAAACCTCCGACGAAAAGAGCTGGAATGGTCATGAGCAGCCCTAGCCCGCAAACAACAATGAGTTTTACGCCCATTGACCGGGACCTGATCCGGCCCTGAAAGCTCGATTGCATCGAAACATCGCTCACTTAACTTCCTCCATCCAACTAACTTTGCACTACAAAGCTAAATCACAAAAAAAATCAAACCCGGGCAGGCACCAGTCCGCGTAGCAGTCCGGGCACCGGTTCTTCCGTCGTTCCCTTTGCAGCGTCGCGCACCACCTGCTCGAGGGTGGACAGGTATTCGAGATAGCGCTTGCGGCCTGAGGCGGTAATGCGGCAGACAGTCTGCGGACGATTGCGGGCGTGGCCCTTCGCGATCTCGACCATTTTGGCCTGTTCGAGCACGCGCAGGTGCCGGCTCAGATTGCCATCTGTCAGAGAGCACAGCCGTTTGAGTTCGCCGAAAGTTACGCCCTTGGGACTGCTAAGCAAGGATGTCAGCACGCTTAGACGGGCACGTTCATGAATTACACGATCAAGACCCGCATAGGCGAACCGGCCTTCGCTGGACGGCGTTTTAGCTTTCATCATCCGCCTCCCGCGCGGCAAAAAGCAGAATCGCCGATACCAGCAGCTGTCCAGCCCCATACGGGATCCCCATGGCCCAGGGAGAAAACGCGCGCTTGTCGGCAAGCGTGATGCAGAAAAGGCCGGTGAACACGTACCAGACGCCGGCCGCGACCATGGGCCTTGGCAGAAAGCGACAAGACGAAAACACGCCTAGGCTGAAGATGACCTGCCATAGGCCTGGCAACATCCAAAGAGCTGCGGGGGTATAGCGGACGAGCACGAGAGTCATGAGCGTCCCCACCCCGACTGACGGCAGAAACTGTTCGACCGCCATCCGAATCATCTCGTCGGCCATGCCAGAATGAATGCGGCGCGTCCGAGCATGCATCTCCGTTCCGATCAACGCAGCAGACAGGACGGCCGTTGAGATCCAGATCGCCAGATATGCCGAAATGTTTTTGGTTGGCTCAGGTAGCCAAAACGCCTGCGCCCCTGCTGCCGCAATCGCAGCGGCTCCTGTAGTGGCGAGGGTCATGGGGCCGTAGCCGCGAAACTCGGTACTGCGGGCCATTTGCCTGCGTATGCTGCTGATGTCGCCAAGCGCCTTATTTAGCTCATTCATGCGAATTAGCTTTGCATTGCAAAGTAAATCAGAGGAAGCCGCTTGTCAAGACCCAATCAGCTTGCTCAGGGGATTGCACGAGAGCGTGCATACATTGTGAGGAGAGCTACTCTTCAGAGGGGGATGGGCTAGCGCCTGTCTGCTACGGCGGCTAGAGCTGCGAACGCGCTCGAAAAGGCAGAGGAACTGGCGAAGAGTAAGCTCCCGCAGCAATGATGTTGCGAACGGCTGGCATTGTCTGTCTTCGCTTATGATAGTTTGGCGAAGCCTAACTCTCGGTCACGCACGAGACGAATGCTGATCTCACGCTTGATTCACCATACCCAATTTAATTCGCTCAATCTCGACATAGTCAGCGAAAGAGGCCAGATTACGGGCGGTTAATCCTTGCGCTCCGAGTTGTGCGGCCTTTTGCCTGTGCGCCGACCACGCTTCGTCTGCGTTCTGGCAATGCGGATTCTGGATTATCTGCGAGTTGGAAGGAGGCGCAAGTGCACTGCGGAAGCTGGACGAGATCAAAAGAGTTCCATCGGAAAAAACTGAATAGAACTTGACACCAAGTCCTAGACATTCCGCGATTGTGCTTGGGGTGGAGTGGGTCAGAAGAATGTTGGCAATGCCGAGACGGGCAGGTTTAGGGAAGACCAATACTTCCTTGCTGAACATCATTAGCACAATTGGGAATTTCGAAATCGCGGAATATGGCGGCAGCGCCTCAAGCCGATAAGAGAAGTGCTGGAAACCCAGAGCTTGCAAGGGCGCAATTTTCAAATTGTGCCGAGTGCGAACTCGTGACTGAATGCTTGGGTCAGTAATCTCTGTGTATTCTTCCCCTAGCCTGCCGCGTAGAGCAGGTGACTCAGAGCGCGACAACATTTGCGCCTGCTGTAAGCCGGCACGCGAGCGCGTGCCCGAACTCATGAAGCGTCAAGTGGGCGGTACCGCGAATAAGATCATGCTGTGGCCGCTAGGCGGAGTGGCGTATGTAGACCCGCCTCCACGTCCAGCAGCCACCCTCTGGAGTATTGCAGCAGGCCCACTCGTGAATGTCGTACTCCTTGGAGCCTCTGCGACGCTGGCATTCTGGGGTCGACACGTCGCTTGGAGACTAACTTTCCCTCATGCCTACAAGCTTCTTTGGGCTATCTTGGCCATGAACCTCGGCTTGCTCGTATTCAATCTGCTGCCGATCTACCGGGTACAGCGAATGGCGATACCATTTCGGTGAAGTCGGTCAGTTCCGACCAAGTAGGAGCCAACGGTGGCACTTGGGCGGTGTTTGTTCAAAAGGGAGCTTGGTATATCGCGCCACTCTTCCTTCGGGGCTGCGAAACGGGAACGGCTTACCCGTGTACTTGTCCGAGACGGCGTCGATGTACTTGCAGTCGCCATCAAGACGGCGCTCCACGACGCGACCACGAAGCTGGACTTCGCGATAGGGATCGTGGAAATAATTGAGAGCGCCACGCGAGGTTCACGCCGGGTGTTCTTCGCCTTCAGTGAATTCTCGCCCGTGCATATCATCAGAAGACGGTCACATTCGCGATTTTTGATCCGCAGCACCATTTCCCGAGTTATGATGTCAAATGAGTAATACCTACTTATCTTTTGAGTATCCAATGGTCATATGTTGCTGCGGCGCAAACAGAAGCCTAATGACGACGAGCAGCTAGTTCCGCATGTGCTGACTTGGCAGGCCACCGAACGTGAAGAGGTCAGTCGATCCAACAGTGGGACAGCGCGATTCGCGGAGTTTTCAAAGCTTTCTGCAAAAATGGTCGAGCTCTCGCTACAGGAAGCTCAGCGCGATCCGACTTTGCGAGGCGCGGTTCAAAACAAGCTGAGTGCAGTCTCATCGCCTTTGCTTTGGCCTTCCACCGACATTCAGCGGATCGCAAAGCCTCCCGCCGAAAGTGCCGAAAGACCCGTAACGGCGGCACAGAACGCGACTGTTGCTGCCGCCGCGCCCCTGAATCCGCCGCAGGGGCACGGGATGCCTCGCGAATCGAGAATCCCAAATTTCGCAGTTCTGTACTCGCGGGCATCGAGCATCTTCCGGGAGACGACAAATTATTGGAATGAAGTTTCTCGCACACTGGCCTATTGGCTCGCGAGAGTGCGGGCCAATGGTTCCCCTGCTGTTCGAGATCTGCGTGGCTATTGGACGTCAGTGCAGAAGGATCATCAGCTCACGACATTTCGAGCACGCATTCTTGGCCGCCTCACAATCGCGGCGCAGCGCACCGAGCTTATCTGGCAACCCACTGCGCTTTTGATCGGACGCTGGAGTCGGTGGGTTGCAACAACGGCCCAGTTCCTAGCAGCGCGAGTCTCGGCGAAGCTGAGGATTCTTACACACTCGCAACCTTTGCGGCGTTTGAGACATGCATGCCAGAACAACTTCCGGGTGCTGACGGCGCGAGTGCTTGCTGTTTATACAGTGATGAAGAAGAAGTTTGCGGTGTGGAATTTAACGCGTGAGTCGCCGGGAGCTAACTCACGGCTGTGGAATTCCATGGGAATGGCGGCACTTTTGGCATTACTGGTACTTGGCGTAATTTCCAGCGTGCATCGTTACGCGACTACGCTCGATACACCGAAACATATTGATCGGCACACGCCGTCTGACATGTCACCCGTTATTCCGGCGACACGGGGCATATCGCAACCTCGTCGCAGTACTGTGGCCCATGCGAACGGTACCGCCGCGAGCGCGGTTGTGGCAACTCCTGCCAGTACATTCGCCAGTCGTAAACGCAGAATTCATAAAACTCGCCTACGCGAAGATGATGATTACGTGGCACGAGACACCTATATTTATTATGGAAATACGGGAAAACCCATGCGCTGATCGAATCCTAGTCTCTTATCCGAAGGGATGAAAAATAAGTTGTCGATCGTTAAGCGGCCACCCCAAGTTCAGTGAAGAGATTGTGCATGCCGACGCGGAGGTTTTCATAATGCTGATCGATGGGCGTCGGATTGGATAGTTTGG
>WNFY01006618.1_pt1 | contig 11255 bp, 7 predicted proteins | sample 5400091 | NCBI WGS metagenome assembly WNFY01 (sample SAMN13153364, study PRJNA577476) | soil metagenome | isolation source: 60 cm soil or saprolite under grassland replicate 1 | place: USA:California | collected 2016-06-15
GGGCACCAGACCACATCGCCCGGCCGAATTTCCTCTTTTGGGCTGCCCTCACTTTGTACCCACCCACATCCTGAGGTGACGATCAGGGTCTGCCCGAGCGGATGGATGTGCCATGCCGTCCGAGCGCCGGGCTCGAACGTGACACTGACTGCGAGCACGCGTGCCGGATCCGGTGCCTGGAAAAGCGGGTCAATGCGAACGGTGCCGGTAAAATACTCGGCGGGTCCTTTGCCGGAAGGCTGTGAGCCACTTCTTTTGAGTTCCATTCCTGAATTCCTCCACTAATGTCGTGTCTCTAAAGTTCTATTAACAAATTTTGTCCGGGCCGCAGAGCGGCCCAATGTTTATAGCCATGTTTCCGTAAAAGTTCTTCAGCTCCGGAGGAGGGCAATGTGTCCCAGACATTTCGCTCCTCCGGAGCTTTTTAAGGCCGGGTGATTCCGCAGTTCTATAAACATTTCGTCCCTCTGGGACTGAAGACCACAATACAGAATCAGAACTTATGCGAAGCGATTTTAGATCGCTTCTGTCGTGAGGGTCATGCGCTCTTGCTCAACCTGTCGCGATATTGCTCGAAACCTCCGAGCGGAGATGCTGCGAGTCAGGGCCAGAGAGAGTCTTTGGGAGGTCTATCGCGCAGCTTTCGTTCTTTTTGCGAGTTCCTTTCGATGAGCTAACCACGTCTGAGAGATTGGAGCAACAGGCGGTCGAATCGGTTACAATTTCCGCCATGCCAAAGGACCTCGACATAAGCACCTGGGCTCGCCGGGATCTATTCGAATTCTTTCTTGGTTATGACAATCCCTATTTCAACATCTGCACTCGAGTCGATGTTACGAATTTGCGGGCCCACCTCCGCAGTCGCCCGGGTACGAGCGTTTCATTAGCCTAGCACCACGGTGATGATGCCTAATGAGAGCTTTTCGTACGCCTATTTTGATTATGACGAAGACTCTGACAAGTTCATGACAGAGGCGCGCCGGGCGATAAGCGAAGTTCAGGCTGGAAGCATCTTTAAGCCGACGCCGAACGATGATTTGATTTACTTTACGACCTTGCCCTGGGTGTCGTTTACGAGCTTTGCGCACGCGCGCAAGCGCGGCCGCGGAGATTCAGTGCCTCGAATTGCATTCGGCAAATTTACAAATGATCATGAGCATACGCTGCTTCCAATTTCCGTCGAAGTTCATCACGCACTAATGGATGGCCTGCATGTGGGCCGCTACTTAACCCGCCTCGAAGAGGCACTGGCCAGGCCCGAGCTGTACTTCGCAGTGCCGCAGACGTAAAGTTCATACCCGCTCGCCACTGCGAGCCGTTCCGTAATGTACGTTCTTATTGTTTTCCGAATAAGCAATTGACAGTCTGATTCATCTTAAATAAGATTGCGCGCTGTTCTACAACTCGTAGTCTCGATGAAGCGTAACAATGTGCAACGACTAAGTCCTCTAATTTCTTTGGGAAGGGCCCACCCACCGCAACCAAACACAATTCTAACGTGAAACTTAATGTCCAATACCTCGGACAGGAGAAGAAAACATGAATAACTTTAGGCGCCCCCAGGTCGCTCGATGGGTAAACCGATCCGTTCTTTGTTTCCTCGTTACTTTGGCATGCGCCATCGCAGCTAACTCTCAAACTCAAAGCACCGCGGGTACGATTCAGGGCACGGTAACGGACGCCAACGGCGCGATTGTGCCCGGCGCCAGCGTCGAGATCAGGAACCTCGACACCAATTTTTCGAAAACCTTTACGACCGATGAGGGAGGGCGTTTCGTCGCGCTCGCGCTGCCTCCTGGTAACTATTCGGTTACGGTTTCCAAACAGGGCTTTGCTACCGCGGTGGCGGAAAAGCTGGAGCTGCTTGTCGGCCAGGCTCTCAATCTCCCGGTCTCGATGAAGATCTCTCAAGTGCAGGAGCGCGTTACGATCACCGCGACGCCTACAGTCGATACGATAAAGACTGAGTCCAGCACGACCCTGAACGAAGCCGCGGTCAGCACTACTCCGATCCTGGGGCGCAAGTTCGAGGATCTATTGACACTGACCCCTGGCGTTAGCGTTGTCCAGGGTCCGGATGGCGACGAAATCACCTTCGCGGGCCAGCGCGGAGTTTTCAATAACGTTAGTCTCGATGGCGGCGATTACAACAACGGCTTCTTCGGCGAGCAGCTCGGAGGGCAGCGCGCGGCGATCGACATAACACTGGAAGCGGTCAAGGAGTTTCAAGTTGTGGCCACCGGCGCAACGGCCGAGTTTGGCCGCACGGCTGGAGGAGTGATCAATGTGATCAGCAAGTCCGGCACCAATAACGTGCACGGCAGTCTTTTCCACTTTCAACGGCTTGAAGGACTCACGGCCAACACCTCAGATGGCAAGCCCCTCAAGGATTTTCGTCGCGAGCAGTTTGGCGGCACGGTTGGGGGCCCCATCAGAAAAGACAAAGCATTTTTCTTTTTTGCATTTGAAGGTATCCATGAGAATCTGACGCGGGCTAACCTGAGCGATCCGATCGGGCCGACGCCATGTCCCGTCACCACTCCGGTCATTACGAATCCGGCTCATGAAGCATTGATCAATAGCAACGGCGATTGTCAGCGACTGGCATTAATCAACTTCATGAAGACCAGCCGGAACCAGGACGAAGGTTTGCCCGTAAAGCATCCAATCAGAAATTATGCGTTCCTGGGCAAGACTGACTTCAATCTTAATCGTTCTCATTTGCTGGCGATCTCCTACAACTTCGACTATTCCAAAAACACCAACCAGACCTTCGATGTTGCCACTTATGGCAATTCAGCAAACGGCATCGAGGGCCCGTCGAAGATCAACAATCTCAACATCAATCTCTTCTCGACGATCTCGGCGACGAAACTGAACGAAGCGCACTTTTCCTACACTCGTGAGCTGCGGCCGCGCTCGGCTATTACGTCAAATATTCCAGCCGACACCGGCGCCGGTGGAGGATTCAATCCCAACGAACTCTCCTTCCGCTTTGGTAATCCATTTTTCCTGCAACCAAAGATTGACGAACTGCTCTGGCGCGCCGACGCCAAGGACAATTTCTCGATTATTTCCGGGAACCACACTGTTAAGATCGGAGGCGAATGGTTACACACGCGGAACACGCAGGTGTTTCGTGGCTTCTTCACCGGGCGGTATCTTTTCAATACGGTCGCTGGTTTCTTGCGCTATGCATCACCAGCGGCCCTCGGTGCCGGTTTCGGTCCTAACGCAGGCCAGTGTTCAAATGGCGCCTGGGTGGATCTAGTGACCGGGACGTGCTCCACCGGGACACCCTCAACTCCGCTACTGCTTTTCTTGCAGGGAGCGGGCCCGAGCGGGCCAGCCACCGACGCGGCCGGCGCATCCAGCATTAAGAATGAAGACCTGGCGCTCTTCGCGCAGGATAAGTGGCAAGTCAGGCCAAACCTCATACTCAATTACGGGCTGCGCTGGGAAGCACAGATCTTTCCGAAAGTAACTGTGCCACCAGCACAAACTGCCTACGGATTCGCCTTGAAAGATCCGCGGTTTCCATCTGACGGCACGTTGCATAGTCCGAAGAAGGAGTTTCAGCCGCGAGTTGGCTTTGCCTGGGATATTTCCAAGGTAGGTAAATCCGTCTTGCGAGCCAGCTACGGTGTCTACTATGCACGCCAGAACATGTTAAGCCAGGTGGGATCGATTACCACTAATGGTGTGCAGCAACAGACCATCGCGGGTGGTCTCTTTGCCAACCCGTTCATCCGCCCCACGTGGCCGGGTTTGGTTACGCCGACAGCAGGCTCGTGCTCGACGATTCACAATTTCTCGGCGGCCGGCCCGTTTACTAATCCCTTCCCATGCTTTAGCGGCGTGCGCGTGTTCAGCCGCGATTACGCCAATCCGCGCATCTACACGGCGAACGTTCAGTTTGAACAGGAAATCGCCCGCGACCTTACTGTCTATTTTGATTTCACCCATTCAAAGGGCGTCCACCTGACTCGCTTTCTGAACGTCAATCGCAAGCTGGATGCTGCGGGCTTCCCAATCTTCGGCGATTATCTTGGCGAGGTAATGGTCACGAGCGCCGTCGGCAAATCTCTTTACAACGGCTTTACCGTGGGCATGAGGAAGCGCATGAGCAGGAGGTATCAGTTTGAGTGGAACTACGTGTTTTCCAAGGATCGAGACGACGACTCGAATGAGCGTGATCCGTTCACGGATCGATCGTTTGACATCAACAATTTGAGTTTTGATTACGCTCTCTCAGATCGCGACATCCGGCACAAGTTTAACTTTTATTCTTTAGTACAAATGGGCTGGGGCCTGGAAGGAAACTTCCGCGTGCAGGCCCGCGGCGCCCAGCCGATAACGCCTGCTGTTCGGACTGCCACGAACCGCAACACGCTGCGAAAGGACAACAAGTACTTTTCTTTCGATTGGCGAATCCAACGTCCCTTCAAGTTTGGCTCTGACGGTCGTTACGCGTTAGTCCCCATCGTCGAGATGTTCAATACCTTTAACAACAAGAACCTCATTAACCCGCTGAGCACGGCAGCGCTGTTCAATTTTGACGGCTTCCTGCGTCAGGGCGTGGGTGATCCGCGGCAGTTGCAGTTGGCGTTGCGATTTACTTTCTAGGTCCTGACACAAACCCCTGGTTTGTAGTCGTCTGCTTGACAACCGAAGGCGCAGACCATCCTCTGCGCCTTTTGTTCAAACAGAACCTCTGCTGATGACGAGTGAAGACGTCAAAAAACAAATCGAAGAGATCGTTAACCGCGAGACGCAGGCCTGGGACACCCAGGACGTGGATCTGCTGATAACTGTTTTTCATCCCGACATCGTCTGGCCGTGGCCGCGAACACCACAATCGCATGATCCGATGGATTGGGTGATCGATTGGGGGCGATTTGATCATGAACGATGGAAGCGCGGTTGGCAGGATTTATTCGACACCCACCGTCTGGCGCACAACAAACGGGTGGTCCGGAAGATCGAGGCTTCGCGCGAAGGCGATGGCGCCTTTGCTGTCGTCGACATTGACACTCTTTGGATCGATCGCGCCGGCAAGGAAAATCACTGGAAGGGTCGAGTTTGCAAGGTCTATGCAAAAGTTGGCAGCGAGTGGAAGATGACCATGCACACCGGCGTGCTCGATTACACCACAATCCCGGTATCGCGTGAGAAACTCTAAACCGCGGCCATACCTGCGAAGAAATCTTTCAGCTTGGTTTCATCAAGTAAACCGCTGGTTCTCAAACCACTGCAAACATCAACCGCAAACGGCCCTACTTGTCTAATCGCTTCGGCGACGTTCTCGCTTTTCAAACCACCCGCAAGAAATACCGGGACCACGACACTCTCTCTGATTTGCCGGCTCAAGTTCCAGTCGTGCGTGCGACCCGTGCCGCCCAGCTCTTTCACCGGCAAAGATTGATTTCCAGAGTCGAGTAATATCCCATCAACGTGCGGCGCAACATCAACGGCTTCTTCGATTGATTCAAGGCCCGTTACATGAATGACCTGCACCAGGGAGATGCCGGGTAAGGCGGCGCGCAATTCTCTGTGAGCTCCATGCTCGAGGCGATCACAAATTTGAATTGTATTAACGCCGAGATGTTTTTGCTGATCGATAATCAGCGAGACATCCTGTTTGCACGTGAGCAGGAAAGATCCAATCGCGGGCGGGATGGTGGCAGCGATTGTGGCGATTAGATCTTCCGAGATCGGTCCCGGTCCGCTGGGCATTTCCGAGACAAGGCCAATTGCCGATGCGCCATGTTCGATGGCCATCCAGGCCTCTTCAATGCTGGCGATGCAGCAAATCTTGACTCTGGTTTTGGCGGTTGCTCTCATTTTCCGCAGCGTGGCGTTTATGCCTCTTTCTTCCTTGGTCGATCGTTGAGCCGCAGAAATCTTTTGCGCAGGCGAATGCTTTTTGGTGTCACCTCGACCAGCTCGTCGTCAGCGATAAACTCAATCGCCTGTTCCAGCGAAAGATCTCTGACCGGCACCAGTCGCATTGCTTCATCCGCCGAAGCCGCGCGCATATTGGTTAGCTTCTTCTCCTTAATCGCATTAACGTCGAGATCGACGGCCCGCGCATTTTCGCCGATGATCATGCCTTCATACACGCGAATTCCCGGACGAACGAACAAAGATCCACGCTCCTGAATGTTATAGAGCGCGTAGGTCGTCGTCTCGCCCATTCGATCGGCAATCAGCGAGCCCGTCGAACGGCCGCGCATCGGACCCAGCCACTCGCCCCAGCGCAGGAAGAGTGTATTCAACAAACCTGTCCCTTTGGTCTCGGTCAGGAACTCGCTGCGAAAACCGATCAAGCCGCGCGAAGGAGTTTCAAACTCCAGGCGCACTCGCCCGGTCCCGTGGTTTACCATCTTCGTCATCTGTCCCTTGCGCCGCCCCATCGCTTCAGTGACAACGCCAATGAACTCTTCCGGACAATCGACGACCACCAGCTCAATCGGTTCCAGAAATTTTCCATCAGTGCGATGCGTTATGACTTCTGGTTTTGAGGCCTGAAGCTCGTAGCCTTCGCGCCGCATCATCTCGATCAGGATTGCCAGCTGCAATTCACCACGCCCGGAAACCTTGAATTGGTCCGGCGAGTCAGTCGGTTCCAGCCGAATCGCGACATTGCCCAGGACTTCTTTCTCCAGCCGCTCTTTCAACTGGCGCGAAGTAACAAAGCGCCCTTCCGTTCCGGCAAATGGACCGTTGTTCACGCCGAAGATCATCGAGATCGTGGGCTCGTCGACCGCGATCACCGGCAGCGGCTGCGGGTTTTCCACGCTCGTAATAGTCTCGCCGATCTCGATACCTTCAACTCCCGCAAGCGCGACGATTTCGCCGAACGTGGCGCGTTCGGCCGGCTCGCGTTTCAATCCGTCGAACACGTAAAGTTGAGAGACTTTTGTTTTCTCAATTGTGCCGTCGCGTTTCGCGATCGCGACCTGATCGCCAATGGCAATCTCGCCGGAAAATATCCGGCCGATTGCCAGGCGCCCGACATAGTCGCTGTAATCAAGATTTGCCACCAACAATTGCAGGCTGTCGTTTCGCAACTGGCCTGGCGCGGGAATCGTCTCGACAATCTGATCAAACAAGGGCCTGAGATCGCGCGCTTCATCCGACAAATGTTTTTTGGCCACGCCATCGCGCGAGATCGCATACAGAATGGGGAACTCGATTTGATCGTCAGTGGCATCGAGATCCAGAAATAGTTCATAGATTTCATTGACGACTTCTTCCGGCCGCGCATCCTGGCGGTCGATCTTGTTGACGACAGCAATTGCCGGAAGACGCGCTTCCAGCGCCTTTCGCAGGACAAAACGCGTCTGCGGCAGGCAGCCTTCGGCAGCATCGACCAACAGCATGACGCCGTCGACCATTTCCAGGACGCGTTCGACTTCGCCGCCGAAATCTACGTGGCCCGGCGTGTCGACAATGTTGATCTTCACATCGCGATAATGGACCGCAGTGTTTTTAGCCATGATGGTGATGCCGCGTTCGCGCTCCAGGTCCATCGAATCCATCACCCGGTCGCGGACTTGTTCATTCTCGCGGAAGGTGCCGGACTGGCGGAGCATGGCGTCAACCAGGGTCGTCTTCCCGTGATCGACGTGAGCAATAATTGCGATATTTCGGATGTCGGTTCTTTGATTAGTCATATGTTCGCGGGTTATAGCGCGCGATGTCTGGATCTTGCCTCTGGAAACAAACCTTTGATTCTATCACGTGCAGTTCAGATATTCCCTCGAGGACGACGCTTGCAGTCTGCGACAAATGTTGTAGTATGCGGGGCTGTTGTCCGCTTCATTGCTGCCAAATCACACCATCAGGTGAAACTAATGACCGAACTAAAATCCGCTTGGCGACTACACCGACTTGTCAGACGTGCTCTGATCTTTGGCGCTTTCATTTGCTTTGCAATGACGGCTTCTGCCCAGACCGCCCAACCATATTTTACCGAGCCGGCAATCTCGCCCGATGGTGCAGAAATCGCGTTTGTTTCCGGTGGCGACATTTGGACGGTGCCGGCGGTCGGTGGTGAAGCGCACTTGCTGGTTTCACATCCGGCAAACGAATCGCGGCCGCTTTATTCACCCGACGGCTCGCGGCTCGCTTTCGTTTCGACGCGCACCGGCAATGGAGATATATACATACTCACTCTCAACACCGGCGACCTTAGGCGACTAACTTTCGATGACAGCATCGATCTGCTCGATGGATGGTCAGCGGATGGTCGCTGGATTTATTTCACATCCACCAGTCACGACGTTGGCACCCCTGACGTTTATCGCGTGAGCAGCGACGGCGGGACACCGATGGAAGTCAGCGGCGATCTCTACACGGCCGAATACTTTGGCGCACCCGCGCCTGATGGAAGCACAATTGCTTTTACGGGACACGGTATTGGCGGTTCCCAATGGTGGCGCAAAGGTCACAGTCATATCGATGAAAGTGAAATCTGGTTGATGCGCTTTGGATCAAAGCCGGCTTACGAGCAAATCAGCGACGGTAATGCCAAAGAGATGTGGCCGATGTGGAGCAAGGATGGTCGCATTCTTTATTACATTTCAGATCGCAGCGGCGCGCAGAACGTTTGGGCCCGCGAACTCGCGGGCAAATCGCGCCAGATAACACAATTCAAAGACGGGCGCGTGCTCTGGCCGAGCATCAGTTACGACGGGCGCACAATCGTTTTCGAGCGCAATTTTGAAATTTGGAAACTCGACACCGCCAGCGATCGCGCCGGCGCGATTAGCATTACTCGCCGGGGAGCGCCGGTTGGTCCGGCAGTGGAACACCTGCGGCTCACGGATCAAATCTCAGAAATCGCGCTCGCGCCTGACGGAAAGAAGATCGCTTTTGTCGTGCGCGGCGAAGTCTTCGCGGCCTCGGCAACTGATGGCGGCGACGCTGCCCGCGTAACATTCACTCCTGCGGAAGAATCGCAAATCGTCTGGTCCGGCGATAGCCGCCGCGTCGTTTATGTCTCAGATCGTGACGGCCCCACGCACCTGTTTGTTTATGACTTCGCTACTAATAGCGAGGCGCAACTTACTCGCGAGAGCGCCAGCGACGACACGCCGCGATTTTCGCCGGACGGAAAGATGGTTGCTTTTCAGCGAGGCGGCGAAGAGATCCGCGTTCTGGATCTCGATTCAAAGAAAGAACACAGCATTGCGCGTGCGCATCTCGAGCGGCCGCCACTGAGTTCTGATCGGCCATTCGTCTGGTCGCCCGACAGCAAATGGATCGCCTATATGCCGGTCGGCGAAAAACTCTTCAAGAATGTTTTTGTTGCGCCCGTGACCGGCGGGGACACGCGGCAAGTGAGCTTCGTCGCTAACGGCGGAAGCAACACGATTTCGTGGAGTCCTGATGGGTTGTTTCTGTTGTTTGATACCGGGCAGCGGACCGAAACCGCTCAACTTGCTCGCGTCGATCTGATCCCGCGCACGCCGAAATATCGCGAAGATCAATTTCGCGATCTTTTCAAAGAGGAGATGCCGAGAACTCCTCTGCGACAGCCGCAGACGCCCGAACCGCAGTCTTCTCCGGCGCCTGTTATGACTCCATCGCCGGCATCGACGCCGGCAGGCGAACCGAAAGCTAAACCAACTCCCAAGCCGGTAGAGATTAATTTCGATCAAATACGGCGGCGGCTCAGTTTGCTGGCGGTGGGAATCGATGTTCGCTATCAGGCGATTAGCCCGGACGGCAAATGGGTCCTGATGATTGCCTCGGTAGCAAATCAACTGAATCTTTACATCTATCCCCTCGACGAGCTGTCGAAGGATCCTTTCGTTTCGCGACAGCTAACCTCGACCGCGGGTTTCAAAAGCAGCGCGCAGTTTTCTCCGGACAGTAAAGAAGTTTTCTACCTCGAGCAGGGCCGGATTAACGTGATTCCACTCGAGAATCGGCAGGCGCGGCCATTGGCGGTCACGGCCGAAATGGACGTCGATTTTGCGCGCGAAAAGCTGGAAGTATTCCGGCAGGTCTGGACCTACATTCGCGACAATTTTTTCGATCCAAATCTTAACGGCGTGAATTGGGGGGCGGTCCACGACGAATATGCGCCACTCGCTGCCGGGGCGCGCACGCCTGACGAACTGCGACGAATTATTTCGCTGATGCTGGGCGAGCTGAATGCCTCGCATTCCGGTATCGCCGCGCCGCAGAGCAACGCGCAACCCGCCGTGATCGGAAGGTTGGGGCTTCGGTTTGATCGGGAGGAGTACGAAAACAAGGGCGGGCTGCGAATTACTGAAGTTATCCTGCTGACGCCGGCTGCGCTCAGCAATATCAAGCCCGGCGAATATTTGATCGCGGTTGACGGCGTTGCGATCAGCGCGCATACGAATCTCGATGAATTGCTCGCTTACAAAATCAACAAACGCGTCGCCCTGACAATTGCTTCGGCTGCCAACGGAGCGCAGAAGCGCGAAGTTGTGGTGCGCCCCATCAACGGCGCCGCCGAACGTAATCTTCTTTACCGGCGTTGGGTCGAAGACAATCGCGCCCTGGTCGGGCGCCTCAGCAATGGCCGGCTGGGGTACGTTCACATGTCGGACATGTCGTTCGGAGCCTTGACGCAGCTTTACATCGATCTGGATGCTGAAAACCAGAAGCGCCAGGGTGTGGTTGTTGATGTGCGTAACAACAACGGCGGTTTCGTTAATGTCTACGCGATCGATGTGTTTACCCGGCGCAGTTATTTCACAATGACGCCGCGCGGATTCTCAACCTCGCCATCGCGGACCGTGCTCGGGCAGCGCGCGTTGGAACTGCCCACGATCCTGATCACGAACCGGCACACACTCTCAGACGGCGAGGACTTTACCGAAGGGTATCGGGCTTCGCATCTCGGCAAAGTCGTGGGCGAACCGACTGCCGGCTGGATCATTTACACCTCCGGCGTTCAGTTAGTCGATGGTTCGGCATCGGCGAGGGTTATTTAGGGCGTGACAGCCAATTGGAGGCTGCGGTAAATGAACTCTTGAAGGCGCTTGGCTCTGTTCCCCGCTAAGGGATTCCGGCATCAACCAGGCCGGATAACGATAAGAGAGAACCAAACCGCGCAAGGGTGCGATGGCTGGTTAGCACTCTCACGCCTTTTCTGCTAGTATCTCTCTTCAAAACCACTCAGGTTCTGAAAAAAACTGAATATTTCAGGAGGCAGGTAAGTCATGGCGACAATGATTCGTCCGTTACACGACCGCGTAATTATTAAGCGG
>WNFY01005672.1_pt1 | contig 11254 bp, 9 predicted proteins | sample 5400091 | NCBI WGS metagenome assembly WNFY01 (sample SAMN13153364, study PRJNA577476) | soil metagenome | isolation source: 60 cm soil or saprolite under grassland replicate 1 | place: USA:California | collected 2016-06-15
GAATCTCCTCCTGGATGCCGTCGGCAAAGTAAGCGTTGGCTTTTTCCTCGCTCCGGTTTTCGAATGGGAGCACGGCTATGCTTTTTTCGGGAATCGAAACCGCAACGCTTCCTTTGGCAGGTACCCGTATAATGTTCGGCGATCCGCGACGAAGAAAAATTGAGACACTAATCGCCAATGCTACGGCCGAAACGACCAAAGCGACTGTGAGCAGAAACTTTGGCGACCAAGGTGGACGGACCGGGCGGACGGGAGCCGCCCGTTGCTTCCACCTTCGTCGCCTGAGTTTCTTAGGAACCTGTGGGTTGCCGAGACCATCTTTGTGGAGATTAAACAGATGCAGGCGCAATCCGTGCTTCACCTCACATTCGCCCAAATTATGCAGGTACGGCTGCCAGTGCCGGTATTGGGCTAAATCTTCCGCTATATGTGCGGATAAGAGAACATGCCCGGCATCGCCGCAATCGAGCACTCGCTGGGCGACGTTGATTCCCGCGCCTGCCATGTTCGTCTTGTCGTTAACGTCCTTGACTCGATTGACCGGACCGCTATGAACGCCCATCCGCACCCGAATGTGCGGATGATCTTGCAAGGCTTTACTGATCTCAACGGCACACCGCACCGGCTCTTCCGGACTGTGGAAAAAAAGGAGCGCCATCCCGTCTCCCGCTGGCACTCGGATGAGTTTGCCCGTTGTTTCTGCTGCCCGAAAACATTCGCTGCTGCGCACGATTTGATTGAGTTCCTGCAGAAACTTGATCTCCTCGTTGACGAGCAATTTCGAATAACCCACTACGTCGATTAACAAGATGTGTGCGATCTCAAGCTGGAGATCATGGGTCGGCTTCGCGGGCGTGTCTTGGGCGTTCACCCTTCTCGAAAGCCTAACAATATCTTTATCGGCCGTCGCGCGCAAACGACCGAATTAAAGGCGATCTCGACGTTATCCAACCCGGAAGCGAATGTCGCGAATAGTCTTCCCGCCGAACCGTTTTTTTAATTTTCGCAAAATGTCGCTCTTGGAAACTTGCTCGAGTTCGTAGTGCAAAGCTGGTTGGAGCACACGAACGTATAATACACCTTCGCGCAACGCTACCGGCGCGGAGTGCGCAGCGATGAATTCGCCGACGATCTTGGACCAAGCGTCAATCACCTCGGTTTCATGCAAGCGCTCGCGAAGTCCCAGGCGCTGCATCAGTTTCGGGAGCAAGTCGGCCGGTGCTTGCCACCGATCTTTTCGCGTCTTTTTCTCGGGAAGACCCCGCCATTCAGCGATCACAGCGGCGCGGAGAGAAGGAGTCATGAAACATTATTTAGCCACAGCTGGACGCGGATGGAAAAGCGCTTTTTCAAGACAATGGAAACGACGGCGCGCCCGGCAGTCGCGCCCTCCCTTGTGCGGCTGAGACAGCCGCCACTACAACTTTCCCAAATCCGCTTTCCGGTTTCCGCAATCGGCTAATACTTTCGTCGCATATTGCTCGGCAAAATATCTAGCTCGTCGCGGTATTTGGCCACGGTCCGCCGGGCAATCGGAATCCCGCGCTCGTTCAGAATTTCGACAATCTGCTGATCGCTCAACGGCGCATTGCCATCCTCGTGTTTTACAAGATCGAGGATCGCTTCTTTCACGCTCGTGTTGCTCAGCGATTCGCCTGCGGCGGTTTGATAACCGGACGTGAAGAAATATCTCATCTCGAAAATGCCCTGGGGCGTGGCCATGTATTTGCCTGAGACAGCGCGGCTCACAGTGGTCTCGTGCACGCCAATCGCGTCGGCAATTTCGCGCATGGTCATCGGCTTCAGATGTGATGGGCCATGTTCAAGAAAGTCGCATTGCCGCGAAACAATCTGCTGCGCGATGTTGGAAATGGTTTGCTGCCGCTGGTGAATCGATCGGATCAGGAATTTACCGCTGCGGATTTTGTCCCGGATGTAATCTTTAACTTCGCTCCCGTTGTTATCCTGCGCGATGATGTCTTTGTAGAGGTTGCTGATCCGCAGATGCGGAATTTGCTCGTTGTTTAGGATGATCTGATACTCGCCATCCACTTTTCCTACCGTGACATCTGGTAGCACGTAGTTTTGTGGAGCAGCCGCGAAAATCTGGCCGGGACGCGGATTGAGCCGCGCGATCTTGTTCGCGGTCTTTTGCACTTCCTCCACGCTGATGTTCATCCGCCGCGCGATTTCGGGAAAACGTCGCTTACCTAAATCCTCCATGTGTTCGGAGACGACTTTGTATTCGAGCGTGTTCTCCTTTCCATGACGCTCCAATTGAATGAGTAAACACTCGCGCAAATCGCGCGCGCCCACCCCCGCCGGATAGAAACTCTGGACGAGGGCGAGCAACTTCTCGAAATTTTGCTTCGGAATTCCGGAGTTAAGCGCCATTTGTTCCGGCGTGCTTTGGAGAAATCCGTTGTCGTCGATGTTGCCGATGATCATTTCCGCTGTCTTGCGATCGTCGGCGCTGAGAGCGGTCTGGTTCAGTTGTCCAATCAAATTTTGCTGGAGCGTTTCCTGGACTGGAATGGAATCGAAAAAGAACTGGCGCTTGTCCTGCGTTTCCTGCGAACGACTGTAACTGCCGGACTGTGCCATGTAATCGCGCCATTCTTCATCCAAGCTCGCTAGCTTCTCAAATTCCTCCTTGAAGTTGTTGTCCGCGACCGATTCTACGTCGGCAGGTCCGTCCGCGCTGGATTGGTCGGGCAATTCTTCGAGAACGGGATTTGTTTCCATTTCCTGTCGAACCAAATTGCGCAGTTCGAGCAACGGCGTCTGGAGGATCAGCAGGCTCTGCTGCAACTGTGGCGCGAGGACTTGCTGCAGGGCAAGACTCTGCGTCTGCTGCATTCCGTGGGCGACCATACGCCGAGTTTAACGGCTCGGAATGCCGCAAGCAAGCGATTCAGACATTTTGTAGTGGCAGCGTGTCGCCGTGCACGCGAGTAGCAATCGCACTCGACACTCCGAAGGTTTTCACGAGCAGGCGGCTGCCTCTCAGGTTTCGCCTCACACTCCCACCAGGTCCCATTTCTTAATCGTTTCCTGAATCAGGCGAGCGATCTTGTCGTTCACTTTGGCGAAGTATTTCTTGGCTTTCACCGGATCAAATTTCGGATAACCCTGACCTTCCTTGTAGAGCATGATGGTCGAGGGAAACGGATAAGCGCTCCAGGTATTGGGCGGCGCAAGCGCAGTCGCCATTTCAGGTCTGTAATGCTTCTTTTGAACAAGAGCGGGATCGATCGCCATGATGTACGCGCTCTCGTTTTCCGCTCCGTGACCGCCTTCTTCGCCGAACACTTCCAGCGTCACATCGCTGCAATAAGACCACCAGTTCACAACTAGAATTCTCGTGTTCGCTTCGCGTCCGACCTCTTGTGCGAGCGCGCTCAAAATCGACGTCTGCCCACCGCCGTGGCCGTTCAGCAAAATAATGTTTTTGAATTTGTTCTTCGCCAGACCGGTGAGAACTGCGCGAGCGTAACTGCGGAACGCGTCCTCGGGAACCGTAAAGCTGCCAGGGTATGCGTCCATGACTCCGGTGAAGCCATACGGAATCACCGGTGCGACCATCGCGTTGACGCGCGGCGCGATCTCGCGCGCCATTGCCACCGGCGCGAGAATGTCTGTTCCATTTGGCGCAACACCGTGGGGTTCGAGTGTTCCTAGCGGCAGCAAGACGGTGTTAATTTTCGCCGGCACCCATTCGCGAAACTCGATCCAGTTGATGCGCTCCATTTCGCGTGTGCTCGGCGCATTTTGTTTGGCAGAACTCATCTCGACAGCTTAGCAGTGTCAGGAGTATTTAGCTTCTGTTTTCCATTCACGAGCATCCAGGCAACTGGTTCTTTGAATGCGACGATTTCATCGAAAACATTGCCGCTTCCACTCCACGGAATGCTTATGAGATCGGCGCGAAATCCGCGACGAATCCGTCCGAGCACACTTTCCTGATGCAGAGCCATCGCTGGATTCACCGTTACCATTTCCAGAATTCCATCTGGGGAAATCCCGGCCTCGCTTTGCTGAAACGCGCGCATCTCAGCGAACAAGCTCAGGTTCTCGTTGCTCGCGAGGCTATCAGTGCCCAGGCAAATGTTGAATCCTAACGCGCGCAATCGTTCGAACGGAAATCGGCTATGCCCGAAATAATCGTGACTCCGTGGGGAATGCACGACATGGAATTTTGTTTTCGATTTTTCGAGCAGCTCGAAATCCCCGTCTACTAATTCGTTTAGGTGTGCAACGATCCAATTTGGTAAGCCGCGACCGGCGGTCGCGGCGAGGAAGAGCTCTAGCGGCGTCTTGCTTCCGCAGTCATCCATGGGCCGGCCGATGCTCTTCAGAAATTCATAGAGCGCACCTGATGCATCGCGAAACAACTCCATCTCCTCGCGCGACTCGGCCAAATGTGTCGTCAATAGAATATTCTTCTGTTGCGCGACTTCCTCGCAACAGCGATACAGATTGTTGGAAGCCGTGAATAATGCGTGCGGGGCTAATCCCCAATTCGGCGCCGACTTCAGTGATTTAATTGCTCGCCGCAGCGAGTCCGTCCGGCGGCGGACAAGATTGACCAGTTCGTTTGCGCGCTCCGGCGCACGCACGTCGATCAGCTCCGCAAACCACCACGTGTGAATCGGCTCGCGGATCTGTGAAAGCAATTCTGGAACCGCAGTCAGATTCGCGATGGTCGTAGTGCCGAATCCCTTTGCTTCCGCGAAACCTTCGTTGATCGAGGCAAGATAGTCTTTCGGCGCAAGCTTCGCCTTCTCAGCGTTGATCGCGCGAATCCAATCGGCAAAAGATTTTTGCGGCGGGATTTTGCCGCGCAAGCAGGTGTAGTCGAGATGACAATGCGCGTTGATCAGTCCCGGCAATAGCGCTTGCTCGCCAAGATCGATCGCTTCACCGGCGTTACGCGTCTTGATCTCGTCAACTTTTCCAACATCGACAATGCGATTTTCGGAAACCACGACCGCGCCGTTGTCGATAGCTGGTCCATCCATCGTCACGACCGTGCGCGCACGAACGATCATTCGCCTTTCATCACTTTCCGGCATTCCGCGATCAGCAGACTGCACGCTTCCTGGCAAAGCAACGGAACCGTGGCCGGGGTGGTTGTTGTAGCCGCGGTCGTTGACCGCGGTCCCGTCGTTGCCTGATCATAGGCGGGATCAAACTTTTCTTTAGGCAATTTTGTGGACGAGACCGTCCCGCGCGCATCGCGTTCCCACAGGATGGTCCGCAGACATCCGCCATTGGATCGGCAAAAATTCGCAACGAGATCGTCGATCTGCGGATCGGAAATCTTTGCCGCGATACGATACATTCCTGACTGTCGATCCAACGTCTCACGCAGGGTCGTGGTTCGCAGTTTGCCGCTCTTCCATGCACCGAAGACAGCGAGCCTGCCGGGATAAAAATAATCGAGAGCCCGCTTCAATTCCGGTAGTGTCGTAATCTCCAGTCGCCAGCCACGCCGCAGGTTGGGCGCCGTTTTGAGCGGACGATAGTTTCCTGCGTCGTCGTATTTCGCTATGTCGATCGCGTCTTCTGTGCTGCGAAAAGTTTGCAAATCATTGCGGCCTTCATCGTCGCGATGCGAAAGGACAAAACGGGCGTTTGTTTTTTGAATCAGAATTTGACCGAAGTAGAACGGCGCAGCGAGCGCCGCTTGGAGAACTCGCTCGATGGAATTCGGCATTGACAGAGCGGCCGGCGCTGCCGGACCCGGCGCGCCGAGCTAATGCAGACAATGAGCGATCAGGCCGCCTGCGCGCTCCAGAAATTGTCGATCTTCGTCGCCGAAGGCATTCAATTTATCACTCTCGGCATCGAGCATACCCAGAATGTGGCGATGCTCGTTGCGCATTGGCACAATGATCTCGGAACGAGTCGTGTGAAACGTGGGCAGATAGCGCGGATCGCTATGCACGTCGCCCACGATGATCGGGTTGCCCGACTCCAGCGCAGCGCCGCATAGCCCCTGCGTGATGGGAAACCGCGCGTAGGTCGGCGGCTCGCTGCCGGTTTCGGCAAGGATCACAAATTCATCTTTGATAATCTTGTAAATAGCGAGCCAGCGATAATCGCGCGCGGCGCGAATCATCTCCACGAGTTGCCTCATGCGTTTTCGGGTGCAGCCACCCGCGAGCGCGAACGCGCCAATCTCTTGAAGCTTTTTGCACGTTGTCTCCTTCATTCGCGGGAAGGCAATCTCGTCCAAAAGAAAACAAGTGCGAGCGCGATTTCAACTTTCGGCGTCGAAATTTACTGCCTGCTCGATAATGATATCGGCGACGCCCGGATCGGTGCCGATCGACGGCGCGTAGGATAGCGAGCGATTATCGATCGCGTACGGATTGTGTCGGAAAATTTCGCCGCGCGCCGCGTGTGAACTGTTTGCCTGCCGCGCGGTATGTCGTCCGGCCGACCGAAGGCGGGCCGATAGTTGATTCGCGATTCCCAGCAAAGCGGGAATGTCTTCGTAACTGTGAAGTCCGTCGGAAATGAAAAACGGAACTACCACTACGTTCCGAGTCTTCGTCAATTTCCACCAGTCCGACACGAGTGGAGGTTCTTCCATGTAAACGTTGAGTACCGCAGCATATTTGCCGAGTGACCGGATTTTTTCCGCCTCGCGTTTTGCCGCTGCTGCGCTGTTTTCATTTAAGTCCGTCCCGTGCGCTACAATCAAAAGACTCGTTTCGCTTTCGGGAATGCCGGCCGCAATTTGATGTGCGCGTCGCAGCAATAGGTCAGTCATCAGAGGATGGTTCCCCACCGGTTCGCAATATTTCCAGATTTGACCGTTGGGGCGTTTTGTGGTCCGTCCATTCAACTCAAGCTCGCGCGGAACTACCGTCTGCGTGAAATAACCCTCGCTGATGAAATTCGGGACGACATAAACTTCGCGCACCAATGCCGGATCGAATAAAAAGATTGCGTCGCGCAAACTCGGTTCCTCTTTCCAGAAGGCGCAGCTGACATCTGCAAAAACTTTCCGACGCCGAATCTCCGCTGCGTGCCCCAGGGTCGGCGCGCTCGAATCCGGATTCACGGTCGAGCCGTGGGCGACGATAAGGAGTGCGGTTTTATTTTTCGAAGTCATGCAGATAACAAAACGTCGAACGCCAAACCCGCCTTCGCAAGGCTACGGCGCGGCAGGCTATCTGCTGGCAGCCTTGGCTGCGGCAACGATCTTGTCGAATCGCTTATCACCGCGCAAAGAATCCCAGCACGGATTGAAGCGGAGATCGCCGTATGTCGGGCCATATCCGGGAAGCGTCGTAACTTTTTCGAGTTGCTCGAGCGCGCGGTGGCGCTCGCCGGTCCACGCGTAAACTAGCGCGAGCTCGGCAATCCACATTGGACTGTTGAGCGAGTCCTTGCCAATCGCCAGGAGATCGAGCGCCTGCTGTGCCTCGCGTATGGCATCTTCTTTTCGGCCAAGCCCAGCATCAATTTTCGCAACCATCGACAGGTACGGTGCACCGTTGGGTTTGCCGCCCCAGGTCGCGTCCACCTTCTTGCGCGCAGCTGCAAACGCCGCCAGCGCCTTCTGCTTATCACCGCGCGCACGCGCAACCTTTCCATAAGCCCAACTCTCCGAGCCATGATCGAGATCGAAGGCGAAATCCGCCCACTTCGCAGGAGTAGCGGCAATCACCCGATCTGCCGCATCATAATCCCGCAGGTAGAGGGCTGCCGTGAATCGGGTGCCCCAGATCCAGGGGCCCGGACTATAATCCAGCGGCACTTGTTCAAGAAGAGATTGAGCCGCGACTGGATCACCCTGCGCCAGCTTCATCATAGCTAGCAAATGCTGGACCAAAGGGTTGTCTAGTGTGCCGCTCGCACCCGCCCTTGTCAGGAGTCGTTCCAACTGGGAGTAGCGGCGCATCTCAAAATAAATCTGTGCGAGACGGAATCCGACATCGCTGTTGCGTGGATCCAGCTCGGTCGCCTTTTGGAGATTGGCGAGCGAAGCGTCCCAGCGGTTTTCGTGCCTGCCGATCATCGCCTCGATCACAAGCGCTTCGGCATTATTCGGCAATTTGCGATGAACGACTGCCAACTCGTCACGTGCTCGCTCGTAATCATTAATGAAAACGCCAGCCTCAAAGTAACAGCGAGCCAACTCCAGGTGAGCCTCGCCCAAATCTGGACGCAATCGCAACGCGGTTTCCGCAGCTTTCTTTGCTAGTTCAAGATACTTGTTGTCCTGCGTCACATGAGAAAGGTCCACCTGCGTTTTCGCGAGCTCGCAATACGCCAGGGCAAAGTTCGGATCGCGCTGCGTCGCTTTTTCGAGCAGTTCCACTTTTTCGTTCAGGTTTTTTTCATCGCCCTCCCAATTGCTCCAGGTGTCCAATTCCTTGGCCTTTGTATAGTAGGCATACGCCACCAGGTCGGCGGTCGGACGTTCCGAGATCGCGGCTTTTTCCGCCGGTGAAAGCTGCGTGCGAAGCTGATCGACGATTCGCTCGGCGATCTCGCTCTGAATGGCGAAAATATCGGCAAAATCGCGATCGTAATGATCGGCCCATAGGTGCGTGTCAGTGCGCGCATCGATCAGCTGAGCTCTGATGAGAATGCGCCCGCCGGCACGTTGGACGCTTCCCTCAACCACATGTGAAACACCCAAGGTTTTTGCGATCTCGCGCAGATTACGTTCCAAGCCGCTCTTGTATTTCATCACGCTCGTGCGGCTGATGACTTTCAGGTCGGCAATCTTTGCAAGATCGGTGAGGATTTCGTCCTGCACCCCTCCGGCGAAAAATTCGTTTTCTTCGTCTTTGCTGAGATTTTCAAACGGCAGCACGGCGATGCTTTTCTCGGGTGATGGGCTCGTCGGCAGGTTTCGATGCCAATAGAATGGAAGTGCCAGGGCCAACACAACTACTAGCAAGAGAAGCAGCAGAGCGGCGAGCGCCGGTTTTCTGTGCAGCCACGAACGGGCCGCACTCGAGCGTTGCAACTCAGCTTCAACTTCCAATTTGTGACGAAGATGTTTGAGCGCCTCCAGCAGCTCGTGTGTGCTGTGGTACCGTTCCGCGCAATCTTTGCGCAGCGTCTTGCTGATAATCCGCTGAAGCTCAGGCAGAGTTTGCTTGTTATAACTCGTGAGCGGCGGTGGCTCCACCTCAAGAATCGACGACATCACTTCTCCTGGTGTGTCGCCGGTGAATGGCGCATGCCCCGTTACCATTTCGTAAAGGACTACGCCCAGACTCCAGATATCCGTGGCTTTATCAACCGGCGCGCCGCACGCCTGTTCCGGTGACATGTAACGAACGGTTCCCAGTATCGATCCCAGGTTGGTCTCAACTAGCAACTGCGCTTCGTCTTTCGGTATCGTCACCGGCAGTTCCTGTTCGGCGAGCTTTGCAATCCCAAAGTCGAGCACTTTCACGTATCCATCCGGCCGCAGCATGATGTTCTCCGGCTTGATGTCGCGGTGGACAATGCCGGCGTCGTGGGCGGCGGCGAGCGCACTCGCCACTTGGATCGCGATGTCAACAGCTTCATCCAGCTGCATTCGCCCGCGCATCAGACGTTGACGCAGTGTCTCGCCCTCGATCAGTTCACCGGCAATGTAGTGGGTTGAGTGATCCTCGCCGATCTCGTAAACCGTCAGGATATTTGGATGATTGAGCGCGACCACAGCTTGCGCTTCTTGTTGAAAACGCCTCAGGCGCTCGGCGTCGCCGGTAAAGCGCACGGGCAGGAGTTTGAGTGCGGCTTTTCGGCCCGCTGTAATGTCGGTGGCCAGATAGACTTCGCCCATCCCGCCAGTGCCGATCCGTTTGGAAATTTTGTAGTGACCGAATGTCTGACCGACGAGCAAGTCAGCTTGCCCATTTTCAATAATTCTCGTCGCAATGCCGACAGCTGAGGTTTCGATGAAGCTGCCTGCTCGCTCACGTGAAGCGAGGAGCGCTTCAACTTTACGGCGCAAAAGCTCATCGCCTTCGCAGGCGGTGTCCAGGAATGCGCCAATCTGGTCCGGCTCCTGATCCAGCGCTGCACGATAGATTTCCTCAATCGTTTGTAACCGCGCCGGCGTCATATCTAGATCAGCCCGCGAATCACGCGAATCAACGCGAATAAATCAGAGAGACACATCCGAAAAATCGGTTTTCGTTCTTGTGCGCTGCGTTTTCGCAATGCGTTCGTATTGCAGGCCCGGATAGTGGCCGAAATTTACGAGAAGACCTAGTTCAAATCCGGTTGCGTGCAGATAATTCAAGAGCTGTGCGCGATGTTCGTCGGTTAACGCAGAGACGGCTTTGAGCTCGACGATAATTTTCCCGAAGCAGACGTAATCCGGTTGGTAAGTCTGCTCTAATATCCGACCACGATAGCTCAGCGTGAGCGATGGCTTGGCGATTGCCGGGATGCCCTGGTATTCAAACTCGATGCCCAGGCATTCTTGATAAACCGGCTCCAAGAACCCGCAGCCTTTCTCGTTGTACACCTCGAAGCAGGCACCGATGATCGCGTAGCTCTCGTTCTTGTAAATGATTTCAGTCATTCGATTCGCGTCAATTCGCGTGATTCGCGGGCTCCTGAAAAACTTCTCGCATTTCCGGTCAGTCCACGCTGTGCAATTCCGTATACAGCCATACTTTGGCAAATTCCCAGTCACGCCTCACCGTTATACGTGAAATCTTGAGCACTTCTGCCATCTCGTCATAGTTCAGCCCGCCAAAATATTTCAGCTCGACTACTTGAGCTTTTCTTGAGTCGAGGGTGGCCAGCCTTTCCAGTGCCTCGTGCAGATCAACAATTTCCTTTGATTCCTCCGGTGAAACAAGCGCTGCTTCGTCCAATTCTACCTTGAACGCGCCGCCGCCGCGTTTTTGGGACCGCTGACTTCTGGCGTAGCTAACCAGGATTTGGCGCATCGCCTGGGCGGCCACGGCGAAAAAGTGGGCGCGGTTCTGCCAGCGTGGATTGGTTTGGTCGGCCAGGCGCAGATAAGCCTCGCTGACCAGCGCTGTCGTTTGCAGTGTGTGGTCGGGACGTTGTCCGCCCATAAAATGATGCGCGAGGTGTCGGAGTTCCTCATAGACCAGCGGGGTCAATTCCGCGAGGGCAGCATCGTCCCCGCGACTCCAGTGCGTCAGGAGCTCGGTCACTCTTTGCTGAGAGACCGAAGGCGTATCCATAACCTCTTTTTCATACCCTATCACCCCAGAAAGCTTCCGCACGCGGAAGCGTCTCCGGAAAAAAC
>WNFY01008354.1_pt1 | contig 11254 bp, 9 predicted proteins | sample 5400091 | NCBI WGS metagenome assembly WNFY01 (sample SAMN13153364, study PRJNA577476) | soil metagenome | isolation source: 60 cm soil or saprolite under grassland replicate 1 | place: USA:California | collected 2016-06-15
GTCAGCTTTGCTTTCAAAAGCGGGTAGCTCCGCAATATCAGGTTTTTTGCGCGCAAGCGTTTCAAACTTCTCTCGTTGCCGCGCGACTTCCTGCTTCGCCCAGTTGCGCGCTGCGTCGCCCGCAACTGCTTCGATACGCCGGATTCCCGCCGCAATCGCTTCTTCCTTCACGATCCGGCATGGCCCGATTTCGCTCGTCGCGCGCACGTGCGTGCCACCGCAAAGTTCCATCGAGTAGCCATTGAGCGCATCCGGCTTCCCGCCGATTTGCAAAACGCGCACTGTTTCGCCGTATTTCTCGCCGAAGAACTGGATAATGTCCTTTCGTTTCCTAGCCTCTGTGTACGGAATCTCAGTCCACGAAACCGGTGCATTTTCCGCAATCTTTTCGTTCACCAGTTTTTCCACGTCGCGCACTTGCTGCTTCGTGAGTGCCGCGCTGGAAAAATCAAACGTCAATTTGTCCGGGCCTACATAACTCCCCTTTTGCGCGGCATCGCGTGAGACGACTTCATGCAGCGCCCAATGCAGCAGATGTGTCACCGTATGATGTCGCTCGATCGCGTGACGGCGCTCGACATCAACTGAGACGCGAACCGCCTCGCCCGGTTCGGGAGCACGACCTTCTGTGAGTGTAGCGCGGTGAATAAAAACGTCCCCGCGCTTTTGCGTATCCATCAGACGAAGTTGACCAACTTCCGTGCGGTCATGTCCAGGCACATGCAGCAAACCTTTATCGCCGACTTGTCCGCCCATCTCGGCATAACATGGCGTTCGATCAAGAATCAGGTTCAGCTCATTATCTTTTTTGCCGGGCAGAACCGTTTCGACAACCGCCTCGGTCTCAAGAAAATCGTAACCGAGAAATCTAGTCGGCGCGGATTTGAGTTCTCCTTCTTCAACGCTGATTGTTTCTTTCTTCTGCGCCTTGCGCGCGCGCGCGCGCTGGTGCTCCATCAATTTTTCAAACCCGGCAACATCAACAGTCAGCCCTCGCTCCCGCGCCATCAGCTCCGTAAGATCGAGCGGGAAGCCGTAAGTGTCGTAGAGCAGAAAAGCGAAATCGCCAGGAAAAGTTCGACCTTTCAACCGGGATAGCCCCTGTTCAAACACGTTGATTCCGATGTCTAGAGTATTATTAAACGCCTCCTCTTCGCGACGAATTGTATCTTTTATGGTTTTTTGTTTCGAGCGGATTTCGGGGAACACGTCGCCCATCGTGTGTGCAACAACATCGACAAGTTTGAAGAAAAACGGCTCGTGAAATCCAAGTGTGCGACCGTAGCGGACCGCGCGGCGTAGCACACGACGTAGAACATAACCACGCCCTTCGTTCGAAGGAACGATTCCGTCGGCAATTGCAAAATTCAGTGTGCGGATGTGATCGGCAATGACACGGAAGGCGACGTCGATTGCGGATTGCGGATTGCGGATTGCGGATTGATCCGCATCAGGCAGCGTGCTTGCGTATTTTTTGCCGCTGAGTTTTTCGAGCCCGTCGAAGATCGGACGGAAGATGTCGGTCTCATAATCCGAGATCGTGCCGGAAAAATCGGTGAAGTTTTTTGTGCCTTGGATAATCGCGCTCACCCGCTCAAAACCCATTCCGGTATCGACGTGACGCGCCGCGAGTGGAGCATACTCCACACGGCCGGGGTCACCGACCCCGGATACAGGTTCGGCGTTGAACTGGATGAAGACCAAATTCCAAATCTCGATGCAACGCGGGTCTTGTTTATTGACGAGCGCGCCGCGCGTGTCGCCGTCCGGCGTAAGATCGACGTGCACCTCCGAGCATGGTCCGCACGGGCCGGTGTCGCCCATCATCCAGAAATTGTCAGCCTTGCCGCCGCTTACGACATGAATCGCCGGATCGAGATCGGCCTCGCGAAATAAACGCGCCCAGTGGTCGTACGCTTCCTGATCGAACTCGCTTGGTTCGCTCGATCCGGGCTTGTAAACAGTCGCGTAAAGCCGTTGCGCGGGAAATTTCCAGCGATCGACGAGTAATTCCCACGCCCATTCGATCGCTTCCTTTTTGAAATAATCGCCGAAGCTCCAGTTGCCGAGCATCTCGAAAAACGTGTGGTGATAAGTGTCCAGGCCGACGTCTTCGAGATCGTTATGTTTCCCGCCGGCGCGGATGCATTTCTGCGTGTCGGCCACGCGTGGCGGAGTCCATGTCGGTCTTTGCTGCCCAAGAAAGATCGGCACGAACTGGTTCATGCCGGCGTTGGTGAACAGCAGATTCGGCGCGTCGGGCAGCAGCGATGAAGATGGCACAATGGTGTGCTGTTTCTCGCGAAAGAAATCGAGAAATGATTGCCGAATCTGCGCCGAAGTCATGATGAGATTAAGCGGTAGGAATCAAATTGCCGGAGAGCTGACCGATTTCAAAATGGAAAGCAGCTTCTCGCACAGCTGAATTGGCGTTATGCGACGAAGAAATTTGATCCGGCGCGCAAAATATCTCCGGAAGATTGGGCGGTAATGGAAGAGGCACTTATTCTTTCGCCATCATCGTACGGGCTTCAACCATGGACGTTTGTCGTAATCACCGATCAGAAAATGCGGGAAAGACTTTTTCCTTCGACATGGAACCAACGCCAGATACTGGATTGCTCGCATTTTGTGATCTTCACAGCGAGAACCAAGATAAACAATGAAGATATCGATCGTCACGTGGCAAGAACGGCCGAAGTGCGCGGCGGAACTGCCGAGGCATTGAAGCGATTTCGTCAAGCGATGTCCGGCGACCTCGTGACTGGAGTGCGCGCGGCCCAGGCCCATGATTGGGCGGCGCGGCAGGCTTTCATCGCTCTCGGAAATTTTATGACAAGCGCAGCTTTGCTTGGCATCGACACCTGTCCGATGGAAGGATTCAAGCCAGAGGAGTACGATGACATTCTCAATCTTGCGGCGAAAAGACTGGCCTCAGTCGTTTGCTGTGCGGCAGGCTATCGTTCGGCAGACGACAAAAGCGCAGGACAAAAGAAAGTGCGTTTTAGTCGCACCGATATGATTCACATTGTGTGAATCAGCGCGCTGGCGCAAACAACATCCTCAGCCGCCCTATTCATGCCGTCCGGATTATTTCCTATCTTCGTCTAGCTTTACCTTCACCGCGGATTCGATTTCCTCGTACAAGGAGCGGTCGTTCTTGAGCACTTCCTTTGCGGCATCGCGGCCCTGCGCCAGTTGCGTGCCCTTGTAATTCAGCCAGGAACCACGCTTCTCGACGATTTGTTTTTCCAGCGCAAGATCCAGAAGGGCGCCGGTGGAGGAAATTCCTTCGTTATACATGATGTCGAATTCAGCTTCGGTGAACGGCGGCGCGACCTTGTTTTTCACGATCTTGACCCGGGTGCGATTCCCCGTGACGACACCATCTGTCTGTTTGATCGCGCCGATACGGCGAATATCGACACGCACACTGGCGTAAAATTTCAACGCCTTGCCACCGGGCGTCGTTTCTGGATTACCGAACATGACGCCGATCTTTTCCCGAATTTGGTTCGTGAAAATGCAACATGTTCGCGCCTTTGAAATAAGCGAAGTGAGCTTGCGTAAAGCGGCGCTCATGAGTCGCGCCTGCGCGCCGACCGTCGTATCGCCAATTTCGCCCTCAAGCTCTGCTCTGGTGACGAGAGCGGCGACGGAATCAAGAACAATTACGTCGAGAGCATTGGAGCGCACCAGCGTTTCGCAAATCCGGAGTGCTTCCTCACCGGAGCTCGGTTGCGAAACGAGCAGGTCGTCAAGGTTGACACCGAGCCTTTTTGCGTACGCAGGATCGAGCGCATGCTCGACATCGATAAATGCGGCGAGTCCACCGCGCTTTTGTGCCTGAGCGATTACAGTAAGAGTGAGTGTGGTCTTTCCAGAGGATTCCGGGCCAAATACTTCGACAACTCTGCCGCGCGGAAATCCGCCGACCCCCAGCGCCCGATCGATTAGAATATTGCCTGTGGGAATAACATCGATATCGACGATCTTTTCGTCACCCAGTCTCATGATCGCGCCATCGCCGTAATCCTTAGCGATCTGTTGAATCGCCAGATCGAGATTTTTATTTCGCGCGGCGGTCACTTTGTCTTCGCCGGGTTTCTGTTCGGTTTTCGTGGCCATATTTAAGTAACTGTAATTACTTCCACGTCGACAATTCGCCAAGCGGAAAAGAATCGAAACAAATCAAAAGGCCGCGAACCTCGGTTCACGGCCTTTTCTTCCCAGGGAACTGGAGATTACGAAACAGCGATCCTGCGCGGTTTGACGTGCTCCGCCTTCGGCAGAGTCAAAGTCACAAGGCCTTGATCGACCTTGGCGCTGATCTTGTCCGCGTCGATTGATGGATCGAGTTCGAATGCGCGCCGGAAATGTTCCGGGCGCGATTCATGATGAAGTAACGCTCCTTCCACCCTGGGAAGAGAATGCCGGCCGATAATCGTCAGCTCGTTGTTCTCGACCGAAGCCTCGAGCCCTTCTTTATTCACGCCAGCATCTCCAATAAGTTATTATCCAATCCTCCATTATTTTGACTGAGTGGATGTGTTGATTTGACGCAATATGTTTCGCATTTTGGCGGAAAATCTGTGACACGTTTGCACAATTCCTTAGGCGGAAAGGCGTTGCCGGAACGAGCGAGCAGAATTATTCATCTCTCGTGGCGACGACGGCACAGCGAGACGAACGGTTCATGCGCGCGGCACTAAAAGAAGCGGAAAAGACACAAGGACGCACAAGTCCGAATCCCACTGTCGGAGCCGTTTTGGTCGTTGACGATCGGATAGTAGCAAAAGGCCACCATCGCGGAGCTGGCCACGACCATGCTGAGATCGAATGCCTGCGCAATTTCGCTGCCGCCGTTCCTGCTCGCGCTACATTGTATGTTACTTTGGAACCCTGTTCCACAGTCGGGCGCACGGCCCCTTGCACAGACGCAATCCTCAAGGCTGGAGTCAGAAACGTAGTTGTCGGCGCCATCGACGTAAATCCACGTCACTTCGGCAAAGGCATTGCGCGGCTGCGGGATGCAGGCATTAGGCTGCGAGAGGGCGTCTTGGCAGAGGAGTGCGCACGGCCTAACGAAGCGTTCAACAAATGGATTGTCGCCTGGCGCCCTTTTGTGATCGCGAAATGCGGGATGTCTTTGGATGGTCGATTGACGCGTCCTCCCGGTGAGCCTGGCTGGATCACAGACCCTCCCGCTCGTCATCACGCACACCACCTTCGCGCTCGCGTGGACGCAATTCTGGTTGGAGCGGAAACAGTCCGCGTCGATAACCCGCGATTAAACGTCCGTGGTGCGCGGGGTGCGCGACAACCGTGGCGGATCGTGCTGACGCGTTCAGGTAATCTGCCACCATCGGCGCGTCTGTTTTCTGACTGGCTGGCTTCAAGGACGCTGATTTATAAAAGGAAGTCTCTGGCTGCGGTCTTGCAAGATTTAGGGAGAAAAAATGTCACGAGCGTACTGATTGAGGGCGGTGGCGAAGTGCTTGGCGAAGCGCTCGATGCGCGGCTAATTGACAAGGTGCAAATTTATTTGGGTCCGATATTAACCGGAGGACCGGTAATTGCATTTTCGGGCCGCGGCGCGGAGAGCACTCTCAATGCGATGTGTTTCGATCGCATTTCTTATCAACGGATTGGGCAAAGTGTTTGCATTACAGGTTATCCCAGCGTCCAATCGCGCGAATAAACAGGAAACTTTTCCTCGTACCTGCTGTTTAATGACTGGGAGGTAAAATAATGAACTGGAAAAGACTTCTCTTAATTGCATTGGTGGCGGGGGGACTGGCTTTCGTTCCCGCACAGCGTTCTGACGCTGGTGTTTCGGTCGGAATTGGGTTCGGAGGTCCGGTAGGCTATTATGGATATTACCCATATGGATACTACCCGTACCGCTATTACCGACCGTATCCGTACTATGGCTACTACTATGGGCCTTCATACTATTGGTACGGCGGGCATCGCTATTACCGCCACCACCGTCATCATTACTACCATCACCGGTAATAAGGTGACGTAGCATCTAGAAATCCACCCAGCTGGCTCGATCTTGATGTCGAGCCAGCTTTTTTTGGACCGCAAGTATTTGACTCGACGTGCCTACGGAAAACGGTTTGTGCAAAGACAGCTCGGCTTACTTTCCTGATTTTGGCGATCCTGGCGGTTTCGCAGCGGGGCTGGTCGGCTGCTGACGTTGGAATTCCTTCTTTAATTGCTGAATCAACGCCGGTAATTGCTGCTGCCGTTCAGTTTCGATCTGCTGCCGGAGCAATTGCTCCATTTTTCGGCGCTCCTGCATATAACGGGATTCAAACATGGCGCGTTTCTCTTGATCTAAGCGAAGGCCGGAATCGTGCAGAGCTGCCTCGGTTTCACGGTTAATTCGTTCGCGGCGCAAATTCTCTCGCTCCCGCAAGATTTTGCGCTCCTCTGGACTCATCCGCAGCCAGCGCTCGGCGTTGCGACGGAAGTTTTGTTGAGCTGTCGGAGGGAGTGAAAGCCACCGTTGGCGCATGTTCTGTATCGGCGGTGGCCGACGAGGAGGTGGACCCGACTGCGGCCCGTTAGACCGATGCGGTTGCGCTTGTGTAGAAGCACAAGCAGAAGCGAAGATCGACAATGCTGCGATTATCTTTACAAACTTGGCTTTTCGTCCCACAGGCTATTTTCATCCCAGGCAATCAATTCATCCAGATCGGCGACAACGTCGTAATCTTGGGGATCGATTTTTGCCACCACATCTGGGGCGCTTTCAGGCGATTTCTGCGGCACGGGGCGATGCGTGGCGATTGCCAGCCCTATCACCAGGACCACGGCCGCAGATGCCGCCGCGAGCCTCCGCAAGCTAAACCAGTTTCGCGTCCGTTCAAAACGGCTCGCACCCTGGCGGATCTTCCTCAGCACGTTCCGGGCGAAGAATGGCGAAAGCCCGGGTTTGGCGGTCCGCCCGAGGAAATCCCACAACTCCTGATCATCTTCACGTTCCATAGTCTCCGTTGAATTGAACTACCTGCACGGTTGGAAGTTGCGCTCGGATGTGGGCCAAATATTCGGATATTTAAACTCCAGGAGCCTCAAGGAAACCTTCGAGCTGGCGAATACGAGTTGGATGTCTCATTTTGCGCAAGGCCTTTGCTTCGATCTGCCGAATGCGCTCCCGGGTCACTTGGAACTGGCGCCCTACTTCTTCGAGGGTTCGGCTGTAGCCATCGACCAGCCCGAATCGTTGCTCAAGCACCTGCCGCTCGCGATCTGTCAATGTCTCCAGCACGTCCTTGATTTTCTCCTTCAACAAAACAATGGCCGTCATGTCGCTCGGATTTTCGGCGCCTCTGTCTTCGATAAAATCGCCAAAATTAGTTTCTTCGCTTTCGCCAACGGGCGACTGGAGCGAGATTGGCTGCTGCGCCATTTTCAAGACCGCGCGGACGCGATCCACCGGCAAAAGCACCTCTTCTGCCACCTCTTCCGGCGAAGGCTCGCGTCCGTATTCCTGCACGAGCTGTTTTTGCACGCGCATGAGTTTGTTAATGGTCTCGATCATGTGGACCGGAATGCGAATAGTGCGCGCCTGATCGGCGATCGATCGGGTGATGGCCTGACGGATCCACCACGTCGCATAAGTGGAAAACTTGTAGCCGCGCCGATATTCGAATTTCTCGACCGCTTTCATTAAGCCCATGTTTCCTTCCTGAATCAGATCGAGAAACGACAGACCGCGATTGGTGTATTTTTTTGCGATCGAGATAACGAGCCGCAAATTGGCCTCCACCATTTCGGTCTTAGCGCGTAATGCCTGGCGCACCCAACCTTTCAGCGCCTGGTAGTGCTCGGCATATTCGGAAAGCGAAAGCCACAGGCCTTTTTCCAGCTCGCGGATTTTGTTCTGGAGCTGCAAACGTTTTTTTCGATCGCGAGGATGTTTCGCTAGCTCCGTCTGAAGATACAGCGACGTATGGTAGGCGTCGTCCGCCAGGTGAACAAATTCCTCGGTCACTTTCTGCTTGAGGTAAAATTGGGGGTAAACCCTTTGCAGCGAAATTACCGAGCGTTGCAGAGACTTGAGCTTCGATCGTTTCTTGGAAGAATTTTGCGAAAGCTGGCAGTATTGCTGGCCGATCGAGGCGCTCAAACGTTCGACCTGTTTGCACAAGTGTGGAAGCTTCTTCATATAGCGTTCCCGGCTCTCGATTTTCTTGTCGAGAATGACGCGATCGAACCGTTCACCCCCCTCCCCAAGCTTCCTGGCAAGATCGAGATGGGCACACGCAATAAAGCCGAAGCGGTTGATGTGCTTCTGGACCATGTTCTCGGCTTCCTCAATCCGCTTGGAAATTTCCACTTCCTGTTCCCGGGTCAGGAGCGGAACCTGGCCCATCTGCTTGAGGTACATCCGCACCGGGTCGTCCAGAATATCGAGCTTGGCTTCAGCCTTCTCTTCCTCTTCTTCTTCCTCCCCTGCGTCTTTTTTTCCATCTTTGTAGCGATCCACCTCGGACGCTTCAATAATGTCGATCTCCATGCGGCGCAGCCGCGTGAGAATGAGATCGAGTTCATCGGCGTCGGTGATCCCTTCGGGCAACGCCTCGTTTAGATCGTCAAACGTGAGGTAGCCTTGTTCTTTCGCTAGCTTGATCAGTTCGCGAATACGGCTCTGGACTTCAATCGCCAAATGCAGCTGGGTCCCGCCAAGGTGGGATTCCATCGGCGGCGTTGACAGCGATGCGCCATTGGGCAGTCGCCCCGGAGTGGGCGGGACCCGATTGGTTTTGAACCGGGCAATTTTCGACTGTCCCTTCGAACTTCGACGACGAGCGGACGGCTTTATTGATGAACCGCGGCGAAGGTGGCTTCTCTTAAGCCGTCTCGGCGACGACTTCCGGTTGCCCCCCTTTCGTTTCGAATGCCTGGCCAAGATTGTGCGGTTAAGGATTTGACTAAGGACGTTCGATCTACCGCTCGGTCGATCGACAGTCAACTGTCGGCCGCGCCGGCGGGCTGCGAAAGGTCGTGGAGCTGTTCTTGCAGGTCAAGAATTTGTTTCTGTAAATTCACTACGTCGCCCGTGCTGAGCTGGGGAAGTCTAATTCGGTTCTTTGCCACATCAAGCTGGCGGCGCAACACCGCCTGGCAAATACCGAGCCACCATTTTCCCACCATCGTTCCCGCGTTGGGCGGTACTTTTTGCAGTAACCATGACGAAACCAATCCCTCTTCTGGCGAAGAGAGCGTGGCCATAAAGGCATTGAGCGATGCCGGCTCACTAGGGCGCAAGTTGCTTTCGAGAATGCGGACAAGAATTTCCGCGTTCGGCACTTGAGCGAGAATTTCTCGCCAATTTTGCTCGCGAAGAAAATCTCGCGCTTCCTCGTCTCGCAGCGCCAGGAGGCAAAGCATCGCCACATCGTGCCGTGGCGCTGGAGCAGTTTCGCCACTGTAGGATTCGGCCGCACGAATCGCGCTACTGCGGGACTGTTTTGGCAAGAGCGCCTGAAAATCCTGAGCGGAGACACCAAGCCGCGCGCTCACTTTGCTCACTACTTCCCCGCGCATGAGCGGATCGTGCACACGCGACACAGTCTCGGCCAGGCTTCGCGCCAACTGCATCTTCGCCCCTAACGAAGTAAGATCGACGCCGGCCGCCGCGCGTTCGATCCAGTAATCAAAAAAGTCACGCGCGCCACCGACACGGCTTTCGAAGGCCTCTTTCCCTTCGCGCCGGACCAGCGAATCCGGATCTTCGCCTGTCGGCATCTCGGACACGCGCACAATCAAGTCGTTAGCGAGCAGCGCATCGAGCGAATGTTCCGCGGCTTTCTGGCCGGCGGCGTCAGCATCAAAACAAAGAACAACTTCATCTGCGAAACGCTTCAGAACCCGGGCCTGACTCTCAGTAAACGCCGTCCCCTGCGGGGCGACCACGTTTGTGATTCCCGCTTCGAACAAACTGATTAAATCAAGCTGGCCTTCGCACACGATCGCGCAATTTGCCTCAATCAACGCGCGCTTTGTTTTATCCAGACCAAAAAGCACGTTGCCTTTTCGGAAAAGCGGCGTCTCCGGCGAATTCAAGTACTTTGCCGCTTCCTTTTCGTCTTTTAGAAGCCGGCCGCTAAATGCGATCACTTCGCCAACGTCGTTGCAGATCGGAAACATGATTCGGCCACGAAAGCGATCGTACGATCGTTGGCCCGACGCACCATCGGCATCCTCTTTGGTCTTGACCAGGCCGCTCGTGATAAGAGTCTGCTGGTCATAGCCGCGTCCGCGCGCCCAACTGCCAAACGCATCCCACTCATCGGGTGCGTAACCGAGCCGCCATCGTTTCGCGATTTCTCCCGTGATTCCACGTTCTTTCAAATATTTGCGCGCAGGCTCGGCAAATTCCTTCCTGATCAAATTCTCATGAAACCATGTGGCGGCCTCCCCGTGCAGCTGCAGCAGAGTGCGGCGAGCTTCGTGCTGACGATCTTCGGCGCCACTCGAACCCCGCTCTTCAATTACCGGGATTCCAACACGCGCCGCCAGCCTGCGCACTGCGGAAGGAAAATCGATGTGCTCGTAATCCATCACAAAGCGAAACACGCTCCCGCCCACGCCGCATCCGAAGCAGTGGAAGCTTTGCCGCTGCGGGCTCACATGGAACGACGCGGTTTTCTCCTGATGGAATGGGCAAAGCGCCTTGAAATTGGCCCCTGCGCGCTTAAGCGGGAAATAGGAACCGATCACTTCCACAATATCGTTCGCGGCGGCGATTTGCTCGATGGTTTGTGATGGAATTGCCACAGGCAGATGACAAACTTATCCGCAGCGGACGAATTGAAAACATGAAGATGTTGTTGTCGATCCTGGAGGGACGCGCTCCGTCGCGTCCGACTAATAATGGGACGACACGGAGATCGGCCCTCCGAGTCGCCCTACCGGCGATCACAATTTTCGCCGCGGCATTTTTCATCGCGCCAGCAACCGCGCGTGCCCGTCAGGTCATTCACAAAGGCGACGTAGTCGTAGTCCCGCTGAGCGGCGAAGTTTCCCCCTCTCTCCTGATGTTTCTGCGCCGAGCCGAGAAAGCAGCCGAAGGCAGTGGCGCCTCGGCGATTATCCTTGAGATGGATACTTACGGCGGGCGACTCGACGCGGCGTCCGACATCGTGAAGGCGCTCAATCACATCACGATTCCCACTTACACGTTCATAAACTCAAACGCCGGCTCGGCCGGCGCGATCATCGCCCTCGCCACACA
>WNFY01019318.1_pt1 | contig 11254 bp, 7 predicted proteins | sample 5400091 | NCBI WGS metagenome assembly WNFY01 (sample SAMN13153364, study PRJNA577476) | soil metagenome | isolation source: 60 cm soil or saprolite under grassland replicate 1 | place: USA:California | collected 2016-06-15
CGATGCCGGCATGTACGTTTCGAAAAGAGCGGGTGGCGACCGTGTCTCGACCGCGGAAGATGAAGGTACGGACCAGGCCTCCGCGGTGCAGCGCCAACAGGTATCCGGCTACGTGGAAGGCTTTCTGCAACGCGAACGCATGGGGCCGGAACAGGTGGACGAACTTGTCGGTACGCTGCGTAAACTGTCGTCCGGGACCGAACAGAAAAATCTGCCTCTACTTCGCGACTCCATTGAAGCGCTGGCGCGCGCGGCTGAATCGAGAGAACTCAATGCTCCGGGCCATGGCGAAGCGGTAGGCCAATATTGTGAACTGATCGGACGCGCGTTAGGCCTGCCACCGGAAGAGGTTCGGGAACTTGCCTTCATCGGTCAAGTGCACGATGTGGGCAAGATATTCATTCCCGAGCGCGTGCTGAATCGTGAGGGATCACTCCCCGAAGATGATTTTCATTACCTCAAAATGCATCCCCGGGTCGGCTCCGAGATCCTGAGCACGCTTCCCAACAGCGAACGCATGCAGAAGGCAGTCGCATCCCATCATGAGCGTGTTGATGGCAGCGGCTACCCCGAGGGACTGAAGGGCGAAGATATCCCTCTCTGGGGAAGAATCGCGGCGGTAGCGGACGCTTACGTCAACCTCACCAGCGACCGGTCCCTCGCGCCGGGCAAGAGCCGCGAACAAGCCATTGCCGAACTCGAAAAACTGAGTGGCACCCAGTACGACGGCATGCTGGTGCGTGTGCTGGCGCGGGAACTCAAGTCGGAGAAGGCCCTATTCGGAGAGTAGGTTCTCGCCTATTTACTCACCTCCAAGACGCTGCGTACCTCTTCTAATCGTTTCAACAGCTCATCTTTTAGTAGTATGTCTCGGTTGATTTGCGCGACTGTCTAGCAGGCTGCGGAAAACGTCCCGATGCCAGTTCGCTTTGGGAGGGCACGGCCTCTGGCCGTGCCGTAAGGCGTGTGTTTTCGATGTACGGCACGGCTGAAAGCCGTGCCCTCCCGTTTCTGCTGATCGAAATTCTGACTTTTTCCGCAGCCTGCTAGATTTGGATTTGGGTTCAAGAGTCCCTCAAGGGGCGACTCACAACGACATCGGATTCGGTCAGATGACGTGGGCGAAAAGCGCGGATGCTGACGGTCGCGGCGTCCCACCCTTCGAAAACCGCGAAGGGTGGGCCAACCTCGGCTTCAAGCCGTGCCGTTGAGCGCGCAATCAGGATTGGGCTTTAGCCCCTGATGGTTAGCAGCGGCTGAAGCGGGGACATTTATCACCGCTTGCGGCACGACTGAAAGTCGTGCCCTGATACGAATCTCATCACTGGCGTATTGTTGACGCGCTTACGGTACTAGTCCCATTGCCGGGAGTGCGCGCACGATCTTTACCGTCTCCACGCTCACCGTGATCACCTGCCCGATGAGGCGAAGAATGTAGGTGGGATCGTCGGCGCGGTTGGGGTCGTTGGTGATGCCGCTGCGCTTGTCGGTTGAAAGCTGGTATTGATCGATCACCCATTCCAGCGCCGAGCGGTTGCCGAGGCGGTATTCGCTGGTTTCTTTTGGAATGTCGCTCAAGGTGAGAAATTGGTTGTAGGTGAGAGTTGTCTTGTCCTTGCTCAGGCGCATCTTGGTGACACGATAGTCGAGCTTTGCGCCGGCCTTTTCTCTTTTCGTGAGCGGGTATTCGGGTTGTTGCTCGTAATGGACGTGGATTTCACCAAGGCGCTGTCCGGCTTTGACGAAGGCGCGGAAGATTTCCTTATCGCTCCTTACCTCAACTCTCTCATCTTGAGCCTTTACCCCAACTCTGTCCTTTTGAGCCTTCACCCTAACTCTGTCATCTTGAGCGAAATGAGTGGACTCGCTTGCGAGTCCGCTCACGGAGTCGAAAGACCTGCTGTTTGCTTGCGTCAGCGATCCGCCACTTGCGGGCTGGGATTTAGCACCGGCAGAAAGCAGGTCCCTCGACTCCGCAGGATCGTTCGCGAGCGAACGATCCTGCTGCGCTCGGGATGACAGAGTTGCGGTGGAAGCAGCGGAGCTTTGCTCCGTCGGGCGGACGAGAGCCTGCCCTGAGCTTGCCGAAGGCGGGTCCACCCCTACATGGTTCGTGGTTGCTCCCACTTGGTGATGGACGGGTCGCCGTAGCGGGAGCGGAATTGTTCGAGCGCCCAGTCGGTGATGTTCTCGCGGCGGTTGGTGCCGTCTTCGGCGTAGGTGTAGAAGGGGAATGATTGGAAAGTATCGGTGCTCGCGCATAGGTGAATGTCTGGGATTCTGTCCGTAGCCATGACGCTGAACGGAGAGCGAGAGGCAACGTCGGTCACAGCAATGAGCCGATTTTCTGACGAGGGCAGCGGGAACAGAGTATGGATGCCATAAACCTCCTCGTTCAGCAGTCGGTCGAGGAACGCGGAGCTTCCGGTAAAAGGCCTGTATAGTGCCGCGCGAATCTTCGCATCGGAAAACGTAGCAACTCGCCCGCGCTTTAGGTCTGCTTTTAGGTCGCGGCTCCAGGAAATTCGGCTATCGTCGTAGCGGACGAACTCGTCAATTGAAGGCTTTTCGTCACTCAGCCGCTTCCAGCGATCCAATTCTGAGTTGTAGAAGTCGACTGTGCCAGCAACGGCGGCAGTGAGCGCGACTCGATCAAAGTTGTACATCCATACGTCACGGTTTGTTTTCAGGCCATTGGAGAAGTTTCGAAATACGGCTTCTCCGATTCCGTTTCGCGGACTGATGGGCACAAGCGAGTCGAAATTGTTCTGCTCGGACTCGGTCAGCCAATTGCTATTACGATCTGGTACGATGTCGCACCAGCTCACGCCTGCGCGCTGTCCTAATTCCTCCAACCAAGTGTATTTCTTCCACCTGGTCCAGAATTCTTCTGCTCTCGCGTAGAAGATTTTGCAGTGACGCTTTTCCTTCTGGACATTGTGCCTTACGAAAATGTTGATCGACACTCCAGGCAGAATGCCGAAGACATTGTGAACCGTGCCTGAGAGTTTCGGATTCTTCCTAACGGCGCCACCAAGGTCCAAAATGTAGATTTCGTCAAAGTCCCGGGCAAGGTGTGCCCTCACCCCGTCTGCGGCCAGACCGTCTACAAAGCCGCTATTGGTGACAAACGCAACGACTCCTTCTTCCTTGATGCGGTCTGATGCCCAGCGAATGGCCTTCACGTATGGATCAGACAGGGCGTTTTTGTTTGTCGCCCTGGAAGCCTTCGCGTATGTCTCGGAAACCCTGTCGTCTAGGTTCTTATACTTCCGATTCTTGTTATTGTCGCCTTCATCCACTTGCCATGCGTTATATGGCGGATTTCCAATCACGACGAAAATCGGACACTTCAGCTGCGCCTCAATGCGCTCAGTATTCCTCTCTGTGAACATCTTTTGCGCGGCCATATCAAACGTATCAACGAGGCAAATCCCTGGGAATGATTTGTACTCGCCGACCTTGTCAAAATATGCGTGCTCGATGTTCATGCTGGCGATGTAATAGGGCAGGAGCATGACTTCATTGCAGTGCAACTCGTTTTCGTACTTGTAGGGCAGGTCGGTGGTTTTGATCTCCTGCATGACGCGGGTGATGAAGTTTCCGGTGCCGACGAAGGGATCGAGGATGTGGACGCCTTTGTCGCCGAGCGAGCGTCCGAATTCTTTTTGCAGAATTTCTTCGACGCTGCGCACCATGAAATTGACGATGGGCTGCGGTGTATAGACAACGCCGTGAGTGTCGGCCTCTTTGGGGGAGTATCCCTGAAAGAAGCGCATGTACACGGTGTTGAGGAAATCCTGTTTCTCGGTGTAATCGGTGGCGTTCTCGGCGTTGCGTTCAATCGCGTGGTAGAAGGGCTCGAGGCGTTTCAGGAAATCGTCGCGATTCAGCGAACGTTTGGTGAGTTCGGTGATCACTTTTTCGATTTCGGCAGCAACGACGTTGCGGTGAGAGAAATCGGGATTATTGAAAATCTTGCGGAAGATGCGCTCAGTAAGGAGGTGCTGGACGAGCATGCGCTCAACGGCGTCTTCTGCGAGGTTGGGATTGATGGCCTGCCGGCAAAGGGCGTAAAAGTCTTCGAAGACGTGAAGGAACGAAGGGTTCTTGCGCCGTTCTTCTTTGATAAGGTTCTCGACTTGTTGCGAGAGCTCCGGAACGCGCTGCGAGAATTCGTCAACCGCCTTCAGCCACTCGTCGATCTGCGGCGGTTTGTAGGTGAAGAACTGATTGACAACTGAGACGAGGGCTTCGGGGCGAGAGATGTTCTCATCGAAGATGCGCGTCCCGCCCTGATAGAGAATGGCACGCTCTGGGGCCTGAAAGATGGTGTTGTCGGAGGGATATCCCTTGTCGAGCTTGCGCTGGACCTCCTTCAGCAGGTCATCTTTTTCGTCTTTCGCTTCCCAGTAGCCGTGAGGCAGGTGGTAGAGATCGATGAGGGCGCCATCAACAATGACAGACGATTTTGTCCTCTTGATGCGGTACTCGGGAACGAGGGTGAGCTTAGGCTCGGCCCGCTGTCCGCACTTGGCGAGCAAAGTCTGAAAGGCACTGCGGACCGCGCCTTCGTGGTCGATGTAGAGCTGGCCAAACTGATGCAGAGTTTCGTAGTACGCCTTGACGGTGGCGTGGTTCGGCTTGAGGCTGAGCGACATTCGCGGAAACAGCAGTTTACAGCGGTTAACGCTAGTGCAAAGGTATTCGAGCGGATACGGCCACTTTCTCTTGAGACTCTGGCGCTCACCTGTGCAAATTTCTTGTCAAGCCCCCTTCCGCCCCTGTTTTCCCCTAAGTCCGTGATTCTGTTCCGACAATAAATGTCCAAACCATGGCACAATTGCCCCACCGAATCTGTCACACTATAAGTAGAGACTAAGAAAAATGCGGCCCCTAAAACGGCCGCGCTTTTCTTTTTCACTAACAACCAAAGTGTTTTTGGCTTTGACCGACGACCAAGAGCCATAAACCATTAGCAACTGGGTCCCCATAATGTCCGACCAAGCTTTATCTGAAGAACTCATTCAAACCGCTAAACTCGACTCCAAACATCGCGGCGAACTCGCCGAGCTCGCCTTCATGCGCAAGGCTGCAAGTCTGGGCTTCGCCGTCGCCAAGCCCTGGGGCGAAAGCGACCGCTACGACGTCGTTGTCCGCTTTGACAAAACGTTCTGGCGCGTCCAGATCAAATCCGTTCTGGACAAGTCCCGTTCACGGCACTATTTTCGCGTTCACACCAACGACTCGCGAAGGCATACATATTCGGCCAAGGACATCGACTTCCTCGTTGCCTACGTCTTTGCCGAGGACGTTTGGTATGTCTTCCCTGCCCACGTTGTTGAGCAAAAGAAATCAGTCTGTGTAAACCCAAGATCGAAGAAATCCCGATTCGAGTCGCTCGCGGGAAAGATCGATGCGGGAAGGCTCCCGTCGTCCACTGCTATAGAAACGTGCACGTAAGCAGCAGTATCTTCCACAATTTCAATTTCAACCTGGTGTGTAACGGACTCGAACTGTACCTCGTACTCCGCTCCGTCCTTCAGTTCAGCACAAAGCTCATCGCAAGACTTCGCAGACCAGCGTTGAATTTCCGCATCGAGGACTGTGCGCCATTTGTCGCGACGCTTCATCGCGCGTCGATACTAACACGCCGTGAAATACGGGCGTTCTAATGTCCGCAGACCGGTTTCCGTGTGGGCATAAAACTGCCAATTAATCTAGTGAATGTAGGTCAGCCCGCCAGACATTCGATTGATGATCAGGGGCTGGCCCACCATCTCCACATAAACAGTCCACGTACCCGAGGGCACGAGCGACGAGAGATCGATTGTGTTCGTTGTCACGGGCAAGTTCGACGCGGCGGGGTAGAGATTGCCGGCGGGGTCGACATAGTAAACGTTGAAGTGATGGATCGTCGTAGTAGACGCGTAGGAATCAGAGGTGGCAAGCGACCAAGTGAGCTGGGAGCCGGAGAGCGACGAGTTGACTGTGTAGCAGTTGTCGATCCCATCCTCGACAGCGGTGCCTTCCTCGTAGTCGTTCCACGTAATCACCTGCACGTAGGGAATTTGCGGGCTCGATCCGCCGAAATATTTCGAAATCTCATTGGCAGTTTTCAGCAGCACTTGGCCGCATTGCTGCGCAATGACGCGGTTCTTCCCCCACGATGCATTGTTGTCATCGAAGCCCTTGTACAACGCACCAATCGTAAGCTGTGTCGGACGCGTCAGTCCCGCGCTATAGAAGTTGTCAAGGTAGGTAGGTGAGGCGCTTGTGCTCGATCCCCACCAGAACTGTTGTGTCGAACTGTAAACCGGCGGCTGCACCCATCCGAAGCGCCCGTTGTCGTAAGCCGCTCCAGTGAATGATCCGAATTGGTGGATGTACTTGAACGGCGCGGAATAAGTGTCGGTGTGGGCCTTCACCGCGGACCAGATCGCGTCCCAATCCGTGGCGGTGAGGATTGGCCAAACTGCCTTGGTCACGAAAGAAAGATCACAGGATTCCCGCCGTCGGTGAAGTAGACGCCGCTACTCGCGTAATTAGCTTTGATGTAATCCATATCGCTGTTGAGCGCATTTTGCAGGCACGTCAGCGTGGCGCTTTCTGTCTGGTTCGATGTTGGGCAGCGCGAGATCAGCGCGCCTTTATCTTCCATGATTCCGAATTTCAGTGGATAGCCGGAACGGCCGTTCAGGTCGGTGAAAACTGCGTTTGTGGTGGTGAAATTGAAGCTCTGGTTGGGATCAACCGGACCGTAAAAATCGACCAGGTTGATGTCGCAACCTTCTCGAAGCATGAAGGAATTCTGCGCTGTGACTGTCGCCGAGTTGTTCTCGTTGTATCCGACGCTGGCGTGGCTGGCCAGGCCGAACCACGGCTGGTATTCGCAAATCACTTTGCCCGTCCAGCCGGAGTACATGAGTTGCCGAATGCTGAGGTTTGAAACGTGGCCAGCGGGCGAATTGGGGACCAGCGTCTCTGATCCGGAATTATTTGCGCTGGTATTGAAGCCGTCGAAGAACGCGAAACAATATGGAAGGTTTCCGCCGGGATCGTTGGCAGAAGAGCAGGTGCTCGTATTGTTCGACAGTTGCTGCAACAGCGTACCAATGGGAACGGGAGGTGGTGGTGGAGCAGGGCCGCCGCCATTTGTCCCACCCGCCAGCGTCGAACCGGAAGCTATCGCGGTGAAGGAGGCATTCACAAAATAGCTGCTGTGAGTAACGGCAGTCGACAGCGGGTAATTCGCCGCCGTGCCCGTGGCCTTACTGGTCAGCGAGATCTTCGACTTCGTGACCGTTGCCGTCACCGGAGAACTCGAAACGTTCAGCTTGGTCGTGAGGGAATTTGCCAGCTGAGTGGCCGTCTTCTGATTTCCCGAATGGCTATAGTTTGTGGAAACGGCGAAGTTGTTGACCGTGATTTGAATCCGGCCAGAATCGTAAATCCCGCACGTTCCACTGACGCAGATGGGGCCTTGCAACGAACCGCTGATGGTTACTGATCCTGTTGCGGCGGTTTGCGCAAAAGAAGCCCATGGGAGGAACTCCTGGAGAATTGTTGGGACCCGGGCTTGAAACGGGCTGGGTGCTCGAGGAGCGCTACAGCGGCAAGTCCTGAGTGGTTGAACGTGAGTATCACCTACTCGCGTGTCGCTGAAAAGAACTTTCTGGTTTTGAGCGAGAAAAATGTGCGAAAAAGGCCTGCTTCTCAGGTGTTCTACTTAGCTTCCACGGTAGTTAACTTCCAAGTTAACGTCCCAAAAGGCAGCGGATCACTGTACCTATTCCTGTGAGCGCAGGTGTCCTTGCGTACTCTGCCCATCCTGCGCCGCGCAGCGTAATAAAGAGATTGGGAGTTTTGCCGGCCAGCTGTTTCCAGCCGCAGGAGGAAGCATGCAGATTGGTGTCTATGGAGCAGGTTACCTGGGGACGGTGATTTCGGCCTGCCTGGCCGATTTTGGCACTCCCGTCACCTGCTGCCATCCGGACAGCTCCCGCATGGTGGAGATGGCACAGGGCAAGGTGCCGTTTCACGAAAAGAACCTTTCCGAAGTAATCAAGCGTAACGTTCGCTCGGGACGGCTGACCTATTCGACCGATGTAGAGGCGTTCGCGCGTAAAGCGGCAGTCATCTTCCTAGCTGAGGATACAGCGCAGCACCTACCCGATCTCGTTTTACGTATTTCGAAAGCAGCTTCCAGACCTCCAATTCTTTCTATTGTGACGCCTGTATCCGTAGGCACCGGAGTAGCACTTGAGAAAAAGGTCAGTGACGCTGGGCTCAGCGCCGTCATAGTTTCGCAGCCGATGTTCTTCACTGCCGGATGCGCAGTCGAGGACTTCAACTGGCCCGACCGAATCATCCTTGGCACTGCGTCGAACGATGCGGTACTGGCAATCAAACAGATATTCCATCCGCTGGTGATGCGTGGAGTGCCGGTGATTGTGACCAGCCACGCGACGGCCGAGTTGGTGCGCGAAGCTGCGACTGCTTTCGTCGCGACTAAGATTTCATTCATCAACGAACTCGCTGGACTCTGCGAAAAGGTCAACGGTGACGCCGTGCATCTTTCGCTCGCGCTTGGTTTGGACAAAAAGATTGGGCCGCGTTGCCTGCAGGCCGGCGCGAGAATGGGCGGCTTGTTTGCGCAGTCGGATATGGACTCGCTTGCCAACCTTGCACAACAGAATGACGTGTCGCTGAGAGTCCTGAGCGCGGCCCGCGAAGTGAATCAATCGCTTGCAGAGGGTCTGGCAGAAAAGATTTCAGCGCACCTGCACTCGCTGCAAAACAAGGATGTAGGAATTCTGGGCTTGGCCTTCAAGCCCAATACCAACTCGGTTGCGGGTTCCGCGGCCATCCAGCTGGCTCAGGGATTGGTGGCTCGCGGTGCGCGCGTTCGGGCATACGATCCGGTGGCGATTCCCGATGCCAAGCTCGAACTCAATGGCAGCGTGCACTACTGCGAATCTGCCTATGCGGCCGCCGAAGGGGTTGAAGCGCTGGTTGTGGGCACGGGCTGGCCTGAGTTTCGCGCACTGGATTTCGGCAAGATCAAGACTCTGCTCCGCCGTCCTCTTATCGTTGACACCAAGAACCTCCTTGATGCTGTCCGCCTGCGCGCCATGGGATTTGAGTACGTGGGCGTGGGAAGGATGTAGAAGAAGCCGTCAGCACTCAGCCCTCAGCCTGACGCCACGTGCTCCAAGCCGTTATAATCAATAAATCTGGTGGGAGTAGCTCAACTGGCAGAGCATCGGACTGTGGCTCCGACGGTTGCGGGTTCAATTCCCGTCTCCCACCCCAATTTCTCCTCAGAAGCCATGCCTGGCGATTAAGGCTTTTTCCTTCTTCCCGATCAAGGCGAGCGCTGCATGCTGGGAAGCAAGTGAAAGTGTTATCGACACCCGATCGCTGTCTCACGTAAATCGCAATGGATGGAAACGGACGGCGTCAGTTCTTAGCCGTTTCCTGTTGAACCAGCGGTTTTGCAGTTCCGTCGAAATAGCTCTGCGTCCTGGCCCAGACTTTGGTGGCTACAAGGCGTCCCAATTGACGGCCCGCCAAGTCTGCACGCCGGAACTGGATTCCGCCATAGCGGCCTGACATTTCGGCTTCATCCGCAGCCTCGGTGAAGGTGTCCCACTTAAGTGCAACAGGGTGCGCGGGCGTAGTTCCCGGCTCGATCTTCGCGGATCCCGTTTCAAGCGTCATTGAGCTGCCGAAGCGGTCGCTGCCCGTCCAAGACTGCAGCACGGACGCCGCTGCAGCGCTGTACGTACTAACCTCGGAGACGTATTCCGGCGACGATGGTGTGGGAAGACCCGCGTTCTGATACGGAATCCACTGCGATCCGTCCATCTCGACTGTGCCTGATCGCGGAATATTGGTCGGATGGCCCGAACTCCGGTTCCTGCTGACTTACTTGCCGACTTAGTAAGGCTGTTGCCTGCGTTCGCCGCCCCACGAAAAATCCTGCTTACGCGCACAGCGCCGCGCCGCCGGCGATCCCTGAATCCGCTCCGTAGTACGCCGAAACTACTGGAACCTCACCCGCCCTCGGATTCACCGTCAGTTGCGGAATGCGCTCGCGCAGTTGATCAAGAAAGGGCTGGTACAGCATCGCTGCTCCGCCGCCGATCACGATCACCTCGGTGTCGAGTAAGTCGATCATATTGGCCAGCCAAACCGCCAGCATTTCGATCGTTTCCATGATCAATTCTTTGGCGAACGGATCACCCGCGATGAAGGCTTTGCCCACCGTCTCGCCGCGAATGGCTTCGACGTTTCCTCCCGCTATCGACACCATTGCGGACGACGCGCCCGCCGCAATTCGTTCGCGGGCACGCCGGGCAATTCCGTTCCCGGAGGCCAGCACTTCGATGCATCCGGGCTTGCCGCATCCGCAGACCGGCCCGAGGTAATCGATGCTGGTGTGGCCGCCTTCTCCTGCTGAACCCGTGCGTCCGTGGTACATCTTGCCGTCGAGAACGATTCCAGTGCCGATTCCCGTACCAATCGTGGCGTAAAACACATTGTTATAGCCTCGGGCTGCGCCCCATCGGGTCTCTGCCAGCGCCGCAGCGTTCGCATCGTTATCGACCTTGACGCGAACCGGATAAACCTTTTGCACGGATTCGGCCAGCGGGAAATTGCGCCAGCAGGGAAGGTTAGGTGGATTCAGAATCACCCCGGTCGTGGGATCGAGTGGGCCCGGTGAACAAATTCCGATTCCCGCAATGCCGCTCGAACCGGCAGTGACTTGCTCGAGCGCGCTGAGCACCGCATTCAATGCGGCTTCCGCGGAAGAATGAGAGACCATAGGGACGCGAATGTGCGACAAGATTCGTCCGTTTGCGTCCACGAGTCCGGCAGCAACTTTCGTCCCGCCAATGTCAACCCCAACGTAGAGAATATCCTCCACCACCCTAGGATCGCGCCCCCGCAGCGCCGTAGCGCTCGCTGTTCGGCTTGGAACCGCTCACCGCATAGAACAAGATGTAGAGATAGCAGAGAGCAGCAATGATCAGCGCCCAGTGAATACCTTGTCCCCAACTGGTTTCGCCCTGCGTCATCGAAGGGTAGTAGGCGCGGTTGATCATGAGCGCTACCTTCCCGACTACGTAGGGAATAATCGCACCGCCAACGATCGCCATATTGAGAATGCCGGAGCCGTCGCCCGTGAGCGGTCCGAGTTCCGCGATGCCGCTGGTGAAGATGCAAGGGAACATGATCGAGTTAAAGA
>WNFY01005674.1_pt1 | contig 11253 bp, 9 predicted proteins | sample 5400091 | NCBI WGS metagenome assembly WNFY01 (sample SAMN13153364, study PRJNA577476) | soil metagenome | isolation source: 60 cm soil or saprolite under grassland replicate 1 | place: USA:California | collected 2016-06-15
CGCGAAGCAGGTGATCACGCAGCGGATCCGCGAGGCGGAGCGCCAGATCATGTACGACGAGTACGTCGACCGCGTCAGCGAGGTCGTGATGGGAATCGTCCAGCAGGCCGGCGACCGCAACAACGTCCTCGTCGACCTCGGCAAGGTCGAGGCGCTGTTGCCGCGCTCCGAGCAGGTGGACGGCGAGCGTTACGAGCAGGGCTCGCGGATCAAGGCCGTCATCACCGAGGTTCGCTCGGGCACGAAGGGCCCGCAGGTGATCCTCTCGCGCCGCGACCCGGAGTTGATCAAGACGCTGTTCGAGCTCGAGGTGCCGGAGATCGCGGACGGCCTCGTCGACATTCGCGCCGTCGCGCGCGAACCGGGGTATCGCTCGAAGATCGCGGTCGAGTCGCACGCCCAGGGCGTCGACCCGGTCGGCGCCTGCGTCGGCCCGCGCGGCTCGCGCGTCCGCATGGTCGTCTCCGAGCTCCGCGGCGAGAAGATCGACATCATCCCGTGGAACCCGGAGCCGGCCCGGTTTGTCGCCAAGGCGCTGTCGCCCGCGCGCGTGCGCGAGGTCTACCTCGACGACGACGCCCGCGACGCGACGGTTGTCGTGCCCGACGACCAGCTCGCGCTGGCGATCGGCAAGGAGGGCATGAACGCCCGTCTCGCCGCCCGTCTGACCGGCTGGAAGGTCGACATCAAGTCCGACACCGAGTTCGCGACCGAGGAGGCCGAAGCCGCCTATGCGGGCGAGGGCGAGGAGCAGGAGTTCACGGGCCGTTGCTCCGCGATCCTTTCGACCGGCAAGCGCTGCCCGAATGCGGCGCTGCCCGGCTCGAGGTACTGCGGCGTTCCCGCTCACCAGGAGCTCGCGCACAAGGAGGCCGAGCTCCCTGCCGATGCCCCGGCGGACACGCCGCTCGCGACGCAGGAGGAGGTCGAGGAGGCCGAGCCTGTGGGCCGCGTCGAAGAGCCTGCAGGCGACATCGCGATCGCGACCGAGGCTCCGAAGGAGGACCTCGTCAACGACGAAAGCGCTCCCGAGGAGGCCGAGGAGCCGGCGCCCGCGATCCCGGTCGAGACCACCGACGAGGCGCCCGAGCAGCCGGAGACTCCCGTCGACGTGACCGCAGGCGCGGGCCTGGAGACCACGCTCGAAGGCCACGACACGGCCGTCGGCGAAGTGCCCGCGGCACCGACCGAGGGCAAGGAGGAGGCTGAAGACAGCGCCGAGTGAGCGCTCCCGTCAGGACGTGCGCGGGCTGCGGCAGAAAGGCTCCGCAGGCCGAGCTGCTGCGCTTCGTGGCGCACGCGGGCGAGCTCACTCCCTCCGCGAAGGGGCCCGGCCGGGGCGTCTACACCTGCAGGCGCCTGGCCTGTTTCGAGCGGGCAACCGCGCGGCGCGCCTTCAACCGCATCCTGAAAACGTCAGTCCGGGTCGATCCCGGGCTGGCACGGCTCTACACTGACGCGAATGGCTGACCGTCCGAACAGGCCCAACCGACCGATCAGGCCCCGCCAGGGAGCGCCGGCCGGCCGCCGTAAGCGCCGTGTCGTGATCGATACCGGCGCCGCCCGGCCGCGCCAGGACAGCCGGCAAGCGCGCGATCGCCAGGAAGCGCGCCCGAAGACGCCGCGCGAGGTCGTCCAGCCGACCGGTCCGGTCACGGTCGAGTCGGGCGTCACCGTCAAGGACCTCTCGCAGGCGCTCGGCAAGCCGATGCCGGAGATCATCAAGATGCTGATGGTCCTCGGCGCGCCGAAGACAGCGACGCAGTCCCTGGCGGACGAAGAGGTCGAGCTGATCGCCTCCGAGATCGGCCGTGAGATCACGATCAAGCACGCGGCCGACGAGGAGCTCGAGCCGGAGGTCTACGAGGACGACGAGGCCGATCTCGAGGCGCGGCCGCCGGTGGTCACGATCATGGGCCACGTCGACCACGGCAAGACGACGCTGCTCGACGCGATCCGCAAGACGGCCGTCGTCGAAACGGAGGCCGGCGGGATCACGCAGCACATCGGGGCGTACCAGGTGCAGCACGACAGCCGCAAGCTGACCTTCCTCGACACGCCCGGCCACGAGGCGTTCACGGCCATGCGCGCCCGCGGCGCGAAAGTCACCGACATTGCGGTGCTGGTCGTCGCCGCCGATGACGGCGTGATGCCGCAGACGCGAGAGTCGATCTCCCACGCGCGCGCCGCTGAGGTGCCGATCGTGGTCGCCGTCAACAAGATCGACCTGCCGGACGCCAATCCCGACCGGGCGCGCAACGACCTGGCCGCCGAGGGCCTCCAGCCGGAGGAGTGGGGCGGCACGACGCAGTTCTCCGAGGTCTCGGCCAAGCAGGCTCAGGGTCTGGACGATCTGCTCGAGAAGGTGCTGCTCGTGGCAGACGCAGAGCTCGAGCTAACCGCGAACCCGAAGGCAGACGCCTCCGGGCCGATCATCGAGTCGCGGCTCGACGTCGGGCGCGGCCCAGTGGCGACGGTGCTCGTCCACCGCGGGACCTTGCGCGTCGGCGACGCGATCGTGGCCGGCGACGCCTGGGGCAAGGTGCGGGCGCTCTACAACTTCCGCGGCGAGAAGATCAAGGAGGCCCGGCCGGGCGATCCGGTCGAGATTCTCGGCTTCGATCATCCGCCGCCCGCCGGCGAGCAGGCCCGCGTCGTCGAGAACGAGCGCCAGGCGCGAGGCTACGCGCAGGTGCGCGGCGAGCGCCTTCGCCGCGAGCAGCTCGCGCAGCGCCGCGTCGGCGTGTCGCTCGAGTCGCTCTTCGAGCAGATCCAGGAGGGCGCCGTCCAGGACCTGAACCTCGTCCTCAAGGGCGACGTCGTCGGCTCCGTCGAGGCCGCCCTCTCCGAGCTACAGAAGATCCAGCACCCCGAGGTGCGCGTCAACGTGATCCACCAGGGCGTCGGCGGCATCACCGAGAACGACATCATGCTCGCCTCGGCCTCGAACGCGATGGTGGTCGGCTTCAACGTCCGGCCGAACGCCGAGGCTCGGTCGCTCGCCGATCGCGAGGGCGTCGAGATCCGCACCTACCGCGTCATCTACCAGCTCACCGACGACATCGAGCAGGCCCTCGTCGGGATGCTCAAGCCGGTCCGCACCGAAGAGACGACCGGCGAGGTCGAGGTGCGCGCGCTGTTCCGCGTCTCGCGGCTCGGCACGATCGCGGGCTCGTACGTCACGAACGGCACCGTCCGCCGCGGCGCCAGCGTCCGGGTGGTGCGCGACGGGACGGTCATCTACGAGACGCGCATCGCGCAGTTGAAGCGCTTCAAGGACGACGTCCGCGAAGTCGAGGAGGGGTTCGAGTGCGGCATCCTCCTGGACGGCTTCAACGACGTGAAGGAAGGCGACGTGCTCGAGGTCTACGAGACGCGCGAGGTCGAGCGCACCGACCTCGAGACGCCCGCGCCGACCTCTAGCTAACTAGCTAGCGGCTATCTAGCTACTGCTCATGGGCACCACCGGCTACGTCGGCATCCTCTCCGCCGAGCTGCACTTCCCCGAGAACGGCTCACTGAAGGGCAAGCGCAAGGAGCTCCTGTCCGTGAAGGCGCAGCTCCAACGCCGCTTCGGCGCTGCGGTCGCGGAGGTCGACCACCACGAGCTCTGGCAGCGGTCGCGCCTCACGCTCTCGTGCGTCGCGCGCGGCCATCGCGAGCTCGAAGAGCTGCTGGACGGCGCGGAGCGCTACCTCGCCGGGCAGGCGTTCGAGCTCGGCCTCGTCGAGCGCGAGATCGTCACCCTCGACAGCTAGCGGCTAGCTTGAATACCGGTATGAGCGACCGGATGCGACGGGTGAACGAGGCCGTCCGGGAAGTGATCTCGGAAGGCGTCGGCGAGCTCAAGGACCCACGGGTCGGGTTCGTCACTGTCACGGGGGTCGAGACCTCGGCGGACCTCCGCCAGGCAACCGTCTTCGTGAGCGTCCTCGGGACGGAGAGCAAGCGCGAGAAGACGCTCGCCGGCCTCGCTGCGGCACACGGCGTCCTGCAGGCTCGCCTCGCACGCGAGCTCAGGCTGAAGCGGACTCCCCAGCTGACCTTCGAGTACGATCCGACGGTCGAGCGCGGGGTCCGCATGACGCAACTAATCGATGAGCTCGCGCCAACGGACGAGTGACGACCTGAGGGCAGTTGCCGAGGCCCTCCGCTCGCACGACCGGTTCTTCATTGTCACGCACGAGAACCCGGACGGCGACGCGCTCGGCTCGCTGCTCGCGATGAAGCTCGGGCTGGACCGCCTCGGCAAGGACATCGTCACCTTCCTGCCGGGGGAGAGCGGGATTCCGAGCGACCTCTCGCTGCTCCAGCTCGAGGGCCTGCAGCGCGAGCTGCCTGCCGATGCGACCGAGCGGGTGCTGCTCGCGCTCGACTGCGCGAACGCGGCGCGCATGGGCGCGGCGGCCGAGCTGCTGGGCCGCGTGCCGCTGTCGATCGACGTCGACCACCACCACGACAACACCCGCTTCGGAATGATCAATCTCGTCCTCGACCGGGCCTCGTCGACGGGCGAGATCGTCGCCGGGATCCTCGAGGAGCTCGGCGTCGAGCTGACCCGCGAGATCGCGGAGCCGATCTATGTCGCACTGATGACCGACACGGGGCGGTTCGGCTACACGAACACGACTCCGGAGGCGCACGATCTGGCGGCAAAGCTGTTGCGGGCGGGAGTCGACCCGCGGCGGGTCTTCCAGGAGATCTACGAGCGCGTCGCGCTCGCGCATCTGAAGCTCGTCGGCCGCGCCGAGGAGCGCGCGGCGGTCTACGAGGGCGGCCGGCTGATCATCTCGTACCTGCTGCGGAGCGACTTCGAGGACTTCGGCGTGGGGGAGGAGTACGCGGAAGGGATCATCGACCGTCTGCGCGCCGTCGACGGGACGGAGATGGCAGGGATGATCCGCGAGCCGCCCGAGCCGCCGGGTTCGCCGCGGCGGGTCTCGCTGCGCGCCTCGCACGACGAGATCGACGTCTCGGCGATCGCGCGGAAGCGGGGCGGGGGAGGGCACCGCCAGGCGGCGGGCTTCTCGAGCGACGAGTCGATCGACGCGATCGTCGAGTTCATCCGCAGCGAGTTCGTGCAGGCGACGCGTGCCGCCGCGCGCCCTTAGTCCCAGCGGCCTCTTGCTCGTCGACAAGCCGGAGGGGCCGTCGTCCTTTGCCATGGTCGCGGACGTGCGCCGCCGGACCGGCGCGCGGACGGGGCATGCGGGGACCCTCGATCCGTTTGCCAGCGGATTGCTGCTCATGTTGTCCGGCGCGGCAACTAAGCTGGCCTCATGCTTCGTTGGGCTGGACAAGCGTTACGCGACGGACGTGGACCTGCGTGCCGTGACCGATACTGGCGATCGCGAGGGTGGGGTGGTGGAGCGTCACGATGCTCCGAGCCCGGACGAGCTCGAGCGCCGGCTCGCGGGCCTCCGCGGCGAGATCGAGCTGCCGGTTCCTGCCGCCTCGGCGGTCAAGATCGGCGGTGAGCGCGCCTACCGGCTGCACCGGCGGGGCGAGGCGGTCGAGATGCCTCTCCGGCGCTCCCGCGTGGACACGCTCGACGTCATTTCCTATAGCGACGGGATCGTTCGGCTCGACCTGCGCGTCAGCTCGGGGACCTACGTGCGGGCGATCGCCGCGGCGCTCGGTGGGCACTGCGCGACGCTCCGACGCACCGAGGTGGGGCCATTCCGGGTCGAGGAGGCCGATCCGGAGCGGATCATCCCGCCGGACGAGGCGCTCGGACGGATCGGGCTCGACGCGGCGGGATCAGGCGAGGCCCGGTGAAGGTCGCGCACGACGTCGGCGAGTTGCGCAGGCAGGCTCGGGCGGTCGCGATCGGAACCTTCGACGGCGTCCACCTCGGCCACCGGCGGGTGCTCGAGGCTGCGGTTGCCGCCGGGCTGACGCCGACCGTGGTCACGTTCGACCCGCATCCGCGGATCGCGTTCGGCTACGAGGTCGAGCTGCTGACGGCGCTGCGCCGGCGCTTGGAGCTGATCGGCGAGGCCGGAATCGAGGAGACGCTGGTGGTCGAGTTCGATCTCGACCTGGGGCGGCTCGAGCCGGAGGTGTTCGCCGAGCGCGTGCTGCGGCCGATCGGTACGGAGGTCGTGGTCGCGGGCGCCGACTTCCGCTTTGGCCGCGGACGCGCGGGCGACCTGGAGCTGCTCGGACGGCTGGGCTTCGACGCTCGCACGGTGCCGCTCGTCGAAAGCGTCTCCTCGAGCAGGATCCGCGACCTTCTGCGCGCGGGCGAGATCGAGCGGGCCGCGAAGCTCCTCGGCCGGCCACCCGAGGTCGAGGGGACGGTCGTTGCGGGCGACGCGCGCGGCGGGACGCTGGGCTTTCCGACGGCGAACCTGCGCCTCGAGCCGGAGCTACTCGTGCCCGGGTACGGGATCTACGCGGGCGCCGCCGACGGCCACCGAGCGGCAATCTCGATCGGCACGAACCCGCACTACGGCGGCGAGGAGCGTCGCGTCGAGGCGCACCTGCTCGACTTCGAGGGCGACCTCTACGGCCGGAGGCTGGTTCTCCAGCTCTGGCGCCCCCTGCGCGAGGAGCAGTCGTTCGCGAGCGAGGCTGAGCTAGTCGCTCAGATCGCGCGGGACGTGGAGGCGACACGCGGAGCAACGCCGCCGACGTAGGCACCGAAACCTGTCGAATTCGATCGGATCGGAACACCGCAAGTTTCCGGAAATTGCGGAATCTCCTAGGTATGGGAGAGAGGACGGACGCAGCGGTGAGGCTTCACGTCATCGAAACCGTGGGCTGCCTGGCTTGCGGCGCCGTCTACGCGAAGCCGCGCCTCGGCGGCACGGCCGCCACCAACCCGGGCTGCCCGAGGTGCGGGTATCTGGGCTGGTCGTCGCTCAACCCGGTGCCAGAGCCTGCGCCCCACCACTTCTACGCGGATCCCCGGCAGAACCGGCTCGCCCCACCACGCTGACGCCGCCGAAATAGTGGTGCAGCGACGGCCAGGCGCGGACCTCGTAGCCTGCCTCCTCGAGAGCGGCCGATACCTCCGGCTCGAACCCGGGCTCCAGGTGGACGACCCCCGCTGCCGGGTGTAGCCGCGGTTTCGTGACTGCAGCCTCCGGCTCGAGCCTCTCGTCGAGGATCCCGGCGACGACCTGGACGAAGGCCCCGCGCAGCCGCGTTCCTCCTGCCGCACCCGCCGCGAGGACAAGACCCTCGCCATCGAATGCCACGCTTGGGGCCATCATGCTTTCCATCCGCTCGCCGGGCTCGAGGCGGCCGCGGATCAGGTCGGTCTCGCCCAGCATGCTGTTGAGGTGGAGGTCCAAGGCCGGCACGAAGTCGCCGGAGCCGAGCCCGAGGCTGGTCGTCAGCACGCACGCGTTCCCCTCCGGATCGGCGACGGTCAAGTTGGTGGTGTGGCCCGCGACGGCAGTGCCGTCGAGCGTTCGCGTGAGCGCGAGGGCGCGCTCGGCCGGCGCGAGCCCGCGCAAGAGCGGCACCCTGGAGATGGCCGTGGGGACGCCCGAGAGCCCTTCGCGGGTGAGGATGCGCGTCCCGGCATACGCGACCTCGACGGGCTCGGACCAGGTTGCTTCGTACCGGCGCAGGTCATCCGGGGTCACGAGCCCGCCTCGCTCGTCCATCAGCTCAAGCAGCGCCGAGGCGAGCGCGCCCTCATACAGGCTGCGCGGCCCTTCCTCCGCGACGAGCTCGAGTGCGCGCACGAGCCCCGGCTGCTCGAGCCGGCCGCCGGCCCCGAGGAGCTCACCCCCCGGCGAGTAGATCCTTGCGCCCTCGTTCATCGTCATCACGGGCGCGAGCATCGCGAGGCAGGACGCGTGCGCCGGGGGAAAGTCGACGCCTTCGCGGGCCAGCCGCAGAGCCGGCTCGACGAGCCGCGGCCACGGCAGCCGCCCGTGCTCGGCATGAAGCACACCGAGCCCGGCCGGGAGCCCCGGGACGCCGCAGGACGCGATCCCGACCGCGTAGTGGACGAGCTCCGTCCCGAACGGGATCTCGAGCTCCAGCAGCTCGACGTCTCTGCGCTTTCCGCCGAGACCCGGGACCGCCACGAAGCAATCGAGATTGCGCGCCTGCCCGGTCGAGACATCGAAGTAGATCCCGTGCCCACCGCCCAGTAGCCCGGTCATCACGGTTTCCGCAACGCATGAGGCGAGGGAAGCAGCGACGGCCGCGTCGGCGGCGGAGCCGCCCTCGGAGAGCACTTCGATCCCGGCCTCGACCGTGGCCGGATGCCCAGCTGCGACCGCCGCTTGCACCGTGGACAGATCGTGACGCTTCCGGCGCACTCGCGTCACCCACCCGCGCGCAATTCCTCGTTACGCTCGCAGTGGGGAGGAGGCTGGCGGCCACCAGGCCCCGTCGCCGTCGCGGAACGAGGCGAAAAGCCGCGAGTTGCTACCCTTCCGCCGTACCGCAGTCTCGGCCGTACGCGGGTGCTTCCTCGCGGCGCGCTTGGACTGCGGAGTCACGTTAGAAGGAGGCAGTTTGACCCTCACCAAGGAAGCGAAGCAGGGCATCGTCGGCAAGCACGGCCGCAGCGAGCAGGACACCGGCTCGGCCCAGGTGCAGATCGCGCTCCTGACTGCACGCGTCAACGAGCTCACCGAGCATCTCCGCGAGCACCCGAAGGACCACTACTCGCGCCGGGGGCTGCTCAAGCTCGTCGGCCGGCGCCGCCGCCTGCTGCAGTACCTGCAGAAGCGCGACCTCGAGGGGTACCGGAACTTGATCCAGGAGCTCGGCCTGAGGAGGTAGGCCGGACGCCCACAAACCCGCGGAGGGTGGAAGTTTGAGTGAGCTGTGCCTTGAGCCGATAGGCAGCTGACTCAAACCTCCACTCTCCACAAGAAGTGGAGGCATGAACCATGGCAGTAACGACTGAGGCCCGGACCGCGACGGTGTCCGTCACCGTCGGCGACCAGGAGCTGACTTTCGAGACCGGCAAGCTCGCCAAGCAGGCGGACGGAGCAGTTGTCGTCCGCGCGGGCGAGACGATGGTGCTCGCGACCGCGACGGGCAAGATGGAGGCGCGCGAAGGCGCGGACTTCTTCCCGCTCACCGTCGACGTCGAGGAGCGGATGTACGCCGCCGGGAAGATCCCGGGCGGCTTCTTCAAGCGCGAGGGCCGTCCCACGGAGCGGGCGATCCTGACCGCGCGGATGATCGATCGCCCGATCCGGCCGCTCTGGCCGAAGGGCTTCCGCAACGAGGTGCACGTCGTCTGCACGACGCTCTCGGCTGACCTCGTCACGGCGCACGACATCCTCTGCATCAACGGCGCCTCGGCGGCACTGATGGTTTCGCCGCTGCCGTTTCTCGGCCCGGTCGGCGCGGTCCGCATCGGCCTGGTCGACGGCGAGCTCGTCGTCAACCCGACCCTGCCGACGATCGAGGCGGACGAGAGCACGCTCGACCTCATCGTCGTGGGCACCAAGGACGCGCTGACGATGGTCGAGGCCGGAGCTGAGGAGGTGCCCGAGGAGACGATCCTCGAGGCCTTCGAGCTCGCCCACGCCGAGATCGTGAAGATCTGCGACGCGCAGGAGGACCTGCGCCGCCAGGCCGGCAAGGAGCGCTGGCTCGACGCCGAGCTCACCGAGCAGCTGGAGAGCGAGCACGGCGCTAGCTTCCAGGAGCGGATCGCGAGGGAGGGTCTCCGCGAGACGGGCGCGCTCGTCGAGGAGCTCGTCGCCGAGCTCTCTCCGCCGATCACGATGGACTCGACCGAGGAAGACATCCGCCGGCAGATCCAGGTGCGCGCGAGCCTGGCGCTGATCGTCGAGCGGCAGCGCCTCGAGGCCACGCTCGGCCCGGTGCGCGAGCAGTTCGAGGACGACCTACGGGCGCTGACCGACGCCGAGCAGGACTCGAAGGAGCTCAAGTCGGCGAAGCGGAACCTGCTCTTCGAGCGGATCGAGGAGGAGGTCCAACTGCCGTTCCCGGTCGGCCCGACCCCGGCCGACGAGGACGCGCCGGCCGTCAAGGACTCGACGACGCGCCAGTTCGTCAAGCGAGCGGCCGAAGCGATCTACAAGGAGCTCGTTCGCCGCAAGATCGCGGTCGACAAGCGCCGTCCCGACGGACGCGGCGCCGAGGAGATCCGACCGGTCACGTGCGAGGTCTCGGTGAGCCCACGCACGCACGGCTCGGCGCTCTTCACGCGCGGGCAGACGCAGATCATGTCGCTGCTCACGCTCGGCACCGCGAAGGAGGGACAGCGGATCGACGACCTCTCGCTCGAGTCCGAGCGCCGCTATATGCATCACTACAACTTCCCGCCCTATTCGGTCGGAGAGACGGGCTTCATGCGAGGCCCGAAGCGGCGCGACATCGGCCACGGCGCGCTCGCACAGCGGGCGCTCGAGCCGGTGATCCCGAGCCTGGAGGACTTCCCGTACACGATCCGGATCGTCTCCGAGACGCTGGAGTCGAACGGCTCGTCGTCGATGGGGTCGGTCTGCGGCTCGACGCTCGCGCTCCAGGATGCGGGCGTGCCGATCAAGGCGCCCGTGGGCGGGATCGCGATGGGCCTCGTCAAGGAGGGCGACGATTACGTGATCCTGACCGACATCCAGGGTGCCGAGGACCACCTCGGCGACATGGACTTCAAGGTCGCCGGGACGCGCGAGGGCATCACCGCTCTCCAGATGGACATCAAGATCACCGGCGTCACGCAGGAGATCATGAGCAACGCGCTCGAACAGGCGAAGCGGGCGCGCGAGTCCATCCTGGACAAGATGGCCGACGTGATGCCGGAGAGCCGTACGGAGCTCCCGTCGCACGCCCCCCGCATCTCGACGGTCAAGATCGATCCGGAGAAGATCGGGATGGTGATCGGCAAGGGCGGCGAGACGATCCGCGGGCTCGAGGCCGACTACGAGGTCCAGATCGACATCGAGGAGGACGGAACGATCCTGATCTACGCGACCGAGGGCGACAAGGCCGCCGCCGCGATCGCCGCGATCGAGGGTCTGACGAAGGAGCCCGAGGTCGGCGACACCTACACCGGAAGGGTCGTGAAGACGACCCAGTTCGGCGCGTTCGTCGAGCTCAAGAAGGGTACCGACGGCCTGCTCCACGTCTCGAACGTCGGCCCCGGCCGGGTCGGCCACATCGAGGACGTGATCGCACGCGGGGACGTGCTCGACGTGATCGTCCAGGAGGTGGACAAGGACCGCGGCCGGATCGGCCTCAAGCTGATCGCGAAGCACGAGAACGGCTCGCTCGTCCAGCCCGAGGAGCTGATCGAGCGCG
>WNFY01006775.1_pt1 | contig 11252 bp, 9 predicted proteins | sample 5400091 | NCBI WGS metagenome assembly WNFY01 (sample SAMN13153364, study PRJNA577476) | soil metagenome | isolation source: 60 cm soil or saprolite under grassland replicate 1 | place: USA:California | collected 2016-06-15
AGATATCGTTGCCCACATAACCGGGTGGCGACGGCGCACGGTAAATCGCTTCCGGGCGGCCCTCGATCCCTCGACGGACATGATAGCACTCTGGCCAGCGGAATTGCATGAGGACGACGAGGTTGACGAGATTAACGCATGGATATACAAGGCCAACCGGGATCGCCCCCTGGCCGACGTCCTCAACGATTCACACGAGGTTTTCCAACAACTGGCCGCCGCCGTCGACGCCTTGAGCGATGAGCAGCTCAACGATCCCCAACGCCTGCCCTGGTTTGAGGGTGAGCGGCTCACCGGGGCCTTCCTCTTCGGCCACTTCCACGAAGAGCACGAGCCCGACATGCGAGCGTGGCTGGCAAGGGTCAAGCAGGCTGGATAAAAGAGGGAGCAATTACCTACGAACAAAACGGTTTGTCAAGCTCTCGATGAGGACGCAATTACAAATTCAGTGAAAAGTATCCGGATGGGAAACAGTTTTTCCAGGCATCGAAACGTCAAGTTCCATCCTTCAGTGTAAATTCCCACCCTTCAGTGCAAAATCAGTCCACCCTTCAGTTAATTTACCATTCATAGAATGAGGGCTCATTTGCTTTTGACTTGTTCAGCCCCACAGCTTCCAGCATGAGTGCTTTTAACGCGGCTTCATTGATGGTATCACCTACGTGAAAGTCGATAGCACGAGCCGTCTTGCTCGTCTTCGCGCGTGTTAAAGAGCTTGTGCGGATCTTTCATCTGAGCACCCTTGGGGAATGTCAACCTTACGGCGTTCTTCAGGGTATCGCAAAAGCAGAGTATTCCATCATGAGACCACATGGGGACTCCCTCGGGCTGCTGCCGGGCTTTTTCCACTTCACTTCTTCAACGAAGGCAGGGTCAGCTTGCTTGATCAAAGCGCGCAGCCGTGACAACATCTCACCCCGCCAATCATCATACTTTTTGAGTATGGCATTTATCTGCTGAGCAGCAGACTTGTCTTCCATATGAATCTCTTTCTCTTCTGGTTGCTCCAGCATTCTATCATTGCCATCTTTACTTGTGGTTTGAAAGATAACCTGGCTCATGGGGTTGGCAATCCGCCCAGGTGCAGGCAAAGGACGGAAGAATGGGACCGTAAAGGCTCTGATGCCCTCCTGCTACACTGGACGCCAGGAGGGCATCAGAACCAATTTACAAGGTATCGATGGAAGAAGTCAGATGGAGAGCGCTTTTCCTTGCCTTGTTCACGCCAATGCTCACGATTGAGGGCCAGATCTGCTCACTTCGTAAGTCATTTACCAGCACTGCTTCAGGCAGGCCGTTTTAGTGGGACCACTCACATTGAGCCAGGCTGGGGCAACCGAGTAAAGCAGTGAGGTGGTGCTGAACCTGCTACGAGAGACCTCTGAAACAAGACTGTCTGTGTGTTACAACCAGGTCTTCTTGTATTTCCCCACAAAGTATACGTCGTATATGGTGCTCTGTCAAGTATTTATACTATCTCATCAACTATTTATACGAAACAAAATATATTTTTCTATTGGAAATGCGCTTTACAAGAGGCTTTATACTCATCCATCAGTCAGTGGAGTTATACCCCAACTGCTCTTTCCTCCGAAAACTTGATTTAAGACTCCATGGAAAGCAAGCCAAGGCACATCCGACATACAAATTTGGAGTTGCTCAAAAACTTATCTCAAAACTCGTGACAAGTGAAACCAAATTTGCAATTAACTCGTGTCAGTAATACCAGTTAGTAATTGGAGTTAATCACAGCACCTCTGTTTGTAGGAGGTATACAGCGTGACCCGTCAACCACATAAACGACCACCTACAATGTCCGACATCGCCCGCCTAGCAGAAGTTTCCCGGACGACTGTTTCTTTTGTGCTCAATAATCACACATCTTCCGCCAGCATTCCTGCCGAAACAAAAGAGCGCGTCCTAGAAGCGGCGAAGCAGCTTTCTTACCGCCCGAATCTAGCTGCATTATCAAATGGGCAAGTGGGCTGTAGAGTTTTTGCTTAAGCATACCGGTGAATCTCTTCCGCCGGTTCAGTATACCCTTGACTGTCCTTATATCGAACGACAGTCGGTCTAACTGTTCAACGGTATTTTTTAAGGAGGTATACCCAATGAAATAACTTGCCCGGGAGCGACCAGGGGTCACCTGAGGTATCAACGGCGCTCTTCTACCACGCACTTCGTACTTTATACATGATCCAGGGGTTCCTCAACATTTAGTATCTGTAGTTCCTTTTGCATTTTTTTCAGGAGCTGCTGGAGTTCCTTCTGGCAAATCCTCTACCCGACCTGAACGAGCTGTATACCCTATTTGGTATTTCAAGAAGGAAAAATGTGAAACTCAAATTCGGCTATTGGACGCTACCAGGGGAAGATTTACTCGCTGGGCCAGTTTGACGTCGCCTTGACTCTGAAGATATGCGAAATGGCTCTATTTCTGCGCAGATGCGCTACAGACACATAACTTCAGCCATAGAAGAACTGGTGGCCTGGCACCCGGTTTTGCAGGGTTTCCATAAAGACATGCATGTCAAACCGAAGTGAGAGCGATTGCGAGGTGTACGATGGATCCACGGATCCTGCTTGCAGAAAAAGTTGCGGTATCAGCAGGTATTGGCCTGCTGATTGGTCTTGAACGTGAATGGAGGCACAAGGAAGTAGGAGTGAGAAGTTTTACCATTGTTGCACTCCTGGGGACCCTCGCCTGGCTGGTTTCACCAACGTTCGCATTGGTGGAAGTAGGTGTGGTGGGAGTGATCATCGTCCTGGCCAATGTCTACTTATTATTGAACAAGCAACCGATGGAAATTACGACCGCGCTGGCTCTAGCTGTCACGAATGTGTTAGGGGTCTTGATCGGCGGCGGGTTCTTTTTTCTGGCGCTCGCGTGCGCAATCGTGGTGACGACGCTACTTTCCTGGAAGACCGAACTGATTGAGTTCACCAGTAGGCTGACGGTGGCCGAGATTCGCGGCACCCTTCTCATGGCTTTTATCGCTGCGGTCATCTATCCTCTGCTCCCGCAAAGCGCCATTGATCCCTGGCGGCTGATCATCCCGCGCTCCATCTGGTTCACGGTTATTGTGGTGTCAGGTTTAAGCTTTATCAATTATGTGTTGTTGCGCCAATACGGTATAAAAGGGATGCGCTATAGTGCCATTCTGGGGGGGTTGGTCAACAGCGCCGCCGTGTCTATTTTGTTGGGACAACAACTCAAAGGCAATCCAGACGCTGCCGAAACGGTTCCATCGAACTTTCTGCTCGCGGATCTCGCCATGATCTTCCGCAATGGCGCACTCGTTGCGATCTTTTCATGGGGTGCAGGACCGGAAGCGACTATCGCGACGCTGTTGGTCTTAGGCCCAATGTTGCTGATTGCAGCTCTCCTGGCACTTTTTAGTCTGCTTCGTGCTGCCAAGAAAAACGAGCAAACGTCCCAGTCTATCGATTTACGGTCTCCACTGGACCTCCGCTCCGTCCTCCGCTTTGGCCTGTTATTTTTGTCGTTAACCGTCTTGAGCGGGTTAGGAGAGCTCTTATTCGGGGCGGTCGGCTTCCTGCTGGTCGTGGTGGTAGGGGCTTTAGCCAGCGCAGCTTCCTCGGCAGTCCTGGTGGGTACACACGTACTCAGGCAGCAGATTTCTCCTGGCACCGCAGTGTTGGCCCTCTTCCTGGCTACCGTGGTAGGTCTGGTTGAGAATGTGGTGATTGTGTATTCGGTCTCGCGCAACCGGGCAGTAGGCGTGCGACTCTCGCTGTTCACGCTCCCAATCGTCCTTGCTGGAGGTCTAGCGCTGGCACTGACTCTGATTTCTGGGTGGTAGATGCGTATGGGGTCACCAGAACAAATGACAAGTTCGACAATTCGAAAGGAGAAACACAATGCAACTTGCCTGGAAGGTTGAGGAAGGTAGCAAAGTCAGGTTGAAGGATTACGATCCAGCCTTTGTTGATAAGTATACTGATCGCGCATTGGCATCAGCAGAGTTAGAAAAGCTCAGTGAAGAACTCGGCGAGTTACAGCAGTTGTTGGCGGCGGCGCAGCATCACAGCCTGCTCATCGTCCTGCAGGGGATGGATACGAGCGGCAAAGATGGCACGATACGCCAAGTCATGGCACACGTTAATCCACTAGGATGCGAGGTGCGTTCGTTTAAGGGACCTTCGTCCAGGGAACAGGTGCATGATTTCCTCTGGCGGATCCATCGGGTCGTTCCCGGCAGAGGCATGATCAGCATTTTCAATCGTTCCCATTATGAGGATGTGCTGGTGGTGCGCGTGCATGACCTGGTGCCAGAAACGGTATGGCGGCAACGGTATGCAGCCATTAACAACTTTGAACACCTGCTGTCCCAGAATGACATGATTATTCTGAAGTTCTATTTGCATATTAGCTACGAGGAGCAGGAAAAACGCTTACTGGCTCGTCAGGAGGAGAGGACCAAAGCCTGGAAACTCTCGTCAGCCGATTGGGCCGAGCGCAAGTACTGGAACGAGTATCAACAAGCCTATGGGGATGCGCTTTCCAGGTGCAGCACGGATGAAGCGCCCTGGTATATTGTGCCAGCGAATCGTAAATGGTATCGCAATTTGCTCGTAGCACGCACACTCGTTTCTACCTTGCGTCCCTATAAGAAGGAGTGGCAAGCCAAATTAGTGAAGAGGGGAGAGCAGGAACGTGCGCGTATAGAGAAGGTGCAGCAGGTGGGAGATCATCCCGTTGAAGCAAGCACGACACTACATAGCTAAGCGTCACTAGCTACATCATGGCACTTTCGGTTTGAGAAGGAGTGGTTGGAAACGTACAGCAAGATAACAAGCTAGCCGCCTACTTGACACAGCAAGCATAGGTAGGCCGACTGAAGCCCATCCGGGCCAGGCGGCACAAGAAGACGACATCGAGAAAGGAGAAAGATGATGCAAGTTGCATGGAAAGTTGAAGCAGGGAGCAACGTGAAGTTGCAGGACTATGATCCCAGTTATGTTGATGAGCATACGGATCCCGCATTGGCAAGGGCAGAACTGGAACAACTCGGCAAGGAACTGGGTGAGTTACAAGAGTTGTTGGCAGCGGCCCACCATCAGAGCTTACTCGTCGTGTTGCAGGGGATGGATACCAGTGGCAAGGCTGATACGATTTTCCAGGTCCTCTCCCGAGTCAATCCGCAGGGATGCGAGGTGCGTTCGTTTAAAGTCCCTACATCTCGGGAACTGGATCATGATTTCCTCTGGCGTGTCCATCGGGTCACTCCTGGCAGAGGGGTCTTCGGCATTTTCAATCGTTCACATTATGAGGACGTGCTGGTCGTGCGCGTGCATAACCTGGTGCCACAAGAAGCCTGGAGTCGTCGCTACACAGCCATTAACGACTTTGAGCGCTTGCTGACTCAGCATGATATGATTATTCTGAAGCTCTACTTGCATATGAGCAAAGACGAGCAGGAAAGGCGCCTGCTTGCCCAACAGAAGAATCAAACGGATGCATGGAAGGTCACGACTGCTGATTGGGCCGAGCGGACATATTGGGACGAGTATCAAGAGGCCTATGAGGAGGCGCTCTCCAAGTGCAGTACGGATGAAGCGCCCTGGTATATCGTGCCTGCTAATCAGAAGTGGTATCGCAATGTGCTCGTGGCACGCACACTCGTTTCTACCTTGCGTCAGTACAAGGATGAATGGGAGACGCAATTAGTGGAGCGTGGTGAGCGGGAGCTTGCGCTTCTCGCGCAGCTCGGACATCTCGCGCAGACTGGAACTCGTGAGCATAAACGTACCAAGAAAGCTGAGAAAGCTCAGGATGCTACTTAGAGCTTATCCCAATATGTAAATGTTAAAATTCCGTGAGGTAATTTTAACATTTACACTTGGAGGTGAAATCTGCTACGAGGATACTTCCGTAAAGGTTCGATACTCCAAGGGATGATCTTCCACCATGATCGCCAATCGTTTCTCTTGTGGGTTCAGTGATGGGCCTTTTGGCACTGCCCAGTTTTTTAAGACGCCATCGAGTTCCAGCCGAAAATCGTAATGAAGGCGAGAAGCCTGGTGCTTTTGCACCACAAAGACGAGAGAGTCTTGCGTTCTCTTCATCTCCTTTTCTGATCCTGGCTCTTCGGATAATTTCTGCCTCATTTCAATGCCTCAGGGTTCATATTTTACACCTGGCTCCTGCCCATTGGGAATGGATCGATGATACTCGGAAAGGTCTTCTCTCACCTGCTCCTTGATAAGCTGAAAAGCTATGCGATGTGCTGATCTGTGTGGAGGACTGGTGCGAAGAGATCGCCCAGTCGCTCGACGCGCTCGAGGACCACCTTGGGAGTCAGATCTGCGGGGTGCATATCCCCGGCACCCAGTTCTTCCCAGGTAAGCGGCGTAGAGACTGTCGGGTGAGGAATACTGGCACGCAGGGTGTAGGGGGCTGCTGTGTTGCGACCGACGCTGTTCTGGCCATAGTCAATCGTCACACGACCTCCCTGATGCGTCGGACCATGAGCGAGGGAAATCAGATCTGGAGAGATGGTAGCAAGCTGCTGTCCTATCGCTTTGACCCAGGTGCGGACGCGCTCGAAGGTATACCCAGCTCCTAGCGGCACGTAGATATGCAGCCCGTGTCCACCACTGGTCTTCGGATATCCCCTTACTCCTGCTTGCTCGAGCTTGTCGTGGAGCCGCAGCGCAGCCTCTCGAACGTCATGGAAAGATGTCGTATCGCCGGGATCCAGGTCAAAGATGGCCTGGTCGGGCTCAGTGAGGTCCGGAACATGTGAACTCCACAGGTGGAATTCGATGGCCCCCTGGTTGGCGAACCAGATCAGGCCGGCTGCGTTGTCGATCAGAGGCAAAGGAATCAGGTGCGTGGCCGTCTTAGGATGATACTTGACTCTCCTGAGCCAGTCGGGAGCAGCCTCAGGGCAATCCCGCAGATAGTACGAGACTCCATCTACCCCTTGGGGGAACACGCGCAGCGTCACCGGACGGTCTTTGAAATAGGGGAGCGCGACAGAAGCGATCTGTTGGTAATAGCGCAGCATATCGCCTTTGGTGAACTCCACTTGCGGCCAGTAGCGTTTCTCAAGGTGCGAGACCTGGACTGCCTGGCTTCCTAGTTGCCACCTTTCAGAGGAGGCTTTCATCTGAATGTATTTCTCACTCTTTGTCTGCTGTTGCCGTTTGCACAGTGCTCATTGTTTTGAGAGAGCTCTACGAGGCAAGATTGCCTTGTTCACATGGTATATGGTATCATCGGCCCTGTCAATGATTCATGTTTGTGGTATAGGGATGTGGAGGTGGCAGCGGTTAAACTGCGTCAGGTAGTATTCCTTTCGTTACTAAAGTCAATGAGCTTGATTTCTCACCATGGAGCTCTGTGTCCGTGATGATGTCATAGCAGTATTTTGCACGCTATACTATTACTATATGCCGGATGCGCCAGTTGCCAATACGCATCTCCAGTTCAGGAAGTTTGAGGCTTTTTGAAAATAGATGCGCCTCAGAAGCACCGCACCAGGCCATCAAGCAACTCGCCGACAAGAAAGAGGAACGCCCTTTGGAATTTGCACGCCTTGCGCACGCCTTCGAAAAACTGGAACAAACCAGCTCCCGGCTGGCTTTGATTGCGATCTTAGCGGAGCTGTTTCGCTCGATCGACAGTCCAGATGACATAGCAAAAGTCTGCTACCTTGTTCAAGGAAGGGTGGCGCCGTTCTTTGAAGCCCTTGAGATCGGGATGGCGGAGAAAACCGTGGCCCGATCCATTGCCATCTCCTATCACAGCACTGTGGAGCATGTTGTAACGCTGTATACTGCGCTTGGTGACCTTGGGCTGGTTGCAGAGCAGCTCAGTAAAGAAGCGGGAATTGTCCCTCAAGTCTTACATATAGATGAAGTGTTTCAGGGTTTGAAAACCATGGCGCAGACAGCAGGGAAGGGAACGGTCGAAAAACGGATTGCGTTGCTCGCTAGTTTGCTCAAGCAAGTTGACAGTGTATCTGCAAAATATGTCGTAAGAATTGCTGTGGGAAACCTGCGGCTGGGCATTGGCGACGCGACCATGCTGGACGCGCTGGCGACGGCAAAATTTCACGATACACACAAGCGCAAAGTTTTGGAAGGGGCCTATAATAAAACGTCCGATCTCGGACTCATCGCCCGAACGTTATGGCAGCATCCCAGGCAGGAAGATGCTTTACACGCGGTTGCATGCTTAGATATCCAGGTGGGGAAACCGATCCGCTCGCAACTCGCGGAACGCTTACCCGATGCCGAAACTATCATCAAGAAAATGGGCGTGGTGGATGTGCAATATAAATACGATGGCTTTCGCACGCAGATCCATAAAGATGGGCGGCAGGTTTCCATCTTCTCGCGCAACCTGGAAAACATGTCACAGATGTTCCCGGAAATTCTTGAAGGCACCCCCAAGCAGGTACAAGCCGACAGTGTCATTCTGGATGCAGAAGCCCTGGCGTATAACCCAGCATCGGAAGAATTCCTGCCCTTTCAGGAAACAAGCAGACGACGACGAAAAAAAGACATCGAAGCACTGGCTCAAGAAATGCCGCTCAAAGCCTTTGTGTTCGACATCTTGTACAAAGACGGCGCGTCGCTCCTTGAGAAACCTCTGGTGGAACGCATGAAGATTCTCGAAGAAACCATTCAACCTGATGACATTCTCATGCTCACCAGCAATCATATGGTCAGGGATGCCAAAACGCTCTCGCTCCTCTTCGAAGAAGCCATCAGCAAGGGATTGGAAGGTGTGGTGGTGAAAAAGCTGGACAGCCCCTACGAAGCAGGCGCGAGAAATTTCAATTGGGTGAAACTCAAGAGACATTCGGCTGGAGCATTACAGGATACCATCGACTGCGTCCTGCTGGGATACATTTTTGGCAGGGGTAAGCGCGCGGCATTAGGGGCGGGCGCACTGCTGGTTGGTGTGTATGATCCAAAGCAGGACCTGTTCGTCACTGTTTCAAAAATCGGCACAGGTTTAACTGATGAGGGATGGCGCAGTATCAAGGAGCGCACCACAGGACTGGTGGTCGACCACAAGCCGGCCCGCGTCTGGTCGCTGATCGAACCGAGCGTGTGGCTCGAGCCGGAAATGGTCATCGAAGTGCTGGCAGATGAAATCACGCGTTCGCCCGTTCATACCGCTGGAAAAGTAGGAGCTGAGCCGGGATATGCGCTGCGATTTCCCAGACTCATCACATTGAGGGAGAAGGATAAAAAGCCCGAGGATGCAACGACCGTGGAGGAGTTACTTGAAATGTACCAAAGTCAAGGCAAGAAGTAGTGAATAGAGTCTCACCACCCACGTACGCAGGCCCACCTCCCGGATCGCCTGAACAGGTAAGAGCCATGCTCGCAGAACTGCGGCACCTGTACCCTGATGCGAGGACTTCGCTCAACTTCTCCACCCCACTTGAATTGCTGGTGGCCACGCAGCTTTCGGCACAAAGTACTGACGAGCGCGTGAATAGGGTCACGGCTGAGCTGTTCAGGAAGTATCGTCGCGTGGAGGATTACGCGACGGTGAGCCAGGAAGAACTGGAACAGGATATTCAATCAACCGGCTTTTACCACAGCAAGGCGAAGAACATACGCGCCGCCGCCCAGCGCATCATGACCAACTACAGCGGCGAAGTGCCACGCACGATGGAGGATCTGGTAACCTTGCCTGGTGTGGGACGCAAAACCGCCAACGTGGTGCTGGGCAACGCTTTTGGCATCGTCGAGGGGATCGTCGTCGATACGCACGTGGGTCGCCTGGCGCGGCGATTTGGCTGGACGACCAGTGAAGAACCGGTACAAGTTGAACAAGATTTGATGCGCATCATACCCCGCAAGGACTGGCTTGATCTCTCACATATGTTGATCTATCATGGACGCGCGATTTGCAGAGCTCGCAAGCCGCTCTGCGCGCAATGCAGGCTGGTACACCTGTGTCCTTCGGCTTTCCGCGTGTCATAATGTGTTTCCATGCGCTCGAGCCATCGTTTCTTCCTGCCATTATAAAAGCAGACGTTTAGCCCACACTGCCGGACATCTCCAACTGGATCAGGCGGTTCAACTCCACCGCGTACTCCATGGGGAGTTCCTTGGTGATCGGCTCAATGAAGCCGTTCACGATCAGCGAATAAGCTTCGGACTCATCCAATCCACGGCTCATCAGGTGTAGGAGTGCATCACAACGCACGCTTGATTTCGTGTGGTGCGCACCGGGATTGACACGGACCAGGCCACGATAGGAAGCACGACCAGTCCCCTTTGAGACCGACTTCGAGAGGATTTGTGAGGTGGTGTGCGGTGCCAGATGCGTGACCTTAGCGCCGGCATCCTGGTGCATCCCATCACTGGCGAAGGCCACTGAGAGAATATCCCCACGCGCGCCCGGCTCCATCAGCAGCACCGCTGGATACTTCATGGTCACCTTCGAGCCCAGGTTTCCATCGACCCATTCCATCGTGGCGTCCCGATAGGCCGCTGCTCGCTTGGTCACGAGATTATACACGTTCTTGGACCAGTTCTGAATGGTCGTGTAGCGCACACGAGCGCCGTTCATGACTTTGATCTCGACCACGGCGCTGTGCAGGCTGTCGCTGGCATAAGTTGGGGCAGTGCATCCCTCCACATAGTGGACGTACGAGCCAGGAGCGGCCACAATCAAGGTGCGCTCGAACTGACCCATGTTCTGGGCATTGATCCGGAAGTAGGCTTGCAAAGGAATTTCCACGCGCACGCCCTCTGGCACATAGACAAAGCTGCCACCGCTCCACACCGCGCTATTGAGCGAGGCGAATTTATTGTCGGAGGGGGGAATAACGGTGCCGAAGTGCTCTTTGATGATGTCGGGATACAGGCGCAATGCCGTGTCCATATCGGTAAAGATCACCCCGAGCTTCTCCAGATCTTCGCGCACTTTGTGATAGACCGCCTCACTCTCGTACTGTGCCGTCACGCCTGCCAGGTACTTCTGCTCAGCCTGCGGAATGCCCAGCCGATCAAAGGTGTCCTTAATGTCTGAGGGAATATCGTTCCAGGTTTTCCCTTGTTCCGCGACTGGCTTGATGTAATAGAAAATGTTGTCGAAGTCAATGCCAGAGAGATCGGCGCCCCAGGTTGGTACCGGACGTTTCTCAAAGAGGTCCAGGCTCTTGAGGCGAAACGTGCGCATCCAAGCGGGTTCGCCCTTCATCTCGGAGATTTGCTCAACGACTTTGCGACTCAGTCCTCTTTCGGACTTAAAC
>WNFY01008527.1_pt1 | contig 11252 bp, 8 predicted proteins | sample 5400091 | NCBI WGS metagenome assembly WNFY01 (sample SAMN13153364, study PRJNA577476) | soil metagenome | isolation source: 60 cm soil or saprolite under grassland replicate 1 | place: USA:California | collected 2016-06-15
ATCCGAAAGAAACGGTCCTCCTCTCCAAGCATTTCGGCGAGGCCGACGCCCGCACGTACAAGGGCTGGGTGAAACGGGGCGGCTACGAGATGCTCGCTCAGGCCCTCACCATGGAGCCCGCCAGAATCATCGACAGCGTGAAGGAATCGGGGCTGCGCGGGCGGGGTGGGGCCGGCTTCCCGACCGGACTCAAGTGGTCCTTCATGCCCAAAGAGAAGACGAAGCCGCACTATCTGTGCGTGAATGCCGACGAATCCGAGCCCGGAACGTTCAAGGACCGTGAGATCATGCGTTGGACGCCGCACGCCTTGCTCGAGGGCGCCGCCATCGCGGCGCACGCGATCCAGGCCGAGGTGGTCTACATCTACATCCGCGGCGAGTTCACCGAGCCCTGGGCGGTCATGGAGCGGGCGCTCGCCGAGGCGACCGCCGCCGGCGCGTTCGGCGCCATCAAGCTCTACCTGCATCGCGGCGCCGGCGCCTACATCTGCGGTGAAGAGACGGCACTGATGAACTCGATCGAGGGCAAGCGCGGCAATCCCCGGATCAAGCCGCCGTTCCCGGCTGCCGCCGGCGTGTTCGGCATGCCGACCACGATCAACAACGTGGAGACGCTCGCCGCCGTGCCGCTCATCCTCAAGAAAGGAGCGGCCTGGTACAAGGGACTGTCGCTCGCGTCCCCCAAGAGCACCGGCACCAAGCTGTTCTCCGTGTGCGGCCACGTGCAGAAGCCCGGCAATTACGAAGTCACGATGGGCTTCCCGCTCAAAGACCTGATCTACGAGCTGTGCGGCGGGATGCCGCCCGGCCGGACTCTCAAGGCGTGCATCCCCGGAGGCTCGTCGGTGCCGATCCTGAACCGCGAGGAGACCGAGAGCTGCCTGCTCGACTACGAGGGCGTGGTCGAGAAGGGCTCGATGCTCGGCTCCGGCGGCGTGATCGTGTTCGATGACTCCACCGACATGGTCTACCAGATCATGCGGCTCGCCCGCTTCTACGCTCACGAGTCGTGCGCCCAGTGCACCCAGTGTCGCGAAGGCACCGCGTGGACCACGAAGATCCTGGAGCGAATTCTGTCGGGGCAGGGGAAGTCGGCCGATCTGGACCTGCTGCTCGATCTCGCCGATAACATGACCGGCAAGACGATCTGCGTCCTGTCGGATTCGTGCGCCGCCCCGGTCGTGTCCGGGATCAAGAAGTTCAAGCAGGAATTCGACGACTATATCGCGGGACGGCGCAAGTCGGTCATGGTCGCCTGATGCCCGACGCGCTCGTCAACCTCACGATCGACGGCGTCCCGGTGAGCGTTCCCAAGGGGACGCTCGTGATCGAGGCCGCCAAGCAGGCGGGCGTGCTCGTGCCGCACTACTGCTATCACCCGGGTCTGGCGGTGGCCGGCGTGTGCCGCATGTGCCTCGTGGACGTCGAGAAGGCCCCCAAGCTGCAGATCGCCTGCGCCACCCAGGTGGCGGAGGGCATGGTCGTGCGCACGCAGTCGCCTCAGGCGAAGAGCGGTCGTATGGGCGTGCTCGAGCTGCTGCTCATCAATCATCCGCTCGACTGTCCCATCTGCGACCAGGCGGGCGAGTGCGAGCTGCAGGATTTCACGTTCCAGGAAGGCCGCCCCGCCACGCGGTACAGCCCCGACTACGCGAAGCGCTTCAACCCGGTCGAGGAGTTCGGCCCTGACGTGCTGTACGTCCCGAACCGCTGCATCCTGTGCACGCGCTGCGTCCGATTCATGGAGGACGTGGCGAAGGAGCCGGTGCTCAACGTCTCGGAGCGCGGCGACCGCGCCTACATCGGGATCCATGCCGAAGGGCGCCTCGATCACCCGTGGGCGGGCAACGTCGTCGATCTGTGTCCGGTTGGCTCCCTCCTCTCCAAGGATTTCCTGCACAAGGCGCGCGCCTGGGAGCTCGACAAGGCGGCCTCCATCTGCACCGGCTGCTCGCAGGGGTGCAACGTCACCCTCGACACGCGCGAGAGTGTCGTCGTGCGCGTGCGCCCGCGGCCGAACCTCGAGGTGAACCGCTATTTCATCTGCGACCACGGGCGCATGAACTACCGCTGGATGAACCGCGGGGACCGCATCGAAGCTCCCCTGGTGCGGCGGGGAGCGGCCGGCGAGCTGCACGCCACCGACTGGGACGAGGCGTTCGACCTCGTGGCGAGCCGGCTGCGCGGGGCGGGCGGCAAGGCGGTCGCCCTGGTTTCCCCCAAGGCTTCGACGGAGGCGCTGTTTTTTGCGCGCGAGCTGTTCCGCGGGCTCGAGTGGAGCGGCGCCTTCCAGGTGGTCATGGGTGAGGAGGCGCCGCTCGTGGGCGTCCCGAACCTCGCGCTCCGCGCGGAGCGGGCGCCCAACGGCCGGGGGGCCGAGCTGCTCGGCTACAGCCGGGACTACGCGGCGACCGTCGCGGCGGCCGAGACGGCCGCGGTCGTGCTGCTGCTCGACGAGCCGGACATCGCGGTCCAGGCGAAGTCCGCGCCGGGAATGGCGCGGCCGGCTTGGTGGGTGTTTTCGGAGCTGGTCGCGACGCTGGGCGGGGGGCAGGGCGGGCACGTCGGCAGCGCCGCCGAGGCGTTCGACCGACTGGCGGCGTCGGTGGACGCGTTTCACGGGCTCTCGTACCCGCAGCTCGGCTTTGCGGGACGAGCGGCGCCCGCCACAGCGGTGCCGGCATGACTTTTTTCCTGGTCAGCTCGATCGTCAAGATCGTCGTGGTCTTCACGGTCATCATGGTGGGCGTGGCGCTGCTCACCCTCGCGGAGCGCCGCATCTGCGCGTGGATGCAGGACCGGCTCGGCCCGAACCGCGTCGGCCCGCAGGGCCTGTTGCAACCCGCGGCGGACGGGCTCAAGAACCTCGTCAAGGAGGAGACCCTTCCCGCCCAGGCCGACAAGGTCCTGTTCATGCTCGCGCCGGCGATGTCTTTCATCCCGGCGCTCTTGACGTTCGCCGTGATCCCGTTCGCGGCCCCGCTCCCTACACCGTGGGGGGATGTGGACATGGTCGTCGCGAACCTGCCGGTCGGGTTTCTCTACATCCTGGCGTTCGGCTCGCTCGGCGTGTACGGCATCGTGCTCGCGGGGTGGTCGTCGAACAACAAGTACTCGCTCTTGGGCGGCCTGCGGGCGAGCGCCCAGATGATCTCCTACGAGATCGCCCTTGGCATGAGCACGGTGGCGGTGCTGCTGCTCGTGGGAAACGTCACGCTGACGGACGTGATCGCCAAGCAATCGCACTCGCTGTTCACCTGGAATGTGTTCCCGCTGTCGCTCGCGTTCTTCATCTTCATCGTCGCGGCGTTCGCGGAGACCAACCGGCTACCGTTCGACCTGCCGGAGGCGGAAGCCGAGCTGATCGCCGGCTACCACACCGAATACAGCGCGATGAAATTCTCGATGTTCTACATCGCGGAATACTCGAACATGGTCACCGCGTCTGCACTCATGACCACGTTGTTCTTCGGTGGCTGGGACGTGCCGTTCACGACCTGGGACAACACCGCCCCGTGGACGCCGCTCAAGACGGTGCTGACGCTCGGCTCGTTCTCGCTGAAGACGATCTGCTTCCTGTTCCTGTTCATTTGGGTCCGCTGGACGCTGCCGCGCTTCCGCTACGATCAGCTGATGGCGCTCGGATGGAAGGTCATGCTGCCCCTCGCGCTCGGCTACGTGACCGTGATCGCGACCGCGATCTGGTTCCTACACGACCAGCTCGGCTGGACGTACGACACCCGGTTCGCGCTGGCGTTGTTCGGGCTGAACCTGCTGCTGGCGGTGCCGCTGTTTTTCGTGCTCGACCGCGGTCACATCATCGCCAGCTCGGTGGCGGCGGAGGAGGCGGGGGGGGCCTGATGGCGATCGGCGTGAAGCTGATGAAGCGGCCCGGGGCCGAGGTGTCCTATCTGCGGGCCACGCTCAAGGGCATGGCGCTGACCTTGAGCCACCTGTGGCGGCCCAAGGTGACGATGCAGTATCCCGAGGAAAAGAGCAGCAAGGACTGGACGCTCTCGCCGCGCTGGCGGGGCACGCACCGCATGCTGACCGACGAGCAGGGACGGGCCAAGTGCGTCGCATGCGGTCTGTGCCCCCAGATCTGCCCCGCCAACTGCATCAAGCTCGTGCCCGGGGAGGACGAGCAGGGCAACCGTTATCCGCTGATCTACGAGATCGATGAGTTCCGCTGCGTGTTCTGCGGCTACTGCCAGGAGGTCTGCCCCGAGGAGGCGATCCACGTGGGCGTGCACTACGAGAACTCGGAGTACTCGCGCGACCGGTTCGTGTACGATCTCGAGCGGCTGTGCGCGCAAACGCACCCCGTCTCGACGCTGTGGGATCCCTCCGACCCGAAGGGCGAGTAAGCGGTGGACGGGACGCTGATCATCTTCTGGGCGTTCGCCGGACTGGCCGTGGTGAGCGCCCTGTCCTGCATCACCCGGCGGAGTCCCGTGGCCAGCGCGCTGTGGCTGGTCGTGACGCTGTTCTCGCTCGCGGCGCTGTTCGTCCTGCTCGATGCGCAGTTCATCGCCGTGCTCCAGGTACTGGTCTACGCCGGCGCCATCATGGTGCTGTTCCTGTTCGTGATCATGCTGCTCAATCTCGGCCGGCCGGGACCCACCGACCTGAAGGGCCCGGCGGGCCTCGGCGTGGGCGTGCTGCTCGCGGGGCTCCTCCTCGTGCAGCTGCTCGGGCTGCGCCAGGCGGCGCCGCCGCCGGGGCTGGCGCTCGTGCCCGGGGCGGTGGCGCGCGCCGCGGCGGAGCAGGGTATGGTTCCGGCCGTGGCGCGACCGTTGTTCGGCGCCTATCTCGTCCCCTTCGAGATCACCAGCATCCTGTTGCTCGCCGCGATCGTCGGCGCCGTCGTGCTCGCCAAGCGGAAGTTGTGATGCTCCTCGGACCGTCGCTGGCCGTGTCGGCCGTGCTGTTCGCGCTGGGCGTCGCCGGCGTGCTGCTGCGGCGCAACGCCATCGTCATCTTCATGTGCGTCGAGTTGATGCTCAACGCCGTGAACCTGACGTTCGTCGCGCTGGCCCAGCAGCTCGGCGTGGCGGGTCAGATCTTCGTCTTCTTCGTCATGGCCGTCGCCGCGGCCGAGGCCGGCGTCGGGCTCGCGATCATGTTGGCCATCTATCGCCACCGGCACACGGTCAACTTGCAGAACATCAACCTGCTCAAAGGCTGATGCCCGCGCCGCCGCTGTCCCTGCTCTGGGTGGTGCCGGCGCTGCCGCTCCTCGGGTTCGTCGTGAACAGCACGCTCGCGCTCACCCGGCCGACGGCGAAGGGCGCGGTCTCCATCGTGGGCGTGGGCACGCTCGTGCTGGCCTTCGCCGCGGCGGCGATCGCGGTAGCCCAACTCGCGCGCTTCCATGCGGCGGCGCCGCTCGTGTTCCGCTATTGGGAGTGGATCCCCGCGGGCGACCTGCAGGTCGCGTTCGCGCTGCAGTTCGACCCGCTCGCGGCCGTGATGATCCTCGTCGTAACGGGGGTCGGCGCGCTGATCCACGTCTTCAGCGTCGGTTACATGCATGAAGACCCAGGGTATGCGCGCTACTTCGCGTACTTGAACCTGTTCGTGTTCTTCATGCTGATCCTGGTCTTGGGAGCGAGCTTCCCGGTGATGTTCGTCGGCTGGGAAGGGGTCGGGCTCTGCTCCTACCTGCTGATCGGCTTCTGGTTCAACGAGCAGATCAACGCCGATGCGGGCAAGAAGGCGTTCATCGTCAACCGGATCGGGGACTTCGGGTTCCTGGTAGCGATGTTCCTGATCTTCACGCGCTTCGGGTCGCTCGATTTCGAGACGGTGTTCGCCAAGGCGCCCGCCGCCCTGATACCAGGCGGCGCGGCGGTCACGGCGATCACCCTCTTCCTGTTCCTCGGCTGCACCGGCAAGTCGGCCCAGATCCCCCTGTACACCTGGCTCCCCGACGCCATGCAGGGCCCGACGCCCGTCTCCGCGCTGATCCACGCGGCCACGATGGTCACGGCGGGCGTCTATCTGGTCGCCCGGTGTGGCGTGCTGTTCGCGCTGTCCCCGCTCGGCAGCGCCGTCGTCGCCGGCATCGGTGCGCTCACCGCGCTGTTCGCCGCCACCATCGCCCTCAAGCAGTGGGACATCAAGCGGGTGCTCGCCTATTCGACCGTGTCCCAGCTCGGGTACATGTTCGTCGGCGTCGGCACCGGCGCGTACGCGGCCGGGATGTTCCACCTCGTGACCCACGCATTCTTCAAGGCGTTGCTGTTCCTCGGCTCGGGGAGCGTGATCCACGCCATCCATCAGGCCTACCATGCGACCCATACGCATGAGGACGCGCAGGACATGCGCAACATGGGTGGGCTCGCCCGTTACATGCCGTGGACTGCGGCGCTCATGTGGATCGCGACCCTCGCGATCGCGGGGATCCCGCCGTTCGCCGGATTCTTCTCGAAGGACGAAATCCTCGGGGCGGCGTTCGCGGAGGCGGCGGTCCGACCGCTGTGGTACGCCTTCTGGGGCATGGGCCTCGCGGCCGCCCTCCTCACGGCATTCTACATGACCCGGCTCATGCTCTACACGTTCCACGGGCCGAACCGCACCGGCGAGCGCGAGCGAGAGCACTTGCACGAGGCGCCGCCCGTCATGACGGGACCGCTGGTGGTGCTCGGCGTGCTGACCGTGCTCGGCGGCGCCCTCAACGTCCCGGAGCTGTTCGGCGGCACGGCCTTCCTCGAGCGCTGGCTCGAGCCCGTGACGAGTCTCGCGCACCGCCTCCAACCGGCGGTCGAGGTCGCGAACGCGAGAGAGTGGGCTCTCGTGGCGGGCGCGGTCCTGGTCGCGGCACTGGGCATCGTCGGCGCGTTCCGCTTCCTCAAGCCGGAAGCGCTCGTGCCGGCGCGGCTCGCGCCCCCCGAAACGGGCTTGGCCCGACTCCTTTGGAAGAAGTGGTACGTGGACGAGCTCTACGACGCGATCATCGTGCGACCGGTGATGTGGCTCTCACGCGAAGTCCTGTGGAAGATCGTCGACGCCCGTATCGTGGACGGACTGCTCGTGAACGGGACCGCCGCCGCATCGCGGGCCGTGGGATGGCTCGGGAGCCGGCTGCAGACTGGCGAGGTGGGTGTGTACGTGGTCCTGTTCGTGATCGGCGTCTGGGCGGTGCTGCGCGCCGCCGTGCGTTAGCCCATGTATCAATCGACAGTCCTCACTGCGCTGCTCGCCTGGCCCGCGCTCGCCGCGCTCATGGTGCTCCTCGCTCCGGCGCGCTGGGCGAAACACCTGGCGCTCGCGGCCAGCCTCATCGAATTCGCGATCTCGGCACCGCTGTGGTGGACGTTCGCGCCCGCGGAGGGCATGCAGTTCATGCTCGACGTGCCGTGGATCCCCACGTGGGGGATCCGCTACACGGTGGGCGTGGACGGGATCTCGCTGTTCATGGTCCTGCTCACGACGTTTTTGGTCCCCCTGTCGGTGCTCGGGAGCTACGCCTACATCACGACGCGCGAGCGCGGGTTTTACGCGCTCATGCTCGTCCTGACGACGGGGATGATCGGGGTGTTCGTGGCCCTCGATCTGTTCCTCTTCTACGTGATGTGGGAAGTCATGCTCATTCCGATGTACTTCATCATCGGGGTGTGGGGCGGGGAGCGTCGGCTGTACGCGGCCATCAAGTTCTTCGTGTACACCTTCTTCGGCTCGCTGCTCATGCTGGTGGCGATCCTTGCCCTCGTCTTCGTCGTGGGCCAGCGCACCGGTGTGTACTCGTTTTCGTACACGCACCTGACCGCGCACATCGGCGGCCTCGGGTCTCTCGCATTCTGGCTGTTCGGGGCCTTTTTCCTCGCGTTCGCGATCAAGGTGCCGATAGTCCCGTTCCACACCTGGCTCCCCGATGCACACGTGGAAGCCCCCACGGCGGGGTCGGTGCTGCTCGCGGGGGTGCTCCTCAAGATGGGGACTTATGGCTTTCTGCGATTCGCGCTGCCCCTCTTCCCGGCCGTCGCCGTGCATCCGGCGGTGCAACGGGCGATCGTGGCGCTCTCGCTGATCGGCATCCTGTACGGCGGCCTCGTGGCGATGGTCCAGCCCGACTTCAAGAAACTGATCGCCTACTCGTCGGTGGCGCACCTCGGCTTCGTGATGCTCGGCATCTGGGCGTTGACGCTGCAGAGCGTCCAGGGCGCGCTGCTGGTGATGATCAACCACGGCATCTCGACCGGCGCGCTGTTCTTCCTCGCGGGCATGCTGTACGAGCGGCGGCATTCGCGGCTGATCGAGGCGTTCGGTGGGATCGCGAAGGTCGTGCCGATGCTGGCAGCGGTGCTGACGATCGTCTCGCTTTCATCGATCGGCCTGCCGGCCACCAACGGCTTCGTCGGGGAGTTCCTGGTGCTGCTCGGGACGTTCCGGACGTACCCCCTGGCGGCCACCACCGCCACCGCCGGCGTGATCGTCGCGGCGATGTACCTGCTCCCGGCGCTGCAGCGCGTGATGTTCAACCCGCTCGACAAGCCTGTGAACGAGAAGCTCGCGGACCTGTCGTGGCGCGAGATCGCGGTGCTCGTGCCGTTGCTGGCCTGCATCGTGTGGATCGGCGTGTACCCAAAACCCATCCTCCAACGGATGGAGCCGAGCGCGCGGCAGCTCATCCAGTCGGTCCGGCTCAACGCGGCCTCGTTCACGGCGGTCCGGTGAGCCTCGACCTCGCGAACTCGCGCGACCTGCTACGGGCCTTGCTGCCCGAGCTGGCGCTCACGCTGGTGGCAATGGTGCTCCTGCTCGTGATCGCATGGCGGCACCGCACGACCGCCGACCTGCGGGCGGCGGGGTGGGTGGCCCTGGCGGGGCTCGCGGTCGCGGGAGCGGCGGCGTGGTGGCTGTGGTGGCACACGGCGCGCGCGATCGGCGCCCCGGCCATGATCGCGGTCGACGACTTCCGCTTCGTCGCGGATGGACTGCTCCTCGGCACCGCGGGTCTGACCGTGCTGGTGTCGTTCGACTACCTCGAGCGCGAGCGCCTGCTCGCCCCCGAATACTACGCCCTGCTGCTCTTCGCCACATTGGGCATGATGCTCATGGTCGGCGGCGAGGATCTGATGGTCGTGTTCCTCGGGCTCGAGCTGATGTCGGTGGCGGTGTACGCCCTCGCCGGCATCAACCGCCACAGCGCTGCCGCGGCGGAGGCGGCGCTCAAGTACTTCCTCCTGGGGGCGTTCGCGTCGGGGTTTCTGCTCTACGGGATCGCGCTGGTGTACGGCGCGACCGCAACCACCAACCTGAGCCAGATCGGCGTGCAGATCCGCACGCTGGGGCTGGAGCACAGTCCGATGCTCCTGATCGGCCTCGGGCTGCTGCTCGTGGGGTTCGGGTTCAAGGTGGCGGCCGTTCCGTTCCACATGTGGGCGCCGGACGTGTACGACGGCTCGCTGACTCCGGTGACCGGCTACATGGCGACGGCCGTGAAGGCCGCGGCGTTCGCGGCCCTCTTGCGGGTCCTCGGCGAAGCGTTCGGCGGGGTTCTTGCATGGCACCAGATCGTGTGGTGGCTCGCCGTCGCGACCATGGTGGTGGGGAACCTGGTCGCGCTGGCCCAGCGGACCGTGAAGCGGATGCTCGCGTACTCGTCGATCGCCCACGCGGGGTACGTGCTCGTCGCCGTCGCCGCCGGGACGGGCGCCGGCTCCGCGGCCTTCGTGTTCTACCTGGTCGCCTACACCCTGACGACGCTCGCCGCGTTCGCGCTCCTCGCCGCTAAGGGTCGGGATGGTGAGCGCGACGTACGGATCGACGATTTCGCGGGGCTCGGGACCCGCCGGCCATGGCTCGCCTTCGCGCTCGCGGTGTGCATGCTGTCCCTGCTCGGCTTCCCCGGGACGGCCGGATTCATCGGCAAGTGGTACATCCTCGTCGCCGCCACCGCGGCGGGGCAGCTCCCGCTCGCCGCGCTCCTCGTCCTTACGAGTGTGATCTCGGCAGGCTACTATCTCCCTGTGATCATGGCGATGTACATGCAGCCCGAGCCGTTCGAGCAGGCCCACGCCGGCATGCGCATCGGTCGGCTCGGTGGCGCCGTGGTGGCGCTGTCGGTGGCCGGCTTGCTCGTCCTCGGCATTCGCCCGAATCGCCTGCTCGACCTGGCGAAGACGAGCGGTGACGGGTTGCGCGCCGTGCCCGCGGTCATGACGTCCGCGCCGCCCTCACCCACGTCGACCGGCCGCTGACGCCGGGGGCCCCCATGAAGCTCCCTGCCGCCATTTTTCGCGAGTACGACATCCGTGGCACCGTGGGCGACCAGCTCACGGCGGAGGTCGCGCGCGCCATCGGGCAGGCGGTCGCGACGCTCGGTTGGCAGCGCCTGGGGCGCGCGCCCCGGCTCGCCGTGGGACGGGACAACCGCCCCTCCGGACCCGTGCTCGCGCACGGCCTGCTCTCCGGCATCGAGGCCGTGGGCGGCCACGGCGTGGACGTGGGCGAGCTGCCGACGCCGGCGCTCTACTTCGCGACCCACGTGCTCAACGTGGACGGCGGCGTCCAGGTGACCGGCTCGCACAATCCGCCGGAGTTCAACGGCTTCAAGTGCGTCCTCGGTGGCGACGCGGTTGCCGGCGCGGACATCCAGGGCCTCCGACGTCTCATCGAAGAGGGACGCACCCCCGGCCGCCCCGGCGGCGGGCGCAGTGAGGACGGTTCGGTCCTGTCGCGCTACCGGGACGCGATCGTCCAGCATAACGGCCCGCTGCCCCGGGCGGTCAAAGTCGTCGTGGATTGCGGCAACGGCGTCTCGAGCCTCGTCGCGGTGGACACGCTCCGGCGCGTGGGCGCCGACGTCGTCCCCTTGTTTTGCCAGTCCGACGGCACGTTCCCCAACCATCATCCCGATCCCACGGTGGTCGAGAATCTCCGCGACCTGCAGGCGGCTGTCCGCCGCGAGGGGACAGAGATGGGTATCGCCTTCGACGGCGACGGCGACCGCATCGGCGCAGTGGACGATCAGGGTCGCCCCGTGTTCGGCGATCAGCTGCTCGTGCTGCTCGGCCGCGACCTGGCACGCCGCATGGGTCCGGGCCATGCGGTGATCTTCGACGTAAAGTGCTCCGAGGTGCTGCCGCGCGAGCTCGAGCGGGTGGGTCTCGTGCCCACGATGTGGAAGACCGGCCACTCCCTCATCAAACAGAAGATGAAAGAGAGCGGCGCACCGCTCGCAGGCGAGATGAGCGGCCACATGTTCTTCGGCGGCGACTGGTACGGCTTCGACGACGCGCTGTTCG
>WNFY01020107.1_pt1 | contig 11250 bp, 9 predicted proteins | sample 5400091 | NCBI WGS metagenome assembly WNFY01 (sample SAMN13153364, study PRJNA577476) | soil metagenome | isolation source: 60 cm soil or saprolite under grassland replicate 1 | place: USA:California | collected 2016-06-15
TGGCAAACGTGCAGTTTTACGGATGGGCTTTTGTTAATCGCCCGGCGTTGCTCCCAACACGCCAACAAGTCGTTCGCGCGCGAGAAGTCGCTACTGCAGCAAAGGCGCGACTAGCCGGCAGGATCGACATCTTTTATGTGCTGCCGGACTATTATGAAACCCGTCCCAAACCGTGTCTCAACGGGTGGGGACAACGTTACATTACCGTCAACCCGATAGGTGACGTGCTCCCCTGCCCGACTGCTTCAACGGCCATCCCCGATTTCCGTTTTGAAAATGCCCGGGCGCACACGCTCGATTGGATATGGCGCGAATCGGAGAGTTTCAATCGGTTCCGCGGAACGGAATGGATGCCGGAACCGTGCCGGAGTTGTCCGCAAAAGGAAATTGATTTTGGTGGTTGTCGTTGTCAGGCCGCGTTGCTGACCGGAAACGCCGCGAACACAGACCCCGTTTGCACACTATCTCCAAACCGCACAGCCGTAGATGCGGTGTTGGACGATATAAATTCGTCAAGCGAGCAGGCGCGCGATTGGACCTATCGTATTAACCCGGGTGTACCTGTTTCAGCATGGTCCACCGGCTGTAACCGCGGGCGCTGATCGCGGTCTCCCAGCCGGTTTTAATCGCGCATCTAACCCAGGTCCTTCGACCTCGGCTTCGATAGCCGCGACTTGTCTAATCACCGATAACTAGTTTACTGATCATCTACTCCGCGGGCAATATCACGGGCGTGGACGCGGAGTATGATGTGGCCTGTGTGTGTGGGGTGTGGTCTCGGAGTAGCCGTTGCAGTAGCAGTAGCCGTGGGTGTAGCTGTCGGAGTAGGATTGGCAGTCGCAGTGGGTGTTGCTGTTGGCGTTGCCGTTGCTGTTGGTGTGGAGGTCGCAGTGGGCGTTGCAGTCGCGGTAGCTGTTGCAGTTGCCGTCGGAGTCGCCGTGGCGGTAACTGTTGGCGTTGCTGTAGCTGTAGGTGTTGGCGTAGGCGTTCCTGTCGGCACGCGGAACGCATACACCTTGTTATCATTCGCGATGTAGATGCTTCGGCGAGCTACCATGCCGAGTACCCCACCGCCAACGCTAAGCTGAGCCACGGGCGTCGCAATGCCACCGAGATTGTTGCGATTAAGCAAGTAAGCATTGCCATCCTTGCCCAGGACCAGCACCAACTGCGAAGGGTTCGCCCCGGGCACATTGATGAGCATAGCGCTGACACCGCCAAGATCGGTGTCACCTCCATCGAGCTGAAACCAATTAGTAGGCGCCCAGTAATCGGTAGGCTGACCGGTCCAGACCGGCCCGGCTTGCAAGCGGATGATTGCTTCGCCGCCCATCCAGTTGCCTCCAGTATTAAACGTGTTACCGGTGACCACGAACATGTCAGCGCCATCACTTGCAACACCGCCATATCCCCAAATGCCGCCGCCGATTGCCGTGGTAGCCCATGCCAAGACATCTGGGGAATTGTTGATCGCGACGCCGACCACCCAGCCGTGGTAGGTACCGCAGTCACCCAGGTATCCGGAGTAAGACACGTAGACACGACCGTTCACGACGGCCAGTCCACCCCGCTCTTCTTGCACCAGAGAAGTAAAGGTTATGCCATTGTAAGTAGCGGTGGCGTTCACATCTACCGGCCAGCCGGGATTCGTGGTGCCGTTATCCACGTTCAACGAATAAATAAAATGCTTCTTGGTTGGACCATCGATCAATGCATCGAAGAAAAGTGATCGTGACGCGAGATCGACCACGGGCGTGCCGGTGATACCAACCGGATTAATATTTCCACATGGAAACCCTGACGTAACAGGCGGACCGATGTCCGTTCGCTGCCAAATCACTGTGCCGTTCGTGGCGTTGAGCGCATACACGTTGTTCGACTCGGTCACGGCAATGATCATCGGGCCATTTGGGCCGCCTTCGATGTAAAGCGGTTGCGCATAGACGTTGCCGGAAATCGTGCCATCAAAGTTCAGGTCGCGCGTCACATTAGCGGCGGCGGATGGCGTGAAGGCCGCATCGATGTAAAGGCCGTCGCGGGAAAGATTGTTGTGCTCCTAGGTCACGTTGACCTGCGCGTTTGTTTGCAGAACCGCACACCACAAGCTGGCGAGGACAAGCAAGAAAATACGAATCAAAGATTTCATACGCCCGCGATCGGTCATCCCGCGCTAGCCCTTCCACAACAGCACACCGGCTGTTTGTCAAGAATTACCGCGGCACAACTGGGCAGAAAAGTAACGCGACTGTCAGTTTTCGTCGATTTGACTGAACTGTAACCGGGATCGCTTTGTCACGCCGTAGCCGGGAGGCGAAGGGGGAATGATCCCGGCCCGCGGAGCGTGCACTGCTTGAAAAACCGGCATCAACGATGGCGGCTACAACACTACCTGCTGGATTCTTTGGGTGATCCCTTCTCAGCTGTCTTAGTCTGAGCAGGCGAAGAACCTTTCGCGGTCTCGTTTGGTACGGCGGATTTTTCGCGGCAGCACGGGCATTGCAAGTTTCGGGGTGCTCCGCGGAAACCTTCGCGGTAGTTGGCTACAGTCCTGCTGGCAATCATCGCCACGGTTAACCGCCGCCGTCAGAACGTCACCGTTGCTTGATTAGAACAGGTTTGGCTGCCCGCGTTGCACACTTGATAGGTGTAGGTGGCATGGCCACGGCCACCGACGGGGTCGGTATAGAAACCGTCATTCGCGGTAGTGACGATCAGCACGCCATTACGATAAATGTCAACGTTGGTCGACGTGGCCCCGCTCCACGAGAGGTCCACTGTCTGCCGCCCATGCACTTTGTAGCCACGCGCAGTGAGGGTGATCTGCCCGGGTGTGGGTATAGGTGTAGCCGTTGCTGTAGGTGTCGCGGTCGAAGTGGCTGTAGGCGTTGCCGTAGGTGTCGCCGTTGCAGTAGCTGTCGGAGTCGAGGTTGCAGTCGCAGTTGGAGTAGCAGTCGGCCTAGATGTTGCGGTAGGCGTCGCAGTAGCGGTAGGCGTAGGCGTGGGCGTTCCAGCCGGGAGCTTAAAGGCATAGACTTTGTTGTCGGCCGCGTAGTAAATGCGACCGCGAGCGACAATGCCGGTGTTCCAGCGCCGTGTGCCGCTCATCAATTCGTTAGCGCCACCACCGGCATAAACGACGGCGCCGGTATCGCCATTGTAACCATGCAAACGCTGGTCGCCTCCAGCACCTGCTACCCACACAATCACATCACTAGCGCCATCTGTTGAAGTGACCCAGGCTGAGCCCAGGCCGGTCTGGCTTACGGTCCAAGCAGAGCTTATGATAGGCGGATTTGTTGGGTTAACTTTATAAGCTGAAACCGCATTGCCTTCAGTATGAAAAACAAAATATGTTCCCTGGCTGGTTCGGTAGGTCGCAGCCGATTGACCCCTCACAGCAGTTGGAAGGTTCGCCGAGGCCACCGGCGCAGCGATGCCGCCCAGATTGTTGCGGTTGAGTAAATATCCCTTGCCGTCTTTACCCAGTGCGAGCACTAGTTTGGGAGGCGTAGCTCCAGGCACGTCGATGAGCGTGGCGCTGCAACCGCCCAGATCTGTGTCGCCTTGATCCAGCGTGAACCAATTCGTAGGCGCCCAATAGTCGGTGGGCTGACCGGTCCAGATCGGCCCGGCTTGCAGGCGAATAATTGCTTCGCCGCCCATCCAGTTACCTCCAGTGTTGAACGTGTTGCCAGTGACTACAAACATGTTAGTGCCATCGCTGGCCACGCCGCCATGTCCCCAAATTCCACCGCCGATGGCCGTTGTCGCCCAGGCGCCCACGTTCGAAGGATTATTGATTGGCACGCCCACTACCCAGCCGTGGTAAGTGCCGCAATCGCCCAGGTGGCCGGACCAGGCGACATAGACAATACCGTTAACGACAGCCAGTCCGCCGCGCTCGTTCTGCACCAACGAAGTAAAGGTGATGCCGTTGTAAGTGGCAGTGGCGTTCACATCCACTGGCCAGCCCGGATTGGTCGCGCCAGTGTCCACGTTCAATGAATAAATAAAATGTTTCTTGGTCGCGCCATCGATCATCGCATCAAAGAAAAGTGAGCGGGAGGCGAGATCGACAACTGGTGTACCAGTGATGCCGAGCGGGTTGATGTTGCCGCATGGAAGACCTGATGTGACGGGCGGGCCGACGTTGCGCTGCCAAATCACCGTGCCAGCAACGGCGTCGAGCGCATAAATGTTGTTCGATTCGGTCACGGCAATGATCATCGGCCCGTTCGGGCCGCCCTCGATGTAAAGCGGTTGGGCGTAAACGTTGCCGGAAATCGTGCCATCAAAGTTCAGGTCACGCGTTAGATTTGCAGCGGCAGAAAGCGTGAAGCCTGCATCGATGTAAAGCCCATCGCGGGAAAGATTGTTGTGCTCCTGGGTGACGTTGACCTGCGCGTTTGTTTGCAGAACCGCACACCACAAGCTGACCACGAGAAGTAAAAAAATGCGAATCGAAGAATTCATACGCCGGCCGCTGAAACGCCCGCGCTACCTTCTACCATAATGCGCCTCCGCTTTGTCAAGGATTACAGCAAAATTACCCGCTGGATTCTTTTGCTGATCCTTTTTCCGGTGTCTTGGTCTGCGGAGGCGAAGGAGTTTTTGTGGGCTCCTTGGAGGCGGCGGATTTGTCGCTAGCCTCGGCACCTTTCGACGGAGACTCTTTTTTGGCCGCCTCCTTGTACGAATCGCTGCGATAATCGGTGATGTAGAATCCAGAGCCCTTGAAAATCAGGCCCGCGCCCGTGCCCAGCAGGCGTTTGACCTTCCCGTGTCCCCACTTTGGCAACCGGCAAAGCTCCTTCGGACACTCACGGAACGGCTCGTCGCGCATTGACTGGAACGCTTCGAAATTCTGGCCGCACTTCTGACAGGAATACTCGTAGGTTGGCATGAGCAATCTGGATCGGCCCGCTCTGCGGACGACGCTGGGAAGTCTGCATTAAACAGATTACAATTCAACCCGCACCGATGGTATTGACGACAGCCGCCCCAAACGCATTCTTGTGAGGTTCAGCGGCATTGGTGCCAGTCTGAAACAGGAAGATCCAAAGAAAGAGGACAATGACAGAAGGAAAAATACTAACCAAGCACCCATCGGGTAAAACCGGGAGAAATATCGACCGGCAAAAGTACGAACCGGTCAAGCGAGCCATCCTGTCAGCTTTGCAAGATAAGGAACTCACTCACACCGAGTTGTTCAGTCAGCTGAACAAGAGCTTAAAGAGCAAATTTTCAGGGAACGTAAGTTGGTATGGAGAAACGGTTAAACTCGATCTGGAAGCTAGAAAAATTATCGAAAGAACATCTTCAAAAGATGAGTTGCGCGTGGTAAAGTTCACCCTGCTGGCCGGCGACATCAACATGACTTTCGTCGAACATCTCAACTCTTGTTCGCGACAGTGCATCGCCATCGCTGATGTGCTGAAGAAATCCTTCCGCTGCAGCATCCCTATTCAGCGCGATTATCTCATTGCCGGTGCGCTGCTGGCGGACGTGGGCAAACCGCTGGAGTATGATAAGGACGCGTCGGGCAATGTGATCCAGGGGAAATTTGGGCAGCAGGTCCGTCATCCGTTTAGTGGCGTCGCTCTTGCCTACAAGCACAGAATCCCCGGCGAAATCCTCCACATTATCGCTACGCACAGTCACGAGGGCGACAAGGTCGAACGCTCGATCGAATCAATCATTTTTCATCACGCCGATTTCGTTGATTTCGACATCGCCAAGGTGCTTGGGAAGCGCACGGCGAAAAGCTGTAGCCGGGATCGGTGATCCCGGCCGACTGGCATCAGCGATGCCGGCAACAGCAACGCTGGACGCGCAAACGGCGACTGGATACTTTATTGGACAATTCATATGGGCCTGACGCTGGTTGAAAAAATCGCCGCGCGCCACGCTGACGGACTCGCTCCCGGTACAGTGGTTCGTAGCGGCGACTTCATCTCGATTCGCCCGCGTCACGTGATGACGCATGACAACACCGGGGCGGTGATCCCAAAGTTCAAGCAGATTGGAGCGACGGCGATCGCCGATCCAGGGCAACCAGTGTTCGCCATCGATCATGATATTCAAAACGTCACGCCTAAAAATCTGGAGAAATACGCAATTTGTACGGGGCGGCTGCCGCGCTCGGCACGCCTGTGGTGCGAACCGACGCGGCAAGTATTTGGGCTACCGGAGTGACGTGGTGGCAGGTCCCCAAGGTGGCCAAGGTAGTGCTCAAAGGGAGACTCTCACCCGGTGTCGTCGGCAAAGACGTCATCATCGCGTTGTGCGGACTCTTCAATAAGGATGAAGTGCTCAATCACGCCGTTGAATTTGTGGGAGATGGCGCAGTGAATCTTCCCATGTCGGCCCGCATGACCATCGCCAACATGACCACCGAGTGGGGCGCGCTGGCGGGCGTTTTTCCATTCGATGAAGTGACAGTGAATTATTTGCGATCGCGCGTTCCCGAATTCAGCAATCCGAAACGACCGGGAACGCGCGGCCCCAAGACTCGCTCCGGCTATTCCAACGCCGACATCGACACGTGGTGGAAGAAACGAAGCGACTTCAGCGCCGACCCAGATGCGGATTACGCCATCGAACTTGAGCTTGATCTGGCCACCGTCGTTCCGCATGTGTCCGGCCCAAACGAAGTGAAGACGATGGTATCGCTGCCGGAAATGGAACGGAAGCATGTGTCTATTCAGAAGGCATACTTGTTATCGTGCGTGAATGCGCGCTTCGAGGATCTCCATGACGCCGCGGAAGTGGTGCGGGCCAAAGGCGGACGCGTCGCAAACGGTGTCGAATTTTATCTCGCGCCGGCGAGCGCCGAAGTGCAAGCCAGGTCCGAGTCCAATGGTGATTGGCAAACTCTGCTGGACGCCGGCGCGATTCCGCTGCCGCCCGGTTGCGGTGCGTGCATCGGTTTGGGTCGCGGCCTGGTGCAGAAAGGCGAAATCGCAATCAGCGCCACCAATCGGAACTTCAAGGGCCGCATGGGAGATCGCGATGCGCAAGTCTATTTAGGTTCGCCGGCCGTCGTCGCCGCCAGTGCGCTGGCTGGATTTATTTGCGCTCCACAAACATTCACGGAGCGCCCCGCCGGCACCGCAATTCACCGCGCCCAAGGCAAACCGCAGTCGAACATTTCCGTTGAGATTATCGACGGCTTTCCCTCAAGCGTGCGCGGTCGCGTCCTCTTTATCGATAAAGACAATTTGAACACCGACGGCATTTACAGCAGCAAACACACTTACCGCGACGATATGACGCCAGAGGAGATGGCGGCGGTAACATTTGAAAATTACGATCCTACCTTCAATACCCTCTACCGCACCGGCGACATCGTGGTAGGCGGTCTAAACTTTGGCTCCGGCTCCAGTCGCGAGCAGGCTGCCACGGCGCTAAAGTTCAAAGGAATTCCGTGCGTTATCGCGGCCAGCTTTTCCGAAACTTACAAGCGCAACGCGTTTAACAACGGCTTCGTCGTGTTCGAGTGCCCCGAGTTGGTGACACACTTGCGCGCCACACTGACTAATCGAACGGCCACCACGGTGGCCTCGGAGATCACAATCGATTACGGCAAATCCATCCTGACCATCGATGGAAAATCATTCGCTTTTCCGCCGTTGAGTCCCGCGGCCCAGGAGTTGATCGTGGCGGGCGGCGCCGAAAATCTGGTGGCCAGTCGGCTTCGGGCGAAGCCGTAAAAAAGCGCCTAAATTTTTATATTTGTAGCGGCGGTCTATGACCGTCGCATTTTTCATTCTGGGGGCGGTCGCCCAGGGGACCTGGCTTGTTGGCAAGGGCTGCCAGCCGTCGCGGACTTCGGTGAATTTTCCTATTTCAAACGCTCTCTGATCCATGCCGACTCGCGTCGGCGGTCAACGACCGCCTGGATGTAAACGGTGTTACCCAAAACCGGTATAGAAGAGTGCAAATGGAAACGCTTCGAAAGCGACTGGTAATAATTCCGATACACAACACAATGAGCGCCACCGTGGATCCGCAGCAATTCTATATCTGCAGACAAGCTCTCTTGAGAATACGCCCTGAGACGTGGGCCACAGCGGGTACTTCACCGAGGTATTTTGTTCAGCGGTTTTGGCTCCGTTCATCCGCGACGGCACAGCCGCGCGGCTGACGTATTCACCGGAAAAGGAAGGGACAGCCGGCGTGGGTTGATCACGAAAGCAACAAAACTGTTACTAATCCATACTAATCCTTTCTTGCCAGGGTGATGTTTCGGGGATGTACTCGAGGGCAGACTTTGGTGTTCGCCATAGAAAGGAACAACCACATGAAAATCGCTCGCGCATCCGCTCTTGTCTTGTTCGCTCTGTTCGTTACCCGCCCAGTCTCGGCCACCGATTGGGAAATTATCGCTAGCCCAAATTTGGGGGCGCAGGCCAATTCGCTCTCGGGCGTTGCCGCGGTCGCTGACAATGACGTCTGGGCGGTTGGCTGGGCATGGAACAACCGCCTCTCCGCTTACCGCACGGTGATTGAACATTGGAACGGCGCAACCTGGTCCCTCGTCAGGAGCCCGAACGCGACTAACGGCTACAATCTCCTCAACGGTGTCGCCGTCGTCGCCGCAAACGATGTTTGGACCGTCGGTCAGGCCGCGAACGGCAACACTTACAAGACGTTGGTGGAACATTGGAACGGCGCGGCCTGGAGCGTTGTTCCCAGCCCTAATGTCGTCGGCAGTTCGAGCGTGTTGACGGCACTTTCTGTGGTCTCAGCCAACGACATTTGGGCGGTCGGTTACTCGACCAACAGTAACTTCATTAACCACTCGCTCACGCTGCATTGGAACGGCGCGGCCTGGACCATAGTGCCCAGCCCAAGCGTTAACGACGATATCCTCTTCGCGGTGGATGCGATTGCCTCAAACGATGTCTGGGCCACCGGCCGATCCAGACCCAGCGGCGAAGACCGCACATTGACGTTGCATTGGAATGGCTCGGCCTGGAACATCGTGCCGAGTCCTAACGACAGTACGGACGACAACACCCTGTTTGGCGTCGCGACCGTTGCGTCCAACGATGTGTGGGCCGTCGGCAACGCGGGCAGCTTGAAAACGCTGGCCATCCATTGGGACGGTGCAAGCTGGAGTGTCATTCCGGCAGCCGCCTTGGATCCCAACGATACCAATCCGGTGCTCGTCGGTATCGTCGCGTTATCGAGCGACAATATTTGGACTGCGGGTCAGTTTATTGTGCCTCTCGAGGGCAGTGCCCAGCACACTCTGACGGAAAGCTGGGACGGATCGAGTTGGAGTGTTGTCCCAAGCCCGAACGTCCAACGCTCCAACAATCGTCTGCATGGCATCGCCGCCACGCCGAACGGCACGCTCTGGGCCGTCGGCACTACCGGCGTCTTCAGCAGACCGGAGCGCACGCTAACTTTGCGGAAGAATCCATAAAGGAGTTACACCATGAAAACTATCTCCCTGGCCTCTCTCGTCGCGATCCTGCTGGTGTCCCACGGGGCATCAGGCGCCAACTGGACGCTCATCAATAGCCCCAACGCCAACAATCAAGCCAACGAATTGCACGGCGTATCCGCCGCCGCGGACAACGACGCGTGGGCCGTCGGCACTGCCTACTTGGACAACACCTTCACAACGTCGAAGACGGTGATTGAGCATTGGGACGGCACGCATTGGTCCGTCGTCCAGAGCCCGAACACCAGCGCGTCCATCAATATTCTTGAGGCGGTAGCCGCAGTGACCACCAACGATGTCTGGGCCGTCGGCGTTGGCATTACCGGCTTCTCAACCACGCCGCTGATCGAGCATTGGAACGGCGCTGCGTGGAGCATCGTCACCAATCCCGGCACGACCGTGGGTGGCCTTGGCGGCGTAGCTGTTGTCTCCACGAACGATGTCTGGGCCGTCGGCACCGGTCTCACCGGCGACGAAGACTCCACTCTTACACTCCACTGGAACGGCGCGGCTTGGAGTCTCGTCCCCAGTCCGAATGTTGGCCCTGAGGTGGACAATCGACTTGCCGCCGTCACGGCGATTGCTTCGGATGACGTGTGGGCCGTCGGCACGCAACAACCCACGTCGTTGACCGCTTCGCACACGCTCACATTGCACTGGGATGGCGCGTGGAGCATCGTACCGAGCGCCAACACCAACCAAACTTCAAGCAATCATCTATTGGCTGCCGCCGCCCTCGCCTCTGACGACGTGTGGGCGACCGGCTTTACCCCAAGCGTCGCGCTTGCGGAGCACTGGGATGGCAACAGTTGGAGCGTCGTACCGACACCGATCATCACCGGCGCCAGCAGTCCATTTCTCAGCGGTGCGGTTGCGTTGGCGAACGGCAACGTATGGTCGGTCGGCCAATTCTTCCAGAACTCCCGGAGCCGATCACGCACGTTGACAGAATTGTGGAACGGCTCGATTTGGAGCGTCGTCAGCAGCCCGAACCGCGGCCCTTCGCACAACTTCCTGAACGCGGTCACGGCCACGCCGAGCGGAACGCTCTGGGCCGTTGGCGCGTTTTACAACAACCAATCCATCGAGCGCACGCTGATCTTGCAGAAGTTGCCGTAAGAGGAGAGGCCGTTGGCCACTGCCGGTTGGTACGAAGCGGGAAAAAAAACCGCGCAGTTCTAGACTTCGCGACAAGTTAGTAACACACCTGCGAACCATCCCGCGAATGCGGGACGCGCCCACCACCGTCGGCCAAGAGATCACAATCGATTACGCCGGGTCGACGCTCACAGTGGACGGAAAATCATTCCCATTCCCGCCGCTCAGTCCCGCCGCGCAGGAATTGATCGTCGCAGGCGGCGCCGAAAAACTCGTAGCCTCTCGGCTTCGGCGGGGTTCGGCGGGGGAGTGAGCCTTATTCCAAGCCAAGCTGTTTGCGGATGGCGCGAGCAAGCGTGTTTTTGATTTCAGCGTGACGCGGCACCGGAGCGACTCTGCCGTTCGCCGATTTAGATAAATGTCGTGATTCGCACCGTGGCGTTTGACGTAGCAGCCTCGATCAACGAGACCTCGGACAAACTCCCGCCGTTTCACAGCGAGATCGACAGTTCCTGCTTCTCCTGCGGGACAAATGTGTTTTCGGCAGCGTCCTCAACCATCAGTTTGTAGGCGTCACGAATCATGGCCTGAAGTTCTTCCAACGTTTCACCCTGACTCATCACCGCTGGCATTTCTTTCAGGCGGCCAACGTACCAACCATCATCCTTCCAATATTCGAGCGTGAACTGCTTCATCGC
>WNFY01005677.1_pt1 | contig 11247 bp, 7 predicted proteins | sample 5400091 | NCBI WGS metagenome assembly WNFY01 (sample SAMN13153364, study PRJNA577476) | soil metagenome | isolation source: 60 cm soil or saprolite under grassland replicate 1 | place: USA:California | collected 2016-06-15
CATTTCATGGAGGGGTCCCGCAAAACCGCCGATGCCGGCGTTGTTCACCAAAATGTCTATACGCCCGAACCTTTCCTCGACTTTGACTGCCAACGCCTGCACTGATGCCAGGTCACTGACGTCGCAACTCACGGCTTCTAAACGTCCGCCATCCTGGGCGATTGCTGCAGCCGTTGTTTGCAGGGTCTTGAGGGTGCGTCCGCACAAAACAACAGTTGCGCCAAGAGATGCCAGCCGATGGGCTATCGCTGCGCCGATACCCCGACCAGCGCCGGTGACCACGGCGACTTGTCCTTCAAGGGAAGCTTTACTATTAGCGTTCATACACCTCGCTCCGGACTCAGTTGTGCGGCGGTCGGCCTCTGTGCCAAAACCACCACGAAGGTTCTCCATTGCATCTTAAACAGATGTAGAAGAAGCGTGTGCGATAGGAACTTGCTTAACTTGAGGTACATACATATAATCCCGCTCACCGGAACTAGGTTCTTGCCCCAGCCGTGCCCAGGGGGCCCTCAGATTTCCGGAGTTGTACGTAGGCTGTACTGCCCAGATTTAGTCTTTAGATTCAAGTTTGGCGTTACACCGATTTCCCAAATTTCAATTTTCCAAGGACCCGAGGAGCGAGTGGAATGAAAACAACTGTTCTGGCGATGATACTGGCGTGCGCCCTGACTGCCGGCGCACAGGAGGCGGCTCAGTCGCAGACCCCGCCGAGCGCGGGCGGAGGCGGACAGCAGGCAGCGCCAGAGATCAAAGACCCTAACGAATATAACGCCTATGTCGGCGCCATCCAGCAGAAAGAACCCACTTCGAAGATCAGCGCGCTAGAGGCCTTTCTGACGCAATATCCCAACAGCGTGATGAAGACCACTGCGCTGGAACAGCTAATGAACACATACTTGCAGGCGGGGAATCAGCCCAAAGTCCTCGAGACCGCAAAACGCGTGCTCACTGCAGAGTCCTGTAACCTTCGCGCGCTCGCGCTGCTGACTTATTTGGCACACCAGAACGTTGCGGCAGGACAGAACCCACAACAGAACCTTGCCGATCTGACCCAGTATTCCGGCAAGGGCTTGGAATGTTCGAATAGCGGGCAGAAGCCTGCCGGTATGTCTGCCGACGATTACGAAAAACTGAAAAAGCAGACGAGTATCCTTTTTGAGGGAGGAACTGGGTTCGCGTGCCTGCAGAACAAAGACTACCAGTGTGCACAGAAAAATTTACGAGCAGCGGCGGAAGCCGAGCCCGATGACCTGCAAAACGTTTACCCATTGGCAATGGCGTATCTGACGGCGAATCCACAGGATTTCGAGAACGGAATCTTCTTCATCGCGCGCGCTGCCAATTTGGCACCCCCAAATGCTTCGCCCGCGATAATCAAATACGCCCAATCCGTTTATAAGAATTATCACGGCTCTGTCGATGATAAGTGGAATGCAACGCTCTTTTGCGCTAAGACAACCAAGCTGCCCCAACAGGGGTGTCCACCAGAAATCAGCAAATACACTCCGCCCACCGATGCGCAGCGGGCGCATGACATCGTAAACGGCAAGACTCCCGAGCAGATTCAACAACTCAGCTTTGGCGAGTGGGAACTGGTGCTTTTTGCTGGAAGCCCAGAGGACCAGGACAAGGTTTGGAATGTGATCAAGAACCGTCCCCTGCAGATGGAGGGAACTGTTATTTCAGCCCATGATGTCGGCGAAGGGGCGTCACGCACAACTGAGGTCCAGATCGCGGCCAGCGAAGACGATATCGAGAAAAAGCAAGCTGACATTACCCTTACCATGACCGGTGCGATTCCGGCGCGGCAGATGCCAAAACCTGGCGACACGCTTGATTTCGAAGGCACGCCGCTGGACTACACATCGCCTGTGCATGCTTCATCCGCCGGTACTCCGGCGCCAGCGGCCCAGAGTAACTCCGCAATGCCGCCTCCGGATACTGGTGCTCAAGCGACTCCGGGTGCAGCACCGGGCGCTACGACTCCGGGTGCAACTCCGCCTCCAGGAGCGCCCTCGCAAGGTGCTCCGGCTGCTGGTGCCGGCGGCACAACGTTCATGATGACCATGGAGAAGGGGAAGCTGCTGCAAAAGGCAGGTACAACGCCGAAGAAGCCAGCCGCGCGCCGTCCGGCACGCAGGCCGCAGCACTAGAAATCCCGAGAAGTTTTCAGACCAAAGGCAGCCCGCCAGGGCTGCCTTCTTTTTTGTTGCCGGAATGCAGGCAACTAGCGCGCTAGCTTCTTCTCGTAGGCAATCGGGCGCGCACCCCGTGGAGGACGTTTGCCGCCATCACGAAACTGGCGGACATCAATGCGCAGTTCGCTGACCGTTCGGCTCAGGGTGTTGCGGTGCATCCCAAGCTGGCGGGCGGCACGGCACTGGTTGCCTTTGTTTTCCTCCAACACGGTGGTAATGAAGCGGCGTTTGAACTCGCGCACGGCTTCGGAGTAAAGAATGTTGCTCTTGTACATCTGCTGTACGAGTGCTTCCAGTTGATCTTTCACGGGATCTCTCTTTTCGTCTTTTGTCTGCTGAAAGCCAGCAGGTAAGAATTCACGCGTTGTTCCGCTATTTCGGCGAATGGGACGTCTGCGCTTGCCGCAAATAATCCAAACCTTTGTAGAACTGCGACCGCAATTCCGAGGGCGCGACCCAAATTACCGCGCGACCTACCACTAAGAAGTACGGAGCCAGTCCTGAACCTTGCAGCCAGCGCGAAGTCGGCGTAAACGCCGTCATGCTCACCAGAATAATTGCGACCAACAAACATCCGCGGACCAGACCCAAAACTCCGCCCAAGAACCGGTCCACTACGTTCAATCCGGCTTCCTTCACAATCCAGCGAACGATCTTGCCAACTAGACCAGCCAAAACCATCACACCGAGAAAGATCGCCAGAAACGCCACAATCTCACCCAGCCAATGCGAACTGATGTAAGGCGCAAAATGTTCAGCCAGATGGCGGTACTGCCAAGCTGCGATCAGGTAGCCGAAAATCAGCCCGGCTATCCCAAACGCCTCCTGAAAAAACCCCGAGCTGGCTGCCTGCACCACCGAAAGCAGCAGGACCAGCAAAATAATCCAATCGGCAATGTTCACGCGGCCGCGCCCACGTCACGCATCCAGTTCTCGCCCCGTGAGTTGCCGGTACGCTTGCACATACTTCTCGCTGGTCTTGCGGGCCACTTCGGTCGGCAAAGCCGGCGCCGGCGGCAGCTTGTTCCAGCGAATGTCTTCCAAATAATCGCGTACGTACTGCTTGTCGAACGACTGCTGCGACATGCTTGGCTCATACTTGTCCGCGCGCCAGAAGCGCGAAGAATCCGGCGTTAAGACTTCATCAGCCAAAGTGATACCTGCCGCTGTGCGTCCAAATTCAAACTTCGTATCCGCGATGATGATGCCTTTTTGTCGCGCGTAATCTGCCGCCTTCTTGTAAATGGCGAGGCTCAGATCGCGCAGCTTGCGGGCATCTTCCGGATCAACCAATTTCAACATGTGTTCAAACGAAATATTTTCGTCGTGGCCTGTTGTTGCCTTGGTCGCTGGCGTAAATATCGGCTCTGGCAACTGCTCGGATTCGCGAAGTCCCGATGGAAGCTTAATTCCGCATACGCTGCCAGTGGCCTTGTATTCCTTCCATCCCGAGCCGGAAAGATAGCCGCGCACAACGCATTCCACAGGAAACATCTCCGCTCGACGCACCAGCATGGAGCGTCCGCGGAGCTGGTCGGCGTGCTTGCGGACCTCTACCGGATACTGACCTACTTCAGCGCTGACCAGATGGTTGGCGACCAGGTCCTTTAAGAAGTCGAACCAGAACAGCGAAATCTGGGTAAGGACCTGCCCCTTGTGGGGAATTCCTGTAGCCAATACGTAGTCGAAGGCCGAGATGCGATCGGTGGCTATGAAAAGCAGATGGTCACTGCCCACCTGATAGACGTCGCGCACCTTGCCGCTGGCAAACAGCTCCAGGTCAGGAAAGTCAGTTTGTAAGAGAACCGAGTCGAGAGTTTCAGTAGTCATGCGGAAATATTAGATGTAGAAATCGTCGGGTATTCTAGCTGCTCAGAAATTTTTGTCAACGGCAGAAATCATAGCCGATTTTGAAGGGACGCGTTTTCCACTGTCAAGCAATTGACAAAGTGGGTCTGCCCCGAACGTGGCGTCCAGAACGGTGTTCAGAAGCGCGAGATTGTGGAAAATTCTATAAGTTCTACGCTGTCGCCCCAAACCTCACGGAAACCAACTTCGACACGCCCGGCTCCTGCATAGTCACGCCATAGAGAACCGGCGCAATGCTCATCGTCTTCTTGCTGTGGGTGATGAGCACGAACTGGGTTTGCACGCTCATTTCTTTCACCAGTTCGGTGAAGCGGCCGATATTGGCTTCGTCGAGCGGCGCGTCCACTTCATCGAGAATGCAGAATGGACTTGGCTGATATTGGAAGATCCCAACCAGCAGGGCCAGTGCAGTCATTGCCTTTTCACCACCTGAGAGCAGCAGCACGTTTTGCATGCGTTTGCCGGGAGGCGAGGCGACCACGTCAATTCCGCTCTCGGCTGCGTTTTCGGCGTCGGTCAGGCGCATAAACGCGCTGCCGCCGCCGAAGAGCTTCTGAAAAGTGACCTGGAAGTTCTCATTGATCTTCTTGAATGCTTCTTCGAACTTCTGCCGCGAGAAAATGTCAATTTCTTTGATCGTGGCCTGCGTGTTTTCGATCGAATCCAGCAAGTCTTTTCTCTGCGTCTCGAGAAACGCCTGTCGTTCGGCAGTTTCTTTGTATTCTTCGAGCGCCATCATGTTCACGGGGCCCATCGCATCGAGCCGCGAACGCATTTCTTGGCATGCCTGTTCTTCCATCACAAGTTCGTCGCCCACGACGCGCGACAGGGTCGAATCCGCCATCAATTCCGTACGCTGAACGCCCAATTCATTTAGGCAGGTCTGCGCGAGATATTCCGCATCCGACTGCAACTTGACCGCAGTCGTGGAGAGTTCCGCCTTGCGGTCGCGTGATGCGTCGAGCGTGTGACGCGCTTCGCGTAGTAATGTGTCAATTTCGGCCAGCCGCGAGCGTACCTGTTCAGATTCAGACTGCAATAGCGCAGCGCGGAGTCCGCAAGCATTACGCTCAGCTTCCAGGTTCTCCAGCTTCTCGGCGATACCCAGGTTCTCAATCTCGCGCGTCGACTTTTCCGTCGTTGCCGATTCAATCTGCACAAGCAGAGAATCCATCCGCACCTGCATCTCGGAAGCCAGATGGCCGATCCGTTGTAAAGCTGACTCCGCTGAACGGTGCCGCTCTTCGAGGGTTGCCAGGGCAGATTTACGTTCTGATACCGCCTGCGTTTTCAGGTCGCGCTCTTGACGCAGGGACGCAAGTTGCTCGTGAGCCGCGGAAGCTTGCCGCTGAAGTTCCGTGCGCTTCAATTCGGCTGCATCAATTTCGGACTGCCGCATTCCGATCAGTTGTTCCTGTTCCCCGCGTTCGAGAGCCAGGCGAGCCAGTTCGCGCTCGCAGAGATCGCGGCGTTCGTGCACCCGCGACATTTCGGTTTCAATTTGTCGCAAAGCGTGGCCCGAAGTCATCGCCTGTTTTTCGGATTCGCGCTTTTCGGCTTCCAAGCGTTCGAGTAGGGAAGTCAGATCCTTGATTTCATGCCCAAGGTTTAGAACGCGCGTTTCTTCGTGACGCAGTGCCTGTTCGAGTTCTCCCAGCAGCCGCGTTACGTCACGCAACTCGCGCTTCATGGAAAGCGGACCTTCGGCGCGCTGCTTGCCGCCGGTGACGGTCACATTGTGGAAGCATTCGCCGCTCTGCGACAGGAAAAATGCGTCTGGATTTTCCAGAGCCAGGTCGCGGGCGAACTGGGGATCGGGAACGATGTAGCCGTCGCGCAACTTCGGCAGAATTACTTCCAATGACTTGCCAAATCCATCCAGCACCCGGATCGTGCGTTTCAACGGAACAATGGACGCATTCGGAGGATCGGGGACACCCTCCTGACCCGCAAACGAAAATCGCGCCTGAGAATCTTCCGGATGAACCAGGAATGTTGCGCGGCCATCAACATCGGAGCGCAACAGGCGAAGGCCTTCATCGGCTGCGTCCCAGGATTTGACCACGATGTAGTTCAATTCATCGCGCAGAAAGTCCTCAACTACGGCTTCGTACCGGGGCTCAACTTCAAGAAAATCTGCAAGCACTCCCACGGGAGCCAGCCCGCCCTGCATTGAACCCGATTGAAAGAGCCGCCGGACCGACTCCGTGGAATAACCATGTTCGGCGATGACCGCCTCAAGCGATCCTTTCTTGCCCAGAGCCGAAGCATATTCGGCGCGCAAACTGTCAAGGTGGTTCTTACCCTCGCCTTCCTGACTGCGGTTCAGCGCTAGGGACTCACGAGTCTGTGCGATTTCGTTCGTCAGGGCTGTAACTCTTTGCGATACGGATTCAAACTCGATAGCCAGTTGCCCGCGCTCACCGCCGAACGTTTCAGCTTGAGCGTTGGCGGCAGACATTTCTGTTTCCAGCCGCTGTGCTTCGCGTGTTGCTCCAGCCATGCGCTCCTGGGCCTGCGTGAGTTGATTGCGCAAAGTGGAAACGGCGGAGACTGACTCCAGAATGGCGATCCGGGACTGCTCCTGCTGTTGTTCGATATCCCCCAGGGCGCTGGTGGTTAAAAGTGCCTGCCGCTGGGCTGTCTCGAATTCCAACTGAGCGGCTTTTACGTCGGCCGCGGCGGATTCGAGCAGTTGGCGGTTCGAGTTCAATTCCTCTTCCAGAGCAGTCAAACGTGTGCGTGTTTGGCCAAGTTCGCTTTCAGAAGCCGACGCACGAATCGTGAGTTCGTTGCAGCGTTCGTTATTGTGACGGCGCTGGGCCTGGTTGCGATCAGCCTCCAGCTTGATGTCAGCCAATCGTCCGCTGTTTTCGCGTATTTCGGATTCAATCGCATAGCCGCGTTGCGTCCGCTCCGCGAGTTCGGCTTCCATTTCTCGCACCGCGTCTGTCTGACGGTGAATCTCTTCGGAAATTTCCTGGATCTGGGCACTCAGTTCGCGGTCTTGGTCATCGAATTGCGCAAATTTGCTGGCCAGCACGACTCTGAGCTTCGCCCGCATCTCGTCGCGCAATCGTCCATAACGCTCGGCTTTCGACGCCTGACGCTTCAGCGAATTCATCTGCCGCGTTACCTCTTCGAAAATGTCATTCACGCGGGCGAGGTTTTGCTTGGCATCTTCAAGCCGCGCTTCGGCCAAGCGTTTCTTCGTCTTGAATTTCGTGATGCCTGCAGCTTCTTCGATAATCGCACGACGATCAGTCGGCCGGCTGCTAAGAATTTGCCCAATGCGGCCCTGCTCAATCAACGCATACGATTCCGGACCGAGGCCCGTGCCCATGAAGAGCTCTTGAATGTCACGCAGGCGGCAGAGCTTACCGTTCAGCAAATATTCGCTATCGCCAGACCGGAATAGACGCCGCGTGACCACGATCTCGCCCGCGCGAAATTGCTGCTGAAAGTTCCTTCGTCGGATTTTCAGCACCACCGCTGAAGGATCTTTGGATCTACGGGCATCCTGGCCCGCAGCCAGTTCTCTTGCGAAGACTGGCTCATCATCAGGGAATGCGACCGCAATGCTGATCACTTTCGATCGTGGAACCTCGACCTCTTCCGCTAGTCCCGGCTGGTTCTCCTCCGTCAGTCGTTCCACTTCTTCGGCAGCGCGCGAACGTATCTCGGTTTCGTCCCAATCCTCCGCAGGCATGTCCTCGCGTAAATCGAGCTCAGTCGGATCATTCTTGTCTGGGCCGTCGTATTCCTCGGGATTAATCAGCGTGAGCGACACTTCGGCCATGCCCGTCGGCTTACGGTCACGTGTTCCGGCAAAGATCACGTCTTCCATGCGCGAGCCACGCAGGGTCTTCGCCGACTGCTCGCCAAGTACCCACGAAATGGCGTCTGCGATATTCGATTTTCCGCAACCGTTGGGCCCAATAATCGCGGCGACACCGTCACCGTGGAACTTCAGTTCCGTACGGTCGCAAAACGACTTGAATCCGAGAATCTGCAGCCTTTTCAGTTTGAGCAACTTGCCACTCCTTGTAACAGCTAACGAAAACTGTCATTCCGAGCGAAGCCGGGCGAAGTACGTCCGGCGAAGTCGAGGAACCTCGAGTTCGAATCCGGGCCGCCATTGAGATGCCGTCGCGAGCGTGAATCGCAAGAGTCTCTCCGGCGCCAGCCCCCATAGGACAGGTTTACCAAGCAGATTCCTCCGCCATTTCGATAGCTCGAAATCCGTCCCGGGCTGGACAGGGCGGGCACAAATTAGACTTACTGTACCGATCAAATCGCGCCGGGGTCAAGTAATAAAACACCATATGTTGTGGGTAACTCGTCTTAAACGCATCATTTGGCGGCGGCTATGCACCTTCTGCTTGGTTTGCGAGTATGGGATCGGGAAGGAAGGGAAGAATCGCGAGAGCGGAATCAGGCTAGCGCGGATGAGCAGGAGAAGCAAGTGCAAAGAATCTTGGAACACAGGTCGACTAAATGTGTCCAACACCGACCACTCCAAATATAATGCTCGCGCTAGCTACGAGCAGTGGGGGGACAGAATGCTGAGAGGAACGGTGCGTTTCGTACTTTGTTTCTTAACTTCTATTGCCGCTCTTAATGCACAAACACCGGATTCAGTTCCTGCAGTCGTTATTGATCGTTCCGGCCAAAGTGTACACGGGCTGCAAAAATCTGACTTCGAAGTGCGCTGCGGGAAGTCAGCCTCGTTTGATTCCACCGAGGAAGTGCTGCCTCTCAGGTTCGACGGATTTGCGGATCCGATTCCGGTATTTATTCTGTTTGACGAAACTTCTGTCGCGCGCAAAATCCAAACCGACGTCTCGCGTTTACTGTTGACCTATCTTCGCAAGGCAGCGGACGAACATCTTGCCGTAACGCTTCTTGTGAATACTCCTACCGGCGTTCGGGTCATCCACGACATGTCCACCGATCCAACAGTGTTTGCCGCGGCGATCAACCGCATCGTGCCGCCAACAACGCAACCACCGGGCCAGGAGCTGGTGGGAAAATCAGAGCAATTCCTGAAAGCGGTGAACGACGAGGCGGCCAACTTGAACGAGTTAATGAAACCTGTCCCGCCCTTGGTCAACGAAAATATGGAATCGCGATACACCCGTCAGCTGCAAGGATTGCAAATCGTTGGCAGAATGCTCCAACGGTCTCGAAAACGCAAACCTCTGATTTGGATAACCGGTGATTTCCCACTGTTCGTCGAGAATGGGGGACTGATTCACAAGTTTGACTACATTGCCCGCGGCAATGTGCCGATGCAAAGTACGGAAAACGTGGGGCTCTCGATTCCATTTATGAAGCAGCGATTGATTCGCTAAACGAGGCCCGCCTGAGCCTCTACGTGCTGCAAGCTTTCCGATGGGATCAGTATTCGAAATATGGTCTTGCAGAATTAGCGAAGAGTACTGGGGCGGATTGGTTTTGGGGGAACCCAATGGCATTCAATTTGATGTTGAGAGAGGAGATCCACAAGGATTGAATCATTTTGCCTCTTTGATCTCGGATATTCGCCACCACTTCGATTCCTACTACATTCTTGCATTCACGATTCAGTCAAAGGCGAAGGGAAGCTGGATCGACAGCTCCGTTAAATCGCATAAGTCTGATACCAATGTTGTCTCCGGGCGCGGCTTCTTTTCAAGTCACGACTTGCCCGTCCTCAGCCGAATGCTAATCTCGAAGCATGGCCCTCGTCATCCGCAGATCGAAGATTCATGCAGACGGCGTTTGCACCAACACGCCTATCAAGCGGCGAGCGATCGTTGCCGAATATACGGGCCCGCGCCTGAGCTATTCGGAAGCCGACGCCATCTATGAGCACTCCCCCCGGACGTACCTCTTCGGCCTAAGTGACGGTGAGCGCGTGGTGGATGGCGACGGTATCGCTGCCTTCATCAATCATTCTTGCGACCCTAACTGCGAATCCGACGAGATCAGAGGCCGAGTGATTATTCGCGCCATTCGGAAGATTACGTCTGGGGAGGAACTGGCGTACGACTACTGCCTCTACGACGGCGATCCGGACGATCCTGCACTGTGCCATTGCGGCGCCAGAAATTGCCGAGGCAGCATGTACTCGGAAAAAGAGATCCGGGAAAGACGAACGCGCACGAAGAAACCCAAGTCTCGAGCTTAAAGCCCAGTTCTATGCGATACGCTGATCGGGAGCAACCGCCGAGGCACTGAGCGGGATGTCCGGCTCTTCGCCGGATGAGCTAGAGGTTGTTTCGCGCTCGGGTCGTGGATCGGAGATGACCGCCGCGCTCAGGAAAGATTCAGCCCAACCCTGCACGTTGTAAGTGCGAACAATGTCGCGCAGCAGCTTCATGCGGGAACGCTTTTCTTCAACCGGCATAACACAGGCGCGGTGAATCGCCTCCGCAATTCCTGCCAGATCATTCGGGTTCACCACAAGCGCGCCGTGTTGCAACTCGGCGGTGGCGCCGGCAAATTCGCTTATGACGACAACGCCACGCTCATCCACCTGCGCCGCACAGAATTCCTTAGCGACAAGATTCATGCCATCCTTCAAGGAAGTGATGAGCGCAATATCCGCCGCTCGGTAATACGCCAATAGTTGTTTGCGCGTGAGATTGCGGTGCATGTAGTGGATGGGAACCCATCCGGCCTCAGTAAACTCGCCATTGATCTGGCTAACCAGCAGCTCGACTTCGCGCCGCAACTCTTTATAGTTCGGAATTTCTTCACGGCTCGGAACCACAACCTGCAGCAACGTGACCTTATGCCGCAACTCTGGAAACCGTCTCAGCAGAATGCGAAACGCTTTCAGCCGCTCTGGAATGCCCTTCGTGTAATCCATGCGGTCCACGCCAAGCACAATGAAGTTGTTGGTCAGTTCGCGCCGCAGTTGGGTCGCTGCAGCATCAACATCGCGGCTAGCCGCATGGCTCGAAAACTCCTCGAACGAAATGCTGATTGGAAACGTTGCAATTCGGGTCCTGCGCCCGTCGAGAACAACGATATTGTGCGAATCCTCTCTGGCCCATGACGCCTCAGGAACAATGCGTTCCAGACAAGTCAGGAAGTTGTACCGGTCGCGTTCGGTCTGAAATCCGAGCAAATGATATTGCAACAGAGAGCGCAGGATGGTCTTGCGCCATGGCAGCTTCTCGAAAATGTC
>WNFY01010738.1_pt1 | contig 11247 bp, 10 predicted proteins | sample 5400091 | NCBI WGS metagenome assembly WNFY01 (sample SAMN13153364, study PRJNA577476) | soil metagenome | isolation source: 60 cm soil or saprolite under grassland replicate 1 | place: USA:California | collected 2016-06-15
CACGTACTACGGGGCCGGCTCAACGCAGTCGCTCGAGCGGGTGTACGCCTCGATCGCGGCCGAGCTCGACCGAACGTGGCAGCTCGGCTACGACACGACAGCTCGCCCCGGCGACCGGCTGCAGCTGCATGCCACATTGCCCGGCTTCGGCTCCGCGGACGAGACGGTGGAGGTGCCCGCCGCGTTCGCGACCTCCGCGCCGGAGCCGGCATCCGCCCTGCTCCCGAAGATCTTCTACTCACCGCTCGGGACGTTTCTCCTCGCCATGCTCGTCGGACTCTGCGCGCTCGCGGCCGTGCTGCTCTTCATGCAGATGGGCCGCGGCAGCTGGGTCAAGCAGCGGCTCTCCGCGCACATCGGTGGAGCGAGCCGGAAGCGCCTCAGGCGCAGCGAGCGAATGTCGTTCCTCGCCGCGTTGTTCCGCGCGACCGAAGGCGCACTTGGACGGCGTCAGCAGTGGCGCGTGATCGAGAAGATGCTCATCCGCGGCGACGTACCGCTCCGCCCTGCCGAGTTCGTCTGGGCGAGCCTCGGCTGCGGTGCCGGCGCAGGGCTGCTCTTCGCAGCTGCCGGGCTTCCAGCGCTGGTGATCCTGGTCGCGATGGCCGCCGGCACCCTGCTGCCGTTCCTCTTCGTCGGCTTCCGCGTGCGCCGTCGGGCGAAGGAGTTCGAGAATCAGCTGCCCGATCTGCTGACGACGATCGCGGCGTCGCTCAAGGCCGGCCACTCGTTCAAGCACGGCCTCCAGTCCGTCGTGGACGAGAGCCAGCCGCCGGCGAGCATCGAGCTGAAGCGGGTGCTCACAGAGGCAGGCCTCGGCCGGCCGATGGACGACGCGCTCGCGGAGATGGCAGACCGCGTGGGATCGGAGAACTTCTCGTTCGCCATCACCGCCGTCACGATTCAGCGCCAGGTGGGCGGCTCGCTCGCGTCACTCTTCGACATGGTGTCGGAGACGGTCCGCAACCGGCAGCAGTTCGCGCGGAAGATTCGCTCACTCACCGCGATGGGCCGAATGTCGGCTTACACGCTCGTCGGCATCCCGTTCTTCATCGCCGGGATGATCTCGATTGCGAACCCGACGTACATGCATCCGCTCTTCCACTCGCACCTCGGACACATCCTGCTGTTCCTCGGCCTCGCGATGATGATGGTCGGGTCCTTGATCCTCAAGAAGATCGTCTCGTTCAAGGGGTGACCGCATGCTGATCCTGATCGTTGCCTCCGCCTGTTTCGCCGGTGCCGCGCTCGTCATGACGCGGGTCGCGACGCAGCCCGAGCGGGACCGCCGCGCGCTCGTTCACCACGCCGCGCGTTACGGCGCAGTTCGGATCGCGGCCGCACGTGAGGAGCGCCTGTCGCTGCGTGAGCGGGTGCTGTTGCCGGCCACCGGTCGGCTCGCCGGTCTCATGCTCCGGTTGAACCGACGCGAGAGCCTCGCTCACGTGCAACAGCGGCTGCTCGCGGCGGGCATGAGCACCGTGTCCCCGAGCGGCTACCTCGCGGCAAAGGGCTTCCTGGCGGCTTTTGGTGCGCTCGTGGGGCTCATGGGCTGGATCACGATCGGCGGGCTCAAGGGCTTCGTGTTCACGATCGGCCTCGCCGCAGCCGGCTACATCGCTCCGGGCTTCGTCGTCGGTTCGCGCGCCCGCAAACGGCGCGACGCGGTCCAGGGTGCGCTGCCGGACGCCCTCGACCTCCTCGCCGTCAGTGTCGAAGCCGGCATGGGGTTCGACGCCGCGATCTCCAAGCTGACCGAGCACATGGAGGGCCCGCTCATCGACGAGTTCTCGCTGGCGCTGACCGAGATGCGGGTCGGCGAGTCGCGCCAGGACGCCCTGAAGAAACTGTCGGCACGCGTCGACTCGCCCGAGCTGTCCGCGTTCGTACGCGCGATCATCCAGGCCGACCAGCTCGGCATCTCGCTCGGCAAGATCCTCCGGGTACAGGCCATCGACACACGGCTGAAGCGCCAGGCTGCGGCCGAGGAGCGCGCGATGAAGGCGCCGATCAAGATGCTCTTCCCGACAGTCGTCTTCATCTTCCCGGCGATGTTCATCGTCGTGCTCGGCCCGGCACTCATCCAGCTCGGCGACCTCTTCGGATTCTGATGCCCGGCGCGACGGAAAAAGGCTTCGGCACCGGACTTCGCGCACAGCTCGAAAAGAAGCAGGGCGGAGGCGAGCCGCCGGAGCCGACACAGGTCGATGCGGACCCGCGGTCGGTCAGCGAGGCGATCGCCGCTGCGACGCTGCAGGCGGCCGGCGTCTCGGAGCTTCGCGCCGAGCTCGACGCTGCGCTCGCGCGCGAGCGAGAGCTGCGCGCGTCGCTCTCCGCGCAGGTCGAGGCAAACGACTTCGAGCAGCAGAACGTCCGGAGGATCGAGGAGCTCGACGAACGTGACGCGCACCTCGCGGCCGCAGAAGCAGCGGTCGCCGCACGCGAGCGGTCTGCTGCAGAGCAAATGGCGGAGGCCGAGGCGCTGCGCGCACGCATCTCCGAGCAGCACGGGGCGCTCGCCGACACGGAAGCGCGGAGGGAAGAGCGGGAGCGCCAGATCGAGCAGAAGGTGCAGGAGCTCAAGGCAGCGGACGCGGCACGCGCAGAGGCAGTCGCCGAGCTGAACGCGCAGGCCGCGGCGCTCGCCGAGCAGGAGCGCGCCGCGAAGCAGGAGCAGGCGAAGCTCGCGGAGCAGCAGGCCGAGATCGAGGCAGGGCTTGCAAAGCTCACCGAGCTCGAACAGCGCGAAGAGACGATCGGCGCCACGCAGTCCGAGCTCGAGCGCCGCGAGGCGGAGCTCAGGATCGGCCTCGAGCGGATTGCAGAGCTCGAGGAGCGCGAGGCGGCACTCCTCGCGCGCGAGGCGCAGATCGACGAGCGCGAGCCGGCGGCGAAACAGGCCCAGGCGCAGCTCGCGCGCCGGCAGGCCGAGCTCGAGACACGGCTGGCGAAGCTCGCCGAGCTCGACCAGCGCGAAGCGGCGATCGCCCAGGCGGGCGCCGACCTCGTACGCCGCGAAACGGAGCTGAAGAACGGGCTCGTACGGCTCGCACACGTCCAGGAGCGCGAAGCGACGCTCGCAGCCCGCCAGTCCCACGTCGACGAGTCGGAAGCCGCCTATGCGCGGCGCGCGGCGGAGCTCGCCGCCGGGCTCGAGCGGCTGGCCGACATGGAGGAGCGGGAGGTCGCGTTCCTCGCCCGCGAAGACGAGCTGCGGGCGCAGGAGGAGCGGGTCAAGCACGCGCTCGCAAGTCAGAGCGAAGGCCTTGCGCGTCTCGCAGAGGTGCAACAGCGGGAGATCGCCCTGGCTGCACGCGAGGCCGAGGTGCTCGCACGCGAGCAGCTCCTGCGCACGCAGGGCGAGCGCGAAGCGAGCTCCTACACCTCACGCTCACGCGATCTCGACCGCCGCGAAGCCGAGCTCGCCGCGCGCGAAGCCGAGCTGCACCGTGCCCAGGCGGCAGTGAACCGCGCCCAGGGCGAGCGCACGGCAGAGGACGACTCCGGGCTCGAGGCGGAGCGTCGCCAGCTTGCGGAGCGTGAGCGGTTCCTTGCGGCACGCGAAGCCGCACTCGCCGCGCGCGAGGAGGCGACCGAGATCGAAGCTCGAGACGCGCGAGGCCGAAGTCTCGGAGCGCGAGGAGAAGCTCCTACGCCGCGAGGGCGATCTCGGCGACTACGTCGCGCAGGTGCAGAGCGACTTCGACCGCCGCGACCGCGAGTGGTGGAACAAGCAGCTCGGCGACCCCGTCAAGGCCGCCTCCTGAGCCGCTGAAGAAGCTGCGCTTCTTCAGCGGGACCTGGCACGCGTGACGTCCCGTGCGGTGGCTACGGCGAGAGCGCGGTCTCGCCTCCGCCGTCGGGATCGCGGTGTCCCAAGGGCGACCTTGACTGCTTTAGGACAGAGGAACGCCGGGAAAGACGGAGAGTTCCTTCGCTTCGCGGACTAGGGGGGCGTCCTCGTCGAAGCCGGCGCGGCGCGCGGCCCGCCGGGCGACGACTGCCAGCTCGACGCTGATGTCCGCGAAGGGTTTCCACCCTTCGGCCTCCCACGCGGAGATGCCGCACATCGGGCAGCGGTCAGGCTCGCGTCGGCTGCTCGCGCCGTATCCGCAACCGGAACACCGGAAGCGGAGGAGAGGATGAGCGGATACGCGGCCGTCCGGATGCACTTCGTTGGGCGTTGGATCTCCTTCGATCGGCGGAGACACCCGAACTGGAAGCATGCCCGTCGGCGGCCCAAGTAGCAAGGGTTGCGACCGAATTATTGCCGAATTACTAGCTCCGGCGGGATCTAGGCCTCGGCTTCGTGCAGGCGGGGCTGCTCCGCCTCGCCCTCGGTGCGCCGCAGGATCAGCCCGCCGAGGACGAGCAGGAGCACCTCGACCACCGTGATCGCGACGCGGTTGAGGACGGTTGCCCCGAGCGCGGCACCCGGGCCCACGATCGCGAGCATCAGCCCGTACATCGACGCCTCGCGCGGGCCGAGGCCGGATGGCGCGAAGATCGCGAGCACAGCGACGATCGCCCCTACCGCGGCCACCCCGCCGAGGAAGACGATCGACTCTGCGCCGGGGTGCGCGCCGACCGAGCGGAGCAGCAGCCAGAGCGCGGCGCCGCCGATCACCCAGGTGGCGCAATAGAAGAGGAGAAGGAAGATCATCGTCGAGCCGCGGAACGGAGGGAGCTCGGACTGGCCGAGACGGCGGAGTACGCGCCCGGCGAGCGGCCGGAAGACCCGAGGGTGGAGCAGGACGGTGACGACGACCGCGAATGCGACGAGCGGCGCAATCGGGGCGTCCACGCCCTTGACCCATGCGAGCGAGATCACGAAGACGATCACGCCGGCGACGGCAGAGATGCCGGCCTCGACGAGGATCGAGGCGGTTACGAGCCCCGCGTCCGTGACGCCCGCTCGGCGGGCGGCGACGACGCGCGCCGCAGGCGTCCAGAAGCCCCCTGGAACGTACTTCGCGAGCATCGAGACCATCTCGGCGCGGAGCGCGGCGGGATAGGAGATGTGGATTCCCCAGTCGGCGAGGATGCGCATCCACCCGAAGACGAAGACGAGGTAGTAGACCGCAAGCGCGACACACGCGAGGGTGAAGAGGACCGGGTCGGCGTTCCGGAGGTCGTCCCCCGCGTCGTTGAACGAGCCTCGCATCGCCCAGCCTACGGAGACGAAGAAGATCGCCAGCACGAGGAGCTGCCCGACGATCACGGCCCGAGGATGCGCCTTGAGAAATGCGGCGATACGCAGCAACGCCTTCACGCGAACCATGGTACGCGGGTAGATTCGAGCTATGGAGCACACGCTCCCCTACAGGTGGTACGTCGACGCCGACATCCTGAGCCGCGAGCAAGAGCGCATCTTCCGATCGGCGTGGCAGTACGCCGGGCACCTCGGCGAAGTTCCCGAGCCCGGCACGTACACATCGACGCGTGCAGGGCGTGCCCCGGTCGTCCTGACGCGGGCGAGAGACGGCGCGCTGCGGGCCTTCCTCAACGTCTGCCGGCACCGCGGCTTCCCGCTCGTCGAGGGACCCGGGAAGCGCGAGACGATTCAGTGTCCCTACCACGCCTGGACGTACGGGCTCGACGGGGCGCTGAGCGCAGCGCCCCGTTCCGACGAGGAACCGGACTTCGACAGGACGGGCCTCGGCCTCTGCCGCGTCGCCGTCGACACGTGGGGGCCGTTTGTGTTCGTGAACACGGGGCCCGATCCCGAGCCGCTTGCGGACGCGCTCGGCTCGATGCCGGCGCAGGTGGCCGAGCTCGGCCTCGACGTCGACGAGCTCGTGCATTACAGCCGCTGGGAGACGGAGCTGGACGCGAACTGGAAGATCGTCTGCGAGAACTTCCTCGAGTGCTACCACTGCTCGGTCGCGCACCCGCAGCTTTCCGACATCCTCGACGTCTCGGCCGAGGCCTATGCGCTGTCGACCGACGGGCGGCTCTCGAGCCAGCGGACGCCGATCCGCGAGAGCGGCCGCAGCAAGATGCGGCTCGAGGGCGAGCTGCAGCGCGGGCAATTCCACTTCCTCTGGCCGAACCTGACGGTCAACATCTTCCCCGGGCGGCCGAACATCTCGATCGGCCCGGTCCACCCCGTCACGCCGGAACGCACCTACCGGTTCCTCGACTACTTCTTCGGCCGCGATGTCGACCAGGCGTGGATCGACGACCTCATGGCCTTCGACGACCAGGTGGGGATCGAGGACCGGGTGCTCGTCGAGGGCGTCCACCGCGGGATCGCCGGGGGCGGGCTCGAGCACGGCTTCCTGATGGGTCGCAGCGAGCAGCTGATCGGCCACTTCCAGCAGCTGACCCGCGCCGCGCTCGCGATTGGCTAGTGCACGGATGCACTAGTGGCAGAAGCCGGAGCGCGGTAGATTTCACTTCTTTCCCAGCTCCAAACTCACAGGAGGGCATCTCGTGAAGCGTTTTCTCCCGCTCCTCGCCGTGGCGGCGCTCGTCGCCGTGCCGGCGGCACTGGCCGGGAAAGCAGCTCCCCCGACGCTCCAGTCGGGCAAGCTCATCGTCGCGTTCGGGGACCCCGCGCCAGGGTTCACAAGCGGAACGGTCCGCGGCAACACGATCACCAATCCGCGCGGCTACGAGGTCGATCTCGCGAAGGCGATCGCCTCGAAGCTCGGGCTCACGCCTGTGTGGATGTTCTCGCCGTGGAACAGCCTCTTCGCGCCGGGCACGAAGAAGTTCGACATCTCCTTCCAGGAGGCGACGATCACGTCGCAGCGTAAGCGGACGGTCGACTTCACCACGTCGTACCTGAACGCGAACCAGGGAGTGCTCCTGTCGAAGCAGGCGACTGCGCCGACGAGCCTCGCCGACCTGAAGCAGCTCCAGACCTGCGCCCAGACCAATACGACGGGCCTCGACTGGATCAAGACGCAGCTGCATCCGGCGAAGGCGCCGCTCGCCTTCCCGACGACGACGGCGGCCTACCAGGCGGTGCAGATCAACCGCTGCGATGCGCTGATCCTCGACGTGCCGCTCGTGAGCCTGCAGAAGAAGCAGAAGCCGGCCGCGTACGGCCCCGTCGCGGGCCAGGTCGTCACGCACGAGCAGTACGGCGCGGTCCTGCAGAAGGGGTCGAAGCTCCTGCCGATCGTGAACACCACCTTGAAAGGCCTGATCAAGGACGGCACGGTGGGAAAGCTTCAGAAGAAGTGGTTCAACATCGACTTCTCGAAGATTCCGGCTCTGAAGTAAGGACGTAACGCATGCACGCGCTGCACGAGGTTCTCCACGCGTTCCTCAACCTGCACACGTTCACGTTGGCGATGCCCGACGTCTGGGCCGGCTTCCAGGTGAACCTCAGGATGATGGCCGTCGCGGAAGTGCTCGTCCTCGTGTTCGCGCTCATGATCGCGGTCGTGCGCGGCCTGCCGGGGCGCGGAGCGAGACCGCTCCGCGCCCTGGCGATCGTCTACACGGACTTCTTCCGCGGTACGCCGATCATCATCGTGGCGTTTTTCATCGGCTTCGGCCTTCCGGGGCTGCAACTGGGCTACATCTCGAACCGATCGTTCACGACGTACGGCATCATCACGCTGACGCTCGTCTACACGGCGTACGTCACCGAGGTGTACCGGGCAGGCATCGAATCGGTGCACGCGAGCCAGCGTGCGGCCGCGCGGTCGCTCGGCCTCTCCTACGCGCAGACCATGTGGTACGTGATCATCCCGCAGGCGGTGAGGCGCGTGATTCCGCCGCTCCTCAACGACTTCATCGGCCTGCAAAAGGACACCGCGATCGTGTCGGTGATCGGCGTCGCCGAGGCTGCTTCTCTGTCCCAGCAGTTCTCGACGCAGAACGGCGACTTCGGCTCGTACCTCGTCGCCGCGGTCTTCTTCATCCTGATCACGATCCCGCTCGCGCGGTTCACGGACCACCTCGTCGCGCAACGCGAAGGCCGCGAGCGCGCACAAGCATTTTGAGCACCAACGGCAACGCATCAGGGTCGTTCGTTCAGATGCGCGGCGTGTCGAAGTGGTTCGGCGACCTGCAGGTGCTCGATTCGATCGACCTCGACGTCTCGGAGCACAATGTCGTGTGCCTGATCGGTGCGTCCGGCTCCGGCAAGTCGACCCTGCTGCGCTGCCTCAACAGGCTCGAGCGCATCGAGGAAGGCGAGATCGTCATCGACGGGCAGAGCATCACGCACGAGAAGGTCGACGTGAACGTGCTTCGCAAGAAGATCGGGATCGTCTTCCAGGCGTACAACCTCTTCCCGCACATGACCGTACTGCAGAACGTCATGCTCGCGCCGCGCAAGGCCGGAGGATTCTCCCGCGACGGCGCTGAAGGTCAAGCCCGGGCGCTGCTGCGAAGGATCGGCCTCGAGGAAAAGGCCGACGAGTATCCCGATCGGCTGAGTGGCGGCCAGCAGCAGCGTGTCGCGATCGTCCGGGCGCTCGCGATGGCGCCGAAGCTGCTGCTGCTCGACGAGATCACGAGCGCACTCGACCCTCAGCTCGTCTCCGACGTCATGAATCTCGTGCGCGAGCTCGCGGACAGCGGCATGACGATGATCCTCGCGACGCACGAGATGGGCTTCGCCCGGGAGTGCGCGGACAAGGTCTGCTTCCTCGACGGAGGCGTCATCCTCGAAGAGGGGCCGCCCGAGCAGATCTTCACGAATCCTCGCGAGCCGAGAACCCGCCAGTTCCTTGCGCGGGTGCTCGAGGCGGAGAAGCTCGCGTGACCGGGCGTAGGCTCGACGGAGCCCGGCAAGGAGCGGAGGTGCCGGCTTTGCCGGCGCCGGAGCGGGCATGACAGAGCGGCTGGCCGGCGACACCCAGAAGCGCGGGAACTTCGCCTACACGCTCGCCGGCATGCTGCCGCGCGGCCGCAGCCGTACACCGCTCGCGATCGCCTCCTTCATCGCGATCCCGCTGTTCTTCTCCTCGCTCATGGCGTCGTCGCTCGCACTCGAGAAGCCGCACAAGTTCGAGTGGATGCGGGGCGGAAAGCTGCTCACCACCTGGCACGACCCGACGCAGAGCAACATCGCGGCGATCTGGCTCTGGGCGCTCGTGCCGCCGCTCGTGCTGATCGTGATCGGCCTGGTCGCGACGCGGCTGCCGCTCGGCTTCTACATCCCGTGCGTCGCCGCAATCGTCATCGCCATGGCGGTCGTCCACAAGACGGCGGTCTGGGAGCGCCACCACACCGCTCGCTACCCGGTCGGCGTCGACCTGATTCCGCCCGCTAACGCGGCTTCGGACAAGTTCGACCGGGGCCAATGGGAGCACATGGCGAGGGAAACAGCCGTCAGCCTCCAGCACTGGACGATCGGCGTCGCACTCGCGTCCGCCCTCGTGATGGCCGGCCTCTACGCCAAGCGCCGCTTCTTCACGCGAAAGCCGGTGCACGGCTACGGACCGCTCGAAGGCGTCCACGCTACGGACGCGACGGTGCCCACTCTGGGGGACAACTGACGACAGACGCCATCAGGAAATGGTAAGAAACCTCACCTAGACGGGAGGGGATCTTGGCTGGGGTTACGTTCGACGGGATCACGAAGACGTATCCGGACGGCACCACGGCCGTCAACAGCTTGAGCCTCGAGATCGACGACGGGGAGTTCATGGTGCTCGTCGGCCCCTCGGGGTGCGGTAAGACAACGGCTCTCCGGATGGTGGCGGGCCTCGAAGACATCTCGCGCGGCCGCCTGCTGATCGGCGACCGCGTCGTCAACCACGTTCCGTCACGCGACCGCGACATCGCGATGGTGTTCCAGAGCTACGCGCTCTATCCGCACCTGACGGTCTACGACAACATCGCGTTCGGACTCAAGATCAAGAAGGTGCCGAAGGCCGAGATCGACCGTCGCGTGCAGAGGGCGGCTGACGTCCTCGGCCTCGAGCCGTATCTGAAGCGCAAGCCTCGGGCGCTCTCGGGCGGTCAGCGCCAGCGCGTCGCGATGGGCCGAGCAATCGTCCGGGAGCCCGCCGCGTTCCTGATGGACGAGCCGCTCTCGAACCTCGACGCGAAGCTGCGCGTTCAGACTCGCGCGGAGATCGCAAAGCTCCAGCACGAGCTGGGCGTAACGACGCTCTACGTCACCCACGACCAGGTCGAGGCGATGACGATGGGACACCGCGTCGCGGTCATGCGCAAGGGCGAGCTGCAACAGGTCGCCGACCCGCAGACGCTCTACGACCGGCCTGTCAACCTCTTCGTCGGCGGCTTCATCGGCTCGCCTTCGATGAACATGCTCGAGGCGACGCTCGAGCGGTCGAACGGAGCGATTACCGCCGTTGCCGGCTCACAGCGCGTCCACCTCGACGCCGAGACACTCAACGCACGCCCCGCGCTCAAGGACTACGAAGGCAAGCGGGTCATCCTCGGCATCAGGCCGGAAGACATCGAGGACGTCGCGCTCGTCAGCGACGCGCCGGCCGACAAGCGCCTGAAGGGAGTTGTCGAGCTGCGGGAGGCGCTCGGCTCGGAGATCATGGTGCACTTCAGGGTCGACGCACGGCCTGCCGAGACAGAGGACACCAAGGAGCTCGCGGAAGACGTTCACGGCGACGCTGCGGCCGCTCCGCCGCCGCCCGAGAGCGGCGAGGCGATCATCGTCGGCCGTTTCGGGGCACGCTCGCGCGTGAAGGAGGGCGAGCCGACGGAAGCAGCCGTCGACACGCGCGCACTGCACTTCTTCGACCCGGACACGGGTCTTGGGGTCTACGACGGGAAAGGAGCAGGATGAGGATCAGGAAGCTCACAGCGCTCGTGGCGCTGACAGCGCTTGCGGTCGCCGCGCTCGTTGCCACCAGCACCGCAGGGGCGAAGACCAAGCACAGAGGGGTCTCGGGCAGCATCTCGATCACCGGCGTGTGGACGGGCGCGGAGGAGCAGAACTTCCAGGCGGTCATCGACGGATTCACGAAGGCGAATCCGGACGTCAAAGTCAAGTACACGTCGTCCGGCGACCAGACGCCTACCGTGCTTGCAACCGCCGTCGCCGGCGGCAACCCGCCGGACCTCGCGTCGGTCAGCCAGCCGGGCCTGATGAAGGACTTCGCGAATCGCGGTGCACTCAAACCGATCGACTTCGCGAAGGGCGTCATCGCGCAGAACTACACACCGAGCTGGAGCACGCTCGGCACCGTCAAGGGCCATCTCTACGGCCTCTTCTTCAAGGGGGCAAACAAGTCGACGGTTTGGTACAGCGTCAAGGCGTTCAAGAACGCCGGCGTCAAGCCGCCGGCGACCTGG
>WNFY01009576.1_pt1 | contig 11246 bp, 12 predicted proteins | sample 5400091 | NCBI WGS metagenome assembly WNFY01 (sample SAMN13153364, study PRJNA577476) | soil metagenome | isolation source: 60 cm soil or saprolite under grassland replicate 1 | place: USA:California | collected 2016-06-15
AGCGCTTGCACCTCCTACATTCACAATAAAATTGGCGTGGCGCTCTGAAATCTGCGCCCGTCCATGCCACATCCCCTTCATGCCCACGGCCTCGATGAGCCGCCCGGCATAATCCCCTTCCGGATTCTTGAAGACCGAGCCAGCGCTCTGCTGCGGCGGCTGCGTCCTCTTTCGATGTTGTTTGTGCTCATCGATAATGGTCCGCAATCCCCTGGGGTCTTCGTGATGAAGATGTACGCCAATTTGCACTATGATCTCAGCCGGCTCGATCAGTTGACGTGGGGCCGCTACAGGGAAGCCCTGTTCGTCGAACTGAACGCGTCTCCGGGCACGGAAGCGACTATGTCTATAACTCAGGTCGAGTTCGGCATGTTGATAGCGCCGCAACATCGGCTGCGCGACGGAGTTCTCCACCTCGCGTGCATCCAGTACATCGACCCACTCGAGCACTCGTCCCAGTTCGCTCCCATGCGCACCAGCATTGCTGATGACGCCGCCGCCAAGCGTCCCTGGAATACCAGGACCGAACTCCAGTCCTCCCCAACCAAGAGGAGCCAGTTCGTTCAGCAAGCGAGGCCAGCTTATGCCTGCCTCTGCCGTTAAAAATGCAGTGCCGTCGCCGCGGTCCTCAACTGTATAGCCGTTAAGGGCCACACGCGCTACGATGCCACGTACGCCCGCATCAGCATACAAGACGTTCGTACCATTGCCCATGAGCAGCAAAGGCCAGCGCTGCTCACTACAGAGCGTTACAAGGCCAATCAGTTCGTCCTTCGTGTCGAGCGAGATCCATATATCCGCAGGGCCGCCCACGCCAAAGGTCGAATGGCGTGATAGCGGCTCATCACGACGCACTTTGAAGTGCGACTGTAGTGCGCGATATGTTGTCTCAACATCAAAAGTCATAACAGATTTCCTCTACGCCGTTTTGCGCAGCAATAATTCGGTCACGTGATAGATATCTCCCGCGCCCATTATCACAGCAAGATCGTTTGCTTGCAGTGTTCCACTTAACAGTTCGAATGTGCTCTGCACATCGCCACCGTACAGTACGCGTGCGCCTCCCTGCGCAAAGTGAGGCCGCTGCGCGATGGTATCTACGATCTCGCACGTATGTACGAGACCGGTGTCGCGCTCACGAGCCGGAAAGATATCGCTGATAATTACTACATCCGCCGCATCGAAGACGGACAGGAACTGATTAAAAAATGTCTTTGTTCTGCTGTACATATGCGGTTGATAGACCGCGACCAGGCGCCGTCCTGGATAGCGTCTGCGCGCCGCTTCCAACGTCGCGGCGATCGCAGTGGGATGATGCGCATAGTCGTCCACCAGCATGAGATCCAGCACTCGCCCATCGATAGTTAGCAGACCCTGGTGGCGGGTCTCAAAACGCCTCCGGGTGCCACTGAAGCCTTCCAATGTACGGGCAATGGTCTCGACGTCCACACCGACTATACGCGCGACACAGAGAGCCGCCAGGGCATTTTCTATGTTATGCACACCCGGCAACTGCAGGTGAAAGACACGATCCATAGGAAATGCATCATCACCGTGCGCTCTGACGCGAAAACTCGTTTCTCCATCTGTGAGTGTATCGTATGCTTCAAAGCTCGCTTGCTCCTTTAGGGATGATTGCTCCGCTTCATTTACCGAATACGTAACGATAGAGCCAGGCCAATCGACGAGACGCGCGCGTAGTTCCAGGCAGCCTGGACTGTTCGCATTGAGGACCAGCATCGGCGATATAGGCCAGTCTCCGTGCAGGTCCATGCCCCAAATGAAGTGCTCAAAGGCGGCGAGAAATGCTTCGTAATCAGCAAAGAACTCCGGGTGCTCGAACTCTATCGAGGTCACGACCGCCACGCGCGGATGATAATGCCAGAAGTTATGATTGAACTCGTCGGCTTCATTGACGAAGTATTGCCCCTTGCCCAGGCGATAGTTTGCACCAAAGCGCGGCACGACTGCACCAATCTCACAGGTCGGATCTAGCCCCGCATCGACCAGGATCAACGAGAGCATGGCCGTCGTCGTTCCCTTGCCATGCACGCCGGAGACCGAGAGGACGCATTTCTGCTCCATCAGGGAACCAAGCAGCTCCTGCCAGGTGTAGACGTGGATGCCACGCCGCTGCGCTTCGAGCAATTCTGGATTCTGCGGATTGAGCGAGGTCACAGCCGGGCTGATCACCAGGGTATCGACCCCCGCCAGATGGTCTGCACTATGACCAACCTGTACATCTATCCCCGCCTGGTCCAGGGCGCGCGTGGTCGCCGACGGCTGGCGATCACAGCCCGTCACCTTATCCCCCTGCAGCAGCGCCATCTGCGCTACAGCGGAGATGCCTTGCCCGCCTATTCCCATGAAATGCAAGTGCGACTTCTTCAAATGCTTATAACCTCGCGCTTCGATGTCTTGACTCCGCGTGCCATCTCAACGACCACTTCGACAATATCTTGCGTTGCCGTTGGTCGCGCTAGCTCCCCGACAGCCTCCGCCATCGCTTTTAACTTCACATAAGATGTAATATTATTTTTAACACGTTCTACAAGTGTTTCAGGTTTCAGATCACTATTGCGAATAACCTCTGCCGCCTGTTTGCGTTCAAACATAGCGGCGTTGGCCTCCTGCGGCGAGTCGCCCAACGCCGGAGGTAAAGGAACCAGGATGGCGGGCTTGCCCAATACAGCCAGTTCGCTCAACGTCGCGGCGCCCGCGCGGCACACCACCAGTTCCGCGGCCTGTAGCGCCAGGGGCATTTCCGCATCCATGTACGGAACCAACCGGTAGCGCTGCCTCGTCTCCACCGGTAGAGCCGCCAGGGTACTCTCAGAGAGTGCGCGCGTCTCTTCGAACAAGTTTCTGCCGCTGATCTGCAAGACCTGGCTGTACGTGAGCAGGTCGGGCAAGGCGCGGCACACCGTCTGATTGAGGTGGCGCGCTCCCTGACTTCCTCCCGTCACCAGCAGGAGCGGCAGGTCAGGCGCAAGACCGAGCGTTGTACGAGCTTGCTGTGGCTGTATCAGGCGCGCGTCCAGGATCGCCTGGCGTACGGGATTGCCGAGATGCAACGTTTTCCCTGAGGGAAAGTAGCGCTGCGAGTCGGCAAAGGCTACAGAGATACGCGTCGCCAGTGGCGCGAGCAGGCGATTAGAAAGGTTTGGCGGCACATCCTGCTGGTGCATCAGTAGGGGAACGCCATTGAGCCTGGCGGCAAGTCCAGCCGGAACCGCTACGTATCCGCCACTGGTAAAAGCCGCATCAGCATGGAAGTTGCGTACGATGCCGAGTGCCTGCACCATCCCAACAGGGACGCGCGCGATGCCTGTCATGGTGCGCCAGGAGACAAAACGCTGCAGCTTGCCGGCCTTGATCCGCGCAAAACGGAGACCAGCAGCAGGTATCAACTCTGTCTCCAGGCCATCGTCGCTGCCCAGATAGAGAACATCGGTTTTATATTCATTTTGCAACTGCATCGCCACAGAGAGTGCCGGATAGATATGGCCTCCCGTGCCCCCACCAGATATCAGAATTCGCATAATTTTTTCTGTTCGTTTCAATCCAATTGAGACAGACATTATCCTACAATTTCCTGCCAGCCACTGGTTTTCGCGCTTACACCTTTCTCGTAATAGTTTTCGTGATCGTGCGTTTCGACAGGGTTGGCTTCTCAGGCTCCTGAATGTAGCGCGAGATATTCAAGAGCACCCCCACAGCCGCCAGAGTGATGACTAGCGAAGAGCCGCCATAGGTAATAAACGGCAGCGGCACCCCTGCATAAGGGATCGACCCCGTCGTCGAACCGATATTGATCATTGCCTGTAAGATTAGCCAGGTGGTAATGCCGGTTGCCAACAAGGCGCCGTAGATGTCCGGTGTGCGCCGTGCCAGGCGAAAGCCACGAAACGCCAGGAACAGAAACAGCATCACGATAAGCGCGCAGCCGATAAAACCCAGCTCCTCACCAATGATGGCAAAGATCGAGTCGACCTGGGGGAACGGTAGATAACCCGTCTTCTGACGACTTGCCCCCAGTCCAACGCCAAACCAGCCACCCGATCCCAGCGCCAGCAACGACTGATAGAGCTGCAAGTTGATGCTCGTAACATTTTTGAACGGGTCCAGAAACCCCATCAGCCGAAAGTACCGGTAACCGTGTAATGCCTGCATCAAGAAAACCAGCCCGCCGCAGCCCATCGCCAGCAGAAGCTGCACAATATTTGCTCCCGCCGTAAAGAACATCACCGTAGCGAGTCCCGCGATAATGATCGTTGTGCCCATGTCGTTCTCTAATAGCACCAGCCCCAGGATTAACCCCACCAGGAGCACAAATGGAGCCAGGCCGTACAGAAACGTCCCCACCTGCTTTCCCTTACGGGCTAGCCAATCCGCCACATACAGGGCCAGCACCAGCTTGGTCAATTCGCTCGGTTGAAACGAGAAGAACGAACCGAAGCCCAGCCAGCGGGCCGCACCGTACGCCGTCGTTCCAACCAACAAAACGAGCACCAGCAATGGCAGCATAACGACCATGCCTAGCAAAGAGAAACGCCGCCACTGCCGGTAGTCTATACGCATGGTCACGAGCATCACAACTACGCCCAGTAGCGCCCAGACGAGCTGCTTCTGAAAGAAGTACGAGGCGTCGCCGTAGTCGCGCGCCGCCAGGAACGAGCTCGCGCTGTACACCATCACCAGACCAATACACAGTAGCGCCAGCACGGCAGTAAGCAGCCATGCGTCGATCTTACCGGCCACGCGCGGGAGGCGCATCTCAAGCGCGGAGAGCTTTTTCTGCTCCTCGTCACTGATCACCTGCACCGGAGTACTCGGCGGTGCGGCAACCTCTGCCGGGCGCAGGCGCCAACTGGCGGTTAATCCGGTCCGTTGCCTTATAGCAGGTGTAGCGGCGATCCTCGAATGTTTCGCAACAGGCGGCAAGCTCTTGCGCGGCGCAGGGCGCACCAATGTATCCTCTGCCGCGTAGCTCACCTTAACATTACGAGATGTCTTTTTTTGTACAGGCCACCGGGCGCCATTCTCGGGTACCTGGAGATCATGGCGCTTCTGGCGCTCCGCCGCCTCTAGAGCAGGAGAACGCATCACAGGAGGAGAGAGCTCACTCCTGTGCCTTCCTCTGGCATCGTTTTCTTGTCTTAGCCTATCTCGTAGCATGAATGCCTGTTTTCTTCACTTGACATAGAACATTTTTTCGAGTATACTCACTACAAGTCACGCTTATCGGATGTATCATTTTTATGCTGAACGGGATGCTCTTGCATAACTTGCAGCGCCTGTTCAACATCCTGGTCGCTCATGTGCAGGTGTACCTGTTGCAAATCAACGACCTCAACATCCTTTGCTCGTAATAACGCACTCCAGGGATCACTCTCAAGCGCCGATACTAGCGCATCGACGGCGCTCTCCGGGGCGTCTATTTCTGCCAGAGAGGCCCCCAGAAGCTCGCGCCATACGTCACTCAGTGGTGCATGGCTGAGCCGTCGAGCATCCTTATCTTCTTCTTGCATAGCATACCTTCTCGCCGTGATACTCCACACACAGCCACTTCTACATTATTGTTGGTCAGGTGTGACATTATATTGCCACATCAATTGCTGGGCGATAGTCTTCCATAGCGGACCGGCTGCCGTGCCACCGAAAATAGTAGCCTGGGGCCGATCTAGTTTCACCAGAATTACATACTGCGGATCTGACGCGGGCAGAAAACCTGCCATCGACGCCACCGTCTGCTGATCTGAGATGCCTTGCGTGGTGGCTGTCCCCGTTTTCACCGCAACGCTATAGCCTGGAAAAGTTGCCTGCTTATTAAAGTTCGCCGCGCTTACCAGCATACCTTTCAACAATTCGGCAGCTCTCGCGCTGATCACACGGCGCTTGACCTCCGGTTGCGTCATCGTTATATGCCCGTTATTGTTCACAGAGGCAACGAGATATGGCTGCATCATCACACCATCGTTCGCAATCGTCTGGTAGACCATCGCCATCTGGAGCGGCGTGACCAGAATACTCTGCCCAAATGACTGCCGCGCCAGATCGCTCTGAGTCCAGTCAGGAGAGGAAGGATCGCGATACGTACCAGCGGCCTCGGGATCTTCCAGACCAGTGCTCTGTCCAAAGCCGAAGCGCTGCAGGTAAGGATAGAAGCGATCAACCTTCAATATGTTATGTGCAACGTACGCAGCACCGACATTGGCCGAATGCTCCAACACCTGCGTCATCGTCTCCGTTCCATAACCCTCGTCAGCCCAGTTCGTCACCGTGGGCGTGCCATCGGTAAAGTTAAGATAGCCAGGGTCGTAGAACGATGTATCTGGCGTGATCAGACCCTGATCGAGCGCCGCCGCCATCGTCACAGACTTCATTATCGAACCGGGCTCATACGCGCAATAAAGAGCTGGATTAAAGTACACATCCTCGGTTCCAACACAGCCCTTCTCATTGAGGGCCGCGCTATAATTATTGGGATCGAAGGTCGGCACGCCAGCCATTGCGACCACCGCGCCGGTACGCGCATTCAAGATCACGACGGTTCCACTCTTCGCCTTCAAGTTTTTTACAGCCTGGGCCAGTTCGCTCTGCACTAGATACTGTATGTTGCCATCAATCGTCAGTGTGAGATTCGCGCCTGGAACCGCCTGTTGCTGCGAGTTCGCTCCTACTGTCAGCGGATTGCCCATCAGATCGGTCTCAGCCGTCAGGCTACCGGGCTTACCAGCCAGCAGCGTATTGTATTTCTGCTCCATACCGTAAATGCCGCTTCCCTGGTCTTGCGGCACGTAGCCTAGAACCTGGGATGCCAGATCGCCGTCAGGGTAGACGCGCAGGGTACGCGGCTCCAGAAAGGTATCGGGCAACTGTAAGTTGCGCAACTGCTGACTCTGCGCCGGCTCGATCGGTCCTGCGATACGTACAGAGGCGAGGTGCGTGTCAAAGAGCTGTTTCAACCTGTCCTCTGAAAGCTGTGGCAGCACCTGGTGCAATTTACTGCACAACAGGGCCAGTTCAGCCTGTGCGTTATCGCCCGTATAATCGGTCGCGAACTGTAGCGGCGCAACATATACATCATCGCGCACGACATTGGTCGCCAGGATGTGCCCATGTATATCGTAGATATAGCCGCGCGGCGCGTTCACCACCTGATTCTGAATATGCTCATCGTTTGCCAGTTGCGAAAGGTAGCTTGAGCGTACCACCTGCCAGTAATAGAGGCGCCCCAGCAGAATCAGCATAGCGGTACAGACCAGCAAGAAGACAATCATCTGCCGACTGCGCGCTCGTTGTAGTTCTGCACTCATCTACCGGCTCCTCTTTTCCTCAAGGAAACTATGGCTGAAAACCTTGCTCATTGTTCGTAAATGGTAAAAGATGTTTCACAACCAGCACCTGGACCGCACCTGGACTGGCGGGCACAAGCCCGAGTTTGTGGGCGCCATCGGCGATAAACGCGGGCGATTGTTCCTGAGCGATCGTATTGATCAGATCCTGATTCTGACGCTTCTGGGCGGCCTGCTGCGCATTGATAGCCAGCAATTGCTGATTGGCAGAGACGGCCTGGCTCACCTGACTCAGGTAGAGGACCGCCATCAACCCGATCAAGAGCACGCTGGTGATGCACAATGCCACCGGACCCATATGAAAGAAGAATGGGTAAAGTTGTCGACGGCGCCTGGCGACCAGCCGTGTCTTTTGTGACATCACTGGAGAAGTATTTTTCCGCTCCTTCAGGCCATACATACGCAGCGTTCCTCCAAGATGCTGAACTCCCATGCTCACTGATACGACGAACGTACATACATACCCACCTCCCTACAGATGACGCACTACGAACCAACAACTATTTCAGCGGCTCGTAGCCTGGCGCTACGAGCACGAGGATTCTGCTCCACTTCCTGGTCAGTTGGAGTCGCGGGCTTACGCGTCAGGATGCGCAGACTCGCTTTATGGCCACAGATGCAGACAGGAGTGCCCGGCGGACAGATACAATCGGTCGCCTCGCGGCGCATAAACTCTTTTACAATCCTGTCTTCCAGAGAATGAAAAGCGATGATAACCATTCTTCCGTCTCCCTCTCCATGCGCTTCACCCGTCGCTCTCCTCGCTCGCAATATATCAACTATCTGTGGGAGCGCTGTCGTCAGACGCTCCAACTCGGAGTTCACCGCGATCCGCAGCGCCTGAAAAACCCGCGTTGCCGGATGGATCACCCCACGTTTGTACGGAACACCAGCAGCGGCCATTGCTGCCAGTTGGCCTGTCCGCGTAATGGCACCCTTTACGCGCTCCCGCACGATACGCTTTGCTATCTGGCGTCGAGCCGCATATCGAGAGGACCATCGGCGCTAAAGGAGAATCCTCGCTGTGGATTTTCCATCTGGTCCGATGAGAAACCCAGGTCGAGTAAGATTCCTTCTATAGAGCCTATAGAGCCTGCCCAGGTCTCGTCTACGATGCGAGTCAGGTCAGCGAAATTTCCGTGCACCAGTTGCAATCGTCCACTATCTATGAACCCCGAGAATCGCGCGCTCACACGCTCCAATGCCTGAGCGTCGGCATCGATACCAAGCACCCGACCATCGGGCTCTGAACGCTCAAGAATGGCTTGAGTATGCCCTCCTCCACCCAACGTACCATCTATATAGTGGCCACCTGGTCGCGGCTGAAGAAACTTCAACACCTCGTCCAGCATGACCGGCACATGTTGTGTATGCTCTGTTGCCATGAATGATAAACTTTATGGTTAGAAGGGAATCTTGCTCCCATCGGCATCTAGTCGCTCTTGATAAGTCTGCCACGCTGTGCGATCCCAGATCTCAAAGTGGTCGCGCACACCCGCTATCGTCACCTCGGCACCGAGACTCGCATAGGTACGTAGCCTGGCGGGAATAATGATGCGTCCCTGCGCATCCAGTTCCACCTCACTGGCACTTGGATAGATGCGCCGCTCGAAGTCACGCAGCTCGTCGCTCGCCTTCCCCGATACCAGCTCATCGGACTTCTGCTCCCAGCGTTGCATAGTGTAGACCGAGAGACATGTTCCCATGCCCTTACTGATGACGGCGCCGCTGTCCATCTGCGCCCGAAACTTTGCGGGAACCGCCATGCGCCCTTTCGCATCGATTGTATGCTCATGTTCGCCGAGAAACATTGTATACCTTTTCCACTATCGATTCGTCTCAGTAGCCTCTGGTGAAACGGTCAGGAACTCTCCCTTTTCCTGGTACTGCTCACCGGTTTTCCTACCCGCCATTAGATTCACCAAAATGCCCCACTTTTCCCCACTTCATTGTAACATTTCTTACGCCATGGGAAAAGAGTGTTATCCACCAATTTTTCGCTGGCTGGTGGATAACTTGTGGATAACTTCTGATATAGAAAGATGTACCGATGTAGAATGAGTTTTACGGGTTTGCAACTTTTTCTTAAAAACGCTTTTCAATCCCTACACAAATTCTGCATACAGCAAACGACAGAGCAGACTGATCACGCTTGAAATGTCTTTCTAACAGAAAAAGCTACAGCCACTCTATACGACTACATGTGAAATACAAAACTGTCTATCATAGGGGGCTTATACGACTTTTAGAACAAAAGATATATTTAGGGCTTCTGATGCCAGCGTCCTATACAGGACGAGGCGAAGGAAATCCGGCACAACGGCGGGAGAAATTTAACCCTGATATAGGAAAAGTTTACTACTGTTGACCTCAAAGCGAAGGACTGTTTCTCTACTCGATCGCAGCTTAGAAACAACGTCCGGTCGATTAGCCTGTGAAGCCTTTTTTCGACCTATACGATAGGTTCAGATCGGCCTGTAGAGCGGCTTTAATCTCTGTATCAGCCTTTAGAGCATGGTGAGACGCTTGTATTTCTCAAAATCACATGCTATACTCCTAACGGCAGTGAGGTTGTAATGCCGCTCTACAGGCCCAACAGTAGCAACATTGGGACGAAAAGCGACGTGTGTTGATTGTTGCAAGGAGGATTCTGAACCTATGGCCAAAGATCAGACTGAAAAAAGTAGCGTCTCTACTATAGGCAGGCAAGAGCTTTCTAAGCGTATTGCCAAACAGGCGAAACTATCCCAAAAGCAAGCATCTGAAGTGCTAGAGGCAACCCTCGACGCTATCCGCGAGGCTCTTCAAGATGGTGACGAAGTACGTTTAGTGGGCTTTGGCTCCTTCAAGGTGCGCCAGAGTGCTGCTCGTAAAGGGGTCAATCCACGCGACCGACAACCGATCGAGGTGCCCGCGAAAGAACGCGTGCGCTTCTTCCCTGGCAAAGAACTCTCAGAGGCCGTTGTCAAGAAGTAGTTCATAGTGATGTATCCCCTCACTGCCACATAGCCTCAATGAGCATCGATCTCAGGTGGATTGGCCTATCTACCCACTGATGCTTTTGAGGCTATGTTGCACATTTGATACCTTGCATACACTTTCTCTCCTCGTTTCATGAACTCCGCACTCCCCCTGGCATCTTCCTTCATTATAGGGTACAATGCTGCAAGATATTCACTCTACCAGATATGAAATGGAAAATATTTATGCCAACATACAAATTGAACGATACAACGCTCGCCCTGTTGCGCGGGAACATCGTCGACGTGCAGGCGGATGCAATCGTTAACGCAGCAAACTCGGGACTGGTGGGCGGTGGTGGCGTCGATGGTGCCATTCATCGCGCCGGCGGCCCAACGATTATGGAGGAGTGCCGCAAGATCGGCGGCTGCCCTACCGGTAGCGCGGTGGCGACGACGGCGGGGCGCCTCAAAGCGCAGTATATCTTCCACGCGGTCGGCCCCATCTACGGTCATCACAGGGATGAAGCGCGTCTCCTCGCCGGAGCGTACCAGGCGTGCCTCGATCTAGCCGAGCAATACGCTGTGAAGAGCATCGCCTTTCCGTCGATCAGCACCGGTGTCTATAGCTATCCTCTCGAAGAGGCCGCCCCTATCGCATTACGTACGGTTATCGAGCATGTCAAGAAACCGACCAGCTTGCAACAGGTGACGTTCGTTCTCTTCAGTAACGATACCTATAGCGCGTTTGAGAAGGCGCTCAGCGAGCTTTTAGCGCAGTAAAAACGGGATCAGTCTTCGCGTAGTGCCTTCTTAAATTCCCTGACGAAGCCGACAATGCCCTGCGCCCACGTCATCTTCGGTTGCCGCTGTGCCTCTTCACGCTGACGGCGCAGGAGTTCTTGCAGGGCGGCATTGCGCAGCTCTT
>WNFY01007121.1_pt1 | contig 11241 bp, 9 predicted proteins | sample 5400091 | NCBI WGS metagenome assembly WNFY01 (sample SAMN13153364, study PRJNA577476) | soil metagenome | isolation source: 60 cm soil or saprolite under grassland replicate 1 | place: USA:California | collected 2016-06-15
GGGCGTGATCCGAGGTCGTCGCCTGGCCGAGGGCCTCGGCCAAGCGATCGCGGCCGCCTTCTACTGCGTCGAACCGCCGACCATCGTCGGCGTCGATCTCGAGACCGACGACGGCACACTCATACATGTTCGCACCTTCCATTGCACAGCGAAGAGGCGACGAACTGCCGTCGACACGCCGCACGAGACGTACGACCTGCTCCTCGCTCTCCGACTCGACGCTGCCTACGCGCCAGTGGAAGCGATCGAAGTCCCCCGCGAGGTCGTCCAGGAGTACGAGCACCAGGGCCGCCTGAGCTGGACGAAGCGCCTCGCCCGCGACCCCCGCGTACGCCACATCCCCGGGGACGCCCTCTAACCAAGATCACGGGTTTTCCCACCGGTTGTCGGTGAGGTAGCGACTTCGGCGCGGCGGAATTCTCGGACGAACGCGAAAGGGACAGACCTGTGCTTTGCAGGCTCGACAGCGAAGGAGGCGACATGGACCACGAACCGAGCAACCAGCTCTGCCGCGTCCAGACCCACGCAGCGAGTACACGTGAGCAGTGACGCATTCCGCCCGACGGTCGCCCAGATCGAGCACATCGCGCTCGCGACGAACGATCTCGAGTCCCTGTCCGACTTCTACCAGCAGCTTGGGGCGGTAGCCTCGCCGCCTTGCGCAGACCCAGAGACCGGTCTTCGCAGCTGTGTGCTGGATTTCTGCGGCGTCCGCTTGGAGTGGTTCGAACGGTCGGGCAGCCGGGAAGGTGCGGCCGGCGACGGACGGTCGTCGGGGCTGGTGCACCTCGGCTTCGCGCTCGGATCCGCCGACGCCGTCGACGAGCTCAGCGGAGTGTTCGCAGCGGCCGGCCACCCGGTGCTCGAACCGCCGCGACGCGCCGGCGAGCTGGGCCGCTACGAGAGCGTTGTCGTCGACCCCGACGGCAACCGGCTCAAGCTCATGGTCTGAGCGGGCTCACGATGCCTGGAGCGGGGCCGGCGCCGCTCTAGAATCGCGTCGTGGGTGTGCAGCTGGCTCCGCTCGTGGAGCGCGAGCTCGAGCTCAAAACGGTTGAGCGGTTGCTCGCCGGTGCCGGCGCGGGCTTTGGCGGAGCTGTGGTCTTCGAAGGGCCGGCGGGGATCGGCAAATCGAGTCTGCTCGCGGCCGCCCGGTCCGCGGCGGCGGTCGACCTGCGCGTTCTGTCGGCGCGGGGCGGTGAGCTGGAGCGCGAGTTGCCGTTCGGGATCGTCCGGCAACTGCTGGAACCAGTGGTGGGGGCCTGTGACCCACAGGAGCGTGACGCCTTGCTGGCCGGGGCGGCGGCGCTAGCGAAGCCTGTCCTCTTTGCGGCCGATCCGGAGGCCAACGCCGAGCCGTCTTTTTCCGCTTTGCACGGGCTCTACTGGCTGACGATCAATCTGGCCGACGCACAACCGTTGCTGGTGGCGGTGGACGACGCGCACTGGGCCCAGGCCGGCCGCGCCCGGCCTGGTGCAGGAGTTGCTCGACGAGCTGCTCGTCATCCCCGAGATCGCAGTCCTTCAGCCGGGCGGGCTGAGCGAGCGGGCGATCACCATGCTCACGGTGCAGCTGCTGGCCGCTGCGCCCGATCCGAGCTTCGTCACCGCTTGCCAGCGGGCTACCGGCGGCAACCCGTTCTTGCTCCTGGAGCTCTTCGGCGAGCTCCACCGGCGGCGGATCGCGCCGAGTCGCGAGAACGCCGGCCTGGCCAGCCAGCTTAGCTCGCACGGCGTCGGCCGAGCCGTGCGCGCCCGCCTGAGGCGCCTGCCACCCGGCTGCACCGCCCTCGCTCGCGCCGTCGCCGTGCTCGCCGACCCGGCTCAACCGACCCTCGCAGCGCAGCTCGCCGGCCTCGACGACGACACGGCCGCGAGCGCCGCCGACGTTCTGGCCGAGGCGGTGATCTTCGAGCCGGGCCTGCGGTTTGCGTTCGTCCACCCGCTCGTGCGCTCAAGCGTCTACTCCGAGCTGAGCTCTCAGGAGCGCGCCCGGCACCACCAGCGCGCTGCCCGCCTGCTCACAGACGCGGGCGAGGCAACGGACCGGATCGCTGTACACCTGTTGGCGACCCATCCTGGCGGAGACGGCCAGACGGTGAACGCGCTGCGACAGGCGGCGAAGGGCGCAACCATTCGCGGCGCCCCGGACGTTGCCGTCACCTACCTCAGGAGGGCTCTTTCTGAGCCGCCGTCGCCGCAGCTCGAACCGGTAGTTGTCCACGAGCTGGGTAGGGCCGCGCTCAGCGCAGGCGAGCTCGGGACGGCGATCGAGCAGCTCCGGCGGGCAACCCGGGATCTTGCCGATGGGCGGCTTCGCGCGGAAGCGGCGAACGCGCTGGGTTCGGCTCTCTTCCTCGCGCACCGGCCCGAGGAGGCGATGACCGATCTCACGGCAGTCATCGACGAGTTGCCAGAGAGCGAGCGCGAGCAGGGACTGCGGCTGCAGGCGACGCGCTGGGCGGCCGTGCGGGGCAGCGTTGCGGTCTGGCGTCGTCTCCAGGCAACCGGGGAACGGTTCTCCGTCACGTCCCGCACTCCGCGGACGGTTGGGGAGTGCCTGCAGGTCGCTGTCGCGGCGTACGACGCTGCTCGAACCGGGACGGCCCGGGAGGCACGCGAGCTGGCCCTGCAGGCGTTCGCGGACGGGCGGCTGCTCGAAGACCCGGGTCCGGAGTCGGGTGGGTTCTGGATCGTGCCGACCGTGCTCCTGCTCGCCCACGCCGATGACGACGGGGCGCGAGTCAGCACCGCGGTCATCGGGTGGGCGAAGCAGCACGGGTCGCTGCCGGCGTTCTCGATGGCGGCTCAGCTGCGCGCGTACGTCTGCCTGCGTCGCGGCTTACTGGCGGAGGCGGAGGCGGATGCGGCGAGCGCGCTTGAGCATCCCGGCCTGTCGGGCTTTCCCCCCTACGGCCACATGGCGCTTGTCAACGTCCTGCTCGCGCGGGGCAAGCTGACCGAAGCCGCCGAAGTGTTCGCGCAGGCTGCGTCCGAGCCCGCGGCGGCAGGCCAGACCCGCTACCTGCAGACACGCGCTCGCCTACGGGTGGCTTCGCGGCACCCCGACGAAGCGCTGGAGGATCTGATCGCCTGCGGCCGTCTCGAGCGGGAGTGGGAAATCCATACACCTGCGTTTAGCACGTGGCGCGCCGACGCCGCGCCGCTGCTGGCATCGCTCGGCCGCCACGACGAGGCTCGTGCTCTGGCCCGTGAGGAGTTCGAGCGCTGCAGCGCCTTCGGCGCACCAGGTCCGCTCGGCGCTTCGCTGCGCACGCTTGGCCTCATCGAGCCGGGAGTCTCAGGGATCGAGCTGCTCGAGCAAGCCGTCGCCCACCTCCAACGGTCACCGGCGCGGCTCGAGCACGCGCTCGCGCTGCTCGAGCTGGGCGCGGCGACCCGCCGGGCCGGCCGACGCGCCGACGCGCGCGAGCCACTCCGCGAGGCGCTCGAGCTGGCCCGCGCCTGCGGCGCCGACGCGGTTGTTCTGCGCGCCCACGACGAACTCATCGCAGCCGGTGCCCGCCCTCGCCGAGACCCCACCGATAGCCGCAGCAACCTCACCGCCTCCGAGCTGCGTGTCGCTCGTATGGCCGCCGAGGGGATGACCAACCGCGAGATCGCACAAGCGTTCTTCCTAACCGAGAACACCATCGAAACTCACCTCCGCAGCGTCTTCCGCAAGCTCGAGATCCGCTCGCGGTCGCAGCTCGCTCGCGCCCTGTAGCGGCGCCGGGCAGCCGCTTCTCACGGAGTTCCTCACCGGCGCTCCGTGAGGCGGCAGCCCGTACGCGACTCGATCCTGGTTACGACAACCCAATAGGGCTGCCCCAGGGCTGCGCCCCAGGGCTGCGCCGCAGGGCTGCGCCAGGGAGACGAGATGAACATATGTGGGAACGGCGCCGCTGAGTGGGCGCGCTCGCGGCGCAGCCTGGCGGAGATCCTGAGGCGAACATCGCCTGGAATTGCGAGTCGTGTCCCAGCCCTGGGAGACCAAAGTCAACCCACTCGGAAGGGAGAACCATGTCCCGCAGCGCGACCACGTCCCGCAGCGCGACCAGCAAGCGACGGTGGGCGCTCCTCGCCCTCGCCGCCGCGGCCACCCTCGCGCTCGCCGCTCCGGCGCTGGCAGCGAGCGATGGCCAGGCCGGTTTCGGCTTCAACGCCGGCGAGATCCGCGGCTTTCCCGCCGGCGTCGTCTCCCTGACGGGCGGCGGCGCATTCAACCTCGACACCAAGCTCGTTCACGCTGGAGGCGGCTTCCGCTGCACCGAGGATGTGGTGGGAGCGGTGCCGCTGAATGGCTGCCTCGCCGGGCAAGGTGTCCGCTGGGACACGGAAGAGTTCTTGGCCAGCACCGGATTCAAGTGCACCGGTGCCGCGAGCGAAGCCCGAAAGGCCGCGACCACAGGCGACGGCACCGTCGTCCTTCAGTCCGACTTCTACCGAGCAGGCGATGGGATCAACGAATCCTTCCACGCCCAGCTGATCATCTCCCAGAACGACATCGCTCCGGACATTCCCGGTGTCCAGAACGTCTGGCTCCAGGGGGTCGGCTGCGGCTCGGCCATCGTCGGGTTCAGCTCGTCGAGCTGAACCGAGAGGCGCGGAGCGTCGCCTTGGTGTGCACGTGCAGCATCTGGAGGGCCGCGCGTATCGCGGTCCCTCCCCCACCCACTCGGGGCGGTGCTCGGGCTGTCTCGGCGATCAGCCGGGCCTGTTCAAGTGCGCCGAGTCGGAGTGGGTACGCCGGCGCGTCCACCGAACGCTCGGAAAACTGCGGCCCAACGAGGGCCCAGAAACAGAAGGAGACGACATGAACATCCGTTTTAACCGCCTACTTGTAGGGGGGATCATCGCTGCCGCGGCGGCCTTGTCCGGCGCGCAGGTGGCCCAGGCGGCGCAGGTGGCCCAGGACGGGCCGCCAGCGCCTACGGTCCCGGGCCCAATCCAGGTTGGTGACGGCAACAAGGTGTTCCTGGTCGGCCATGCGGTTGGCGTCCAGATCTACTCGTGCAACGCCACCCCGAGCGGTTTCGTCTGGGGTTTCGTCGCGCCCCGCGCGGACCTGTTCGACGACAACGGCAAGCTCATCATCACCCACTTCGGTGGGCCAACGTGGCAGGCCAAGGACGGCAGCACCGTCGTGGGCCACGCCGAGGCCAGTGTCACCGTCGATCCCACCGCCATTCCATGGGTGCTCCTGTCCCGTGCGTCAACGGCCGCCGGCCCTGACGGCGACCGGCTCGTGGACACGACCTACGTCCAACGGATCTCAACCACCGGCGGCCTCGCCCCACCGGCCGCGGAATGCACCGCGGCAACGGCAGGTACCGTGGCCGAGGTCCCCTACACCGCCGACTACTACTTCTGGAAGAAGACCGGCGCCTGACGCAACACCCGCGCCAGAAAGGGCCGGCCCGACGCAACAACCGCAACCACAACGGTCGGCGGAACCACGCCTCGATCGTTCACCTAATAGCGACCCCGCGATGGCGATGACTGCTGAGGAGCGTCCGCGGCGGGGTGAGGGCCCGGGTGGTGACCCGGGCCCTCATGTCGTGTCGGCGGGCATGGATTCTGGGGACGGCTACCCCAACCCGCAGGTCGTCCCCGCGCCCGGCCCGGGGCGTCCCGGCAGAATCTGCCCCCCGATGGAATCGTCCATCGGAGCCGTCGGGTAGTAGTGATCAGGTGAGACTGGGGTGACGGACACCGTCCTCCCGCCACCCCGCCGTCGGCCTGTCCGATAGTGGTTCCGTCCCACCCGATCGCGGGTCAGTTGACGCAGCGCGGGATGGTGTTTAGCGGGGAGCAGTTATCTGGGGTGTTGTGCCGGACGATCGATCTCTGCAGGTTGACGTTATTGTTTGCGGTGGCGATTCCGCCGCCGCTGGATCCGCTGTTCAGGTGTACCAAGGTGTGGTCGAGTGATGTGGCGCCGAGGTTGGATATTCCGCCCCCGAGGCTTCCGGAAGCGTTGTGGGCGACGGTGCTTTGGATGATTCGGGATGTGCCAGCCGCCTGGGTGTTCAGGCCACCACCGTTGATCGGTGCGGAGTTCCCGGAAAGAACGCTCTTGGCCAGCGTCAGAGTACCCATGTTGATGATCCCGCCGCCTCCGACGCCAGTTGTCGTGTTCGCTTCGATCAGGGTATTGGAGACTCTCGCGGTCGCGCCTGCGAGATTCGCAAGCGCGCCACCATTGCCCGCCGTGTCTCCGGAAAGTTTAACCACGTAGAGTATGAGGGTGCCCGCGTTCTGAATGCCGCCGCCAAGACCATTGGTAGTCCCATTCTGAATGGAGATGCCATTCAGGGTGAGCCTCCCCCCGGCGGCGACGTCCAGGACGCGGAATGCCGTTAGCGCGGCCGGGCTGCGCTTGATCACCGTTTTCGACCCGCCCACCAGTTTGATACGTCCGGTGATGGCCGGCAGGCCGTCGGCCGGGGTCGCGGGCGTGGTGATGTTGTAGGTGCAGTTCCCGCGGAGAACGACTGTGGCGGCGCTGCTGCTGTTGGCCGTGTTGATCGCTGTGACAAGGGCGTCGGTACGGCAGGGCACCCTGATGATCTCTGTCCCGCCGTCCATCGCCTGTGCCTGTGCCGCGGGCGCCGCCGCCATAAGTGCCACGCCCGCGAGCGCGACGGCAGCCATACAGCCCGGCAATCTAACAAATGAGCCCATGGGTCCCCCTTCGAAATGCCGGCGCCGCAGCGAAGGCTCATGCGCGGCCGGCTTCACCCTGCCGACCAGTTCGCCACCCGCTGGAGCACCAGCCGGGTGCCACAGCTAGTTTGCATGCTAACGGAAACTCGCACAATAGCTGAACCTTGGAGTACACAATATTGAGCTAGATAACATGGAATTCACATATGTCATGGCGAATATCTCCGAACTATGCGGGTTGTGGACAAATACCTATTCGTCGTCTCTCATGGGCCCGTTGACCTGGCAAGGCTCGCGTAAGGTCCGCCTCTAGGCCGGGGCGGCGTTCCTGTCGCGTATCCCCGACTTCGCGCTGGAGCACGACCTCGTTTTGGCATCGGAGTGACAACGTCACATCGGCGCGACGGCAAAATGTTCCATCTGCGCCCAACCAACCACGACATCGACCGCTCGGGCGAACGACAGGAGGATCCGGGGCTCATCGTGCCCCGGTTGCTATCTCCTTTGCGCAGCGCTCGCCACTCAGTGTCGCGCCTTCCATGTAGCCCTGGAAGTCCTGGGTGGTGTGCTCGCCGGCGAAGTGGGCGTGCCCCTCCTGCACTCCCTCATAGCCGGACAAGCCCGTGTACTGGCCGACGCGCCAGTACGAATACGCTCCCTGCAGGTATGGGTCGAGAAGCCCGAAGTCGTACCACGCCAGCCCGTTGTATGCGGCGGTCGCGCCCGGAAGGACCGGTTCCAGATAGCTAAGGGTGTCGCTCACCATCGCCGGCGGCGGAGTCCCCGAGCTGTTCGTGAGATGGTAGGTGCTGATGATATGTGGCGTATAGTTCCCGCCGGGGTAAGCGGTCCACAGCCCAGTCGGCCCGGCGTAGCCGCCGGCCGCGGCGCTTTGCGCCATCTGCCAGCCCGAACTGATGAAGCCGAGGTCCTGGTAGGTGGTCCCGGTGTAGCAGTCGGTGATCCACGGCTCGCCGTTGAACTGCATGATGATCTTAGCGTCGGTTCCCATGCCCAGGGCGTTGATGGCCGCCCTCTTGAGCGGCGAGTACCCGGCCTTCGAAAGGTCCACGTTCCGCAGGGTCTTGAAGGGAAGGGCGAGGACGACGCTGTCCACCGTCACTTGCTGGGCCTTCGCTTTGGAAGGTGAGGGTGTAGGTCCCGTCGCTGTTGGCCACCATGGCCACGAGAGCCTCCCCCGTCTTGATCGTTCCCGCGGGCAGCTGGTCAACCAGGCCATTGACGATCTGGTCGTTGCCCCCGGTGATGTGATAAAGCTCGTCGGTGCCCGCCGAGTAGGGGAAGGGCGCGTACTGGCCCTGAACCCAGGGCCCCTTGCTGTCGTAGTACCCGAGGATCATCGTCAGGTTCAGCGCGGACTGGTCTGACGGGTCTCCCCCGTACTCGTCGATCACGTTCTGCAGGCAGACTGCGGCGAAGTTCCCCGCCGTTCCGCCCGGCATGTACTGGTTGATCCACTCGGGGACGCTCATGTGATCCCACGCGTAGCCGGTCGCGTTGTAGCTGTTGTAGCTCTGCGGCCAGGGCGCCTGCTTAATCGCCCACTGGAACAGGTTCCATGCCCACGACTGCCAGTCCACGTCGAGCTGGGCCTGGGTGTAGCGGGCGCCGTTGACCCAATAGGTGTCGGCCGTGCCGGCCGCGTATGCCCGGGTGTTGTCAAGTGAGAGGTTGAACAGGCTCGCGAGCCCCAGCATGGAGGAATGCTCAGAAGAGATGAACTCCCCGTGCATCTCGGCGATCAGGCTGTTCCTCCAGTAGCCGCGCTGGGTCTCGCAGCGTCCGCCGATGGCGGAGGTGGCCTCGTAGATGGTCGAGATCCAGCCCTTCTGCGCGTAGAGCCTGTGCGCGCAGCGCAGTCCCGCCAGACCCGCGCCCACGATGGCGATGGTCGGCTGCCTAACACCGGCCACCGCGCGCTCTGGCTTAAGCACCGTACCTCCCGCCAGCGCCGACGCGGCGATACCGGCCCCCGCCTTGGCGGCGCCGACGAGGAACTCGCGTCTGCCCACGCGCTTGACGTTTTCCATCGCCACCCACTTCGCCACATGGTCCGCCGACGCTCCGCGCTCAACCACTCGCTGAGCGGCGTCGTTATAGGTCTCGGCCCGACTCGCCCAGTCCCGGCACCGAACGGCGGCTACGTGCGCGCGCCTCGACGGGCAGGTCCCGCTGCGCTTCCCCGTGCGAGGCCGGGTTGGTCGGTAGATTGATCACGACCCACTCGTAGATCTCGGCCATGAGCGCATTGCCAGGCTCTGCGAAGGTCCTTGGTGGCAGCTCAGCGAAGCGGATCACCGAACGCCCGCTGTCGAAAGTAGGACACCGTGCCCGAAATCACCGACGATGGCGGTGCCAGGATCGACCAGGCGCGTCCGTACGATGAAGGCGCCGTTCTGCTCGAGGTCGTCCATCAGGCGGCCATGCCCCATGAACGTGTAGTAGTCGACGGGGTTGATGATGAGGCCGTCGGCCGTGCCCTCATCTGTTCACTTCGTTGCAGGCCGCGAGGATTGTCGAGCCGAACGGTCCCTTCGACGTCATGCGTGCGATCTCCGGCATTTCAACAGCCCACCCCATACCGCGGATGATGGTGTGTGAAGGCTCTGGTCGAAGAAGTCTCCGATGTCCCTTTCGGTGAAGACACAGCGGGTCATCGACATCACAACTCCTTCCTGTCTCCTGAGCGGCGTTGCCTTCCTTGGGGCCAGTGCGGTCGTCACGTGAAGTAGGCGTCCTTGCGCGCCACGGTCAGGTGCGGCAGCTCTGGCCCGATCGCGCTGGCGCCACCGTCGATCAGATAAACCGCGCCGGTGACGAAGGAGGCCCGCTCGCTGGCGAGGAAGGCCGCAACGGCGCCGATCTCCTCTGGGCGGGCGAGGCGGCCCAGAGCACTGTGATGGCCCATAGCACGCAGCTGGGCCTCGACGTCGCCCCCCTCGGCCAGTTTCGCCGCTGCCCGCTCCATCGGAGGGGTGCGGGCGTGACCGGGCGCCAGCACGTTGACGGTGACGCCGTCGCGGCCGAGATCCGCGGCGAGGGCCTGGGCGAAGCGCACAATGGCGGCGCGCGTCACGCCGGAGAGCGCAAGCGGGGCGACGGGCGCATTCGCTGTCTCCGAGGCCACGAAAAGCAGCCGACCCCAGCGCGCGGCCCTGAGATGCGGCAGCGCCGCGAGGGCTAGGCCCACCGCCGGGAAGAGCACGCTGTCGATGGCCGACTGGTACTCCTCCAGCTCGAATTGCGAAGCCGTGCCGATCGGTGGGCTGCCCCCGCTGACCAGAACGACGTGGAGTGCGCCGAAGTCGGCGGCTACCTCATCGACCCAGTGGCGCGCCGCTACGCGGTCCGTGATGTCAACGCTCGTGGTATGGACGCGGCCACGCGCCACTTCCTTGACGCTCCGCTCGGCCGCTGCGAGCCGGTCGCGGTCGCGCGCGCCGATCGCGATATGCGCGCCCTCTCTGGCCAGCTCCTTGGCGATGGCAAGGCCAAGGCCGCTCGACCCGCCGGCGACAAGCGCGACCTTGTTCTCAAGTCCCAGGTCCAATCGTCCTCCTCCTCTTCCTTGACGCGCGAGCCTAGTGCTCTCTGGTCGCTTACGGGGCAGTATCGAGTCGCCGCGAAGCGCGGACTGGCGACGAGCGTGCGCGATAGCTGTAGCCGTAGCGCTGGAAGAGTGGACATGACACTGTGGTGGCTGCCAGCTTGGCGGACACCGAAAGACCGGTCTTCCAGGAATCGTCCTTATCCCGGATGGTGGTGGCGTCGGCGCAGCAGCGCATCGATGGTGGCGCCGTCACGGCGCATTACCCGTCGCTGACGAGTCGCCGTTCCGGGCGCGGGTGGGAGCACCCGGAATGTCCGGTTCGGCCGAGTCACGCGCCAGCGGTGACGATGACGCGGTCGCGCGGGCCGGTCAGCGGCTTATCGTAGGTGAAGAGGGTGCTTGCAACGTCGCGGAACCCGCACTCCTCGACCTGGCGGTGCAGGTACTGCCGGGAGAACCAGAAGTATCTTGGCACGTTAGGGTTTTCCTGCAGTTCGGCGTCGGTGCGCGGCGGGTCATTGGAGATGACGAGGGTGCCGCCCTCGGCCAGCCAGGACTGGAAGCGCTTAAGGACGTTCCGTACGCCGGTACCAGAGTCGTAGAGGTGTCCCAGGATGCCGTCCGCGTAGAGCACGGTCCACGGTCCGGGAGGCGGGGCCCAACTGAGGACGTCCGCGCACACCGCATCGACGCCCTTCGCCGCGGCCAGCTCGACCGCGTGCTCCAGCGCGTCCACGCCGAGCACCCGGAAGCCGTCGACCGCGATCCCGGCCTCGATCATCGCGTTCCCGCACCCCAGGCTGAGCAGCCCCGGATCTGGGCTTTCGGCGAGGAACCCGCGCAGCACGTCCCCCATCCACTGCCGGTACGCGGAGCTGGACGTGGCCGGGGTCGTCACGTCTCCCCGCCCGCTGCCTCTCTCCCAGATATGAAAGATGCTGGGCTCACCGTCGTTGTCGTGCAGATAGTAGGCGCGGAGCGCTCGGATCTGATCGGTGTCG
>WNFY01005686.1_pt1 | contig 11238 bp, 12 predicted proteins | sample 5400091 | NCBI WGS metagenome assembly WNFY01 (sample SAMN13153364, study PRJNA577476) | soil metagenome | isolation source: 60 cm soil or saprolite under grassland replicate 1 | place: USA:California | collected 2016-06-15
AGGCGCGCGAACTTTTCTCACCGAGATTTAGCCGGTGCTTGATTAGCTCACTGGGGAGGAATGAGTTTCTGCCTGCCCCTTTGGTATCTTGTCACCTCCTTCTCCGGAGACGGCAGAACGGAGTTCTCAGAAAGTTAAGTTTTTTTCGGAAACCGCCGATCCATCGCACGGGCAGGCGCTCGGATGTCTTGGCTTATCCATACCGGCAACGACGGAAACTGCCCCGCGACCTATGAATCACCTGCCGGATCGCCGATTCCAACTACAAGTTCCCGCGGGACCACAAGTGAATCACACGTGATCGCCTGAATGTTTATCTCGATCTTTGAACGTGAGCTCGGCGATCCCTGATTTATCGAGCTCGCCAAGGCCTTCCGCGACCATGCGATCGTATTGTTCCTTGGTCGCGCACGCGAGCGGTAAATCAAGGCCAAGACTACGCCCGAGCTCGAGAGCGATCCCGGAATCTTTGGCAGCATGCGCAGCAGAGAAAAAGCAGCTGTGCTCGCGATTCTGCATATCTTCGCCATCGGTTTCGAGTACGCGGGAGGCTGCGCCCGTCTGGGAAAACACCTTTCTCAACATTTCCAAATCCAGACCGAGTGCGGCACCTAGGGCCAGTCCCTCCGCCAGCCCCGCGGTGTTGATGTTCATGACCATGTTGACGAGCGCCTTCACTTTTGCGGCTTCGCCAGCCTTGCCGACAAAGCGCACCACCGAACCAAGCTCCTTCAAGATCGGTTCGGCCTTGCGGAATGCCTCTTCGCTTCCACCGCACATCAAATAAAGCGTGCCCTCGCGCGCCTGCGGAATACTCGAGGCCATGCAGGCTTCGAGCGTTTGTGCCCCAGCTTGATGCGCCAGCTTTTCAATCTCGATATGCACCCGCGGCGAGATGGTTGCGCAATTAATGAAAAGTTTGCTGCGCGCGTTAACTAGCAGATTGTCGCCGCTTCCTGCGAAGATGTTTCGCATTGCGTTGTCATCAGTCACGACAGTGAAGATGACGTCCGATTCTGCCGTTACTTCCGACAAGTCTTGAGCTGCGGCGCACCCCAGCTCGGCGGCAAGCGACGTAGCAGCCGCGCGATTCATGTCGTAAACAGCCGTGATGTGAAACTGTCGATCCTTCAATCTGCGCGCCATATTCGCGCCCATCCGGCCTACTCCAACAAAACCGATGTTCATGATTTCAAACCTTTCCTGCGAAAAACGGATTATGCGCTTTCTCTTCACCGACGGTCGTCATCGGGCCGTGTCCCGGACAAATGATCGTTTCATCCGGCAATGTGAGAATTTTCTCCAGATTATTCCGTAACGCGTCGTGGTAGGAGACATTTCCTCCGCCCATCGATCCGGCAAAAAGCGAATCGCCCACGATCGCTATGGGTCGTGCGAGGCCAGTCACCACATATGTTGTTCCTCCTTGAGAATGACCCCAGGTCAGCCGCGTATCAATTTCCAGATTTCCGAGGTGGAAGTGCTTTCCTTCGTCGATGGCCTCCGCGCCGGAGACAGGTTCGCGGGCAGGGACAAAAACGTCCGCGCCAGTTTCCTCGCGCAGCCGCGGCAAGTCCGCGACATGATCCGGATGCCCATGGGTAAGAAGAATCAGTTGCACATTCAATTTGTGGCGGTTGGCAAATCGCACCATTTCGCTGCAATCGGCTCCTGTATCGAAGGCCGCGGCAACGCGGCTTGCCGGATCCCAGACGAGATAGGCGTTCACGGTCATATCGTGATAACGCGTGTTGAATTGCGCGAAACCGTCGCGCTCATCGATTCTTTCTGGATGCCATTCGCCCTTCGCTAGCTCCCAAAGCGGGCCTGCGGCAAGACCCAGGACCGGCGCGACGCGCAGCATGGCCTGCTCATCGACATCGCCTTCGCGTAGATTGCGGATTGTTTGCAAGTCGACGCCCGCTTTTTTTGCCAGTTCGGAATCGGAAATGCCCAAACCGCGTTGCGCTTTTCCGATGATATCACCAACGTTGTCTTCGAGAGAGATCATATTCTGTTGCTAAAATTCTATTTCTTAAACGTTAATCGGTTGTGCCTCTCGAATAACGCGCAAATCACCAATCCAATTTAGTGCCAATTTCTCAATTGAAGCGGCAACTCGGGTAACGGAAAATGCCGCGCCCGTTTCTTTTTCCATGGAAGTCATTACGACATTATTAATGCCGCACGGAACGATGTGATTAAAAGGCGAAAGATCGCCGGAAACATTCAACGCAAAGCCGTGCATGGTGATCCAATGGCGAACGCCTACGCCGATGGAAGCGATCTTGCGGTCGCCAACCCAAACTCCGGTAAGCGATTCGCGCCGGTAAGCAGCAATCCCGTATTCAGCGAGAGCATCAATGAGCAGTTGTTCGAGCCAGCGCAAATATTTGTGCAAATCCTGACCGCATCCGCGCAAATCGATAATCGGATAACCCATTAGCTGTCCCGGCCCGTGATAAGTGGCCTGGCCGCCGCGATTGATGGCGAAAAGAGGATGCGGCAAATGCGCGGCGCCCAGTTCGCCACGGCGAATCCGTCCTGTGGCGGACAAACTGGATTGATCTGGAGTCCGCCCAATTGTGTAAACGGGTTCATGCTCGAGTAAAAGCAATTGGTCCGGATGAGAACGATCTTCTCGTTTGTCCGCGACAATTTCTTCCTGCAACGCGAGTGCGCGTGCGAACTCCATCCGGCCGAGCCAGAGCACGTGAAGATCTGGAGGGCGGAGCTCCTGCGACGCTATCTCTGCTGTGTACAACGCCCCTCGGGCGCTGGGTTCGTAGGCGCTTGCCCCTCCGTTCATATTTGCATTCCCCCTGGAAGGCCCATGGCGACTGCTTCCTGCGAGCGCAGATGGGTCAGTCCGATCGCGAGTGCATCGGCGGCATCGGCGTCTGGCGTTTCTGTTAAACCGAGAAGGGCGCGCACCATGAACGCCACCTGATCTTTTCCGGCCGCACCGCGCCCAACGGTGGATTGTTTGATTCGTTTCGGTGAATATTCAAAAACTGGTAATCCGTTTTCTGCGGCAGTGAGGATGGCAGCGCCGCGCGCGGCTCCGAGGAGAATCGCGGTCTTGTAGCTTTGCACATAAATGACCGATTCGAGCGCGCAGCAGTCTGGTTCGTGTTCGCGAATGAGTCCGACCAACTGATCGCGGATCGCGACCAGACAAGACGAGGAAAGCAGCGACCTGCCATTGTGGATCGTCCCGAAATAAACGGACCGCGGCTTGCCATTGTTTGCATCGACAATCGCGACACCCGTGTTTCGCAGAGAGGCATCAACGGCGAGCACGCGCATTATCGTTAATCTTAAAATCGCTCGGCCTCGGTTCAACATGGAATCGACAAATTTCCAAACAACCGTTTTACTCGCGGCAATGTCGAAGGCTTTGCACAAACGGACGTCGAACAAAGAGTTAATCAGCTGCGTAAAGATCATCATCATGATGATCGCTATTCTTTCGAGCGTTCCCTCATCGTTCGCTACGACGAAAGGCTTGAGTCAAATCGTGACCCCGGATTTGCAGCCGGAAGGGAATCTCTCCTTAAGTCTGCAAATTCAAGACAAGCGGATTGCGAACCCTTACGAATTGCAAGCCGAGCTGGGTCTAACGAAATGGGCTGAGGTAGCGGTGTTTCGCGGATTCCAACCAGACGATTGGATCTTTGCGACGGAGATCGGATTGTTAACCAAAGTGCCTTATCTTCTTTCCGTTGGGTTCGTGAATTGGTCGCCTCATTTGAATGTAGATCCTCAACCGTTTATCGAAGCTGGCTACTACACGGAACATCACAAAGTGATCGCCGGGGCCCTTCATGCCGGCTACAAAAACGAAGCAATCCTCGGCTACGCCTATGACTTCAACGAAAGGTGGCGGGTACAGGTCGATTGGGTGAGCGGTTCTGAAAACTCGTCGACGATCGGTTTCACTTGCAACATCACACCCGATTTTCAATTCAATCCCGCGCTGTATGTCAGCAATGATTCCAAGCACGATCTGTTCGGCTACATAGTTTTCACGTACACGTTTCATCTCTGGGGTCGCGAAAAAAGAAAAGAGCCCGGCTTCTAACAAAATGCGCTGAGCAGGCTGCCGGCGTAAGATGATGACGTGCTGGGAAACTCAAAATCTCCGCGAAGTCGCATCAGCGCCGGCTTGCTCATGTTCCGGCGCAGGGACAACAAATTAGAGGTTTTGCTCGCGCACCCCGGCGGACCTTTTTTCACTCGCAAAGACGATGGCGCATGGACAATCCCAAAAGGGGAAGCGGCTCCGGGAGAAGATCTCCTGACGCGCGCACAGATCGAATTTGAAGAAGAGGTCGGATTTCGCCCCGAAAGCTTTCGGGGTTGGATTGAGCTCGGCTCAATTAAACAAAAGGGCGGCAAAACTGTACATGCCTGGGCGTTCGAAGGCGATCTGCCAGAATCGTTCGAGCTCAAATCAAATTTGTTCGAAATGGAATGGCCACCGCGCTCGGGTCGGCGCCAAAGTTTTCCTGAGGTTGATCAGGCCAAGTTTTTCACCGAAGGCGTCGCGCGCCGAAAACTTAAGCCGACGCAGGTACCTCTTCTTGACCGTTTACGCGCGGCGATAAAAGGCTGATCGGTTCGACGACAACACCGATCCGCTCTCGTTGCAGGCGACGATGTTGTAATGATGAGGCGTCGCTCTCGCAGTGAACAGTCGATCGGATCCTCTTCGTGGACGAAACGTCTCGTCAGCGTTTGGGACCTTGAAAATATCAAGGTTGTCAAACGTGTAATCGTTTCTGTGGTCGGAGCAACCGTCCTGCTAATAAGCGTTGCCCTCTTGGTTTTGCCTGGCCCCGCGTTCATCGTTATTCCGATCGGCCTGGCTATTCTTGCCAGCGAGTACGCGTGCGCGCGACGTTGGCTAAGAAAAGTTCGTCGAATGGCGAGCGATGTCGTTTCCAGTCGCAGCCGCACGACCCCGAAAGATTCTGCCGTTTAGCTTTACGTCTGTTGCCCGTAAGGTTAATCAAATCCTTCGGACAAACTAACGACGACTCAGTCATGGCAATGCCGAAGGTCTCTAACTCGACACTGACCACTGCTCCTTCGGAACCTGAGGATGAAATTTTCCTGGAAGGGCCGCGTTCACGTTTTGCCGAATTCTTCACCCTCTTGCGAGTGATGCGCGATTTCTTGCGCGGATTTCGCACCCTGCATTTCGTTGGTCCATCCGTGACTGTTTTTGGCTCGGCCCGGATCCAACGCGACGATCCGCATTACGAGCTGACGAGAAAAATGGGGGCTGCCATTGCGCAGCTTGGCTTCACCGTCATAACCGGTGGCGGCCCGGGCATCATGGAAGCTGCAAACCGCGGCGCCAAAGAAGCTGGCGGCCGTTCTGTTGGTTGTACTATCGAGCTGCCTTCTGAGCAGCCTACGAACGCCTATCTCGATCGCTGCGTGCGAATGCATTACTTTTTCGCCCGCAAAACGCTCCTGGTTAAGTACTCCTACGCGTTCGTTGTCATGCCCGGCGGCGCAGGCACGCTCGACGAGCTGTTTGAAGCGCTGACTCTCATTCAAACCGGGAAAATCAAAAATTTCCCGATCGTGATCATGGGAACCGATTATTGGAAAGAACTGCTCCATTTCATCGAGGCGATGGCGCAGCGAGGAATGATCGCTGCTTCGGATCTCAAACTGATCTACGCGACCGATTCGGTCGATGAAGCAATCGCGCACATCCGGAACAAAGCGATAGAACCATTCGGTCTCAAATCCCGCAGCCGCGGGACCCGACGCCCTATCCCGTTGTTGGGCGAGGGGTGACAGCGCAGGCAGGGGCGATTGACCCGTTCGGCTCGGGCGAACTTCAATCGCATAGGATTCTGCCGATTTCGCCGACGTTCCGTCAACAGTTTGGTAAGCGCTCGGAGGTTGAATGCCCCTTTTCTTTACGATTTCCGGGAACTTCGCTCCGCCACTTCCGTAGAAGAATAATAGGACGAATACTTTCGCGAAAAGCGCAGGTTTACGATCGCGGTGGTCCCGGACCATTTGGTCATGGCGAGGCGGACGCAATCTGCAACGCACTTGATTACGTGGATTAGAAATTAGAGGCGCTCCGAAGAGCCTCGACCATCTGTTTGTGTCACGCGGTCGGTTATTTGATCTGATGAATAGGATTAAAAAGCGTGGCCGGCCCCGAATACGCACGGCTGAATACTGGCGTGAGTATTACACGCGGAAACAGCGAGAATGGCGCGCTGCCCACCCGCGAATCAGAAGGGGGCGAGGACGAAGACGACGCGAGGTAAATGGCCGACGCGCGCATAAGTCGGCTACTTTCCCGGAATAACCGTTTGGACACGGGACGTGCGGCGACTTACTCAAGCGTCAACCCAGCGAGTTGCTGCGTGAGTGACGGGTGATTTCGTGCTAGCCACGCTCGCAGGTAGCGGCCATTGACCCCAATGGCCTAGGCGGTTCGGGGGAACCGCCCCTACCAACTGCAAAATGTTTGGAACTTTCGCCTTGCCGTTTCCGTAGAAGTCAGCATGAACATCCTCCCACCCCAGACAATAGTACTTCCGCCAACACGAAACGGCCTGCGGTTAGCTGGCGACACGACCAACAAGCTAAAAGCTAACCCCGAACACAAGCGCACGACCGAGTCGGCGGTAATACGTTTTCGCGGAGGATGGCAACGCGATTGTACACAGATGCTAGACCTTCTGTGAAGCGGTCTTCGCGACGAACATGAAGTGCGCAGCAGCATCCGTATTCGTATCTTTTGCGCTTTTATCGCAAGTATTCGCGGTTTTGCGACCGCTTTTTCCAGTCAAACCCGCGCCGCCATTTGACGGCCAGGTAATTATCATCGGAAACGATTTGATTCAGACCTCTGTCAAACGAAACGCCACAGCTCCCAGGTAAGAAGCATGCCGGTGCTGGGATGCGGGGCCTAAATCTCGTGCCAATGACTTGCGAGTAGCAGCGATTACGGCGAAATACGGTCCGTGAGAGTATCGGTATGAAAATCGGTGTGGTCACGCAAACGGAACCAGGGACTGTCCTTCTTGGTGGTCTGCGCCACGCTATTTTTTTCACCGGTGGCAAAGTCGTCCCATGAATTGTAGCGAGCGATGCTCAAGAAAGTCCAGGGGCCGCCTTCCAAGTGTTGCATTAACACATTGCCCGCACTGGTATCATTTGGGGCTTCGCTGAGCATTTTTTCCAGTTGCTCGCGATGACCGGGAGCCGGGCGATAGTAAGAGACGGAATAAACTGAGCCCGAACTCTTCGATGCTGAGTCGCCGTCAATGCCCATGGCGCGGGTGAACTCCTCCCACGACGGACCGTTCACAAAGGTATCATTGTGCCATGCGCTTAGGTCACGTTTGTCTGGAGGCACAGAAGTACCAGCAGCTTCCACGGTGGCTTTTGGACCCAGATGCGTAATGACAACGTAATCCCAGGCGTCGCCATCTTGATGGCGAAGGACAATGAAATGGTCTGGCATTGGCGCTTGGGGATCCGGCGTCTTCAGCCAATCGCCCAACTGAACCGCTTTGCCGAGAGCGGCCTTGGTGAAATGGACATGATAAACGTCGGTACGTTTGCCAGCTCCGGCGGGTGCGGCACTCTTTTCAGGGGACTTCGTCGTTCCCTGCGCATGAACGACTGTAAGCGGCAACAGGTTAAATAATGTGATGGCGATGATACTTGTCAGTGATTTCATAGTTATTTCTCGAAGATTTGACGGCCGAGATTTGAAAAGATCTCACGGAGTGGAAAGATTCTGATTCTGGTTCGGCATTAGCGCGAGATACTAGGTATGTGTGGGTGTGCTGCCTATAGGGGAAAAGCCCTGATTTTTGGCCTAGCTAATCCCTGATTGACTAGTCAGGGATTCTGTGTTGGCGCTTCGCAGCCCACAGCAGTGCCAGCGTATACGTGGACCGCGTTGTGCCAAACGTGTTGCCAAGATTGATGCGGCTTTGCCCAGAGATCTGCGCCTTCGGCGGTTACTTTTGTCATCGTCTTCGGAGAAGCCGATCCACCTTTGAAGACGAAACGTGGCGACGTTCGGCGGGGCAGGCAGCGAGGTGGCTATTGCGCCATCACGGATTCTGCAGTGAATCTGCGGGTGCACCTAACACCTCACGCGCACCGCGCTTGAGTTCTTCAGCGTTGCTGTAGCCGAGTTTCAATTTGATATGCTCAAAATGCGTCTCCACTGTCTTGCGGCTGATGCCGAGCTCTTTTGCGATCTCTCCCGGCCTGTGTTCAGCAGCGATCAGTGCGAACACAGCCAGCTCTCGATTACTGAGTGCATCGACACGACGTGGCAGATCGGCACGACGGGCAAACTTCTGGACGGCCAGCGATGTAATTAGCGGACTTACGTAGATTTCACCCTTCGCAACCGTTTCGACCGCGCGCAATAGTTCCGTTGCAGATCCATTTTTCATCCAGTAACCGGCTGCACCGGCGTGTAGCGCGCGCGCGGCGTAAAGCCGTTCAGATTGCCGTGAGACAATCAAGATACGAGTGCGCGGATATTCCTTAGCCAGCTCTTTGATCCAAAGAATGCCGTCACGATCTTCCAGGAACGGCTCGATCAGAAGAACATCGGGTTGATGTTTTCGGATCAGTTCTCCCGCATCGAAGAAACCATGTGCGCCACCGCAAACTTGATATCTCTTGTCGCGTCCGACGATTGTGACCATCCCCTGTTCGCTGACACAAGTGTCTCCCACCACTACGACCCTGCATGGTTCTGTGCCCGCGCGAGCTGGCGCGCTGTTCTTCACGCGTAGATGAGTTCTAACAAATCGATCCGTGCTACCGCAATTCTAATTGGCGCTTTTTGCGAAAATACTTGCAGGCCATTGCCGGACAAGATTGGCGCACCCTTTTTTCTACGGAAACAGCGGGGCAAAGTTCCCCAAAAAAGACTTGGTAGGGGCGATTGACCGCAAATCGCCCGGCCGGTTCGGGTGAACCGCCTCTACCTTGCGATCGCGGCGAGGACGAGAAAGATGCAGCCAACGCTCCCGAAAATTAGACTCACAATCCAAAACTTGCGTTTCTTTGTAAGCGCGGAAATCGCCGCAATGGCAATTGCGATTTGAAACATGGTTACGCCGCGCGCGAACACTTCGTGGTTATGAAAGTTTGATTTTGCAGCGGCCTCCTTCTGCTCGGCTTCCGATTTGATCTCTTCCTGTTCTTTCTCGTAACGGTCGCGCTTTGTTTGGTCCGATTCGTTAGGCGCACCTGCGAGCGACATCTTGGCGTCAAGCACTGAAGCCTTGATGCTTTTCGCCTGGTAGTAATTCCATTGATCGGACGCTTCGATTTGGTTCATCATCGCCTCGTTCGCGTGTTGACCCGAGAGCAAGCCTGCTATTGCAGCGAGGACCGCTAGAATGGCCGTACTAAGCGCCGCCCATGAAATCCAGGTGATGCCGCTATGTTCCGCGGTCTCTTTTACATGTTCGTGCAAATGCTCGAGAGGAACCTCCGCTTCTTCCATTCGATAAACTGTGAGGTTCGCATTCTTATTCAAGACCCAATCGTGGCACATGCCAAATGCAAGACCGCGTGTGGACGCAGTCTTCCGCCTCGCCCCGCTTTGCGGGGAGAGGATTGAGTTGAGGGGTGTAATCCTGCCTTTCGGAAGTAACGCTGATAACTAAAATGATTCTTCGTGAATCGTGCCCGTTCGTTACGCAAGAAGGCCACCGACACTGAGCGCACTCTTTGGCGGCATTTGCGGAACCGAAATTTTGCAGACTACAAATTTCGACGTCAGCATCCATTCGGCTGTTACATCCTGGATTTCTATTGTTCGACCGCAAAGCTCGCGATCGAATTGGACGGTGGTGGGCATAACTATCGCGCCGGACAGGTTCGCGATCGAACGCGATCGGAACTTCTGGCTCGCAACGGGATCATTGTGCTCCGATTTTGGAATCATCAGGTTCGTCAGGAACTCGACAGCGTCTTGCAAGCGATCTGGTTTGCGCTGCAGGAGCGCTGCTCGTCGAAACGCTCACCTTAATCCTCTCCCTTTGGCAAAGGGAGAGGCGAGCTTTTGGGTCGGTAATTGCAATGGCATCGACAAGTGGCAGGACAGCAGCTTAATTCACCAGCGAAATTCCGATGAGCCAAACTGCAACCGCACCGCTGGTCTGTCAGATCTGCAAAAAAACGAGATCACCACACAGCGGAATGGTGGCGGAGCTGGTTCGGCCGTCGCTTCTCGAGTTCATCAAGAAGGAAAGGCCCGGCGTGGACAGCAAGGGGTTCATCTGTTTCGACGATCTGGGCGAGTTCCGCAAGAATTACGTAAAAGAAGTCTTGCAGGAGGAGATTGGGGAACTTTCCGCGCTCGACAAAGAAGTCATCGAAAGCCTTGAGCAGCATGAGATCCTTTCCAGCGACATTAGCAAACAATTTGAAAAGAAGCTCACATTCGGCGAGCGACTCTCCGACCACATAGCCGAGTTCGGAGGCAGTTGGAAATTCCTCATCACGTTTGGCGCCGTGCTCCTCATCTGGATCGCCATTAACGGCGTCCTCCTCGTGACGCACGCCTTCGATCCTTATCCGTTCATTCTCCTGAATCTGATTCTATCCTGCCTGGCTGCAGTACAGGCACCAATCATCATGATGAGCCAAAATCGAGCCGAAGCGCGAGACCGTTTACGAGCCGAAAACGATTACAAAGTCAATTTAAAGGCTGAGCTTGAGATCCGGCATTTGCACGAAAAAATCGATCATCTGTTGCGCCGACAATACAACCGTTTGTTCGAGATTCAGCAGATCCAGATCGAGTTGCTGGAAGAACTTGGACGGAAACGCAAAAGCTGATTGTCCACCTGCGTCGTTCCGCCACGATTCGCCATGTTCGATCCGATTCTTTGCGACAAATTCACGACACAATGATTTGAATCGGCAGAAGACCGGTTGACGGCGCCGCTGTTGTCGCTAGCGATAATGCGCGGCTACTCGCCTTAGGGGGCGGAGCAGCTTATTCAAAACAATCTGGAGGGAACCGATGTCTAGTTTCAAAGCAATCTCTTTCACATTCTTCTTCGCGCTCTTTTCGAGCTTCAACGTTTTTGGCCAATGGAACCCTGTTGATTCAGGGACAACGAACAACCTAAATGGCGCGTATATCCTCGATTCGGGAATAGGTTTCGTCGTTGGAGACAGTGGCACGATTCTAAAGACCACGGA
>WNFY01005693.1_pt1 | contig 11234 bp, 10 predicted proteins | sample 5400091 | NCBI WGS metagenome assembly WNFY01 (sample SAMN13153364, study PRJNA577476) | soil metagenome | isolation source: 60 cm soil or saprolite under grassland replicate 1 | place: USA:California | collected 2016-06-15
CGTTGTCGCCGTGCGGGTTCGAGCTGAACAGCACGCCCCTGGGCTTCAGGCTCGCGCGCAGCTCGCGCAGGACGCGGGGCAGCTCCTGCCCCGGCACGTGGAACAGCACCGCATTGGCGAACACGCCGTCGAAGCGCGCGGCCGGGAGCGCCAGCGCGAGCAGATCCTGCCGCCACACCTCGCAGCCGCTGTGCTCGCGCGCCATCGCGGCGAAGCGCTCCGATCCCTCCAGGCCGACCGCGACATGGCCAAGATCGGAAAACGCCTTCAAGTCCCGCCCGGGCCCGCAGCCCAGGTCGAGAATCGCAAACGGCGGTTCGCCCTCGATGTGTCGCAGCAGCGCTGCGATGTTCTGGCTGACGTCGTGATCGCGCGTGCCCTTCCAGAAATCCTCGGCGCCGCGGTCGTAGTGATCCAAGGTGCGGGCGGAGATATCTTCCAGATCCTGCCGCTTGAGGGTCATCGGCAAATGAACGGTCGGGTGAGAACCGTCCCTAACTATCGCCCCTGCAGTCTGTCGCGCCAATAGTACGAAACCGCCTCGTAGAGCTCTGCTTGCGCGACCTCGAGAACGCGGACGTTCACTTCCCGCGATACTTCGCCAGCACCTGCTCGAGCGGAATCGCCTTGATCTCGCCGCGGCGATAGGCGGCAAGGCGGTCCTCGGCCTCCTTGGCCCAGCTCTTGTCGATATTCGGATCGGGCTCGTCGAGACTCGCGAGAATGTCGTCCACGAGCTCGAGGCGCTCCGAAGGAGAGAGCTTGCGCGCCTGGACACTCAGGGTTTTCGCTGCGCCGGTCATGGCTTCAGTGCCCGGGCCTCGACGATTTCAAGCTGACTCGACATGCGAACCTCGCGCTATCCGAATGACACGAATCATACGCCCGCTCGTGTGCAGGAAAAAGGTGCAGGCTCTACTTCGTCCTCCTATAGAAATTCGACGCCGAGCCGCGGCCTCCGCGTCGTCCCGGCTTTAGTTGTCCTGTTCTTGTTTTCCAATAGTGCTGGATGGCCTTTTTGATACCGACCTGAATAATTTTGTCGAAGTTTTCCATGGTCATCGCCACCCAGTTTTATCGTCGTCTTGGAAAACAGGCTCGCCGTCTCGTTCGACAGACGGGACACAGACATGTCGAAGTATTCGGGCGTAATCTCCACGCCGATGCTGTTGCGGCCCCATCTCGCGGCGGCGACGCTCGTCGTGCCGGTACCCATGAACGGATCGAGCACCGTGTCTCCGACAAAGCTGAACATGCGAATGAGCCGCTCGGCGAGCTCAAGCGGGTACGGCGCCGGGTGATCGCGAGTTGAAGCGCCGGTGACGCCGATCCACACCTGCTGAAACCACTGCTGGTAGTTCTCGGTGGAGATCACGCTGAGCACTCGAGTGGCGAGCGACGGCGAGCGATAGCCGCCCGGCTTGCGCTCCATCAGGATGAATTCGATGTCGTTCTTGATGACCGCGTTCGGCTCGTACGGTTTTCCGAGAAAACCGCCGCCGTTGCCCGCCGCTTCATAAACCGCGTTGGCGATCTTGTGCCAGATGATCGGCGCGAGATTGGTGAAGCCCAGGTGACGGCAGTGCTCCTGGATCGAGGCGTGCAGCGGAACGACCGAATGCACGCCCGCGTTCTTGCGGCGCGACAGGCACACGTCCCCGACGACGCAGATCAGCCGCCCGCCCGGCACCAGCGCGTCGAAACAACCGCGCCAGACCGCATCCAGCTCCTTGAGGAAAGTCTCGTAGTCGGCCACGTAGCCGAGCTGCCCGTCCGTGCGCTTGTATTCCTTCAGCGTCCAGTACGGCGGCGAAGTCACAATTAGATGCACGCTCTCGGGTTTGAGAAACGCCATCCTGCGCGCGTCCGAGTTATAGAGCGCGTGGGTCGTGGGAATGCGGCTGACGGCTTCCTCGATCGCGGCGATGCGCTTCGCGTCTTTCGCAATCGCCGGAAGTGCTTTCTGATGGTCTCCCAGCGCTGCCAGATCGAAGGGGAGAAAAGTTGCGAGGTCTGGTCCGTGCCTGGCCAGGTCGGGGGCGTTCATGGCGACATTATAGGGTGGTCAGATCCCTATTTCATTCGCTGGCAGGCCGAGCTTCAGCGAAACTCCGCGAGCTCCGGGTCATCGATCTTCTGCGCGGGGAGCCCGGTGATCGCCGGCAGCTGCGAGAGGCGCGGCATGCCGAGCTTCACCCGTATCTTTCCGGCTTTGTCCTTCCACACCAGGGCCGGCGTCCCCGGCACGCCGAAGCGCTCCATCAGCTTGGTGTTCGCCTCGAACTGCGCGGAGGGCGCGTTCTTTGCGGGCGCGATCCCGCCGTCGTAGGTCTCCGCGCGGTAGCCGACCTCGTTCTCGCGCAAGGCCGCCGCCCGGTCGCGCGAGAGCATCACCGCCGCGGCGCGTCCCACCGAACTGTCCTTCTGATACGCCACCGGCACCCAGCGCACCTGCAGCCCGGCCTTTTCGTAGGCCTGCAGCGCCTTCCACGTGAGATGGCAGTACCAGCAGTTCGCGTCGAAGAACACATAGAGAATGCGTTTCGCGAAGCTTGGGCCTTCGACGACGGGGTCGGTTTTTCGAGGGTGGAGAAAAGCGCTGGAAGATCACGCGCAGCGGGCGTCTTCGTGTCAGTGCCAGCGGCAGCGAACGTCGCGAACAGCGCGCCGGCGCTCGCCAAGAGGAAAAAGCGCCTAACGCCGGAGCACACTTCATTTCTCTCGGATTGCGTGAATTTCCGTTATCGTCGCACAAGTTGGATTCGAAGCTCCAGCCTGGCGCGCCTTCCCCGTCGGCGCGCAACACCGAAACGACATCTGGGCTCCGGACCTGCATCTGCCCCGAAGTTGATGCCAACGGATGAGCTCGAAGTCGGTTGGAGCGCGCTCTTCGATCAGCGCCGTCACCAAATCGGCCGAATATTCCTTGGCGTTGTCTTCGCAATCCCTCGGACTACTAGTTTGCTTGCCTCACATCCGGGGAGTTGCTATCTTGACAAGGTTTGTCCAATCGGGCGGGCATAAGCCTAACCAAGAAAGCAATGGGACAACTTTACTTCAGCCGTTATCGCAGTGATTTTCGATTTACGCATTATCTTTTTCGATTCCCCGCTAAGTTTCATCCTCCCGCTATTCGATGTTTAATAGATCGCTATTCGACGCGCGGAGATTCGATCCTCGATCCTTTCTGCGGGAGTGGCACCCTTCTAGTCGAAGGTCTGGTCTTGGGGCGGAACGTCGTCGGCGTCGACGTTGACCCTGTCGCTGCTTTTATCTCGCGAGTCAAAACGAAACCTATAGCTCCTAGACGGCTCGAATCAGACTTTCAGCGCCTACGAGACGCTCTAGTCAAAGTTCGAAGACCGCCACGCGAGTACAAGAGACTTAAGCATGAGGACCTATCGCCTATCGCAATTGCTCAATTCAGCGAACGACTAGGGATCCCACCAATCCCAAATATCAGTCACTGGTTCCGAACCTACGTTGCGCTCGATTTGGCAAAACTCCGCAGCACGATACTGCATGGGCCCTTCGACTCCAGAGTGCGCGACTTCTTTCTCGGCTGCTTTGCCAGCATCATCCGTAACGCGTCAAATGCCGACCCGGTTCCTGTCTCTGGCCTTGAAGTCACGTCTCACATGAAGCGCCTAGACGAGGAAGGCAGATACATAGATCCGTTCGAGCTATTTGAGAAGCGCGTAGAACGAGAAATCAATGGAATGCGTGAATTTTGGGAAAACACCTCCAAAACGACAGCTCGAATCTGTCGCGGAGATGCCGCTGCCCTCAGAAGCACGCTTGGATTAGAAAAATTTGATGTAGTGATTACTTCGCCACCATATAACACTGCAGTCGATTACTATCGCAGGCACACGTTGGAAATGTACTGGTTAGATTTCGTCCAATCACAGGATGAAAGAATCGCTCTCGCAAGGCGGTATATCGGCAGAGACGCAGTGCGGCAAGATAATCACAGGCTTCGGGCCAAGTTCGAGAGCGGCTATATCGAGCGATTAATTCGCCATGCGAAGCGTATCAGTCCGGCAAAGGAAAGGACAGTTACACACTACTGCGCATCCATGAAGCAATCTCTCGATCAGATTGCCACAGTATTAAGACCAAAAGGTAAAGCAGTCTTCGTGGTAGGAAATTCCAAATGGAATGGCAAACGCGTACGGGCGACAAGACTCTTAGTTGAGCTTGCAAAACCGCACTTCGATGTCGTTGAATGCCTCAGTTATCCCTCTCAGAATCGCTATATGTCTTACGAGAGACACAACGGTGCGGATATAAATCGTGAGTACGTGGTGGCCTTTCAAAAACGAACCAAAGTATGACGGTTCGCCAGCTCTAATCTATCTGTCACTCAATCCCTGCAATGCTCTTTCGCTGAGAACGACGAAAGCGCGTTGCCCTCTGCGGTCCACATGGAAACGCACCTCACCGGGACTTTCCTTGTGTGCCGGCTCTAACAGTTGCTCAGCACCTAGTGGTTGAGCCCCTGGCGATGTGGGAAATGCAGCCCGCAGAATATCGTCCAGGAAGCTGAGAGGACATGCCTGCATGCCCAACTCCATGGCAAAGGAGTAGGCGTCATGTAGAAGTGCGAGCGGCTTTTGGTACATCGGTAAGTCGTTGCGTGCGTATTCACGCATTTCCACGTCTAAAGTCTCTTGAAGCTTATTGGAACGAATCAGACGCTCTAATTCTTCTATATTTGGAACTGCTCGCGACATTGCGGCTAATCGTCCGCTAGAGTCCGGTTGAATCTGATCGACCTCACCGTTGTCAGCGTTTCCGCGCAGGAGTCGTAGACGTAGCATGGTCTTGAGTAAGGGATAGCGCTTGTGACGCTTCGTTGCAGACGAGTAATCCTCTCGGCTTAGTCTGTCTTTCTCATGCCTAATGGCGGCGCGATCACGCACTTCCCTGGCAAGACTGAGGTAATCGTCAAGAACGTCGATCATAAGATGTTCGATGATCGATCCCTTCCGTAGTTGTTCCGCAGTGGTCGACCCACGCTCCAATAGCCATGTAGTGAACTTGACTAACAAAGCGCCGGCGCCGATGAGATAGGTTTTGAGATACAACCTCTCTTCCATCGGCGTGAGAAACCTGCTTTTAGGGCCGGACTCCGGTGGCACCAACTGCTCAATAAAGGCAAACGCGTGGCCAGACGCCGTTCTACGATTCGACCTGTCCAACAGGCCGAGATGGCGCGCATTTCCAACAGCGTAGACTGCACCTGGCGTACTGATAACATACTTGTTATTGCGAGCCCATCTCTCTAGCGCTGCCGCAATCCTTTCCTCGTCCCCCCTCTCTCTCGGATTACTGCAATGCGTGACAGCAGCAATAATCAGTCGCGGCTCGTCTGCCTGATAATGTGTGCGAAGGAGAATTCTAGGATGCACTGCACCTTAACTCAGTAGGACTCGCCACCGTGCATTGTTAATCTCGGGCGTACGCGGAGCCCAAAAACACGATTGGCAGTGTCGGTAGATACAAGACAGTAACCCTGCGGGAGTGCTCTGACCACTTTGTCGAAAACGCGACCTGAAGCCTTCTCTGCCGTGCCCCAGGACGCAGAGTCAGGAACCTGAGCGTTAAGCATTCCCTCAGCTGCATTGATGTCATCGCGCATGCTCATAGAATGGATCAGCAGGGCGTCGGCATTACGCTGAATCGAACTATCCAGACCGGAGGGTTGCTGAGTGGCAACAACAACGGAGAGTCCGATATTTCGTCCTTCCGTAATCAATCGGCGAAGTACAGGTCGCGACGGCAGCGAGCCGCTAGTTGGCAAGTAGTTATGTGCTTCATCTATGACTATCCAACAACGCGGTAGTTGACTCGCCGTATCACTTGCCACGCTATTGCTCTGCGCTAGCTGTGTACGCGACGCAATAAGCCTCCAACTAGCATCTGCTCGCGCCCTCGCACGCATGACTTCACGCACAATTACTGCCACGACAAGAGCGCGCAACCGATCATCAAGATCCCGGAGCTGACACACTGTAATTACGCCTGGCATCAATAGTTTTTCGACTCCAGGCGAAGGCCTCCTCAAGAATTCCAGTCGTTCTAGAGCTAGCAAACGTCTTCGAAGTGCTTCTCGCGTCGAATCTTCAAAATGTTGCGCTTCAGGGTCATGATCCAATCCTCGAAGAAGGTCATCGATTCCAGAACGGGCCGGCGTATTGTCACTGTTTGACTGATCTGCCTGCCAACGCTGTCTAGCAGCATTCAACACAATGGCCAGAAGATGGCCCAGCGGATCTGCGAACGGGTCGACATCAAAGAATGCGCACCAATCTTCGAGAGTCAACCACGCTGGGTCTACGGTCAACCTCATTGACTCCGAGGCTATCATCGGTCTTGTATGTTCAGGTGCCACATACCGAACTCTCGCGACGTTAGAAGGCAGTTGCCAGAGATCAGCTGGAGCCTTATTGGCTCCGGCAGGAGCTGGAACATGGAAGGTTCCATATATGTTGAGCGTATCTAGTAGCAATACAGCTTGGTCCGGATGGCCAAGCTTCAACCAACTCTCGGCCACCAACCCTTCGCATAAGACACCGAGCGTGTAACTCTTACCACTACGTCTCTTGCCAACAACATAAATTGCATGCGCACCGTGGCAGTCGAGCCAAACATTGCGACGCATTTGCTCGAATTCAGCAAGCTTGCCGAGATATATCGCGGACGGCTCAGCTTCCGCCGCTGTCCGTCCAATCACAATATTCTCTGAATCGTACGAGTCAGCCTTTAGGGCATCGCCAAAGCCAAGCCCAAAAGGTAATCGGAAAGAGGTCCGAGGAACAGCGTCAAGTTTCATCGTGGTAATTAGCTAATGAGGTCGCTTGCAACACAACCGCGTCCCATGAGATGAGCTCGCCCTGCTGTTTGGGTCATCGCGATAGTTATCTCCCTCGGCGTCATGTCGCGCGACAGCCGGCTTTTCATTGACTGAAGCGCTTCAACCGTGAAGGGAAAGAACTGTGGGTCTAGCTTTTCCTTGGTAGATTTCCTTGCTTCCGACACTAGTTTCTCCAGGTTCGCCCTCTTATCGCGTATATATCCAATAACTTGTCGAATGAAACCGTCTACATCGGGGTCTGGAATGTGGGGAACTTCGATAGTTGCCTGCGATCCGAGACGCGAAACTACTGGGCCATTCCTACCAAAAATATCCGGCATATCATCAAAAAGTGCCGCTGAGCATCCAAGCAGAACTGCGACGTCTCGCTGGTTCGGGTCCATCAGGCGCGTGAAACCCGTAGCGAAGGTCGCGATCGAATCCTGACCTACCGCCTTCATCCGCTCCATCTCGTCGAGGCATAAAACTAGAGTCTTGCCGTCCACCTTCCTCATGACCTTGCCAATCAACACCACCATCTCTGCAAGGCGCGCCGGCTCTGCAGACGCCAAGTCCTGTGTTTGTCCCAAATCGCTCAATTCTCCTCGACTAAGTGGAACTCCACTCAACCATGCCCATAGACGCAGTCGTTCGAAATTCGGGTTCATCAATTGTGCAACGGCTTTTGACAAGGGCTCGTCACCCAAGAACTCGCGCAAGCGACGCAAATATTCTTCTCGGCGAGCAACAGGTACTTTCTCGATGGCTCGTTCGAGCAGACCTACAACAGTCTCCTCTCCAAGGACGGGCATTATTCCATCGCGGTAAAGATCATTGAACACCGATCTCTTGGATAGGTCGGGACATTCAACGCGGACTGCTTGAACCGAAGTCAGCTTGCCCAACTCATTTAGGGTCCGATACAGAGTGTGTGTCTTTCCACCTCCATACGGTCCCCACAAAAGCCGCTTGGGAGCCAATTGAGTAACCAAATCGATTTGCAGACCTTCCACGATCGCGATGACGTTAATATCACGGCGCGCAAAGCATTCCGAGTCAACAGCAGGGTCAAGTATGAAATTGGGACGAGCCAGACCAAATGCCTGTTCAAGTGATTTTTCGTTGGGTATGGTCATGTTGTCTCCTCATTCGCCGCCGGAACGGCCGAATATGTCAAAAAAATACCTGCGGAGTTGAGAGAGAATATAGCTGTCATTCCTAATTTCTATTCCAAGTTCTATCCACTTTGGTCGAGTCAAATTCTCTGATCCTACAATCGCTAACGAAAGGCCGCCGGACGGACCAGGCTCTCTCATATAGAGTTTTGAGTGGAGCTTCGGTTTCTCTATTACCTGTGCGCCCATAGATCTCAGTACATCGAGAGTCTTTTTTACTTCCGGCATTCTTGGTGTTTGAACTAGGACCAACAATTCAGGAGGTCTAGCCAGAGTTTTCTCGGCCTTATCTAACGCCACTGCAAGTCGCCCCAAATCCTCCTTCACTAGATTGATCCACGGCGAACAGATATATAGCCGCTGGAACCCAGGCTCGGTCAAAAGGCCCTTGATGAACCGGGCTGTCATGCCCTCCCGAACTAGGTCATATCGCCTTAGCGACGGCTCTAAGCTCCGTAACTCATCAAACACGTTGTCGCTGCTTGTGCCGAGTGCACCGGAAACAAATAGAAGCGTTCTGTACGCGCGAGAATTGAGCGATAAATTGGGTGGCGTAGTAGTAAAGAAACCGGCGACCCGTAACTCCTCGAAAACGCTGTCCGCCTGCCGACATCCGCTTGTTTGTAGGAGTAGACGGAATTGTTCAGCGCTCTGTGGGGCGCCTTGTCGGGCGTAATCAAGTAATCGAAGTGTTGCGGTCGGAACACTAAGTAGTTCGCCAGGGAGTGCGTTAGGTTGCGTATTCATCAGTCTTAACCTTTGCCTTTCTTTTTCCCTGAACCAGTTTCCCAATCTAGCGCAAGTTTTACCAATGACTCCTTGAGCAGCGCTGGCCCAATCGACTTTACCTCGCCAGCGCGAATCCGCGGCTCGAGATTGCGGAGGGAAGCATCCAGCGCCTCCATTATTGCCCTTGGCTTCAAATCATTCTTCCGGCTAATCGCCCTCACCAAGTCTTCAATCGCCGGAGTTTCAAACGGATAGTATTCACCAAGATGTCTGGACTCCGGCAATCTGAAGTGCGACAACAGGTCCCGAACAAACACCATCGCTTCATCTGATCTCAATGGCGGCAATAGCATGGGGCGCTCTAAACCAATTCGATCTGCTAGGTCCGCAGGAATCCATTTCGGCAATGACTTTTCCTCTGGCGTTCCAGTATATGAGAGAACAATGGTCAGACCCGTGGGACATTTGTTGAATACGCCGACAAGTCCAGAGAGGACGGATCGCTGTGTCGATGAACTCATATCCTCTACCCTCTGCACTTCATCGACAATCCAAATGACCCGTCGAAACCCGCTTGTATCGAATTTAACGCCCGCAGCACTAGGGCCGACGCCAGTTACTCGGGGTGCCAATAGCGATATGACGTCCGCTAGGATGCCAGCGCACTTTTCCGTACTGTTAATACGGCCACCGACGCCAAGCTCGCGGTGAGATGCTGCCGGTAACGGGTTTCCCAAAAGCCACTGATACAGAAGCCCCTGGACTGGCCGATCACCGAGGGCCGCCTGTGTTAATGCACTATTTAGATCTGGATCGAGGGCGCGAGTAAATCCCGGTTTGATTACAGGGCGAGTGCTATGCTCCAAGTAGGCGTCTATGATCTTGTTAACTGGAAGCTGAGAAATTGTCGTCCTATACAAATTGACGAAATCATCAGCCTCGCGTGGTAACTCCGTGTATACGGGAAAAAGCAACCTGTGTGATTCATTACACTGATTTGCAAGATAGTAGAGCGTGTGAGTCTTGCCGGCGCCATACCAAGACCACACCATTTGAATATCAGAAGTCGGACGATTCTCCAAAGAGGCCAGCAGCGCTTCCACCTCCTCGCGAACGGAGGAACGATCTGCGAGAAAATCACAGAATTCTGGTTCCGGCACGATTCGAAATGGCCAGTCTCTTAGGCCAAGATGACTATACGTCATTCTTGTAACCTCCCTACTGCGATCTCGTTGTCACCGGCTTCTCCACGGCGGCCGCGCGGTACGCGCGCATCGACCGTGTCATCGTCTCCATTGCTTCAGCATCGGAAGCACTAGCTTGGCTAGGCGACGAGTGTCTTCCACAGTTCCAGAATACCCAAATGACAACGACACTGTGACTAGCACGGCCTGTCGAACCAGCGGCCTAGTGATGTCGAGAAATTCGCGAACCTCCCTGTCGGGCCAGATATCGCTCTCGTACCACCGCTTGGATTTGTTGAATAGATCCAAGCAGAGGTCAAAGATTAACGGTGACGAGAATGTTTGAATCGACAGGTCTCGCGCGTCGTCGTGGATAAACTGCTTTGTTCCAGCACGCTCTAGCAATTCTTCGTCGAGACCTACATCGTATTCGTCACCCTGCTTACAATAGAAATGTACCTCGTCAATAAAACCTCGGAGAATTGCGGGAGAGATAAACGAATCCCATCGAATAAAGAGCTCCTCGCGGATAAGGCCAAACAGTTCATCGTCGTCCGCCCTGAGGAGCTCCTCTAGCTTCTCCGGGGATTCGTGAAAGTCATTTCCTCCATCCCAGTGATAGTCTGCATGAACCAACGAAAATTTTTCGATGCCGGACTCAGCTTGATGTTTATGCCAGATGTAAAAGGCCCATTTGTGATTATCCATCAACCAAATGCCTGACCCGAGATCCATGTAGAACTCATCGTCCGCGTCAAGCGCATCTATTTGAGCTTCGTTCATGGATGATGACTACTAACGCACCAATTCAATCCCCCACAAACGCCCCGTGAACTCCTTCACCGTCCGCACTCAACGCTGCATCATCGCCACGCGCGTTTCGGTGCGGAGGTCATGACGCCGATTCAACCCGCCTCCTGCCCCTTCGCCTTGAACACGGCGCCGGCGGACGGCGTGGTGAGGAACTTGATCAGCGCCTTTGCCGCCGACGAGTCCTTCGAGCCCACGCCGACGCCGGCATGGAAGACGGTGTAATTCTGCAGCTCGGGCGGCAAGGGTCCTAGCACTTCGACGCCGGGCGCGGCCATCAATTCGTTGACGAGGATGACGCCGAGCTGGACTTCGCCTCCGGCGACGAGCTTCCCCACGACCGCCCCCGAGGGAGCGAGCACGACCTTCGGCTTCATCTGTTCGGCGATCCCCATGCGCTCGAGCAGGCTCGCGAAATAGACGCCGCTCGCGCCTTCCTTCGCCCAGGAGATCGATTTCGCGGCGAGCAGCGTGCGC
>WNFY01008132.1_pt1 | contig 11234 bp, 8 predicted proteins | sample 5400091 | NCBI WGS metagenome assembly WNFY01 (sample SAMN13153364, study PRJNA577476) | soil metagenome | isolation source: 60 cm soil or saprolite under grassland replicate 1 | place: USA:California | collected 2016-06-15
GAGCTCGCGCGCGGCCTTCGAGCCGTCATAGGCGTGACCGTGGGTGAGCGTTCGCGCCAGCTCGCGGCAGATCCGCGCCGGCCTGCGCCGAACCCGCGCGACCGCCTCGACCACTGTCGCCAACGTCATCACGAGCGAGGGCCGCAGGGCGCGCACCGGCTGCTCGACACCGGACAGGCGGCCCAGCAGCTCGAGCCCTTCGCGAACGCTCAACGTTGCGCCGCTGAGGACGTAGCGCTCGCCGGGTTTCCCGTTGGCCGCGGCCAGGAGATGGCCCGTCGTGCAGTCTGCGATGTCGATCAGGCTCAGGGTCGAGTCGACCACCGCTTTGAGCCGCCCGTTCAGGTAGTCGAGCAGCAGCTGGGTCGATCCGGTCGCTCGCCCGGGGCCCTGCACGGAGGCGGGGTTCAAGCAGATCACCTCGACTCCGGTCTCGTCCGCCGCTGCGAGCACCGCGCGCTCGGCCTCGAACTTCGAGCGTTCGTAGTCGGAGAGGAAGCGGCCGCGATGGGGGGACTGCTCGGATCCGACCGTTCCCTTCCGCTCTCCGAGAACCGCCGCCGACGACGTGTAGACGACTCGCTTGACCTCGGCACGCGCCGCCGCCCGCACGACGTTCTCCGATCCCCGAACGTTGACCTCGAACATCGGCGAGGGATCGCGGACGCAGAAGGCGTTTGCCCCGGCAGCGTGGTACACGAGGCCGCAGCCGCGCATCGCCGTGGTTAGGGCCTCGGGATCGAGCACATCGCCGCGCACCGGCTCGGCGCCGAGCTCGCCGAGCGCGCCCGCCGAGTCGTCTGACCGGGCCAGCGCCTTGACACGCTCGCCGTCCGCGAGCAGCCGCTCGACGATCGCTCGGCCGATAAACCCCGTGCCCCCGGTCACGAGGACAGGGCCGCCCGCGCTAATTGACGCCCTCCCTGAGGGCTGAGGAAAAACGGGCGATGTACTCGACCGCCGAGACGACCGTGATCACGGCCGCGGCCAGCAGCGCCCATTCGTCGAGCCGCAGCGGGCCGATGTCGCCCCCCCACTGGACGATCGCCAGGAAGATGGCGATGAACTGGACGTTTGTCTTCAGCTTGCCCCAGATCGAGGGTGGGAAGACGGTGCCCTCCGCGGCGACCGCGCCGCGCAGCCCCAGGATCAGCAGCTCCCGGCCGACGATGATCGCGGCGATCCAGGCCGACGCACGGTTGACGTCGACCAGCGCGATCAGCGCTCCCGAGACGAGCAGCTTGTCGGCCGTCGTATCCAGGAAGGAGCCGAGCTTGGTCGTCACCGCCCATCGCCGTGCCAGGTAGCCGTCGACGAAGTCGGTCGAGGCCGCGACCGCGAAGACGATCGCGGCGGCCGTGTAGGCGGAGTCGTGGTCCGGCCCGGCCAGGATTAGAGCCATTACGGCCGGCACGGCCAGGATCCGCGCGCACGTGAGTGCGGGGAGGAGCGATCGCGGCGCCGCCGCCCTGGCGATCACGAGGCCGGGCTCCGCGACGGGACCGCAGCCTCGTCTGCGACGAGCTTCCGGACCTCGGCGGCAGAGGAGAGCTCCAGCGCGTGCTCGGCCAGGTCGTGAGCGGCGTCGGTGTCGATGCCGCGGACGGCCTGCTTGACGGCTGGGATTGCCGGCGCGTTCGCGCTCAGCTCGGCGATCCCGAGGCCGACGAGCACGGGGACGGCTACCGGGTCCGAGGCGAGCTCGCCGCAGACGCCGGCCCACTTGCCGTGTCCGTTCGCCGCTTCGGCGACGGTTCCGATCAGGCGCAGGACCGACGGGTGCAGTCCGTCGGCCAGACCGGCGACCGAGGCGTTTCCGCGCTCGGCCGCCATCGTGTACTGGGTCAGGTCGTTCGTGCCGAGCGAGAAGAAGTCGACCTCGGGCGCAAACTGCTCCGCCGCGAGCGCCGCCGCCGGCACCTCGATCATCACCCCTACCTCGAGCTCGTTGGGGGTCGGCGCGCCCGCGCGCTCGAGCCCTGCGCGGACGTCGGCGAGCACTGCCTTTGCCTGCCTGTACTCCTCGAGCGTGGTCACCATCGGGAACATCACCTTCAGCGGGTTCTCCGCGGCAGTGCGGAGAACCGCCCGCAGCTGCGTCTCCAGGAGCTCGGGCTGCTCGAGCGCGAGCCTGATGCCCCTGACGCCGAGGAACGGGTTCGCCTCGGGTGGCTGCGGCAGGTACGGGAGCGGCTTGTCCGCGCCGACGTCGAGCGTGCGCAGGATCAGCGGGCGCCCCTGCAGCCTCCTGGCGATGCTCGTGTAGGCGGCGACCTGCTCGTCCTCGCTGGGCATCGAGTCCCGTTCGAGGAACAGGAACTCCGTGCGCAGAAGGCCGACGCCCTCGGCGCCGTTCTCGATCGCTGGGGGGACGTCGTCGGGAGACCCGATGTTCGCGACGACCTCGATTCGGCGTCCGTCGAGGGTGACCGCCGGCTCGGCTGCGGCGGCCCGGGCGCTTTGGGCTGCCTGTTCGCGCTCCGCCGAACGCCGCTTGTACTCCGCGGCGAGCTCGGCGTCCGGCTCGAGGTGCACGGTCCCGGCGTCCCCGTCGAGGAGCAGCTCGGTGCCCTCGGGCACGCTCAGCAGCCCCTCGCCGAGTCCGACCGCAGCAGGGATCCCGAGCGAGCGGGCGAGGATCGCGCTGTGCGAGGTCGGGCTGCCGGCGGCCGTGGCGATACCGAGCGCGAGCTCGCGGTCGAGCGAGGCGGTATCGGCCGGAGTCAGGTCGGCCGCGACGACGATCCCGGAGGCGCTCAAGGTCCCCGTCGCAGCGGCGCCCGTGAGCGCGGCCACCACCTGCCGGGCCACACCGGTCAGATCCTCCGCGCGGGCCTGCAGGTATTCGTCGTCGAGAGCGCGGTAGTCGGCCGCTACGGCCTCCGCCGCCTCATGCCACGCCTCGGCGGCGTTCTTGCCGTCCTCGAAGATCGCGTGCCGGGCCGGGCCGAGCAGCGCCTCGTCGTCGAGGAAAAGGAGATGGGCGTCGAAGATGGCGGCGCTGTAGTCGCCGGCGCGGGCCGCGACCGAGTCCCGCGCGGCGCGGATCTCGGTCCTTACCTGGTCGAGCGCCCGGGTCAGCGCTTGCCACTCGGCCTCGGGGTCGCCCGACGAGCCGGTCGGAATCTCGGGATCCAGCGGGTGGAATTGGCGCGCCGGCCCGGAGACGATCCCCGGGGCTCCGGGAAGCCCGGTGAGCGCCTCTCCTGCATCGGACGGTGCGGCCGCCGGAACGACGGACGCAACGGGAGCGGCCGGCGCGGCCTGCTCGTCGAAGTCGCGCTTGGCCAGGGCGGCGAGCGCGTCGAGGGCGGCTGCCGCCTGCGGCCCGTGCGCGGAGACCAGGATCTCGTGGCCCTGGCGGATGCCGAGCGTGGCCAGCCCGTTGAGGCTGCTTCCGCTGGCCGGCCCGCGCCCGCTCGTCAGGTTCATCACCTGGACGTTCGCGTCGAAGCCCGCGGCGGTCTGGACGAAGCGCGCCGCCGGTCGAGCATGCAGCCCGAGCGGGTTCCGGATGTCGAGCCGGAGCGTCAGGCCCTCTTCGAGCGGGGCGGCGGTCCCGGCCGGCCCGGGAGCCGCGGGCTCACCGGCGCCGAGCTGCGCGACCTTTCCCTGCAGCCCGCCGCGCGCCTCCTTCGCCACCTCGGCGAGCGGCTGGCCCAGCCTGGCTGCGACCGCCGCGGCGACGGCCCCTTCCACCAGCGGGGCCTCGCAGAGGAGCACCGACTCGCGCTGCTCCGGCGTCAGGAAATCGAGCGCCGTCTCGGCGCTGAGGACGGCGCTTCCGAGATCCATCAGCACGAGCACGCCGTCGCCGGTATCGGCCCGGCCGATCGCCTCCATCACGCGGACGGCATCTGTGCCGAGCGCTCCTTCTTCGGCGAGCCCGCCGGCGAGCTCAATTCGTACGTCAGGCCCGGCCATCTCCGCCGCGAGCTCCCGCACGCCTTCAGCCAGCGTGCCGCTGTGCGAGACGATCACGATTCCCACCACGGCTTAGGCCGCCACGCCGAGCCCGTAGGCTCGGTGGAGGAGCTCGACCGGGTGAACCGCGTGCATGTCCGCGCCGTGCTCGATCTGCCAGCGGCAGGTCTCGCTGTCGCAGGCGGCGAGGTCGCCGTTCGACTCGCGCAGCTCGCCGAAGAGCCGTTCGCCGACCGTCATCCCGATCTCGTACTTCTCCTTTTTGATGCCGTACGTGCCGGCGATGCCGCAGCAGGTGGCATCGAGCTCGATCGCGCGCAGACCCGGGATCAGGGCGAAGAGGTCGAGCGCGGGCTTGCCGATCCCGTGGCCCTGCTGCTGGCACGGGGCGTGGTAGGGCACGGTCAGCTCGAGCGGCTTGAAGTCAGTGCGGAGCTCGCCCCGCTCGTGCAGGAGAAGCAGGAACTCGCAGAGGTCGTACATCGCGTCGCTCACCACCACCAGATCGTCGTCTTCGACCTCGAGGATCTCGCGCGCCTCGCGCTTCAGCATCAGGCCGCAGCTGGTCGAGTTGGCGACGATCGCGCAGCCTTCCCGGGCATAGGGCGCGAGATTCGCCGCGAGCCGGCGGACGTAGGCGCGCGCGGCGGGGAAGTTCCCGTTCGACTGGAGCGGCAGCCCGCAGCAGTCCTGCGGCGGGACGACGACGTGGAAGCCGTTGTGCTCCAGCACCTCGACCGTCATCCGCCCGACCGCCGGCTCGTAGTAGTTGGTGCCGCAGTTGTGGAAGTAGACGATCGTTCGCTCGGTGGCGGGGCTGACGTGCTTTCGCGCCCAGCGCTGGAAGGTTCGGCCCGCGAAGCGCGGCACGGCGGCGTGGCGGTGAATCCCGAGCAGGCGCTCGCCCAAGTAGCGCAGGGCGCGGTTTCCCAGCGTCCAGTTCGCAAGCGGCGCGACCGGCGTCCCGAATCGCCCGAGCACGCTCGGGCGGGCGATCAGCTGGTTGCGCAGCGGGATCCCGCGGTCGTCCCAGAGGTGAGCCCGCGCCTGCGAGTTGATCTCCGCGATCTTCACTCCCTGCGGACAGACCTGCGTACAGATCCCGCAGCCCGAGCAGTAGTCCACTGAGACGTCAGGGGAGACGCCGGTGCGGCGGAACCGCTCGGCCTGCGGCCCGACGTACTTGGGGCCGGGGAAGAGAGGGGTCGCCGCCGCGTACGGGCAGAACGACTCGCAGATCGTGCACTTGACGCAGTGGTCGAGGGATTCGCGTACGAGCTCGGTCACTGGTGTTCCTTCAGGTAATGCCGCCCAGCTTCTGGGTCGCGAGCACCAAGCCGGGGGCCGCACTCGCCCGCCGCCAAGGCTGGTTGCCTTGGCAAGGGCGAGGGTGGTTCCTGGCGCCGCGTGATCGCGGGCCAGAAGTGGGCTTGTATTGCCTGGAGGGACACTAAATCTCCCCGAGGATCGCGGAGGCCGCAGCGTAACCCGATGCAAGGCTGAGGCCGTTGCCCGAGCCCTCCCGCCACGGAACGGCACCTGCGAGGGTCGCCCCCGCGGCATGGAGGTTCTTGTAGACGGGCACGCCCTCGCCGTCGACGGGGCGCCTGCTCTCGTCGACGGCGACCCCGGCGCGGGACAGGGCGTGCTCGTCGAAGTAACCGGTCCCGAAGAGTGGCTCGTTTGCCCCGGGCAGGCCCGCCACGGGCAGATCGAGGGCCGTCTCGCGAACCTTCCCGGTCGAGTCCAGCTCCAGGCCTGCCGAGGCAAAACCGCCGGTGGCGAGCACGAACGAGCGCGCCCAGTAGGTCAGCGGCCGGCCTGCGGTGTGCGCAACCACGCCCTCGAGGAGGCCGTTGCTCCTCTCGGCCCCGGCGATGGTGCTCCCGATCACGAGCCGGGCTCCTTGCCGCCGCAGCGCCGAGGTCATTGTCTCGTAGACGCGAATGCCCGGAACCGAGGGCGGCAGGGTCGGCACTTCGAAGACCGGGTGCCCGAGCCTTGCTTCGAGCTCGCGCCAGACCTCTCCTGCGCCTTCGATACCGAGCACGGCCGGAAAGCCGACGATCTCGCCCGGGACGAGATTGCGGTCGAGCTCGGTCAGAACCGCGTCGCGGAAATCGGCCTGTTCGAAACGCTGGGCGAAGCCCAGCGTGCTGACGTCACCCGCCCGGCCGAGCGGCGGCGCGAGCTCGACCACGCGGGTGGTGACCGGCGCGTGCCCCGGCCGCTCGCCTCGAGCAACGTTGTCCGCGAGGTAGGCGGGAAAGAAATCCTTGAGCCCGCGAAGCCCGACGAAGACGAAGCGGCCGCCCTGTCGCAGGTCGCCGGCGGCCATCGTCTCCGGCAGCAGCGCCGTCGGCTTCGCGGCTCCCACGGCGGTCGGGACGAAGAAGTTCTCGTCGAGTCCGCCGCTGTAGCCCTGGTCGCTCAGGCGAGTCTTGAACCAGTCGAGGCTGCCACGGAGCAGCTCGATCGAGAGCTGCCGGTAGGGGTGCTGCGGGTTCGCGGCCGCGAACCCGGGCAGCGCCAGCGCGGGGCTGTCGATCGGCCCGTCCGTGTAGCCGAGGACATCGATCGTGGGAGGCGCGAGATGAGTCGCGCCCACGCCTTTGGCGAGCACGGCCACGCGCTGTCCCGCCTCGGTCAGCCGCAGGGCCGCGGTCAGCCCGGCGAGGCCGGCCCCGATCACGACCGTGTCGTAGCTCGCACCTGCGGGCCGCGCCCGGACGTCCGTCATTCGGGCAGGTGCTCGACCGCGAGCAGCCCCTGGAAGATCCAGTCGTCCAGGCGCGCCTGGCGGAGCTGGTCGCCGTGCAGGATCGGCTGGACGCCCTTCCACCGCTCCTGGAGAAAGTCCAGCAGCGCCGAGTTCGCTGCTTCGTGGTCGAGGTGCTCGAATTCATGGAGGATGCCGGTCGCTCGGTAGATACAGAAACCGCCCTGGCACGGACCCATCGCGAGCCGGACCTTGCGGCGGACGTCGTCGAGACTGGAGGGGCGGCCGCGGGCGATCGCCTCGGTCAGATGGCTTCGCGTGATCAGCTCGCACTCGCAGATGATCTCCTCCGAGTTCGGCACGGGCTCCTGGGCGCGAACCCGTGCGCCGAGCCAGTAGAAGCGCTCCTCCTCGGAGCCGGGCAGCGGCTCGTCGGCCGTCCGGCAAGGTCGGTTGACACCGAGCTGCTCACAGGCGGCGTCGACCGCATGCTCGGCCATCAACCGGAAGGTCGTCGTCTTACCGCCGGTGATCGTGATGAAGCCCTCGACGCCGTCGCGCTTCGCGTGGTCGAGCACGGTGTGGGTGCGGCTGACGTCACGGGTGTCGGACACCTCGTCCGGCGTGTACAGCGGCCGCGCTCCCGCCCAGACCCGGAGCGCGCGGGCCTCGCGGAAGCCGGGGACGAGCTTCTCGCCCTCGTCGAGCATCTCGTCGATCTCGCCCGGCGTCACCTCGAGCTCGTCCGGGTCGGCGACTCGGACGTCCGTCGTCCCGATCACCGAGACGGTCCGGATCGGGACGATGATGTCGCCGTCGCTCGGCGGCTTGCAGCGATTGACACACGTGTTCACCAGCCGGTGGTTCATCGCGATCATGATCCCCTTGCCGGGCACGACGGACACCACGCAGCCGGCGAGGCTCGCGATCTGCCCCGCCCACGCGCCGGAAGCGTTGATCAGTATGTCCGCGCGGATCTCGAGCTCGTCGCCGGTCAGCTCGTCGTGCGCGCGGGCCCCGATCACCTTGCCGTCTCGGAGCTCCAGGCCGAGCACGCGGTGGTAGGGCAGGATCTGCGCCCCGTACTCCTTGGCCGAGCGGGTGGACGCTGAGACGAGCTTCCAGGGGTCGAGGTTGGCGTCCGGGACGGCGAAGGCGCGCGTGATCCGCGGTTCGAGTCGCGGTTCCTGCCGAACCGCCTCGGCAACCGGGATCTCTTCAACGGGGAGGCCCGTCTCCTGGCAGCCCCGCAGGAAGTCGTCGCCGTAGGCCGGGTCGTCCCAGGGTGTCGAGACGAACAGGCCACCGGTGTCCTCGACGCAGTCGGCCGCGATCCGCCGCACGATCGGGTTCTCGACTACGCACTCGCGTGCGGCGAGCGGATCCTTGACGACGTAACGACCGCCCGAGTGGAGGAGCCCGTGGAAACGGCCGGTCGTCCCGGTCGCCAGGTCGCCGCGCTCGACAAGCGCGGTCGAGAAGCCGCGCATGGCCGCGTCGCGGACGACGCCGGCCCCGGTGGAGCCGCCGCCGACGACGAGGACTTCCGTTTCGAGCGTAGGCACAGCTACGAGCGCAGTATCGCAGCGGCTCAGGGACTGTCCCCGGACGGGGACTGTCCCTTAATCCGGTGGCGCTCCCATGTGGCGTCTTTAGGGACAGTCCCCCTTCGGGGACAGTCCCTACGCAGGTCGTCGCTAGGGCCGCGCCAGCGCAGGACATCCGCTCCAAGGCCACTCACTCGGCTTCGCGCAGAGTCCGGCGCGAACAGGGTTCTCGAGCACGTACAGACAGCTCGCCTCGAGCCCGGCCTCGTCTTCGATCACGTAGACCGAGTAGCGAGCCCTGAAGAGATGTCCGTCCCGATCGTGACGCTGGTTGAACAGCTGCGCGTAGCGTCCGTTCAGGACCTGCATCCCGCGAGAAAGCTTCGAGCGCTCGGTCTCGACGATCAGGTGGTAGTGGGTCGTCATCAGGCAGAAGGCGTGGCACGTCCAGTCGTGGGTCGCGACGACCCGGCCGAGGATCGTCACGAAGCTCTTTCGGTCGACGTCGTCGAGGTAGATGTCGCGGTGGTTCGACCCCCGGCTTGCAACGTGGTAGGCGCCGACCTCTGGCAGATCGCTGCGTGGTCTGCGCGGCATCGTTCGAAGGTAGGTGACGTTCCGCTTCTTCGCTAGACGCTCGAACGGACTGTCCCCGAAGGGGACTGTCCGGATAGGCGTGGCGAGACTCGCGACGCTTGTGGGGGCAGACCCCTGCGGGGTCAGCCCCTGGAAACCGAGGGCCCGGCGCCCGCTTTCGGACGCCGGGCCCTCGGCAGTTCGTCTACGAGTCGACCCAGTCGAAAGTCCGCGTAACGGCCTTCTTCCAGAGCGCGTATTCCTTGTCGCGTTCCGCCGGGTCCATCTGGGGCTGCCACTCCTTGTCCTTGCCCCAGTTGGCACGCAGGTCTTCGACCTCCGACCAGAAGCCGACCGCGAGGCCGGCAGCGTAGGCGGCGCCGAGCGAGGTTGTCTCGGCGACCGTCGGCCCCACGACCTCTTTTGTCTGCCAAGCGGTCGCCTCGAGGGTCGCCCGGGCGATGTGGCCCTTGTTGACGTAGCGGGTGAGCCCGGCGATGACGCCGCGGGCATCGCCCCTCCAGTACGGAGCGAAGAGGCCCGAGAACGCCGGCACGAAGTAGACGCCGCCGTTGTCGTCGACAGTCTTCGCCAGGTCCTCGATCTCAGGTGCGCTCGAGATCAGGCCGATGTTGTCCCGGAGCCATTGCACGAGAGCGCCGGTGATCGCGATCGCCCCTTCGAGGCAGTACGTCGCCGGCTGATCGCCGATCTTGTACGCGAGCGTCGTCAGCAGCCCGCTCTTCGACTGCACGATCTCGTTCCCCGTGTTCAGGAGCAGAAAGTTCCCGGTCCCGTAGGTGTTCTTCGCCTCGCCAACCGAGAAGCAGGTCTGGCCGAAGAGCGCCGCCTGCTGGTCGCCGAGGTCGCCCGCGACGGAGATGCCGTCGAGGTCGCCCTTGGCCTCACCGTAGACCTCGCTCGAGGCCTTGATCTCCGGGAGCATCGCCCGCGGGACGCCCAGGATCCCGAGGATCTCGTCGTCCCAGTCGAGCGTCTCCAGGCTCATCATCATCGTGCGGCTCGCGTTGGTGACGTCCGTGACGTGGACGCCACCGTCCGGGCCCCCAGTGAGCTGCCAGATGACCCAGCTGTCGATGTTGCCGAAGATCACGTCTCCGGCCTCCGCCTTCTCGCGGATTCCGTCGACGTTCTCGAGGATCCACTTGATCTTGGGGCCCGAGAAGTACGTCGCGATCGGGAGCCCTGTCTTCGCTCGGAAGCGGTCCTGGCCGCCGTCCGCCGACAGCTCGTTGCAGATCGTGTCGGTGCGGGTGTCCTGCCAGACGATCGCGTTGTAGACGGGCTGCCCGTTGGTGCGGTCCCAGACCACGGTCGTCTCACGCTGGTTGGTCACTCCGACCGCGGCGATGTCCGACGCCTTGACTTTCTCGAGCCCGGCCTTGATGACCTCCTGTGTGCGCTGCCAGATCTCGTTCGCGTCGTGCTCGACCCAGCCCGGCTTCGGGTAGATCTGCTCGTGCTCCTTCTGGTCGACCGAGACAACCTGCCCGCCGTGGTCGAAGACCATGAAGCGCGTGCTGGTTGTCCCCTGGTCTACTGCTGCTGCGTATTGAGCCATTCGTCCTCCTTGCTCCGATGTCACCCCGCCTGCTCCGGCCCGCCCCAGGTTTCGGCTGCGGCCTCGAGAAGCAGTTGAGATGAGGTGGCTCCTGGATCCTGGTGCCCCGCGCTTCGCTCGCCGAGATAGCTCGCGCGGCCCTTCCGTGCAACCAGCGGGACCGTGCCCCGCATGCCCTGCTCGGCGGCGTCGGCCGATTGCCTGAGGGCGTCTTCGAAGCTCGCACCTCCGGCAAGTGCGGACTTGAGTGCGTCCCGGCCTGGAATCAGGGCGTCGATCATTGTCTTGTCTCCAGGCTCGGCCTTGCCGCGAGCCTGGACGCCGGCGATACCGGCCTCGAGTGCCGCGGCCCAATCGTCCGGGCCGAGCTCGTCCTTTCCGGACACGGCGGTTCCCATCTGCAGGAAGAGCGTCCCGTAAAGGGGGCCGCCGGCGCCCCCGACCGTCGACACGAGCGTCATGCCGGCGGTCTTCAGGAGGGCGCCGATGTCCTGTTCCTCACTCGCGGCGTCGACCTTGGCGAGCACGGCCGACATGCCTCGATCCATGTTGATCCCGTGGTCGCCGTCTCCGACCGCCGCGTCGAGCTGGGTCAGTTGCTCCTTGTTCGCGCCGACCTCGGCCGCGAAGGCCCGGATCCAGCGCACGACGTCGTCGTGGCCGAGGCTCATGCGCCCTGACGCCTTCTCGCTCTCGGCCACGTCGACCATCCTCTGCCTATGCCGCCCATCTGAGACCGGCGGTCTTGACCGGCGCGTCCCAGAGACGGGTCAGCTCGTCGTCAAGCTTCAACAGCGTGATCGAGCAGCCCGCCATCTCCAGCGACGTGATGTAGGGACCGATCAGGTTGCGGGTGATCGTGATCCCACGCTCGCCCAGGAACCTG
>WNFY01006713.1_pt1 | contig 11232 bp, 13 predicted proteins | sample 5400091 | NCBI WGS metagenome assembly WNFY01 (sample SAMN13153364, study PRJNA577476) | soil metagenome | isolation source: 60 cm soil or saprolite under grassland replicate 1 | place: USA:California | collected 2016-06-15
AATATGGTTTGACCGGCCCAACGTGATAGCCAAGGCAGCCACCCAGGACAAAGCAGGCAAGGACTGCCGCAAAGATCGCTTTCACGGCGCCGGGGAGGCGGCCGCTTCGGGAGAGGCGGATGTCTCCGGAGCTGGAGACACGTCAGAGCTTGTGGCTGTGCCCGGCGAAGGCGATGGGGGTTCAGGCGCAGTTGTTGTGTCTGGGACAAGCGAAGCAGGCGGGGGCAATGAAAGGTCCGTATCCGGCGAAGGTAATGGCGCCTGGTCGTTTGCCGAACCCGGCGTGGCCGACCCGCGTTTGGCCATTCGATCTCCGGATGCGCCTCCCTTTTTGTTAGAGGTCCCTGCCGTGGCAACAATCGGCTGAAGCGCGGCGTCGCCCACCTTTGCCCGCAACTGGTCGATTCTCTTTTTGGCCCGGTCGCTTTCAGTCGAACCCGGCTGCTGACGAATTACCTCGTTGTAGTAGATGACGGCAGCGCGATAATATTTCTGCTTGTCGTAAAACTTGGCTACTTCGTAGGAACTGGTTGTTTGTTTGTGTTCAATTAGTTCAAGATCGGCGCGTGCTTGCCCCGCTTTCTCGCTGGTGGGATAGCGAAAAAGGAAATCCTGAAAGGCGGTTCTGGCATTGGTGACGGCAGCGGCGTCTTTTGTGCCGGTTCGCGCAGCTTTAAACCAGATATAGCCGATCTGATATTGAGCATCGGCCGCGATCGGCTCGTTTGGAAACTTGTCCACCACCGCCTGGTAGGCTTGAATCGCCGCCTCGCTTGCGCCCTGTTTCTCGCGCGCCAGGCCGATGTTAAACTGCGCACGGGCCGTGTACTTCCCGTAGGGTGCGCTCCGCACGATAGCCGCGAAAATGGTTACCGCGTTATCCATTGACGATCCAAACGGGATGCCCAGCACCCTTTTCTTCTTACCTGCGAGATACATTTCTCCGATGCGAAACTGCGCCTCGATTGCCTCATCGAAGCGCGGGCTAGTGGGATATCTTTCAACCAATTGGACATATGATTCCGCCGCGCGGAGGTACTCGCCCTCTTGTTCGTTTAACTGAGCGGCGCGATAGAGCGCCCCAGGCGCGAGGGCATCTTTGGGGTGACGTTTGACGAGGCTCTTGTAAGCTTTGATCGCACGTTTGATATTGCCGTCTCTTTCAGCACTCCGCTTATTTCCTCCTCGCCGGGCATCACGAAATCCGGTTTTTTTCCTGGTTTGAAGACAATGGCCGCCACCACCGATTCGGAGAAAACGAATACAGCGACGACGAGAATCAAAAGCGTGCGAATGAGGAATTGCAGGAATTGCATGGGGTGTGGCAGGGTAATTAACTTATCCGTTCCGTCAAGTTGCGCCTCCGGCGCAGTGGAGTAATTGAGGCTGGAGTAATGGAGTAAAGTTTTTCGTTCTCCGACCGAAGCTTCATTACTCCAATACTCCATCAGCCTCAGTTCAGTGAATCTAACCGACCAGCAAAAAATACGCATCGGTACTTGCGCTTGGAGCTTTGATGACTGGCGCGACGCCTTTTATCCCCGGGACTTGCCAAACTCTCAATGGCTCGAGTTCTACGCGAACCACCTGCCGGCCGTGGAAGTAGATTCGACCTTTTATGCCGTTCCTGCGGAAAATACCCTCCGGCGTTGGGTCGAGATGACTCCTGCCGCGTTTAGCTTTGCCTGCAAACTTTCCCACGAGATCACGCACACCCGCCGACTGCGCGATTGCACGGCCGAGCTAACTTCATTTCTTCGTGCCCTCGAACCGCTCGCATCAAAACTCCAGGTCATTCTCATCCAACTTCCGCCGTCCTTTGCACCAAAGGATGGCAAGCCGATTCTGCGCAAGTTTATCAGAGGATTGTCGCGCGATTTCCGTTTCGCGATTGAATTTCGCCACCCAGGATGGCACCGCCCGCAGTTCATCCATCTTCTGGAGAAAAATCATATTTGCTGGGCGTGGGCCGATACCACGCCGCTGAACGAACGAAATCTTGCGCCCTTCGAATTCTTGCCGCTGACTACGGATTTTCTTTATCTGCGCCTGCTCGGCGATTATGCAACCAAATATGATGTTGATGGAGAGCACGTCCATCGTTATGCGAAATTGCTTTGGAAACGAGAGGCCGCTATCGAGAGTTGGTCGCTCAAGATTGAGCGGCACCTTGCGGAGGTGCGCAGTGTCTGGGCGTTCGTAAGCAACCACTTCGAAGGATTTGCACCCGAAACCTGTCAGCGACTCGCCCGGCGGCTCGGGCTTGATTTGCGCCTGCCTTCCGAGACTCGAAAGCCATCGTCGGACCAAGAAAGGTCGCAACTCGATCTACAATTATAAAGAAGGAGGCGCTCCGGCCACGCTTCGCGATACGGCGCGCACGTCGCGCTTGTGTTTTTCGAAAACGCACACTTCGCGAATGCCGAAGATGGACATCTTCTCCGCGAGACGCGCGAAATCCTCGGCGAGCTGCAGGTGCGAATGCGCGTCGGAGGCTGTTGTAAAGGGAATGCCTTTCTCCATCGCCAGTTCAATGATTCGGTCAGCCGGGTAAAGTTCGTTTACCGGCTTGCGCCACCCAGCCGTGGACAGCTCAATCGCGAGGTTGTGCGATCGAATGAGATCGAGGGTTTCGCCGATAATGGCGTCGATCTCTGCGTTTGGCCGATGGCCATGGATTTTTATGAGGTCGATATGAGCGAGGCAATCGACAAGCCCAGTCGCGGCAATTTCACGAACACGCCGAAAATAATCCGCGTAAATGGCATCGATATCTCTGCCATGAAATTGCTCGGCGCCGGCCGGGATGCTGTCGAACATCTGGTCCGCGCGATCGAGGAAATGAACTGAGCCCAGGACAAAATCGAGCTTGTTCCAATGTTGCTCGATCCATCTTCGCCCAGCCGTTGAGTGAATCGGGTCATTATCCAGCTCGATCCCGGCACGGATTTTCAAGTCGAGGTTTCCTTCTCGCAAACGATCGATCGCATCAAAACTGATTCTGTCGTGATAACGATCGTGATCGGTGAAGGCGATTTCGCTCAGCGCCATTTTGCGCGCCGAATCCACCCAGGGCTGAAGCAGCGCCTGCGTGTAGGGCCGCACCCGATGGCCCTGAGGGTGGGTGTGATAGTCGGCGAACAGGAGTAATGGAGCGTTGGAGTATTTGAGTGATGTTGCGTCAGAATCCATTACCCTATTACTCCACTACTCCATCACTCCCTGCCTGCCGTTATGGCACGGCCAGAAACTTTTGCCGGATTTGCAGTTCCGGATACGCGGGAAAGAAAACCTCGGCGACAAAAACTTTGTTGGGGGTGAGGTCCCGCGTAGCGATCGTTTCGTTGTATTCGACGCGCTCCTGCGGGTTGATCAACACCGTGCCAGGTCGCTCTGTGATGGCATGATTGTCGGACCATTTTGTAAGGATATCTCCAGCGGCGTTTTTCAAATAAATTTCAATCCGTTGGTTCGTCGGAAAATCGAGGGCGACAGGCCGCTTGGATAGATTCGTCACCGTCATTTTGATGGCGAGCTGACGCACCTCCGAAAGCTTCACCGTCTGGGGCGTGATCTGAAGGTCGAGCGTAAGGCCGCGCAATCTTGGATTCTTGTATTTCGGAATCGGCTCTGAAGAAAACGGATGCAGAAGGCGGCCCAACCAGCCTCGGCGCGGCGTTGCCGTAGGCGTGGCATCTTGACTGAAGCTCCGGCCGACAATCACAAACACCACAAGGAAGAAAACAATATGTCGCCTCATAGGCGGCTTAAACAGCAAACGTTGCAAATCCTGTCAAACCCTTTATCAAATTGACATGAAAACTCTCGGTGCATTCGCCTTTTTTTGCGCGCTGTTCGCGCTGCCCACGGGCATTGCAAAACAACGCCATTGCATGTTCCGGGTCCATGCACAGGCGAATCAACAAGACACAGCCGTGTTCGCGACGTCTGTTCGCGCCCAAGTCTCTGGAAAAGACGTGGCCATCGAAAAATTGCCTCGTATCTCGGAGCAGGACGTCCTCGCGTTTTATCCTTACGCGGCAGCCAACGGGACATACGGTGCGCTATTTCAACTTGATGAACACGGAAGGATTGCGCTCGATGCCTTAAGCATTGAGCGCCGGGGCGGTTTCCTCTTTGTGTTTATTAATGGCCGCCCGATTACCGAACTCGAAATCGATAAGCGCGTCTCTGACGGAAAAATCTATGTTCCTTCTGGACTGACCGGAGCAGACATCGAGCTGATGAAAAAGGACTGGCGATTGATCGGTCAACGTAAACGATAACGGTCATGCGATTATTCGCTCCCCCGGTCTCGGCCATCCTTCTTTTGCATTTCTCAGCGATGGCCCAGACCGATCGCACGCCTATCGACCTCGTCCTGCCAACGGACAACGACGCTCTTTTTTCTGGTGGCGGCCCTGCATTTTACCAATGCATCGAACGCGATTACAAAGGAGTGAAATCGACGCCGTGGGAAGGCGGCCGATACGGTTTTGTGCGCGATCCCACGAATACGTCGGCTGGCACTGTTTATACGCGCTTTCATGAAGGCGTCGACATCAAGCCGGTGCATCGAGATGCAAATGGCGAACCGCTCGATCAGGTTCGTGCGATCGCCGATGGCAAAGTCGTGCACACAAACCTCGTACCCCGCTATTCAAATTACGGCTGCTACGTCGTGATTGAGCACCGCTGGGCGGGATCGAACTATTACAGTTTATATGGGCACTTGAGCGCGATTACGGCGAAGCCAGGCCAGGCGGTCAAAAAGGGTCAGCCGATTGCGGTGATGGGTTACACCGGCAAAGGAATCAATCGCGAGCGCGCACACGTGCATCTCGAATTGAATTTGTTGCGAAGCCACAACTTTGAGTCGTGGCACGACACGTTTTTCAAAAACGATCCCAATCACAATGGAATCTACAATGGCCTGAACCTTGTCGGCCTCGATATCGCGAGGCTCTATCTCGCCCTCCACAAAAATCCTTCCCTCACTATTCTGCAATTTTTCGATACTGAGGAGATTTTTTACAAAGTGATATTGCCGCGAAGTTCGCACTTCGAATTGCCGAAGCTCTATCCGTGGCTGGTGCATGCCCGTGCCGGCGTGAAAATGTCCTCATGGGAAGTCTCATTCGCGCGTTCTGGTTTACCGCTGAAGATAGAGCCGAGTGAGAAACAGGTGAATCAACCCGAGCTTGGCTACGTAAAAGAGACCTCGGCTGACGCCGCGTATTTCACGCTGGATGTCGTTGCCGGCCGAGGTGCGAATGCACATTTGAGCGAAAATGGCCGGCAATCGATGCGTCTCTTGATTTGGCCTGACTAGAAATAAGCGACGCCGATCTTCAGCTCGGCGTCGCCAGCGGCCCAATCGACATCATCGCGGTAAATCGTTCAATCAATCTACAGGTTTCGCGAACGGCTTCAGCACGTAGTCGGCTTGCGTTGTGCGAGCGCGACGGCATGTGGAATCGCGCCGGAAATAAATCCGAGACATTCCGCCGCGCCGCTCGGCTTTCCTGGAAGCGCGATAACAAGGGAAAGATCGACAATCGCCGCCAAACCGCGCGACAAGATTGAATGGGGTGTGATTTTCATGGATTCAGCCCGCATCACTTCGCCGAATCCCGGAATCTCCACGCGCATGATAGCGCGAATTGCCTCCGGCGTGACATCGCGCGGGCCGATGCCAGTTCCACCAGTGGTCAAAATCAAGCCGCAACCTCGTTCGGAAAACGATCGAATCGTGTCCTGAATGCGCCCTGCATCGTCTGGAACAATCGCCTCGGAGAGGACCTGCCAGCCATTTTTTTGCGCGGCCTCCTTCAGCACCGGACCACCAAGATCTTCGTATTCACCGGCGTTCGCGCGATCCGAAATTGTGATGATGCCAACCGTTATGGGAACAGAAGGTTGGAGTGCTGGAGTATTGGAGTGCTGTTTCTTTTCCATTACTCCATCACTCCACTACTCCCCCGCTCGGCTCTTTGTCTTCTCCAGCAGGCGCACATTGCCCATCACCATGCTGTGGTCCCCAGCCTTGCACATATCGTAGATCGTGAGTAAGGCGACACTAACGCCGACGAGCGCTTCCATCTCGACGCCCGTCTGGGCAACCGTCCGCGCAACGCAGGTTACCTCGGCGCCGCCCACCGACCTGACGATATCGATCTTGACTTCGCTCAACGGTAACGTGTGGCAAAGTGGAATAAGTTGTGCGGTCTGCTTCGCAGCTTGGATGCCGGCGATTCGGGCAGTCGCAAAGACGTCTCCCTTTGCGATTTGGTCTTCGGAAATTAATTCGAGCGTTTTGCGTTGAAGTTTGATTTTGCCTCTAGCAATCGCAACGCGCGCGGTCAGCGGTTTGGCCGAGACATCGACCATCTGTGCTCGGCCATCCGCTCCAATGTGCGTAAGACGCCTCATTATCAGCCGCCAATTGCGACCATCTTCCGGTTCGGTTTGTAGTTTCCGCGAAAATCGTGCTGCTCCGGCTTTCGATCTACAACGTCGATAAAAAACTGTCTGAGCTCCTCATCACTCGCGCCGGTCCGCAGCGGCTTCATAATATCGAACTCGAGATAGCTGCCGAGACAAGGACGCAATTTCCCGTCGCAAGTGAGGCGAAGTTTGTTGCAGCTTTCGCAAAAGTGCAGGTTCGTCATCGCTCCGATAAAACCGATGCGCTGCTCGCGGCCGGGAATTTGGTAATACGTGGCCGGGCCATTCGTCCGAAATCCCGGCTCCGGCATCACAGCGCCATAATGCGATTCAATCACGCGTTTTGCTTCGAGGATGGAGATGAAATTTTTCTCATCGAGCACTTCGTTAGTGCTGACCGGCATCATCTCAATGAAACGCAGGATCAGATTCCGTGCGGCAGCGAATTCGATCAGTGGAATCAACTGGTCTTCATTACGGCCGCGCATGAGAACGCAATTCAATTTGATTTGGTCAAATCCGGCTGCGGTCGCCGCTGCAATTCCATTGAGGACCTGTGGATGAAAATCGCGCCCGGTGATCCGCGCATAAACATGTGGATCTAACGTATCGAGGGAAACATTGACCGACCGGACGCCCGCGTCGCGCAAAGCTACTGCCATCGTAAGACCGGGCTCGATCCGGCGCGCCAGCAAAGTTCCGTTTGTAGAAAGGCCGATGTCGCGCAGGCCGGGAATTTTCGGCAGCTCGCGCAGTAGATCAAGAACACCACGGCGCGTCAGCGGCTCGCCCCCGGTGATCCGCACCTTCGAGACGCCAAGATCCGTCACGATGCGAATGAGGCGAAGCGTTTCTTCATAGGTGAGAATGTCCTCGCGTGGCAACCACTCCTGCAACTCATGCGGCATGCAATAAGTGCAGCGCTCATTGCAGCGGTCGGTGATCGAGACGCGCAAATAAGAAATCCGATGTCCGTAGCGGTCCTGCATCCGAACGCAACGTTACCGGCAACGCAGAGTTCAATCAAGGCTTGCGCGGTTTGACTCCCAACTGCGTGACCGTATGATTTTTACGGTGTTATGAAGCGTCAATTTCAGTCCAAGGCGCTCATGCCCAGCATCGCAATCGGTGCATTAATTTTCGCCGGTTGTTCAATGACCGAGACGTGAATTTCCTGACACCCTGAAATTTACGGTAGTGGTACGGTGGTGGTACAGTTTGAAAACTGTACCACTACCAAAAATTCTGTCGCGTTCTGCTAAAGAACGCTTCAGTATAGGGAGGACGTCTTGCGATGGCCTACGGCTCATTTCGAAAGTTCCTCGATGCCCTTGAGCAGGCAGGCGAGCTGAAGCGCGTCGCCGTTCCGGTCGACACGGATCTCCTCATTGCTGAATGGGCGAATCGCGAGATGAAGTCGCCCGGCGGCGGAAAAGCTCTTCTATTCGAGCAGCCGATTGTCGATGGGAAACGGTTGGAATTCCCCGTTGCAATCAATACGATGGGATCGCGAAGGCGGATGGAGCTTGCCCTGCAAGTCGGGGACATCGGAGATATCGCCCAGGAAATTCAACTCATCCTCAAAGCGAAACCGCCAACCGATCTGCGGGAGGGTTGGAGTCTGCTCAAGCAAGGAATCCATCTCCTGCATGCGCGTCCCAAGAAGGTCAAGGAAGCGGCTTGCCAGGAAGTGGTGCAGATGCTGGATCCTGGATCTGCCGGTTTCACGCTGAGCGATCTTCCTATTCTCAAATGTTGGCCAAAAGATGGCGGACGTTTTATCACGTTGCCCAATGTGCACACGCGCGATCCGGAGACGGGCGCGCGAAATATCGGCATCTACCGCATGCAAATTTACGACGAACGCACCACCGGGATGCACTGGCAAATCCACAAGGTCGGAGCGCGCCACGGAAAACGCTATTATGAACGAGGCGAGCGCATGCCGGTTGCGGTGACTCTCGGCGGCGATCCCGTCTATACATTCGCGGCGACTGCGCCGCTGCCGGATGGTTTGGATGAGCTCCTTTTCGCTGGTTTCCTGCGAAAAAAATCAATCGAACTAGTTCGCTGCAAAACGATCGATGTCGATGTGCCGGCGGACGTCGATTTTGTGCTGGAAGGTTATGTTCAGCCCGGCAAGATGCGCCCGGAGGGTCCATTCGGCGATCACACCGGCTTTTACACCGCGGTCGAAGACTACCCAGTTTTCCATTTGACTGCGATCACGCATCGCCGCGACGCAGTTTATCCGACAACCATCGTGGGTATCCCGCCGATGGAAGATTACTATATCGGGGACGCCTGTGTGCGGATATTCCTGCCAGTATTCAAAATGAATTTCCCGGAAATCGTGGACATGACCCTGCCGCCGGAGGGTGTTTTTCACAATTTGGTCTTCGTCAGTATCCGGAAACATTACCCCTATCAGGCTTTCAAAGTGATGCACGGCCTGTGGGGTATGGGGCAGATGATGTTCAGCAAATACATTGTCGCGGTTGACGAAGATTGCGACGTGCACAATACGAGCGAAGTGCTCTTCCGGTTGTGCGCGAACACAGATCCCGCGCGAGATACAACCGTTATCAAGAACCCAAGCGACTCGCTCGATCACGCGCCGAGCGATCAAAATATTGGCTCGCACATGGGATTTGATGCCACGCGCAAACTGCCCGGTGAGAACTATCACCGCCCGTGGCCCGAATTGCTGAAGATGACCGAAGAAGCGCAGGCGCTCGTAGACGCACTCCAAGTGCAAGCGCGCTGATCGATTCCCGGAGGAGCCCCGGACCGGGCTAAAAGTCCGTTACGGTTTTCGGAAAAGCCGGCCCATGTCACCGTCGCGAACCAATCCGCCATGAGGAATTCCGCGAAGATTATAGACGCGCCCGGTGTAAGGGCTGTAATAAAGCCCCGGTGTCCCGGTCCAGCGCGCGAATGGAAAACCTCCTGGTGGCGGCGGACCATAAGTGGCGGCTTGACTCTCTTGAATCGCCGCGCCGGTTAATGCGCCAGCGGCGGCACCTGCTGCCGCGCCAAGGGCTGCGCCACGAGCACGACCGGTTGCCGCGGCCCCAATGACTGCGCCAGTCGCCGCGCCGATACCGGCGCCCTGACCAGTTGGAGTCTCACACGAACTCAGAATAAACGAACTCATCGCAACGAGCGCAATAACTGTGAAACATTTCGTATTCATAAATCACCTTGTCTGGCGGATTAAACCACGCAAGTCAGACAAGGTTGCTTGGCAGCTTCAAAAAATCTTGATCAATTGCGCTGCGATCCGGCCTGCTTTCTCCAATCCGCTGAGCCGATATTCTTTCTCGAAAACGCGAAATTGATCGAGTTCCATTCGGCGAAGTAATCCGCGATAAATGGAGCTCATGATCTCAGCAGGCACCATCGTCCGCCGGTCTTCAGACGGAAGCGCTGCTGCTGCGCGAGAGAAAAACTTCTGCGACCGTGCCGCTTCAAATTCCATCAGGCGGACAAAACGCTCGTTATGTTGTCGATCTTGCAGCTCCTTTTCGGAATAACCGAAGCGAGCCAGATCTTCCTGCGGCAGATAGATCCGGCCGTTGCGTAAATCTTTGCCGACATCGCGGATAATATTGGTCATTTGCAAGGCCAAACCAAGTTCAAGCGCATACTCTTTGCAGTGCGCATTGCGATATCCAAAAATCTCAATGCTGACCAGGCCGACCGCGCTGGCGACTCGATAACAGTAAAGGCGGAGCTCTTCGAACGTGGCATAGCGTGAGATGCTCAAGTCCATTTCCACCCCGGCGATAATTTCCTCAACTATGTTGAGGGGCAGAGAGTATTTATCGATCAAGCTCCGCACCTCACGAGCAAGAAGGGGTTCACCCGCACGTGCGCCACGGACTATCTCCCGCCATGCCGCCAGCTGCGATTGCTTTTGCGCGGCGTCGAAGTCCGCCGAATCGGCAATGTCATCGATCACGCGGCAAAAGGCGTAAAAGACGGTGATGTCGCGCTTGCGCTCGCGTCCCAACGAAATAAATGCGAGGGCGAGGTTTGATTTACTCTGGCGCGTAATTTTAGCCGCACTCATGTGGCTTCTAACCGGCGAGTTTAATACTGGATCCATTTTTCCTGATTAGCGCGGCCGGATTCGCGTTGACGAAATAAGCAAACCCATGAAGCCAGGAGCCAGCCGGTAACAATTCCGCGGAGACACGCAAAGATGAATTTCCAAAGGAACAGCGCGCCCAACCGATCAGCGATTGCGCTGCGCACGATGGCATCGCAGATCATGATCCCAAAAAAGTGGATTCCGCAAATGATCAGAAACCATGCAAAAAAGCCGGCATTTTTCCGGAGGAAGCGGCGATGCGCGTGAATGGCTTCACTCAACGTCTCGTTATGCAGTGCGAGAGAGATTTGGACTGAGCAGAAGGCAATAATGAAACCGCTCATGAGCACGCGCTCGATCGGCAAGTAGTCGAGGACACCGGGAATGTTCGTGAAGTAGGCGAGCAGAAGGGGCAATCGGACGATCAACGTGCTAAGCACGACAACGATGCCGGCCCACTCCAAAACATAACTGAACCGGCGCATGGCGAAGCGGAAGAGTTCTCCTTCTTCAAAACTCACGCCCTTTATCCAGGCCAAACAGACAGTGATCAAGTAAACCTGAATGTAGACCCCAAAGAGGTATTCGAAAATGAATGCCACGGTGTCTACCGTGGCCGAAATTCGCAGCAGTCCGGCGGCCGAAACCAGACCGCTCCACTCCGGCAGTCGCCAGAATACAACCGGCTT
>WNFY01005695.1_pt1 | contig 11231 bp, 4 predicted proteins | sample 5400091 | NCBI WGS metagenome assembly WNFY01 (sample SAMN13153364, study PRJNA577476) | soil metagenome | isolation source: 60 cm soil or saprolite under grassland replicate 1 | place: USA:California | collected 2016-06-15
TGGCCTTCATCGTGACTCCCTGGGCCAGCTTGCGACTGTTGAAACGCGAGAGTGGTCACAGCGATTCTCACGATCGAGAAGGGTGGACCACGCGCTCTTATCGCCGCGTGATGGGTACACTGATTCACGACCGCCGCTGGCGCTATACATTTCTCTTGGGCGTGGCTCTATTGCTTGTGGGCGCGCTCTCACTTGTCGCGCTGAAACTTGTGCGCGTGAAGATGCTCCCATTCGATAACAAGAGCGAGTTTCAGGTAATCGTTGACATGCCGGAGGGTACGACGCTCGAAGGCACAGCGGCCTTAACGCGCGAGATCGGGGATTACATTCGCAATGTGTCGGAAGTGACCGACTTTCAGATGTACATCGGCACGGCTTCACCCTACAACTTCAATGGGCTGGTGCGCCACTACTTTCTGCGACGCGGCGCCAACGTGGCGGATATACAAGTGAATCTGGTTTCGAAAAGCGAGCGTTCAGCGCAAAGCCATGACATCGCCAAACGTGTGCGCCCCGCTATTCAACAGATCGCCGCGAAATACAGCGCGCGCGTCAAAGTTTCCGAGACTCCACCCGGACCACCAGTTCTGCAAACGCTGGTGGCTGAGGTTTACGGTCCAAACTACCAGCGCCAGATTGAAGTTGCCCGACAGATTGAGAGTATTTTCGACAAGACAGAAGGCGTCGTTGATGTTGACTCCTATATCGAAGACCCACAGCCAAAATTCCGTTTCGTGGTGGACAAGGAGAAAGCAGCCCTAAACGGTGTCTCGCCCGAGCAGGTTGCCGCAACTCTACGCATTGCCATTGAAGGAATGAACGTTGGACTGACGCACCAGCCGCAGGAAAAAGAGGATGTGGCGATTGTTCTTCGTCTGCCGCGAGCCGAGCGCTCGAGTGTTGACGACCTCAAGCAGATCAAGGTAATCGGGCAGCACGGGAACCTGGTGTCTTTAGGTGAACTGGTGCGCGTTCAGGAGGAGACCGCGGACCAGAGCATCTATCACAAGAATCTGATGCCAGTCGTTTACGTCACGGGCGATGTCGCGGGAAAAGTGGAGAGCCCTGTTTATGCCATCCTGCAACTCAATGAGGCGTTAGATCATTTGCAGCTCCCGGAAGGATATGGACTCGAACGCTACGTCGCCAGCCAGCCTTTCAGCACTGATAAGCTCGCAATGAAGTGGGATGGCGAGTGGCACATCACTTACGAGGTCTTCCGTGATCTCGGGTTGGCGTTCGCGGCAGTGCTGGTGCTGATCTACATCCTTGTCGTCGGCTGGTTCCAATCGTTCAAGACGCCGCTGACGATCATGGCGGCGATTCCATTCTCGCTGGTCGGCATTCTGCCCGCGCATGCCCTAATGGGCGCTTTCTTCACGGCGACCTCGATGATTGGCTTTATTGCGGGGGCAGGGATCGTCGTGCGCAATTCGATCATCCTCGTCGATTTCGTAGAGCTGAGATTGAATCAGGGGATGACGCTTGCAGACGCTGTGGTGGATGCCGGAGCGGTTCGTTTCCGACCCATGATGTTGACGGCGGCAGCGGTCATCGTTGGCTCAGCGGTGATTCTGTTCGATCCGATCTTTCAGGGCCTGGCAATTTCGCTTATGGCCGGAGAGGTTGCATCGCTCCTGCTCTCGCGCATGACCGTCCCAGTTCTCTTTTACACGAGTGAGCGGAAAAAATATGCGCCGCCTCCGGGTGAGCCTTTGAACCCTGAGCTTGAGTCACTAGATGAGTCTGCGGCTCCTCTCGCTGTGCCTTCCCTGGAACGTGCTGGGAGCGCGCCATCGGTTGAAGGCACGGCTGTTACGGAAGCCGATGGGGAGAACACTGAAGATAAGCAAGATCCAACGTCTAAAGCCTCACAGTCCGCGAAGCACCTTGACGATGGCGAATCGTCGGGCAATCCCGAGTCCTGAGGTGCCTTGTGCGTGTAAAAAGTCTTGCGGAGAGCCGGAGTTTCTTGAAAGCTAAAACTTTGTTCTTCGAGTGTGTGAGCTGCGCAGTCAGAGCTTCCGGCCGCGTTCCGCAACGCCGGGAATTGCACAGGCGTACGATGCCGGAAGCGTAAAACCTCCATTGTCCCGCTGGGTAGTCATGTCATCGCCGCAGGACTGCGGTAACCTTCGACAGTCTGCCACGGTTGGAGATCAAATGGGAGCGTTTGGATTTCAACCAAGAACGGAATCGACAGAACTCCAAGCCATTCTATAACTGCTTTGCTATTCTGATCTTAGGGTGACGATGCCAAGGAAACTTGAGGTTGTGAAGAACGAAAAGCGGGACACGCAGAATGAGGTTGTGAGCAACTTCTCCTGAGCATCCTGGTCCACGCACGTAAAGAAGAGTCCATTAACGAAAGCATCGGCCGATTGATACGCGGTAGGATCTTGAAAATGCTCAGGAAATTGGCGTCCCGTACGGGAGTCGAACCCGTGTCGCCGCCGTGAAAGAGAAGCGAATCACTGTAATTCAATGAAACTTCGCGGCATGGATAGCACTCTACCGCACTTTACAGACTCACGGGTACTGTTATTGGACTCTTAATGGACTCGGTGCTCTGTTGCCGCTGCATGGAATCTCGCATCGCTTCGTATTCGTCCTCTGCGCTCTACCGTTGCTCGGAATCGCGGATGTCTTGCTTCTCAGTTCACGCCGCTCGTTCTCATTTTGGCTTCGGGCATGCGGCTTCGAGGGCTGCACGGTCTTCGCCGTCGCGACTCTCATTCGGATGTTTCTCGATTTTCGCGGTGTAGCTCCTCTTATTCGGGCGAAGTAAGAATCGGCTAACTACGTCGGCGGCATAGCTGAAGAGCGAAGTCAGGGCCTCGCCGATCTAAACAACTTTGTGCCGAGAGCAGAATGGGTAATCTTCTTGTTTCCTGCCGTGAAGTTTGCGCAATATGACCAGAGAATGCGGAGAAGTCCGCAAAAAAAAGCGGCCACCAAGTGGAAGTACGAGGTTCAGTAACGGACTTGTCCATCAGTTAGAAGAAGGACTACAGTTGGGTCCCGCAAAAATCCTCTAAAACAGGGTCTCTCGCCCAAATCCTCAAGCCGCAATCAAGTCCTGAAGCATCGTGGCGTGAAATTTGCGCGGATCGAACCACGAAATGGTAATCAATTTTCGATTTCGTTGGGCGATAGGGAAGTTCAGTCGGGTTCAGGCAATCCAAGGTACCCGATTGCTGTCTTGAGCGTAAGAAAGAGAAGTGATCTACCCGGGGATTCTGGTCCTGACCGAACGTCTCCATTTGGGACGAACTTCGCACAGACTATAAAGCGGGGTTGGATTACCTCATCACTTGTTTCGCTAGCTTTAGAACCAAGCGATGTCGGTTTTCATCCGACTTGCTCGTGAGCGCCACGATGGACTTTGGTCGGGCAGCACAGTAGTTGGGAAGCCACATGGAGCCTCTGGAAAAACTGCAGTTTTTCTCGCAAACCTTTGAGAACAGGTTCATCTTCAATCTGTTCGATGTGCTCTTGTGCGGGATTATCGTGCTGGTGATCTTGAGGGCAAGGCGTGCGCAGACAAAGACCATTCCCGTTCGAAATCAACTCCTACTTCTTCTTGCATTTTCCACCCTGGGCGCATCGTTCGCCACAAAGGCGCTTCTTCCCGGCGCTTTTATTTTCTTTCGGTACCGACTACCAGTAGCACCCTTCGAATCAGTGTTTCACATGTTTCAGGCGGGTGCGTGGCTCCTGTTGGCGGCCAGCGCATATCCATCTCCAAGGCTTCGCCAGTCAAGAGCACCAATACGCGGTCAATTGGTTTTCTTTTTTTTGCTGCTCTCGCTTCCCGCTTTGCTTTTTCTGTCCGGTTCGCTTGGCAACCTCACTCCGAAACTGATGATGGTTTTGGATTTGGCGAACATGATTCTGATTGCTTTCACTCTTGTTCATATTTATCGCAGCCCCCTCGGCGGTCGGCGCTATGCTGTGGGCGCCCTGGCCCTAGTCTTCGTGGCTGCGTCGCTTCACTTTGTCTCTTCGTTGAATTGGGGAGATAAGGCGTCCCTCATCTTCTGGAATTTGGAACAATTTGCGTGGTCGTTCTCCTTATTTACCTGTGCGTTGGCGATCGGTGAAACTAGTCGAAACTTGTCCGACAAAGTATTTGTGCGACTACAGATCACATTCATCTTCCTGGCCAGCCTTATGCTGCTGGTGATCACGCAGAGCGAAAAGGCGGATTACTTCGCGAGCATTCGTGGACGCGCCGATCAACTGGCGGAGTTTATGCGCCAACATGTAGACAACCTCAGACAACAAAACGAACCTTGGTCTGCAATCGTTGCTCGAGAGGATCTTCCAAAGGCAATCCGTGAGTTTGACAACTTGCCTGAATTGAAGATCGTTCGCATTTCCGCTGATAATCAGATCGTCACCTTAGAAATCGCTGACAACGGCGAAGTTTCCGCGCCCACTAGCCTGCAGTCGGTCTCATCGTCAATCCGACTCGATCCTGAGGAGTACTTCCTTATTCATGCGCTTCCTCTGAAAACAGCTTCGACTGGGGAAGTTGCGTTTTATGGCAGTCGCGAGTTTCTTGACCAGCATATACGCCGCCGGATCGTTTTCATCTTTTCGCTCTTTACGGCAACGGTTGCTCTTTCTACTCTGATGATTGGATTGGTAGTGCAGGGCGCAAGCGCGAAGATTCGAGGACAAACCAGAGAGATCGAAAAGGCCCAGAAGCAACTCTATCAATCTTCCAAACTTGCAGCGGTTGGGGCATTGGCAGCGGGCGTGGCCCACGAAATAAACAACCCAGCGACCACGATCCTCAGCTTGTCGAGCTTTTGGGTTTCGCAAAACGGCGGAAAGCCGGTTGCGGTCGACCCGGAAGATTTGAGGGAGGTAATGACGCAGGCCCAACGTATCGCCCGAATCACTACCTCGTTGCTTGAGTTTTCTCATCCACAGATATTAGAGATGAAGCCAGTTCCGCTTGATCGCGTTATTAATCTTAGCTTGCGGTTAGTCGATGATTTGTTGACTGCCAACAGGATCTCAGTGGAAAAGAACCTCCCGCGAGAGATAATACACGTGCAGGGCGACGAAGATAGCCTGGTCCGCGCTCTTGAGAATCTCTATCGCAATGCCATCGATGCAATGCCGGAAGGCGGGGTATTGAGCTTAGATGTTTTCTGGGAAGACCGAATGCGCAAAAGGATACGCCTGGAGATTGCTGATACGGGATCAGGTGTTCAGGAAGACCACATAGATCGAGTCTTCGATCCGTTCTTCACAACGAAAGAAGTGGGCAAAGGCACGGGGCTGGGGCTCTCGATCGTGCATGGCATTATCAAAGAGCATCAAGGAACGATTACTATAGAGAGTCAGCTTGGCCGGGGCACCAGGTTCGCAATTGTCCTACCGACTGAGGACTGAAATGCACGCGACACGAATTCTAGTGGCGGACGACGACCAGGCTATCCTGCGCACGTGCCGAAAAATCCTCGAACATGCCGGTTACGAAGTCACGACAGCACCCGATGGGGACTCGGCGTTGAGTCTCTTGAAATCGAGCCACTATGATCTGTTCCTGGTGGACATGCTAATGCCCGGCCTGAGCGGCTTGGAAACGGTAAGTTTGGCACGGCAAGTCGATCCCACGCTGATGATCCTCATGCTCACAGCCTACGCGACGATTCAAACAGCAGTTGAAGCTATCAAGCGAGGTGTCTTTGACTACCTGGCCAAGCCCTTTACTGCCGATCAGCTCCGTTCCGCGGTTGAGCAAAGTTTACGACAAAAACAACTGCTGGAAGAAAACTTCAATCTGCCCGAACAGCTAACTAACGAACTTGGGTTTGACAAGATCCTGGGCACGAGTGAGGCAATGCAAAAACTATTCGGTACGCTTCAAAAAGTCGTTCGTACCAATGCGAATATTTTGATCCAGGGGGAGACCGGCACTGGCAAGGACTTAGTGGCGCGAACTGTTCACGCGCACAGTTTTCGCCGAGATAAGCCATTCCTGGCAGTCGATTGTGCCGCTTTGCCGGAGAATTTGCTAGAGAGTGAACTGTTCGGGCATGAAAAAGGCGCATTCACAGGCGCCGATCGGCTTAAACGGGGCCAGTTGGAGTTGGCTCATACGGGAACGCTCTTCCTGGATGAAATCGGCGAACTCTCGTTTGCGCTTCAGGCTAAGCTTCTACGGGTATTGCAAGAGCGCGAATTTCGAAGGCTGGGAAGCGAGCGCCAGATCCTGGTGGACATCCGAGTGATCTCAGCTACGAGCCGCGATCTGCGTCATGAGATTATCGGAAGGAGATTTCGCCAGGAATTATACTACCGGTTGAATGCAGTAACCGTGAATTTGCCTCCGCTCCGAGATCGCCAGAATGACATTCCAATTTTGGCCAACCACTTCTTGAGTCAAAACTGCCAGGAATATCAACTCACGCCACTCGATTTTTGTTCTGAGGTCTTAACTCTTTTCGCGAACCATGAGTGGCCAGGAAATGTTCGAGAGCTTCAGAATGTCGTCCAACATGCTGTCTTGATGGCGGAGAGTAAATCTATCGGGCTTTGTGATCTCCCGGAATACATGCAGACTGGTTCTCGCGCGGAACTGTCATTTCTTGCGTTCCGTGATAAAGAGGCCGAAACCGTCGAGAAGCCTTTTCTGGAGGACTTGCTGAGAAAACACCGCGGCAATATCTCTAAGGCCGCCGCCGAGGCCAAACTCTCTCGCAAGACCATCTATCGTCTCGCCAAAAGGTTCAGCTTCGACCTCGCCCAGTTTCGGTAGGTTGAGGCACTTAGTCCCACTGTTTCCATTGCGCACACCTGCATTTTCTTAGATTTTCTAAGCAATCTCGTTGACCTCAGTCTCTTCACTGTATACGCAGGTAAACAGATCGCCCTACCTCAAGCTTTTCTACTGAACGGCAAACGCCCCTAACCTATTGCTTCACTGATCATTAAGGCGACGCGAGGCTTGCCAAACGCCTTTCGGCGCGCAAATTGACTAGTACTCGGCTGCCAGTCGGTGAAGTGCGCTTCGTTCAACTGCATTTCTGATGCGCGCAAAGCGGACACAGAGGCAGCCAATGTTTCAGTCGGCAAGTGACGAAAGGAGGCTTTTCAAATGTTTCGTAAACGAGATCGGCTATGCCGCAGTTTGGTTAAAGCCATCATCCTCAGCGGTGCTCCATTCCTTCTTGTTTTGGTGCTGAAGCCGGCACCAAAGGCGTTTGCTATTCCTGCATTTGCTCGCAAGTACCAAACTTCTTGCTCGACTTGTCACAACAATTTTCCCGAGCTGAATGACTTTGGCGAGGCGTTCAAGAAGAACGGCTTCAAGTTTCCCAAGGACGATGAGACTTTTGTCAAAGAACCTCCAGTACTATTAGGAGCCGAGGCCCAACGTGAGAACTTTCCCAATGTCATTTACCCAGGCGAGATCCCGGGAACGATTCCCATATCCTTCCGGTTTCTGGGCTTCGCTACCTACAACAACAAGCGGCCATTGTCGGCTGGCGTTGTGCCACGAACGGATCTGTTCACACCCGACACGTTCACGATCATTAGCGCCGGCAGCTTCGGACAGAACCTCTCCTTCTGGGTAGACGACGACATCTCAGTAGGCGGGTCAGGAGCTGATGGGGGATTGGGCGATGGCTATCTGAAGGTGAACGATCTGGGCCACTACCTCGGCTTGCCGAAGGATGCTCTCAACCTCCGCTTTGGACAGTTCGAATTGGATCTGCCTTTCACCCAAGCGCGCAGCATAAATCCGACTAATTACGACATCTACGATCAGGCCAGCGTCGCCGGTGGGCTTGGCACAACCAACAACCCCTTCATGTTTAGCGCGCCACAGCGTGGCATTGAAATCGGAGGCTATCCCAACGACGGAAACTTCAGTTGGTCAGTTGCTTTGGTCAACGGGACGAACGACACCGCAACTTTGCGCAACTCAAAGGATATCTACGTGCGCGTGTCTCAGCGGTTCAATTTAGAGCGCGACCCAAAAGCCCGCAAAGAAGTGCAGGCTGCAAGTAAGACCGGGCCGCGCGACCATACGTCGCTTCGCCTGGGAGCTTTTTACTACTACGGCCGCAACGAACTTAATCTCGACGGCACGCTCTTCCCTGGATTTGGAACCATCCGTGAGCCGTTCTACCGCGCCGGCGGCGACTTTCGTTTCAAGTATCGCAAGTTCGAAGTGTATGGGCTCGGGATGCACGGGCGCGACCAAAACCACGTGATCCCTGACACCGAGACGGGCCTGCTGGAGAAAGGGCCCCCGGTCACGTTCACCGGTGGGTTCGCGCAGGCGCAATACTGGTTCTATCCGTGGGTGATCGGAATCATGAGGTATGATGTCGTGAACTCACCGACAGATTTTCTGAACGGCGCTTCTGTACACAACACGCGCAACCGTTTTTCACCAGGCGTCCAGATACTTATCCGCGGCAACATCAAGGCGATCTTCGAGTACCAACGACGCTGGCAGCAACTGGCGGATCCGTCGGAACGTTTCCGGGCCAACGGTTTCGTATTCGGGATCGACTACGCCTTCTGACGTTTTGTGACTAACGCCGCTCCGCGGAAACCAAACCTGTGCTTTCTTGAAAGGAGAATCATCGCAATGAAATCGTTACTTCATAAGCCGCTACTTTCAGCCATATTCGCCCTTGAAATCTGCGTGATCGTGGCGGCGTTAGCCAGCGTCAGCATGGCCCAGGAGATCCAGGGCAAGGTAAGCGGCGCCCGCGCTGGGACCGTCGTTTACGTAGATTGGATCTCTGGCAAAGACTATAAGGGAGAGGGCAAGCATGTCACGATGGATCAGAAGGGGATGACTTTCAGACCTCACTCACTCGTGGTGCTGAGAGGAACCACTGTCGATTTCCTGAATAGCGATGCCGTCGGACACAACGTTTACTGGAAATCCGTAGGCGGCGACAAGTCTAAGGCAAACAATCTGGGCACCTGGCCACAAGGGCAGACCAAATCCTTCAAGTTTTGGGACGTGGGAGCGGTGTCATTGCTCTGCAACGTCCATCCAGAAATGTCAGGTTTTATATATGTGGTACCGACACCTTTTTACGCTCTCACTAAAGCTGATGGGAGCTTTGAAATCAAAGGTGTCCCGCAAGGCCACGTAACGCTAAGGACCATGGGTGGAGGAGCGTCCAAGTCGAAAGACGTCGACGTCGGCACTGGAATTACAAACGTCCAGTTCTGATCATGCAGCGCTTCCGCTAACTTGTTCGCAACGGTATTCGTCTCCCCCGTAGGAAAGCGAAAAGCGTGTGGATCAATCACGATCAAAACTCGTCGATCTCGAATGGCTGGAGTCTAACTTCCCGTGCATGCAGGCATGCCCTGTTCACACGGAAGCCGGACGCTACGTCGCCTTGATCGCAGAAGGGCGTTATGAAGAGGCATACCGCTATGCCCGCCGGCCCAACCCACTGGCTTCTATCTGTGGTCGGGTTTGCGGGCATCCGTGTGAGACCGACTGTCGCCGCGGCAAACTTGACGCGCCAATCTCCATTCGCGCGCTAAAGCGCTTTCTCACGGAACGCTATGGACCAGAGTCACGTAACCCCATCGATGTATTCCCCGACAAACCTTCAGTTTCAAGCCCGGACCAACTAGCGGTAATTGGTTCCGGACCGGCCGGACTCGCCGCCGCACACGACCTGGCTTTGCTGGGTTACCCAGTAACGATTTTTGATGCAGCGCCGATTCCGGGTGGCATGCTGTGTCTGGGTATTCCTGAATATCGTTTGCCGCGCGATGTGCTGAACGCACAGATTCGCGAAATTCTGGACTTGGGTATCGTGCTGAAGCTAAATGCCCGGATGGGACGGGATTTTTCGTTAACCGATCTCCGCGCTCAAGGATTCAAGGCTGTTCTACTTGCGCTCGGTCTGCATCGGAGTCGTGACCTGACGGTACCGGGCCACGAGCTTGATGGCGTAATCAAAGGCATAGATTTTCTGTTGAACGTCAATCTTGGCTATCGCTTTTCGATCGGTCAAAAAGTAGTTGTGATCGGCGGTGGCAACGTGGCCATCGATGTTGCGCGCTCTGCGCTGCGTGAGCAGCAGCGCTTGATGTTCGAAGACCTTACCACTCACGAATTGCCAGAAAGCTTAAGCGTCGGCGAACAACAGGTCGCAATGAAAGAGATGATGGATGTTTCGCGCGCTGCCTTGCGCCTGGGCGCGCGCGAAGTCCACCTGGTCTGTCTGGAATCGCGCGCAGAGATGCCGGCTTTCGCGGAAGAAATCGAGGAGGGCCAGCTTGAAGGGTTGAAGTTACATCCTTCGCTGGGCCCGCAAAGGTTCCTCGGCAGAAACGGCAAAGTCATCGGAGTCGAGACACTTCGTTGTACCTCGGTTTTCGACTCGGAGCACCGTTTCGGTCCTACATTCGAGCAGGGAACAGAAGCGGTGATCGACTGCGATACCGTCATTCTAGCCATCGGTCAGGCATCCGATCTTTCCTTCCTGACTCAGGCTGATGAGATTGAGATTACTCGCCAGGGCACTATCAAGATCGATGAAGACACGCTGATGAGCAGTGCGCCCGGAGTCTTCGCTGCCGGGGATATTGCCTTTGGTCCGCGTCTGATTATCAGTGCGGTTGCCGATGGCAAGAAGGCGGCAGAAAACATCGATCACTATTTGCGAGGAGGAGAATGGAAACCGCGCCCGCGGTATGTGCAAATCACAGTTCTTGATCATCACCAGATGGCCGAATCCTACGATGAGTACTCTCGCCTTGCAGTTCCGGTGATTCCAATTGACAGGCGGACTGGAGTGGTAGAAGTGGAAGCAGGCTACAGCGAAGACGAAGCGCGCCGCGAGGCTAGACGTTGCCTGCAATGTTGGATCAACACGATCTTTGAAGGTAATGAGGCGGCGGGTACGGAATGTATTTTGTGCGGCGGGTGTGTGGATGTCTGTCCGGAAAATTGCTTGCAACTGATACCCCTCAGCCAATTGACAATTTCGGAAGAAGTAAAGGCGCAACTTGTTAGTGAGGTTCAATTTCATGAGACGAGTTTGCAACACTTGCACCCGACAGACCTACCGGCGACTCATGGCTCGATGATGTTAAAGGATGAAACGATTTGCATCCGTTGTGGACTCTGCGCCGCTCGCTGTCCCACCCACACAATTACGATGGAAGCGTTTCAGGTGTTCGATCAAGACCCAAGCCACTTGGAGTTGGAGGTGCAA
>WNFY01016844.1_pt1 | contig 11231 bp, 9 predicted proteins | sample 5400091 | NCBI WGS metagenome assembly WNFY01 (sample SAMN13153364, study PRJNA577476) | soil metagenome | isolation source: 60 cm soil or saprolite under grassland replicate 1 | place: USA:California | collected 2016-06-15
AACTATTGGGGTGGCTCGTCAACCGCCACGACCCACCTGCTGGACGCCATGCACTACCGCGGCCTGTTGCGTGTGGCGCGGCGTGAGAAGGGGATCCGGATTTACACCGCACACCAGCACGAGCCAGCGCCGACTGATGCAGCCGAGCACCGTGCTCGGATCGATGCGCTGGTCGATGTGGTTGTTCGCATTTACGCGCCGTTGCCCGGTCCGAGCTTATCGTTCTTTATGCGCCGGCTGCGCTTTGCGGTGCCGCAATGGCAGGCCGAGTTGAAGAGTGCTTTGCAACGAGCGAAAGAACGGCTCTCGCATGCACGCGTCGACCCGACGCTACCGCGTTACAGTACTGATGACCTCATGCCACTACGTCGCAATGGCGTCGACTGGTATTGGCCCGCTGATGAGAATTTGATGGGCCATGCGACGCAGGACACGGTGCGATTGCTGGCTCCGTTCGATCCGGTGGTCCGTGACCGCCACCGTTTCGAGCTGTTGTGGGGTTGGGTATACCGTTTCGAAGCCTACACACCAACGCCCAAGCGCAAACTCGGCTATTACGCCATGCCACTGCTTTGGCGCGACCGTGTGATTGGGTGGGGCAGCCTCTCAGTCAAGAACAGTGAACTTAAGTCTGAGTTCGGCTATGTCGAATCACAACCGCGCGATCGGGCTTTCAAACGCGAACTCGAGGCTGAACTGGATCGCATCCGAGCCTTTCTGGGTCTCGAATCTTAAGCGTCCGAGTCTATTAGGGCAGTTTTCCTTCGTTGAACTTTAACGCGCGCAGCGTTGATGAAGTCATCAGTACCGCAACGCTATAGCGTCGGGTCAATGAGGCGATGGCGAGTTTACTCGAAGTTCTCCATCATCCAGATGTCGCCACCCTGTGGTCTGAAACGATCGAATAGGATCCAGTGACCATCGGGGGACCAGACGGGATAATCAATCCGCACATCCGGATCATCAAAGTCAAAGACTTTTTCCGGCTTGCCGCCGTCGAGAGGCGAGACCCAGAGGGTCTTATGGCTAATTACGTCCATTATCCGCGAGTAATCCGGCGAGAAAGACATATGAGATCCTCCCACGACTTCCGCCAAAGGTTCCGGCTCGCTATTGTCCAGGCGAATCTGCATAGTCTGAGGACTGCCGCTGGCCGGACAGCGAAAGATAACCGCATCACCGCTTTGACTCCAGCGCAGGAAATGACCCATCAGTCCCAGGCCTACATTGGTTAACGGTCGCGCTTCGCTGCCGTCCGATTGCATTATCCAGACCTCGGGTCTGCCGGTTTGATCTGAGTTATAGGCGATCATTTTGCCGTCAGGCGAAAAGAATGGATTCACATCGACAGAATCTGTCGTTGTAAGTCGCTTGAGTTCTCCGGAATCGACCTCGACGCACCAGATGTCTGCGCTACCGGCGCGCGATGAGAAGAAAACAATGCGCTTTGCGTCCGGTGACCAATTGGCTTGAAAGTCACCACCGGGTCCCCTTGTCAACTGCCACGTCCGTCGATTCTCGATGTCATGCAACCAGATATTCATCTCGCCGGTGCGGTCAGAGTTAAAAGCAATCATGCTGCCGTCGGGCGACCAGGCGCCTCGACTGTCTTCACGAGTCGTAGTGACAACTTCCTGCGGTTGTCCAACGGGCTGGCCCGTATTCGGGGACACCGGCAAACGCCAGATATCGGCGTTTTGTTTTAGAATCGCGAAAGCTAACCGCTTTCCGTTATGTGAACTAGCTATCTCGACGTCCTGCCCCGCTCCGATTGTCAATTGCTGTGGCGCGCTGGCAGGAGTCCCTTCACGCGACATCGCGACGCGCCAAATGTTGATACCGCCGCCACGATATGATGAGAAGTAAATGAAACCGCCGGAGGACGACCAGACCGGGTTGAGGTCCTGCACCGCGTCGTTAGTCACCCAGTTTGATTTTCCATTGGTCAGATCGAACACGCGTATGTCAAATTTCGTCCGCTCAATATTCTGAAACACCACCTTGGTTCCATCAGGAGACCAACGCGGGCGGACGTGGCTGATTCCTTCAGAACTGTCGGACGTTAATTGTTGGGGGTTATAACCCTGACTATCGACTGCCCAAATCCGACGCGGCCCTGCCCAGGAGGCATCGAAAGCTATTCGCTTGCCGTCCGGGGAATAGTCGGGATTGAAAGCATTCTCGATGAGCCTCGTCTCCTTGTGCGCGACTGAATCTATTGCCCAAACATCGCCGTCAGAAAATGAGCCAAAAACATCGCCAGGTTCGAGCTTAACCTTTCGCTGCCGGGATCTAACAAAGAGAATTGTCATGCCGTCAGGAGACCACGCCGGTTGGATGTCGTCATATGGTCCCGTCGTCAGCCTTCGTTCTTCTCCCGAAACGATGTTCTTGACGAAAATACTTCTAATACCAGCCTCTTCTCGGCTAAAAGCAAACTCTTCGTCGTTCGGAGACCAGGCGGGATACTCTTCAATCGCTTCGGCAAACGTCAGCTGCGAGAGTTTCGGCAGCGTCGGCGCGAAACCAAGTGCTCCGGTTCGCCGCGCGTCATCGCCGCGCGCAGGCAGTTTGATCGTGTCCTGAGAATCGACCGCCTGAAAGATAAGCTCCGCGCCATCAACTCGACAGAACTTCAACGAGTCATCGGAGTAGGCGCGCAGGCATGTCGTACAACGCTTCATAAATAGACTAAATCGAAAATTATATTTTACCCTCGGCCTTTCGGCCAGAGGCGGCATAGGCTCAGCTCAGTTCCGTGGCCAGATATGAGTCGGCTTATGTCTCCCCGCCCTTGCTCAAGACCGATCGCTTCGTTTTACATGCCTTTGCGCTCGTAATCCTGTCCAGGTTCTAAGACTGGAAGGGTGATTTTGGATAATGACCAAAAGTTGTGGGCATCGGCATTGTTCGGGTTGAGTTCGATGGCTATTCACAATATTTCGTTTGCCACGATTTGCCGTGCCTTTCTCACGAGTTAGCCACAAGACCGAAATCGATATAAAGTTAGGAGCCGGTGCTCAAGCGACACACGCTCCAAGCAGGTCAAGCACATGAGTAGGTATGACTTCCTCGTAGAAACGTACAGAACTGAAAGAATCAAAACACTTTCGGTCTGGTCGCAATTCGACGATCAGGAAATGGAATTCCGCCCGATAAATCGTGCCAGAACTGCTCACGAGCACATGGTGCATCAATGTGTCAGCGAAGATACCTGGATGAAGAATATGCTTGGCATAGACGCGAACGAGCCTGCGCTCCCGTCGGTTGAAAACAGAATCGAATTTATCAAATGGTACGCGGCGCTTTCCGATGTCAGACTCAAACACCTGCGAGCGAAGTCTAACGAGTGGTTTGAGGAGGAAACGAAGTTTTTTGAAGTGGTTAGGAGCAGAGCCTGGATTTTAACCAGAAGGATAGTGCATACAGCTCATCATCGGGGTCAACTCACTGCCTATCTTAGAATCTTAGGCAAAGACTTATATTCCACCTATGGACCAAGCGCCGACACGGGCGGCCTGCCTCAAAACAAAGCTGCCGTGATCTATCGGTATCGATCGACCGAGGAAATAATCTCAGCAGAGGAAATGGGGGGAACCAGATCGGCTTTGCCTGGACCAGGTAATAACGAGCCAACGGAGAGACCGGACGGGTAAGCTTTCAAAATGCGATACGGGAGAGCTTGCCGAGGTAACGACCTCACAGTTGTTAACCATTAAGTATGAACATCTTTGGTCCCATTCGGCAGCGGCTTGCTCTTCGTGATCTCGACCCAGGGATCACTGTAGCCACCCTCTGTCGACGACACGCACTCGCATGGAAAGCGAAGTCCTTTATAACCTGCAGGCACAGTCAATATTCTTCACCCGTCCTAACCTGAGGTGATTGTTAAGGGGATAGCTTTCCGAGGCATTTTCGTCCCGATTTATAGCAGCCTGCTTAGCTCTCCTCGACGAAAAACTTAAGACCACTGAAAACACAATTTCATAACATCTCTAAAACGCAAACTTCTTTACATTTTAATTTTTAGGGCTTACCCTAATTTGTTTCCCGCATAAGAATATCCCTCCAGAAGCCCCCTGCAAGGCCGATTCCACTGGCAATGCAGATAGTGGACCTGCCTAAGTTTACTACGGCCGATGCGCCGCAAACCAACTTGCTCATTTCAGCACAAGCATCGGAGGACATCCCATTCATCCAGGCTGATTCCGTTTCCAAGACTTTTGGTTTTCTCATTTAGACCAGGCTCATGCACGACAATATTCAGATTACTATGGAAGTAGATCGGCGGAATCCGATGCTATGCAGATTCACGTCAACACGAACGCTGTATGTCGGCACCAGAAACGTCTTCAGTAAAGACGAAGCCAAAGGACTTCCGCTGGCGGAAAGATTGATGTGCCTCTCGGGCGTCGAGCACGTTCAACTGATAGGTCATCTGTTGGTAGTTACAAGAACGGCAGCGCGAGAATGGAACGATCTTGGGAAAGAGATCGAATCCGTGATCACTTCATACATGATCTCAGGCCTTGCCTTAACTCCTGAGGATGTCTATGAGGAAATGATGCTCGTGGGAAGGAATACGAGGGAAAAAGTTCAATACCTGGTCGATACGCAAATCAATCCTGGTGTTGCGGAGCACGGAGGATCGGTGCAGGTAGTTGATGTCAAAGGTGAGAATCTCTATCTAAGACTTCATGGCGGGTGCCAGGGGTGCGGAGCCGCGGACTTCACTCTCAAACAAAGCATTGAGAAAATCGTGAAGCGAGCCATACCTGAGATTCACCGGATCGTCGATGTTACGAATCACAATGCAGGAATCAATCCTTACTATCGACCAGCTGCACCGAACTAGACGGCGAGAATTCGATGACAGAATGGTGGGACCAACAAATTCAACGTGCAGATCAGTTGGCGGTACAGGCCAACGGGTCAAAAGAATTACTGACGTTCTACGCCCAGTTGCTGCGAGCCCAAAAGGATGTCTACGGCTTTCTTCGTAGTCGGAAGGATTGGCTGCCTTCAGGAGAGCTTGAACTTGACTTGCCCATACTTAGCGAGGCATTACCAGGATTCTTGAACGCAATTGAAGCACATGGACCAGCATCGCTTGCGGCCGAAGCCCACGATTTATCCACGACCGACGATCAAATACTAGTCGAGAGGTTGGTGACCTACTGGCGCAGCGCATCAGACATTCAATTTTTTGAGAAGGCATTCCTACAGCCCTACCTCAAGTGGGTCGCTGAATCTGGAGCCAGACCAATCGGACGAGAAATTTCAGTGAGTGAACGTTATTGCCCTTTCTGCGGAGGCAGTCCGCAAGTCAGTTTCCTTCAAAACAAAGAGACTACGGCTGAAAGTGGTAATCGCGATCTGATTTGCGCGATGTGTCTTTCTTCATGGCAATTTCGCCGGGTGGTTTGCGCCAATTGCGGCGAAGAGCGACCGGCGAAACTAGGATATTTTCACTCGCCGCAATTCGATCATGTGAGGATCGAGGCTTGTGACACCTGCAAGTATTACATCAAGGGAGTTGACCTTACCCGGGTTGGTTTTGCCGCGCCGATCGTCGATGAAATCGACGCCGCGCCTTTGGATCTATGGGCGCGCGAGCACGGCTATCAAAAGATTGAGTTGAATCTGGTTGGTGTATAGCAGTGTTTGACTGTTGCCCCCTGATCTATAACGTTCCCCGTTGTTCGGCCCCCAATTCACATTTTTAGAATTTCAGGAGTGGCTTGCCATGGAAGTCTCAAGAAGGACCTTCATTAAGACTACGTTGATCGGAAGCGCGGGCGTCACGGTCTTCGGATTCAGTCTTGAGCCGGTTTATGCGCAGACGCAGGGGCTGAAGATTGCCCGTACGACGGAAACGCGCAGCACATGTCCGTATTGCTCTGTCAGTTGCGGCGTGATAATTCACACGCTGGGCGACAAAGCAAAGAACGCTACGCCACAGGTTGTCCACGTGGAAGGAGATCCCGATCACCCGATCAGTCCTGGCAAATTCATGCGAGGCATCGGCGCCTGCTACTACGAAACGCAGGCCCGGGTTTGACACGGTCCAACGGTCTCCAGTTTGGGGCCCACATTCGGACGCGGAGCGATGACCAATGGTTATACCGACATTAAGAACACCGACATGATGCTAATCATGGGTGGCAACCCGGCGGAGAACCACCCGTGTGGATTTAAATGGGCGATCGAGGCAAAGCTGACGCGCAACGCAAAGATGATTGTCGTCGATCCTCGATTTACCCGCACCGCGGCGACCTCCGACCTCTTCCTGCAAATTCGCGCTGGAACTGACATTGCCTTTCTCGGAGGGCTCGTCAATTACGCCATTCAAAACAACCGGCTTGCGAAAGACTATCTGGTAAATTTCACGAACGCAGCATTTGTAGTTAAGGAAGGGTTTAAGTTACCGGAGGATGGCTTGTACTCCGGGTTTGATCCGGTGGCGCATACTTACGAGAAGTCGACTTGGAACTACGAAGCGGGCGGTAACGTCGGTCCTCAGATGGCACTCGCCGGCGGAACGTCGTCTTCAATCGAAGGGACTTCTTCGACGACGCGTTCGTCCGCAAATGCGGCAAATGAACAACAGAAACAAAGCGGGCAACCGGCAACTAACGTCGAGAAGCAATCTCGTGCTGTTGCGTCAAAACCCTCAACTGCTCAACCTGGCAAGACGGTCGGCCAGGGCGAAACGGCCAAAGACACGGGAGGCGGACACCAGGCCGGCGGCCCGGTCGGGGCATCAGGCCAGGGTGGAACGAAGCCTCCGCCAATGCTTCCTCCGAACACGGCATACGATCTTTCACTCGGCCATCCTCGCTGCGTCTTCCAGTTGTTGAAGCAGCAGTACTCCCGTTACACGCCGGAGATGGTTGAGCGAATCACGGGCATTCCTAAAGATCAATTCTTGAAAGCCGCCGAGATGTTCACCTCCGTCCGCAAAGACGGCGACATGAAGAAAGCGGCGACAATCATCTATGCAGTGGGATGGACTCAACACACCTTCGGCACTCAGATAATTCGTACTGCGGCGATCCTGCAACTCCTACTCGGCAGCACCACGCCGACACCATCGAAACCCGGAGAGTGGGATTCTTACAACTACTGGTCAAACACGCCGAAGTTTATGGTGTCGTACCTCAAAGCGCTCTATGGCGATGTCGCAAAGAAGGATAACGATTTTGGTTTTCAGTACCTGCCGCGAGTAGATCGCAATTACGCCTGGACGGAGATGTGGGATCGTATGTATCGGGGCGAAGTAAAGGGCCTGCTTGCGTTCGGTATGAACGGAGTGGCCATAGGTCCCAATTCACAGAAAAACATAGCCGCCCTGAAGAAGACCGACTGGCTCGTGGTCGGTGAAATATATCCGGACGAAACGAGCGAATTCTGGAAGTCGCCAGGCATTGCGCGCGAAGAGATGAAGAACATCAAAACTACCGTGTACCGTCTAGCGTGCGCAGGCTTTGCCGAAAAAGACGGTTCATTTACAAACTCCTCGCGTTGGTTGCAATGGAAATATGTCGCGCTGCCGACTCCCGGTAATTGCAAAGTTGATCAGGAAATCGTGGCGCGGATCTTTCTAAAAGTGCGGGAGCTATACAGACAGGAGGGCGGCAAGTTTCCCGATCCGATTTTAAATCTCTCCTGGGCTTACACGACACCGGAGAATCCTTCATTGTCGGAGGTCGCGAAAGAAATAAACGGCAAGGCAATCGCGGATATCACTGACCCACAGACACAGCAGACAATCAAAGCTGGTCAGCAACTGCCAGGGTTTGCCTGGTTGAAGGACGATGGAACGACGTCGTGTGGGAATTGGATCTACTCCGGATGTTGGACTGAAGCCGGACCTCAACTCGCGCGACGTGGAACGGAAGACCCATCGGGGCTCGGAATTTATCCAAACTGGGCCTGGTCCTGGCCGGCAAACCGGCGCGTGCTTTACAACCGCGCGTCCTGCGACGCCGAAGGCAAGCCCTGGGATGCGAGCCGGCGTCAGGTCTGGTGGAATGAGGCACAGCAAAGATGGGTGGGAAATGATGTTCCCGATTTCAAGGTCGACTCCAATCCGAAGGACCATATGGGACCCTTCATTATGAATCCAGAAGGTGTCGGTCGCATTTTCGGTCCGCTCGCCGCGTTTGCTGATGGTCCTTTTCCGGAACACTACGAGCCGGTAGAGAGTCCGATTGCGAATCCACTGCATCCGCTGCAATCCAACAATCCCGTCGCGAAGAAATTCACTTCGGATATCGATAAGCTGGGCACGCCGGATCAAGGTTTCAACGTGGTTTGCACAACCTATCGGCTGACTGAGCACTATCACTATTGGACTAAGAACAATCCGATGAACGTGCAGTTGGTACCTGAACCCTTCGTTGAAGTTCCGGCACAACTCGCCGATGAGATGGGAATTCGCGGCGGCGAGAAGGTAAAGGTAACCAGCGCTCGGGGCCATTACATTGCGAAGGCGATGGTCACCAAACGCATCAAGCCCATGATGATTGACGGTAAGAAGACTTATCAGATCGGAGTACCGATTCATTGGGGCTATCGCGGCATCGCTGAAGACGAAGGCAAGACGGCGTTGACCCCGGCGAATCAGCTTTCGCCGGCCGCAATCGACCCAAATGCTTATACCCCGGAGTTTAAAGGCTTCCTGGTGAAGATCGAGAAGGCATAGAAGGGAGGGCATGAGATGAGTAATCCACAAACATTTCAGATTCAGGAAATCTCGGCCCATCCCGGACCGGTTCCCGGCCAGGGCGCGCGCCGCGAGGAGGAAGTCTGCAAGTACATAGACGTGACGACGTGTATTGGTTGCAAAGCGTGCGAAGTCGCGTGTGTCGAATGGAACGATCATCCGTTCAGGGAAACGACCTTCGATGACACTTATCAGACGATGCCTTCAACCGAGTGGAATTACTGGAATCTTATCAAGTTTGCCGAAGATGAGCGCGACGGCAATTTGATGTGGTTGATGCGCAAAGACCAGTGCATGCACTGCGAAGATCCGGGTTGCTTGCGAGCGTGTCCAGCGGATGGCGCAATCATCAAGTACGACAACGGCATTGTCGATTTTCAGCAGGACAACTGCATCGGTTGTGGTTACTGCATCTCCGGGTGTCCCTTCGATATTCCCAAATTCAACGAAAAGACCAAGAAGGTGTACAAGTGCACGCTCTGCTCTGATCGTGTGGGCCAGGGACTCGAGCCTGCGTGTATCAAGGCCTGCCCCACCGGCTGTCTGCACTTTGGAACGAAGAGTGACATGGTCCAGATCGCCTCCTCGCGCGCGAAGCAATTGCGCGAGCAATCCGGCTTCGCGGATGCCGGAGTCTACGATCCTCAATCGATCAAAGGCACGCACGTCATATATGTTCTACACGACATCAAGCGTCCGGAAAGATACGGCTTGCCCGCGAACCCGATCATACCTCCGAGCTATACATACTGGAAGTGGCTGGCAAAACCAACAGGACTACTCATGGCCGGTCTTGGATTACTAGCCGTGTTCTTTCACCGCGTTTCGGTAGGACCAAAATTGCCGCAACCGGAAGAGCCGCTGCCGGTCGAGCCTCAGCCGGATACTCTTGAAGCGAGGAGAGAGGAGCAGCCATGAGTACCTCGGTCGAGCGATTCGATGAGCGCGCGCGTCGTGAAGCAGAGCGCGTCGGGAACACCAGAGTGCATCGTGGCGAGTTGTTGCGTCATCCCGTCTACACCCGCGTGCTTCACTGGTTGGTGGCAATCGCATTCGTGCTCTCGCTGCTGTCAGGCTTCGCCCTTTATTCGCCGTGGCTTTTTCGTTTTCTCACTCCAATCTTCGGCGGTGGGCCGCTGACGAGCTTACTGCATCCGTGGTTTGGTCTCTTCTTCGACATCTCTTTCTTCTTTCAATTCCTCAATTGGATCGCCCCAATGATGTGGACCGACGTCGACAGTCGCTGGTTCAAACGGATCAAGGCGTACACGACCAACGAGGACAAAATGGAACCGGAAGAAGTTGGCTTCTTCAATGGAGGTCAGAAGCTCTATTTTTGGGCCATCGTCCTAAGCAGCATACTTTTTCTCATTACAGGGCTGCTGATGTGGTTTGACAATATTGTGCCCCGATGGATAGTTGCCGCGAGCTACGTGATCCATGACTTGGCAGCGCTGCTAATGCTGGGGGGATTCATCATTCACATCTACGAGGGCACGGCGGCGATGCCCGGAACATTCCGCGCAATGGTAGATGGTACCGTGACCGAAAAGTGGGCCTGGACTCATCATCCCGCATGGTTTCGAGGGGTGATAGGGCGCGATCCACGCGAAGCATACGAGCGTGAAAAACGCAGGCAAGGTGAACGTCAACGCGCCATAAACGCGGCTGAGAACGAACAGGACGTCCGCGACAGGTCTTCACCAACTCATTCCATTTGAAGCTATTTGTAAGAGATGGAGTTGCGATTAGTCTTCCCTAACTAAACGAATGACAGGGAGGAGGAGAACTTTTTCATGTGCTACAACTGCGGATGCGGAATGCCGAATAACGATATGGGTAAGGCAGAGAACATTACAACCAAGACGTTTGAGGACGCGGCCAAAGCTATGGGCCAATCGGCGAAAGAAGCAAAGAACAATGCTCACGAGCTGTTGGAGAAAGTCCTAGCCGCCAGGGAAGAGAGTCAGGATAAGAACTGGAAACCTTGACATGATGGAGCCCTTTCGACCTGCGGTAGAGTGATTGTGACCCAGGTTTAGGTTCTCGTACGAAGGGAGGATCGCGCTATGAACAACTATTACCACCTGTTCCTTTTGTTGGTTCTAATTCTGACGGCCACGCTTCTCGCGGATGCGCAAGCCTCGCGTTCGGCCGCAGATTCAGCCGTATCGGCTTCGGCTGTTCGATTTGCGGATGAGAAGAAGGCTGACACTTCAGTGGATAGCAAAACCACAATTAACGATCCTTTGGTACGCGTGTTAGTAACTAAGGGCTTGTTGACTCTCGATGAAGCGCGTTCGCTCACAACTACAGGCACCAAAGTGGAACAACGGGATCGTCTGGCGGCGTTATTGCGCGACAAGGGCCTAATATCAACCGCTGAGTTTGAGGCGGTACGCACGGTCGCTGCCGACTCGCCTGTCGCAGCATCGGTCCCGGCTGCATCTGCGCGCGAGACATCCAACGATATAGCTAGAAGTAGTGAGCCATCGCAAACACG
>WNFY01015546.1_pt1 | contig 11229 bp, 18 predicted proteins | sample 5400091 | NCBI WGS metagenome assembly WNFY01 (sample SAMN13153364, study PRJNA577476) | soil metagenome | isolation source: 60 cm soil or saprolite under grassland replicate 1 | place: USA:California | collected 2016-06-15
TGGGGACCACGAAGTACGGGCTGGCCGAGCAGATGCGGAAGAATGGCTACTCCTTCCCCGAGCTCGCCGGGGCGGTGTTCTCCTCGTACAAGGCCCGCTTGGAAGTCGAAGCCGAGGTCTGCGATCAGTGGATCAAGACCGTGATCGCCGACTGGGACCTGACCCCCTACATCTCCGAGAAGCACGCCGAGGCCCGGCGGTTCGGGTACGTCTCCGATCGCTGGGGCCGCAAACGCTTCCTCCCTTCGGTGCTCTCCCCCAACAAGATGGTGCGGGAGGAGGCGTTACGGCAGGCCCAGGCGTTTGGGCCCCAGGCCGGGGCGAGGGGGTTCATGAAGGGCATCGAAGCCCGGGTGTGGCGCGAGGTCATCCAGCCGATGCGGAAGGCGGGATACTATCTCGAAGGAATTTTGGACGGGCACGACGCCCTGCTCCTGGAGTTCGAGGAAGGTCTGGAGGCTCATGTCGCGACCGTGGTCGACGCGATCTTCAACCACACCTTCGAGGAAGCCATCCCCATCTCGGCGAAAGGGGCGGTCGGGCAGACCTGGGCCGAGATCTGATTCAGAAGACGTCCGTATCCGGTGGGGGGATCCGGGGCAGGCGCGGCGGGCGGTCGAGGCGGATCAGATCGCGCTGGAGACCCTGGGGATCATCGGCGCCCTGGTCTGCGATCGGAGCGACGATCCGATCGAGCGCGTCCGGCTCTTGAAAGCGACGGTGTGGGTCATGGTCGGGCGGCTCCTGTCGGCGTGGAGCCGGGACGAACGAGGCCGGGAGTGGGACGAGGCCAAAGCGATGGTCATAGACGTGGCCGATCACGTTCGGGAACAGCGAGAAGGAAAGCCGAGGGTACAGTGACCAACGACGAACTGGAACGGCTCTGCCAGGAGCGGCGGAGCGCGGCGGAACTCCGGGACCTGGCCGAGGCCGAGGTCAAAAAACTAGCGGGGAGGATTGGCGACGAGCTGTCCTCGCGCGGCGTGGAGCGGGTGGAGCTCAACGGCTTCGTTCCGCGCTGGGTGAGCCAGAGCCGGTCGACCCTCGACAAGGTCAAGCTGGTCGAGCTGGGCGTGCCGATGGCGACGATTGAGCAGGCCACGGTGCATAGCGACGTGACCTACGTGCGGGTCGACGAGCGGAAAGAAAAAGGGCAGACCAACGCCGTGGCTGCACCGAAGAAGAAAGGCAAGGCCGCGTGACCGGCGGGATGACCGGGGTCACGATCCCGATCGTCGAAGGGGAATGGCTCACGTTCACGGGCAAGGTCCTCGACCGGATGCTGAAGGCTTTAGGGGAGAAGGAGCCCCCGCCCGTCCTCGTCGAGATGCTGCACAACGCCTTCTACGCCGGGGCGCTGACCCTGTTCACGCTGGAGCGGCAGTCGGACGACGCCGCTTGGCAGACCCTGGCCAGCCAGATCGAAGCGTACTACCGGGCCGCGATCGAGCAGGCGTCCCGGGCGCGTCCGGCTGTGTGATGGGGACGTGGTGGCGGAGACTCAAGGCGTGGCGCGACGCGCGGCGCGAGCGGAAGATCGTCCGGTGGCTGAAGGCCCACCCGGATCGGATCAAACTCGACGCGCGGCGAATGAAGGAGTGGAACCGGAACCGTGGCCACTGAGACGTACTGTTACTGGACCGTGTTGGCGAAACCTTCTGGCTCGGCATGGATCTGCCGCTGTCAATGTGGTGTCACTCGTACGGTGATGAGCAGTGACCTACGCTCTGGGAAATCCCGGAGTTGTGGGTGTCTCGCTCGACTGCATCGTATCGAGGCCAATACTGTTCATGGCCAGGCGGGCACGCCGGAGCACCGAGCGTGGACGCGGGCGAAGGGCCGCTGCTATAACCCCAAGAACGCGAAGTATCCCAGCTACGGAGGACGTGGCATTCGGATGTGCGATGAGTGGCGGGAGAACTTCCTAGCCTTCTACGTCCACATTGGCCCTCGTCCCTCGGCGAAACACTCTCTCGATCGCTGGCCGAATAACAACGGGCACTACGAGCCCGGCAATGTGCGTTGGGCCACCGCGCGAGAGCAGAGCCTCAACCAGAGGCCACGCCCTGCCGAGTATCGGGATTGTGTGGTCTGTGGGGCGCCGATCATCAGACCGGCGAGCCTGTTCCCGGTGCCACCCGCGCGGACGACGTGCAGTCGACTGTGTCGATCCCGACTCCGCCCGTACCGGAAAGCCCCAGAGGAACTGTCTCTGTGAAGGTCTATCACTCGTCGAAGTCCGATCTCCACTCAACACCGCAGGCCCTGTTCGATCGGCTCGACGACGAGTTTCACTTCGATCTCGACGTCTGCGCCACCGCGCCCCACGAAGTCCCGAACCCGGTCGGGAGCGGGCCGGCGGGCGTCGACATCCCGGACACGCTGTTCGACCCGGGCAACGCGAAGTGCCCGATCTACTTCACCAAGGACGACGACGGTCTCACGCAGCACTGGTTCGGGCGGGTGTGGATGAACCCGCCCTACACCCACGGCCAGGTCGGGGTCTGGATCCAGAAACTCCTCAAGGAACTGGTCGCCGGCCGCATCACGCTCGGCGTCGCCCTGACCGCCGCCCGGCCCGACACGGCCTGGTTCCAGACCGTCGCGAGCTACGCGGCGGAGATCCGGTTCCTCAAGGGCCGCCTGATCTTCCAGGGCCAGACGAACGCGGCGCCGTTCCCCTCTGTGATCTTGGTCTTCGATCCAACGAAGCAGGAGCAGATCGTCAAGTTCTGGGACTGGCACACCGGGAAGGCGCCGGTGTACTGGAAGACGCCCGGGTACACGTTTCAGCCCGGCAAGGCGGGGCAGCCGGGGCTGGCGTTCAAGGTCCCCAAGCCGCTCGCCTTGGTGAAATAGTTATTTCTTCGGCCCCTCGGCTTTGTGCGGCCCTTTGACCTGCGCCTGAGCGGTCCCCGCGATCCCGGCGATCCGTTCACCGAGGGCCTTCGGGGGTAGATCCTTGGAGTAGCCGGTGGTCTCCTCGACGGAGAGGGGGGGCTCGTTGGCGAGGGGAGCGGTGTCGTCCATTTCGTCAGTCATGGGGACCTCCAGGCGGTAAGACGAGGGTGCCGGGGACGATGGGGATGGCCGGGGGCGACGCGGGGGCGCCGTGACTCTGGGCGGTAATCTGCGCGATCTGGAAGGCGAGATTGATCCCCCCGGCCATCGCCCCGTCGAGCGCGTCCAGGTTGACGGTCCCCGGTGTCTGCTGGTTGATCGTTTCGCCGACCCCACGCGCCAGGACGAGGACGTGCTGCAGCTTCTCGACCCCCTTGGCGTGGCCCAGGTTCTCGGCTTCGTCGAGCATCGAGGCGACATGGCCCGCCAAGGCACGCGTACCGGCCACATTGGCGAGTATCAGGGGCGCCAGCAGGCGCGTCCACGAGAACACCGCGTTCAGCTTCGACATCTGTAAACCTCGCGACAGAACTGATCCTCATCCTAGCAGCAACGGCGCGGATTTTCACAGCGGTGCGCGGGCAGGGGTTGTGCATGAGGTCGGGCGATCCCTTTCCTGATTCCAGATGCCAAAGGACCTAACCCAACGTGAAGAATTTCATTCGCTCGAAGACGGTGTGGACCAATGCACTCGTGCTCGTGTACGCCTTGGTGGGCGCGCACACGGCGCTCCCCGCTGTCGACCCGACCGCGCTCGCCATCGCCACGACCATCGCGAACTTGGTCCTGCGCTTCACCACGACGACCGCGATCACCGTGGCCGGATAAGCCCGCTGGCAGGCCCGTCGGACGCCTTGGAGGCTACGGTGAACGTCGCGGCGTGGGTCCCGCTCGGGGCGCTCCTGGTGTCGCTCACGACCTTGATCCACCTGGCCGTGGCGAACCGGAAGAAGGGCCTGGGCGACGATCTCGTCTTGCTCGAACGGCGGCTCAAGGACTCGGAAGCGGCTGTGGCCCAGGGGAAAGCGGAGCGGGCCGAGTTGCGAGACGAGCTGTTCACGGTCATGACCGAGCTGGAGATGCTCCGGCGGCGGGCGGGGGCGAAGAAGGTAGTGAAGAAATAGGACCGGTGGGCCCAAGGCTGAGCTTGGGCCCACCGGTCCCACTACATGGGACCAGATCTGATCTGGATCTTAAGACCCCGGCTTTTTCCCGGCTTGCTCAACGCACTCGGCGACGAACGAGGCTCTGACATTCAGGTAGCTTTCCAAATGCCAGAGGTGGCGCGTCAGCATCTCTTTGACGCTCGGGTGTACGGGTCCGTCGACAATCCCCGCGACCAGACACATCTGGTGCAGTTCTGACTTGTTCAACCCCACTGGCAGCACGCGGCGCGTCGCCCACGCTGTGTCGACGGGTCGGATGTAGCGGAGCGTCAACCGGTGTCGACTCTCTTTGAGGGAGAACGACCAGGCAGGGAGTTGACCGACGAGCGAGGCTTGGCGCCATGCGAGCAGGAGGCTGTAGTCCTGATCGATCTTGCTGAGGGACTTCAGATGATCGAGCCGAGCCTGCCCGAGGCGTAGCGCGTAGAGCGCCACGTCAGTGAGGTTGGTCTCGTGGCCGGAGGCGAACCGGATCTCGTCAAGTACGTAGACGAGATGACCCGGGACGAAGAAGCGGAGCCGTTCGTCGCGAGGGCCGTCGGGCTTGTTCGCCTTGAGTTCGGTGAGGTCGAAGGGATAGAGCGTTGCAAACGGGAGCTGAGATGCGCTAGAGTTGGAGTTGGTCATCTGGCGGTCCTCCATGGGCAAATGGGGGTTGTTGGACAAGGACGGAACGTCTTGCCCAGAGGCGTTCCGGCCCTTCACACCGTGCGGGACACTCTAGTCCCATTCTCACAGCATCGGCAAATCCCCTAATCTCGTATTGACAGCCGGTTCCGGCTCTGCTACGGTTCAGCTTGGAGGTTGACCGATGTTCGAGCCCTTCGGACTCTGTCTCGCCATCGTCGCGTTGCTCGTCGTCTACTTCTCGGATGGAGTCGACGACAGACGCCTCTGGGGAAAGACCCTTGGTGTGATCGGAGGAGCCCTGATCCTCTCTCCCCTCGTCATCGTCCCGACCCTGATCATGGTGGCGGTGGGGTGGCTGCTGGTTCAGCTCCTGTCGTCAGCAGGGCTTTGACCCTGGCGACGTCCTCGGGCGAAGCATTCCGTCCTTGCCGGATCACGTTGACGAGCAGACCAACGGTCCGGGCGGGAAGCTGACTGATCACGGCTTGGACCGCCGGCCGCTTCAGCAGGACCGCGCCGTGGCTGAGGACGTACGGGTTGTCGAGTAGCTCGATGACCGCGCCGACCTCGACGCCGATCGTGCCGTGTCCGACGGCCATCCCTGACAGGGCCAACGCCCCGCCGCGAACCACGGGGGTGCGGAAGACGTGACGCTCGACCGATCGCTGCTGGCTCTTGATCACGCGCGACGCCCCCATCGCCCGCTGGGCCTGCGTGTTGGCGGTCTTGTACCCATGGGCGATGCGATCGAGCCACGTATTCAAGTCACTGGCTGCGGCTTTGATTTCCTCGACTTCGATCTTCGTCGCGCTCCGGCCCTGGGTGATCTGACCCGTTCGATACGCGCCCTTGCCGCGCACGAAGGCTTGCAACTCAGTTTTGAGCAGATCGGCTTGGGTCGGGGTCAGTTCGATCGCCTGCATCTTGGCGGCGGCTCGACTGGCTTTGAGGAGAAGTTGCCGGGTGGCTTGAGGGATCCGGTTCAGGATTGGCGTGACGGCGCCCGGCGCGGGCTTGAGGCCCCCGGTCTTCTGGAGATCGGCGACCAGCGCGTTCTTGAAGAGTTGCGCCATCTCCCACGTCATCTTGATCGGGACTTTCTGACCGGCTTGTTCCGCGAGCTGGATGACGGAGTCGGCTTCGGCTTTCCACCGCGAGACCAGGGCCATGGCGCGATCGAGGCCCCCCTTGCTGATGGTGAGGGCCTTGTCGATCATGTCGCTCTTGATCCCCGGGAAGTCGTCGAGGATGCGCTGCGCGACGTCACGAGTGGCGACGTTCATCAGCCACTTCGAGAGCTTGGGACCGTATCGGGCCTGCAAGCGTCCAATCGTCTGGGTCCCGGCCTCCCCCACGGCGGCTTGTGCCCCCGCTGCTCCAGCCGCTGACACGGCCCCTTCTGCCGCCCCTTTGGCGAACCCCTTGATCGTCGCCATCCGTGAAGCCGGATCCTTGAGATTCTGGTAGATGTCCTTCACCGCGCCCGGCAGTTCTTTCGCGTGGGTGAGGAGTTCCTCGTACCCCTTCCCAGCCGCCCCTCCGACAGCTCCCCCGACCCGTCCGCCCGCGATGCTGCCCACGGTCGCAGGGTCGGCGGCGCGTCGCCGTTCCAGAGGATGGTGGGATCGCCTTCCTTCCAACCTGGGGGACGCAGCTCCTGCGGTTCCGCCATGGGCTATTGCTTCCTTGGGACGATCGTCCACGTCCCGGTCGCGCCCTGGATCGTCTGGCCGCCTTGCGGCACGGTCGCGGCCGGGGGCCGGATGCCGAGGAACGCGGCAACAGAAGGCGCGTTGGTGTAGATGTCCCGGATTGTCTGGTCGTACCCGGACCGGACGTTGGCCATGTCCTTCTTCATCGTCGCGACCTTGACGGCGAACCCTTCCGGCGTGTCGGCGGCTCGGATCAACTCGTCGACGCGTTGCGCGGCCGAGACTGTCAACTGCGCGCCTGAAGCTGGAGCCGTGGTGACGCGAGCATATTCACGCGCCGACGTGTACACCGCCGTCTCGAACGCGTTCAACCCCACGGCCGGCGACCACGCCCGCGCCATGCGCTGCAGCTTGTCGTTGATGAACGGCATCGAGGTGCGATCGACCGCGCCGGAGAGTTGCAGCGCCAGATCCAGGTTGGCTTCGGCGACGTTCCGGCCCGCTTCGATCTGCACCGTCCGCGAGAGGGCTTGCTGCGTCGCCGCTCGTAAGCCACGGTATTCGGCTTGGATCGCGCTGAGGGGGATCCCCATGGATCGGGCTCTGGCCGATGCGACGTTCTGAATGGCGTCCTTCTGCAGCTTGGTCGGCCCCTTGTTCGACAGCCCTCGGCCAGCGAGCGCCGCCGGCCCCAGGGTCCCGAACATCAGCGCGTCTTCGTAGATCGCCCCAGGCGTCAGTCCTCCGAGTTTGCGATCGGGGACGTTAGCGGTCGCCGGATCTGGAGGCTCACCCGAGATCTGTCCCTGGTACCCGGTCTCCTCCTCATCTTTCTTCGCCTTCGCGGCAAGCTGCGCCAGGATGAGACGGGCGTACTGCAGCTCCGCGTTCTGGTCGAACTTCTTCGCGTCCCGCTTGGCCAGATGCTCCAGCGCCTGATACCGTTCCGTGTCGGTCGCGGTCGAGTAACTCTTCCCCGTCCCCATCAGCGCCAGTTCTTCGCTGATCTTGTCCTGGGTGGCCTGGCTGTACTCGCGCTGCGCCGCGCCGGTGGGGACCGTCGGAATGTACTCCTTGATGCCGTCCATTTCGCGGACCCGATACGTTTTCGTCGGATCGCGGGGCTGGTCGAAGATGTCCAGGGTCCCCTCGGGGAGATCGGAGCCCTTGATCGTGCCGGGCAGGGAGACGGGGCGGTAGGTCGTGGGCCACTTCCCGGTGGCGACGTATTCCTGAAAGTCGCGGCCCTTGATCTGGCTCTCGGGGAAGCGGGCGTTGAACCCGGTGATGAAGCGTTCCCGGTCCTTCCGCTCCGCCTCCGTCTTGGCCAGGCTCGTCTCGGTGTCGACCGCCCCCTCGGCCCGGCGCGCAGTCATCTGACGCTGCAGCGCCTCGTCGTCGCTCATCAGCGGGCCGCGTGGCTGCTGCGGCTGTTGCGACGGTTGCGGCTGCTGCGGGATGGGTTGGCCCGGCACGAACGTACTCCCCACCCATCGGCCCCCGTCACCGGGTCCCGTCGAGTACTTTGACTCGACCGAAAAAGTCGGATGGCCATGCTGCTTGTACGTGTCGGGGAAGTGATCGACGCCGAAGCGCACCGGCTTGTCGCCAGCGTCCCGCCAATACCCGCGATAGTCGTAGAACGATTGCGGGTGATCGACGTCGGGGATCTGGTTGGTGGTGGCCCACGCCCGGAACCGGCGCTCCTCGTCCGGCGAGAGGCGTGTCGTTTCAGACGATTGAGCCGGAGCCGCACCTTGGGAAGGAGGCAAGCCAGGCGCGGCCCCGGCGGAGGGACCAGCCAGCGTCCCGGATCCAGGGGGTCCGGGTTGGCCCCGCTGACCCTGTCCCTGTCCGATCATGGGGTTGATGAAGGCCGACAGGATCGAGGACGGATCACCGCCTCCGGCTTTGCCTTTCCCTCCGCCTTTCCCTTGGCCACCCTTCTTCAGGACCGAGCCAAAGGGCGACTTCTCCATCAGCGGGCCGAGGAAGGGGAGCAAGTCGTTAAAGTCCCTGACCCGTCCCGTCTGGAGGAGGAACTGCGCCGCCTGCAGGCTGTTCTGCTCCTTGCGGGCGCGTTCCTGAGCAACTTGGTCGAAATACCCGCCGATGATCCCCGACGCGAAATCCAGTGAACCCATGGGCTCAGGCTCCCAGCGCCCGCACCCGGAGGATCTGGGCGTCGATGTCGTCAGGGGATTCCCTGACATACAGGGTCTGCCCGGCGAACCGGATCAGGCTCCCTCCCCGGGTGTTGGGCTCCCACATCTCCAGGGCCTGGAGTGGAATCCGCACCTTCTGGTTCTGCTCGGTCGTGACGGTGAGGTACTGCATCACGCCCCCAGGGCCGAGAAGACGTACGGCAAGGCGGTGCCGACCGCGCGGCCCAGACCGGCGAGTTGACTGCTCTGGTTCTGGCTCAGGGCGAGGTAGGCGTTGATCACCTGGGTCAGCGCGTCGGTCGCATACCGCTCTTCGGTGAGCCCTTCTTCCAGGAGGCCCTTGCCCAGCGTCCCCAAGGTCCCCACCGCGCTGCGTCTGGCGTCGGCGGTGAGTGATCCGATGTCCCCCGCTGCCTTGGATCCGGCTTGCATGACGGCGCCCGCCTGCCCTCCCCCACGGGGTAAGAATTGAAGGGCTTTGCGGGCGCTGTCGTACTGGTCGAGGACCCGGGCCCGTTCGGGTTGCGTCGCGTTGGCTAGGGCTTGGGGGTCGCCGCCGGCCAGGGCGGTGAGGTACTGCAGGACCGGTCCCAAGGTTTCGAGCCCTTGTCCGGCGATCTGATGGCCTTCTCCCCCGAGCTGTTTCGCCAGGGTCGCGAGTTGGCCGGCGGCGTTGGTGGTCAGGCCTTTGTAGGGGTTGCTGCCCAGCAAGGCGATCAGGAACGGCGCGGCGATCCCGGCCAGCGATCCCCAGTTGACCGGCGACCCGTCACCCCGACCCCCCTGTGGCAACCCCGGAAGTCCCGCGATGGTCCCCGTCGAGGTCGGGGCGGTCTGGATCGCCGGGAGGTTCTCAGCGAGTGGCAGGGGAGTGAGTGGACGATCGAACCCGCCGCCCGGAGGCGCCCCTGGCAGCTGGGGAAGGTACTGAGTCGAGACGGACGGACGGGTGGGAGTGGCCGGCGAGCCGGGGGCTTGGGTGTGATACGGAGCCAAGGCCGTCCACCAGTCGTTCGGCGTCATGCCGCGAGACGTCCCCGTCCCCCCCACGCCGGACGTTCTGGCGGGGTTGCCCAGGGTCCGGAAGAGATCGGTGATGCGGCTCAGATCGGAGGACGACCGACCGCCGCCGGGGTCGAGCGGGATCTCAAAGGGCCAGGCCATCGCGGATCCTTTCTGGGAGCATCCTACACCTAGCGCCTAAAAAACCGGAGGACGTCGAGGTTCCGGGGTTCCCCATCGGCCGCCGCGACGATCGTGCCCACCGGATGGGTATGGGTCGCGTCCCCGACATTGACCGGGGTGACGGGGGCGTTGCTCTCGACCGCCACGACGGCCGAGGGGGCACCGGTCGATCCGGACAGGGTCGGGGCTACCGGGGCATTGATCGTGCCGGTGTAGGCCACGTTAGACCGGGCGTAGACGGGGGTGGTGACCAGATCCGGGGTCGTGAACGAGACGGCGGCGGGCACCGGGTCGACGACCAGGAAATCAGTGGCGGTGCCGTCGCAGAGCTGCCAGCCGGGACCGGTCGGGGCCACGACAAAATCATTTATGAAGCCGGAACCGACCTCGCCCGGACCCCAGGACCACTTCGCGCCGTCCCATCTGAGTAAATGGTTATACTCAAACATCCAAACTAAGAGTCCAGCGTCGTGATAACTAAGATCGTCTGGGAGCATGGCGTCAGGGGAGATGCTTCCAACTCAAACGTCGCCTGATGTTATAGACCTGACTTTTTTTGATGCCAAACAACGCTGCCACTTCGCGGCCGATCCCAGGTGTCTGACGAAGGGCTATAACTTGCGCTTCAGTGAGTTTGACGCCACCAGCCCGCTCCCCTCGTGCGTGCGCCCCGCTCAGACAAGCCCGGCGATGGTTCTCAACCGCCGTGACGTACTCCAGATTGCGCCAATCATTGTTGTATTTGTTACCGTCGCGGTGGTCGATTTGCAGGTCGCCAGAATGCTGGCCTCGTGGCAGGACGCCTAAGAAGGCCTGGGCGACGATGATGTGGACGTACACGTTTCGACCCGGTCCGTTCTTACGCAGATGTACGGCCAAGTAGGCGCTGACGCCATTTGGCCTTTGTGCCAAGAGGCGCGGCCCCCAGACAGCGAGGCGAGCCTGCCAACCTCATCACGTCACCGGACTCCGAGACCTCATAGAACCCCTCATAACCGACGACAGGACGCCACTCGGTAACTTTCGGTTCCGGCTCCATGCCCGCGCATGATAAGTTGGATCCAAGGTAGATGCAAGGTAGAGCTGTCAATCCGCAATCCCCGGATCGTCTACGAAATTCGCCGGGGAGACCTGGATCGCCTGCACCGTCATCGGCGCCGTGTAGACGCCGGTGTAGCAGTCGAAGGCGCGCAGGAACCCGCCGTCCTCGACGACCGTGAGCTTGTCGGTCGACAGGATGCCCGAGGGGTTCCGCTGACGACCGGCTTGGTACCCATCGAGTCTAAGATGCCAAATTGTCCGCAAAAGTAATTGTAATTGGTTGCTGTCTCTCGTAGCCTGATCCGGTGCGATGGCAACCAGAGCGGCCCACTCATTGGCCGTCCCGCCGATAATCTTCCCGGCCCGCAGCGCCGTGCCGTCGTACGCGCCCGCCGGGTGCCCTGTTGCTGACGCTGCTGCCACGCCTGCGGCCGTCTGCCCACCGTCGCTGCTATCCGCAGGCAGATCCACGGTGCCGCCGGATCCGTC